>Ga0315273_10013481_pt1 | contig 10504 bp, 9 predicted proteins | sample YL17G02_0_MG_FD_205753 | JGI IMG/M metagenome (GOLD analysis project Ga0315273, IMG submission 205753) | Sediment microbial communities from Yellowstone Lake, YNP, Wyoming, USA - YL17G02_0 | ecosystem: Environmental > Aquatic > Freshwater > Lake > Sediment | place: USA: Wyoming | collected... | reverse complement strand
GCTGCCCGGCGTGGGGCGGCCTGATTCAATACTGCGACTGATTGGTGCGTCGACAGCGCCGCCCCACCCATTTCAAAATGTAGCCGAAAGGCTACAATGACCGCGCTCGAGGTAATCGAGTACCGCACGGCGGATGGTGCAGTGCCATTTGCGCGGTGGATTGAACGCCTCGACGACGATCGGGCTCGCGCAAGGATATTGGCGAGGATCGACCGGATGAGGGCAGGTCCGCGCCACGGTAGTGCTGTTGCTGTGCGGCGGTTATAAGCGGACTCGGAGTCTGGACATCGAGGTATCGCATGCCTACTGGAAGGACTACCAGGAACGAGGTGGTCAGCAGGCCGTTTCGAGCGGCCGCATACCTCCGCGATGAGAAGGACATCGCGTCGTACCTCGAAGCCATCCTCGAGGACGGGGATCCGCGCGCCGTCCCGGTTGCGTTGCGAACATTGGCCGATGCCGTCGGCGGCATGGCGGCGCTGGCAAAGCGCACGGGTCTAAGCCGCGAGACCCTCTATCGAACGCTTTCCGAGCGCGGGAATCCGCGGCTCAACACGTTGGCTGCGGTCCTCCGCGCCTTCGGGTTGCGACTTGCGGTTGCTCCCGCCCAGACGCCCGATCGCAGCCCGAGATCCAGGGCGGCGGCCTGACGCCCCGCCTTCGGCGTCGGTCCGCTACTTGTGAGGGGCCGCCGCGCCCGGCACCGTGCCCGCCTCGACCAGCACCATACGCTCGGGATCGATGTGCTTCCTGATCGCGCCGTTCACCTGCTCGAGCGTGAGCGCAGCGATGCGCTGTGGGTAGTCGTCCACGAAGGCTAGCGGCATGCCTGAGTTGAGTGCCGTGAGGATGGTGCCCGCGAGTCCAGACGTCGTGGCGAGGCCGACCTTGTAGGAGCCCGCCGTGCGCGTCTTCGAGCGCGCGAGTTCCTGGGCGGTCACGCCCTGGTCGCGCCACAGTGCAAGCTGGCGCCTGGTCGAGGCCACGCCTTTGTCGAGCAGGGCCGGCGCGAAGGTCGCGGCGATGCGCCAGTCGCCGTCCGAGAACGTGTCGTTGCCGACATTGGCGCCGATGCCGTAAGTGAGCCCTTCCTTGTCGCGCACGTTGCTCATGAGGCGGCCGGTGAAGCCGCTGCCGAGAATGCGGGTGCCGACCCGCAGCGCGAGCGAGTCCGGGTCGCTGTACCTGAGCTGCGTGGGCTGGCCCATGATCACGCTCACGCTGGTCTTTTCCGGCATGAAGACGACGTCCTGCTTCGCGCCCGCGAGCGGCAGAGCCACGGGGACCGCAGGCGGCACCGACCCGCCGGTCCAGCCAGCGAACGCCCTGCGAAGTTCGGCCTGCGCGGCCGCGGGATCCACGTCGCCGACGATCACGATGCGCATGCCCGTCGGGCCGTAGTACTGCGAGTGGAACTTGCGGATTTCCTCGACGTTCGTCTTGCCGACGGCGGCCATGAACTGCTCGGGCGTGGGCTGCCAGTTCGGGTGACCCGCCGGGAACACGGCGCGCGTGAAGGCGTCCTCGGCACGGAAGTCCGTGTCCTCGAGCTGAGCGCGCATGGCGCCGTCGAGCTGCTTCTTGAGCTTGACAAGCTCCGCCTCGGGGAACCCGGGCTCGCGCAGCTGCTCGGCGAGCAGGTTGGCGAGCAGCGCGAAGTCCTTGCGCAGGCACTTGCCACCCAGCTGCAGAGTGCTCGCACCCACCGAGAACGACAGCGAGGCGCCGACATTGCCGAGTTGCTGGGCGATCGCGAACTTGTCCTGCTTCGTCGTGCCCTTGTCGAGCATGGCGCCGGTGATCGTGGCGAGCGCGACGTTGTCCGCCGGGCTGCGGTCATCGCCGGCCCGCATCGAGCCTGTGACTGTGACGACGTTCTGCACGTCGGTCCTGACGATGATCACGTCCATGCCGCCGATGTCGGCACGCACGGCGTCGGTCGCGACACCGGCCCGGGCGCCGGCGCCGGCGAGCAGGCCGAGCGCGAGCGCGGCGAGAAACGGGAGCTGCTTCATCTGTTGGAGTCTCATGGGTTTCGGGCCTCTACGGGGCCGAGGGGCCGGACTGTGCGTCGGGCGCCGTCGGCGGCAGGGGGATGAACCAGCCGGTCGTGCTGCGGCTCGTGTCGAGGTGGGCGTTGGCGACGCGCTTCACGTCCGCCGCGGTCACTTTCCGCGTCGCGTCGTCGAGCGTGTAGTAGAGCGTCCAGTCCCCCGCGGCGATGGTCTCGTTCAGGTTCGAGGCGATTGCGAAGGAACCGTCGCGGCCGTAGGCGGTGGAGGCCTCGTACTTGGCCAGCGCGGTCGCGACTTCCTGGTCCGTCACGCCGTCCTTCTTCACGCGATCCACCTCCTCGAGCAGTACGCGCTCGACCTCGGCCTGCTCCACTCCGGGCGCGACGAAGGCGTAGACCTGGAAGAGCGAGGGATCGTGGTAGAAGCCCGCGCCAGCGTCCACGTTGAGCGCGAGGTTCTTGTCGGTCAGCGCCCGGTAGAAGCGGCTGGTCTTGCCGCTGCCGAGGATCGTGCCGAGCACGTCGAGCGCCGCGTAATCCGCGTCCCGGCCCGATGGACTCTTCCAGGCGATGCCGACGACGCCGATCTCACCGGCGCGCTGCACGGTCACCCGGCGCGCGCCCTGCTGCTCGGGCTCGACCGTGTAGAGCTGCGGGATCGGCTGCGGCGAGCGCGGGTATGCCCCGTAGTACTTCTTCACGAGCGCGAGGGCGGCCGCGGGCTCGAAGTCGCCGATCACCGAGACGGTAGTGTTGTCGGGCCAGTAGAAGGTGTCGTAGAAGGCGCGCAGCTTTTCGATCGGCACGTTCTCGATGTCGCTCAGCCAGCCGATGGTCGAGTGGTGGTACGGGTGGGCGACGAAGGCGGCGGCGTTGATCTCCTTGTCCAGCGCCTCCTGGGGGTCGTTCTCGCCGCGCTCGTACTCGTTCCTGACCACCGTCATCTCGCGCTGGCGGTCCGACTCGTGCAGCCAGAGGTTGCGCATGCGGTCGGCCTCGATGGCGACGTAGCCCTCGAGCGCGCCGCTCTCGACCTCGGCGTAATAGTTGGTGCGGTCGAGCCACGTCGAGGCGTTGTACACGCCGCCGACCGTTTCCAGGTACTGCTTGACGCTGTTGCCCTTCGCGTCGTTGTACATGGGCGAGCCCTTGAACATCAGGTGCTCGAGCAGGTGGGTCGCGCCGGTGGTGCCGGTCACCTCGTTGCGGGAGCCCACGCGGTAGGTGACCATGAAGGTCACCACCGGCGCGGAATGCTCGGGCATGAGCAGCACGGTGAGGCCGTTCGACTCGAGCGTGTACTCGGAGATCGTGCCTACGGTGCGCACGTACTTGAAGCCCGGCACGGAGGCCGGCGCCGCGTCGGCGCGGCCCCCCGGCGAGAAGGCGGCGCAGGTCAGTGCCGCGCAGAGCGTTGCAAGGGTGTGTTTCATGGGAATTGGCTCGTTTCTGGAGGCGCAAGCTTACCTGAACCTCCCCCGTTGTCTGCTGACCCGGCGGTCCGGCGGCATCCGGGCTTGCGGTCCCGGGGGCGGTTCGACAAAGTGCCGGCTGGCTGAGACCACGAGGCGCGCAAATTGGCCGACATCGACACCCGACTCGCGAACCGGATCCTGACCGGCCTGGTGCTGGGCGCCGTGGCCGGCGCGGTCGTCCTCGTTATCGGGAAGTTCGCGCCACCGGTCCTCGCAGCCGCCCAGTGGCTCGCGACGACCCTGCTCGACCCGATCGGGCAGGTGTTCCTGCGGATGCTGTTCTTCGTCGTCATCCCGCTGGTGTTCGCCTCGCTCGCGAGCGGCGTAGTGCAGCTCGGGGAGCTCTCGCACCTCGGGCCGCTCGCGCGGCGGACTTTCACGCTCTTCTTCCTCAACATGGCCATCGCCGCGACGCTCGGCCTCGTGATGATGAACACGCTGCAGCCGGGCCGGCACCTCGGCGAGGAAACGTCGAAGCAGCTCATCGCGGAATACAGCGGCCAGTCGCAGCAACACCTGGCGAGCAGCGACGCACGGCCCGCCGTCACGCCGGCGGCGGTCGTGGACATGTTCATGCCGCGCAACCTCTTCGGGGCATTCGTCGGCAACGACCGCGGCCGGCTCGGTGAGGTGCTGCCGCTCATCCTGTTCGCGATCCTGGTCGGCGCAGCGGGGCTCGGCCTGCCCGAGAAACGCAGGCAGTCGCTGCAGGACGGACTCGAGACGGTGACAGAGCTCATGACGGGCATCGTGCGCTTCGCGCTCAGGCTCGCGCCCATCGCGGTGCCGGCGATGATCTTCAGCGTCGTGGTCAAGGTCGGCTTCGAGATCATCATCGCGCTGGGGCTGTTCGTGGTCGGCTGCGTCGCGATGCTGATGCTGCACCTCTTCGGCACGATGTCGCTGTGGCTCCGGTTCCTTGCGAAGCGCAATCCCGCCGAGTTCTTCCGGCAGATCAAAGACGTGCTGGTGACCGCGTTTTCGACCAGCTCGAGCAGCGCGACGCTGCCCGCCGCGCTCGCCGCCGCGCGCGACCGGCTCGGCATCTCGCCCTCGACCGCGGGCTTCGTGCTGCCGCTCGGCACGACCATGAACATGAGCGGCACGGCGCTCTACGAAGGCTGCGTGGTGCTCTTCGTCGCGCAGGTGTTCGGCGTGCACCTGGACATCGCGCAGCAGGTGACGCTGGTGTTCCTCGCGGTGCTGAGCGCGGTCGCGGTCGCGGCGGTCCCGGGCGGCTCGCTGCCGCTGATCGCGGGCCTGCTCGTCGCCTTCGGCATCCCGCCCGAGGGGATCGGCATCATCCTCGGCGTGGACCGGATCCTCGACATGACGCGGACCGCGACCAACGTCGGTTCGGACCTCGTAACGACGGCGGTGGTGGACGCAGGGCAGCGCGCGCAGTACGGCGCGCCGCCCGGGTAGGCGGGCAAGGCCGCCGTCTGGCGGCCCCCGGGAGCCCACGAGGCTAGGTACAACCCGCGGCGGGCCGAGTACCCCGCGAGAGCACTCATCGCCGTATGCTTGGGGCGACGCGGACCCGACCTCTGGCCCGTTCGACTCCCGGGAGGCGCGTATGAACCCGCTCCGGAACATCCTCGCGCTGATGGAACCCTCCGCCGACGAACAGCCGGCGTTCGACGCCGCCATGGTGTTCGCGAAGCGTTTCGGCAGCCGGCTCGAACTCCTGATCGGCGAGTTCCAGGACCTGCACGCCGCGTACTTCGACCCGATGACGGCGACGCTGCAGGAATTCCACGATACGGTCATGGCCGGCCACCGCGCGGCGCTCGAGCGCTACGTGCAGGCTGCGGCGGAGCAGGGCGTCAATGCGCTGGGCGAGGCGCTTTGGGGCACGCCGTTCCACGAGATCGTGCTCGCGCGCGTGGCCGCAACCCGGCCCGACCTCGTGGTGAAGCACAGCGCCTATCACAACCGGGTCGAACGGACGCTCTTCACCGGCTCCGACTGGCACCTGATCCGCGATTGCCCGGTTCCACTGCTGCTGGTCAAGGAGCCAGGCAGGCTGGCGGGCGCCCGGATCCTGGCCTGCGTGGACCCGCTGCACGCGCACGACAAGCCGGCCTCGCTGGACCACCAGTTGCTGCGGCGGGGCGCAATCCTGGCCGGCAAGCTCGGTGGCGAATTGCACGCGCTCAACGTGTGCGCCATTCCGGCACCGGTCGGCGTGGTCGGAGACGCCTACGTGGCGGCACTCGCAATGCCGCCGGACGAGGACTGGGTCGGCCGTGCCCGCGAGTCCTACCGGCAGCTGATGGCCGCGTACGACCTGCCGAAGGAACGGGTGCATTTCCGCGTGGGCGTCGCCTCGCGTGACATCGTCACGGCAGCGCGCGAACTCGATGCCGGGATCGTGCTCATGGGCGCCGTGTCGCGACGCCGGCTGGAGCGCTGGTTCGTCGGCAGCACGGCCGAATCGGCACTCGATCGCCTGCCGTGCAACGTGTGGGTGGAGAAACCCGGGACCCGGGCATAGCGCGGTCCGCTCCGGCTCCGTGCGCCGGCCGCCGCGCTCAACGGATCCCGCGGCCTCGCAGCGCTTCGCGGCAGGCAGCGGCCGCATCGGGCGCGTTCGTGTCCACCGTGACGGTTCGCTCGATCTCGGCTTCGCCGAGGCTCTCCCAGAATCCGGGCTGGCGCAGCAGGGTCGCGGTTCCTGCCTCGGACGCATCGGCGCCTGCTTGCGAGCGGCGGGTCACGCGCTCGCGCAGGACCTCCATCGGCGCGACGCAGTGCAGGATCGCGGCGCGGACGTCCAGTCGGTCTGCGAGGGCGAGCATGCGCTCGCGCTCGTCGCGCTTCAGGAACGCCGCGTCCACGATGACGTCGTCGCCGCCGCACAGCACGTCCGCCGCGCAGTCGTGCAGGCGCTGGTAGGTCCGGCTGGTGAACTGCGGCGTGTAGATGCCGCCGTCCGCTGGCGAGCGCGAGTCGTCGAGCGGGCCGAGTCCGGCGATGCGCTTGCGTTCGACGTCCGAGCGCAGGTGCAGCGCGCCCAGTTCCGTCGCCAGCGCGCGCGCAAGGCAGGTCTTGCCCGATCCGGAGTACCCGCAGGTGAGGAGCATTGCCGGACGGGCGCGGCGGGTCCGCGCCGATGCCCAGTCGAGATAGCGGAGCACGTCCTCGCAGTGCCGCGAGCGCTCGGCGTTGCCGCTCGGATGCTGCAATGCGCGCAGCGCGGCGACCTTGGCCCGGACCAGTGCCCGATACGTCTCGAAGTAGGGCAGCAGCCGGCAGGCCTGGAAGTCCCCCAGCGATTCCGCCCAGGCCTGCAGGGTGGCGTGGCGCAAATCCTCTCGACCGCGTACCGCGAAGTCCATCGTCAGGAACGCGAGGTCGCTGGCCACGTCGACGAAGCGCAGCGCGGGGTCGAACTCGATGCCGTCGAACGGCGTCAATTTGCCGGCCCAGCGCACGACGTTGCCGCAGTGCAGGTCGCCGTGGCATTCCCGCACCTGGCCCGAGTCGCGACGGGACTGCATGAGGTCGCGCGTCCGCGGGTACTCGCCTGCGATCCACTGTTCGAGCTCGCTGAGCCTGCTTTCGCTCGCCGCAGCCTCGGGCAAGCGGCGCAGCTCCCCGAAATTGGCGAGCGTCACGCGTTGCACCACCTCGGGCCGGCCGAATGGACTCCCGGGATCCACGCGCCCGGCCGCAGCGTGGAAGCGGGCGATGCGTGCGCCGAGCACTGCGACCTCCGCCGCATCGACTCCGTCGGCGGCGACCAGGGCGTCGAGTTCCAGACGGCGGTCGAACTGCCGCATTTTCACCGCGTACTCGATGGCATGGCCCGCGCCGTCCACCCGCGGCGCCGTTGCCGTGCCGGCGATGGGCGAGACGCCCAGGTACAGGTCCGGGGCAAGGCGCCGGTTCAGGCGCACCTCCTCCTCGCAGAACGCGCGGCGCCGCTCGAGCGTGGAGTAGTCGAGGAAGGCGAGTCGAATGGGCTTTTTTACCTTGTAGGCGAACTCGCCCGTCAGGTACACGCGGGAGATGTGGGTTTCCACGAGGCGTACCGGCGCCGAGGCGGCGTGCGGGTAGGCCCCGGGCGAGAGCAGTTTCTCGACGAGGATGCCGCCGTCGACGGGTGCGAGCTGCGTCATGGCTTGTCGCCTGGACCCGGGGCCCGGACCGCAGTCCCAATTCGCGCGATCGCAATGGATTCGGGCTTGACCTACAGGCTTCCGACAAGTGTAACCTTGTTGCCGTGGGGCCGAGTCCCTGTGTGCAATACCTATATAGTCGCAGGCTGGCCCGGCAAGAAAATGAACTCGATCTTTCGGGAAACATCAGAAGGGCAACTATCGTGACAATTCCCGTCCAAATCACTTTTCGTCACATGGAAACTTCGGAAGCCGTCGAGATCAGGGTGCGCGACCTCGCGAACCATCTCGTCGTGTTCAGCGACAAGATCACCTCCTGTCGCGTCGTTCTCGATTCGCCGCATCGCCATCACCACCAGGGCAAGGTTTTCAACGTCAAGGTCCAGCTCGCGTTGCCAGGCGAGGACGTGGTCGTGGACATGGAGCGTCCTGACCGCGACGGCCACGAGGACGTCTACGTCGTGATCCGCGACGCCTTCGACGCCGCCAAGCGTCAGTTGCAGCAGCGGATGTCCTCGCTCCGCAACGAGGAGAAGCGGCGCGAGAAGCTTTCCTGAGACCGCACACTGGCCCGCTTCAAGGCGGGCCTGGCGCCGCCGCCCCATGACCGAACCCCTGATTTTCGCGCCTGACGCCTCGCGCGCGTTCGGCGAGCGCGTGGCCGCGAGGCTCGGCCTGCCGCTCTCGCCGATGGAAGAGCGCGAGTTCGAGGGCGGCGAGCACAAGACTCGTCCACTCGTGAGCGTGCGCGGGCGAGATGTGTTCGTGCTGCAGTCACTGAGCGGCGATGCCACCGGCAGCGCCAACGACCGGCTGTGCAGGCTGCTCTTCTTCATCGCGGGACTCAAGGACAGCGGCGCTGCGAGCGTGACGGCCTGCGTCCCTTACCTGGCCTACGCGCGCAAGGACCGGCGCACCAAGGACCGCGACCCGGTGACGCTGCGCTACGTGGCGCAGCTGATCGAGGCCGTGGGCACCGACCACGTCATCGGTCTCGACGCGCACAACCTCGCGGCCTTCGAGAGCGCCTTCCGCTGCCCGGTGGATCACCTCGAGGCAGCACCGCTGCTCGCGACGTATCTCGCGGCGCACGCGGGCGGCAAGCCGGTGTGCATCGTGTCGCCGGACATCGGCGGCGCCAAGCGCGCACAGCGCGTCCAGGAAATCCTCGAGTCACGCACCGGACGCGAGGTCGGATTCGCGCTGATCGAGAAACGCCGCAGCAGCGGCGTGGTGAGTGGCGGCGAGCAGGTGATCGGGCCCGTGGCCGGCACGCACGCCGTCATCGTCGACGACCTGATCAGCGCCGGCACGACCTTGATGCGCGGGGTGCGCGCCTGCCGCGCCGCGGGCGCGATCGAGGTCTCTGCCTTTGCGACCCACGGCGTGTTCGTGCCCGACTCGCGACAGCTGCTCGGCCCCGACGGCCCGGACCGGCTCATCGTCACGGATTCGATCCTGCCCACCCGCATCGGCGACGAGTCGCGGGCGCCGGTCGTGCTCGAGGTGTCAAGTCTCTACGCCGAGGCGATACGGCGGATCTCGAGCGGCGAGTCGGTGGTCGCGCTGCGGGAACTGCAGCCGAAACGTCGCTAGCCCGCTGTTCGCGCGGCTGATTCGAGCGCAGTGTCGAGGTACTGCCCGGCGCGCGCGCGCCAGTCCTCCGGCGTGCCGCCATCCGGTTCCGAGGATCGCCAGACGTAGAGCTTCGCGCGGTGCGCGGCGCGGTGGCTGCGATAGAACTCGAGCAGCGCGGTCGGCGGGCGGTCGGCGAGCCGCGCCAGGCAGGCGTCGAGCAGCCAGCGGCCCGTGGCCGCGTGACCGATGCGCGCGCACTCGAGTTCGAGCACGCAGAGTTCCTCCGCTCGGTCGAGCAGCCTCAGGTCACGATCGAATTCCAGGCAGTCGATGACGGCGGGCGGATCGGTGAGCAGGATGTGCTCCGGCCGGAGGTCGCCATGCCCCTCGACTACACAGCCGCCGGTCGCCCTCGCATCCAGCACGGGTTCGAGCGCGGCCAGCGCCGCGAGTTGCAGTCGCGCGAGGAGGGCGGAGCGCGGCGCGTCCAGGGCTTCGAGCACGCGCACGTTGGCGGCCGACTGTGCCGCCAGCCGCGGGCCGAGTTGGCCTTTTCGGCAGATCGCGGGCGGGGCCGACGCGTAGAAGGCGGCGAGCGCGTCTGCCACGCGCCGCAGCATCGGCTCATGCGCTTCGCCCCGCACGAGTGCCGCGTCCAGGAACCAGCGCCGGTCGAGACGCCGCATTTCCACCAGCCAGTCCACGATCTCGCCGGCGCCGCCGGGCGCCATGCGCCCGTCCGCCCGCCGCACCAGCGGCAGCGTGCCGAGATACACCTCGGGCGCGAGGCGGCGATTGAGCCGCAGGTCTTCCTCGGAATCCACGCGTCGCAACTCGATCGTGCTGTAGTCCATCGTGACCCGGCGCACGGGCTTGCGCAGCTTGAGCGCCCGGTCGCCGACGAGGAAGATCCAGGCGAAGTGAGTCTCGATCGCCTCGTCGCCCGGGCCGCAGAGACCCCGCAGGTGCGCGACCTTTTCGGCAAGGCTTGCCGGGCCGTCGGACGACGGCGCGGGCGGAGGCGTGAGGGCTACGCTGCACATGGGTGCCACGCTGGGTCACGGCCAGAATAGCACTTAGGTACTTGCGCGAATGACAGGCCGCCGCATGCCGTGGAACATGGGACCGGGTCACCGGAGCAGGCATTGCCGCGCATTTTCGAGGATCGCGTGGACGCTGGCCGCGCGCTCGCGCGCGCGCTCTCCGCGTTCGGCGGCGCAGCCGATGTCATCGTCCTCGGCTTGCCGCGCGGCGGCGTGCCCGTCGCCAGCGAAATCGCCCGGTCGCTCGGCCTTCCGCTCGACGTACTCGTG
>Ga0315273_10013479_pt1 | contig 10505 bp, 10 predicted proteins | sample YL17G02_0_MG_FD_205753 | JGI IMG/M metagenome (GOLD analysis project Ga0315273, IMG submission 205753) | Sediment microbial communities from Yellowstone Lake, YNP, Wyoming, USA - YL17G02_0 | ecosystem: Environmental > Aquatic > Freshwater > Lake > Sediment | place: USA: Wyoming | collected... | reverse complement strand
TTTGGGAGGCGCTTCACGCTTTACCTTCCCGTCAACGTTATAAACGGTGGAGATCTGCACGGAGGGATTCAGCAGGTGTTCATACTCCGGTCCGATATCCTGGCCCAGCAGAATCCTGCCCGTCAAAGGACGGCCCTCCCGTTCCACAGAGACGGAAAGGTCCACTAAATAATTGTCTTTATGGAAGTTGTATACCTTTACTACCCGGAAACCGCCGCGTCTCAGCGTTAAGGTGACCTTCGCCGGCGGCTTGATCGGCATCGCCCCGGCTGCAAAACTGTCAATCTCAACTTCATAAAACTCACCGTTTGCCAGACTCACAAGCGCCGGATCATCGAATATCAATGCGCCAGGAAATGGCCGCGTTTCCGCAAAGTGAGTAGCCGCAATCATTTCGAACTGCGAATTCTTTCCGGTGCGATGCTTGTTCAGCCGCCAACTGCTGAGCACGCCGCCCCGATTGTCGATGTTCGCCTGATAAAGTTCTCCCTCCAGCAGCACCGGGCGCTCTACGGCATGCGTGTCCGCCGGGAGAACCATTACAGGCGTCTGTAGCTTTTCTGCCGATGCTTCAGCTGCCGGCGCCGGAGCCGAAGCCGGGGCGACCGGGGTCGGCGCAATAGCCTGCTTCGAAATCGGCGGGCGGTTCCTGGCGATTTCCTTCGTCCGTCTCTCTTCGACATAACGGAAGGCAAACAACACCATTACCGACAGCGCAATTGCAGCAAGAGTTCGCTTTTCCATGATCTGATCCAGGGATGATTACGGCACCGGGTCGAAACCCCCGGCGCAGAAGGGGTTGCAGCGCAGGAGGCGCCGCACGCCAAGAGTGAGTCCCTTCAGAACCCCTTTCTTTTCTATGGCTTGATACATGTACACCGAACAGGTCGGCTCAAATCGGCACGAGCCCGGCAGCCACGGGGACACAAATCGTTTATACCCCTTGAGCAGGAGGAGGATAAACGACTTCATGCCCGTTTCCCCTACTGCCGGCGCAGCTGATTCCTCACTGCCCCTGCCGCCTGATCCGCTCAGGAATCGGGCGACTGTTTCGATTGGCCGGCTGCCAGTTGTTGGAGCAACCGCTCCATTGCACACAAAAATTCCTCGCGCAGATCCACAAAGCCCGCCTGCGCAGATCCGCGCTTCGCATTTACAACGAGATCTATAGTATTTGGGGTTGTCGCAATGGACCTGCGAAAAATCTCCCGGAACAGGCGCTTGATAAGGTTTCGGACGACTGCGCAGCCGACCTTGCGGGAAACCGTGATGCCCAGCCGGTGGTGACCAAGACGGTTTTCTTTGCCGAAGAGGACAAACCTCTCGGAATGGAGCTTCTGGCCGGCGTTGTACACGGACCTATAGTCCGCGCCCCGCACGATTCGATAATGCCAAGGAAATCCCTCTTGGGTTTTCCTAACCACTCACTGTCAGCCTTTTGCGCCCCTTCGCGCGACGGCGTTTCAGCACCAGCCGGCCGCCCTTGGTCGCCATTCTTGCCTTGAATCCGTGTGTCTTTTTTCGCTTGCTGTTGTTGGGTTGATACGTCCTTTTAGCCACTCACATCTCCGGCGAATAGAAAAACCATAATATTAGAAAGAGATGCGGCAAATTGCAAGGATCAATAATTATTCCCTCCCCGCCAGGGGCAATCCTTCGCCGGGTGGCGAGCCCCGGAAACGGCCCGGAAAAACACGCAGCCCTGCATAGGGACTGGCATCCCGCGAGGAAGCCGCGCCGCTCACGAACGCTTGCTGAAGACCCGGTCGAATACCTCATCGATGTTGCGCAATTGATGTTCCGGATTGACCACCGAGCGGATTTCCTCCCCGCTCAGGATGCGTGTGATGTCAGGATCCTCGAGCAGGGTGTCGATAAAATCCTTGTCCTCAGTCCACACGCGCATCGAACACCGCTGTATCCAGACATACGCATCCTCCCGCAGCACGCCCCTCCTCGTGAGGTCCAGAAGCAGCTGTCCTGAGTACGCGAGGCCGCGCGTGAGCCCCATGTTCTTAAGCATGCGCTCCGGATAGACCTGAAGCCGGCTGACGATGCCCGTCATGGCGCGCAGCATGTACGCCATAAGCGAGGATGCGTCCGGCAGAATGATTCGTTCCACGGACGAATGCGAAATGTCGCGCTCGTGCCAGAGCGCTCCGTTCTCGAGGGCGGCAGCCGCATATCCGCGCATGAGGCGCGAGAGGCCGCAAACTTGTTCGCATTTGATCGGATTCCTCTTGTGCGGCATCGCCGAGGAGCCCTTCTGCCCCGAGGCGAACGGCTCTTCCGCCTCGCGCACCTCGGTCCGCTGGAGATGGCGGATCTCGAGCGCAAATTTTTCGAGCGATGACGCCAGGATGGCGAGGGTCGATACATACTCCGCGTGGCGATCTCTCTGAAGCGTCTGCGTGGAGATGCGTGCCGGTTCCAGACCCAGCCGAGCGCACACCCGCGCCTCGACGTCCGGGTCGAGATGCGCGAAGGTTCCTACTGCGCCGGAAATCTTGCCAACCCGCATCACTTCGGCCGCCCGCAGCATCCGTTCGCGGTTGCGCCCCATCTCTTCATACCAGACGGCCAGCTTGTAGCCCAATGTAATGACCTCCGCATGGACTCCGTGCGTCCGGCCCATCATCAGCGTCTTGCGATGTTCCTGAGCCCGCCGCGAAACCGCCTCGATGAACCGGTCGATTGCTTCGAGGATCAGACGGTTGGCCTCCTTGAGCTGCAGGGCTTGCGCGGTGTCGACAACATCCGTGGAGGTCAAGCCCCAATGGATGTAGCGGGAGTCCGGACCGACAAATTCCGCCACGCTGGTCGTGAAAGCGATCAGATCATGATGCGTGGCCCTTTCGATTTCGTTGATGCGCGCGAGAGAAAAATTCGCCTTGCGTTCGATGTTCGCGAAGACCTCTTCCGGGATCCAGCCCTTTTCCGCCAGGATCCGGCAAACCTCGATTTCCACTTTGAGCCAGGTGCGAAAACGGCTCTCTTCTGACCAGATCTGAGCAAAGTCCGCCGGCAAATAACGCTCAATCATTACTTTCTCTCCTCTCAAAGAGTGTATCTCTTGCTGATTCGATCGGGGTGGCAAACCTCGAGCAGCGTTTGCGTGCTTGCGAACGCCGAGCGGCCTTCCAGCGCCCTTTGTGCCGAGAGCAGGGCGAGTTCCGGAAGATTGTTCTGCTTGCTCAGATGCGCCAGCAGGACATGCCGCGCCCCGCCGTCGAATCCATCCGCAAGAAACTCCGCCACGCTGTCGTTCGACAGATGCCCGCGGCGGCTCATGACCCGCTGCTTCAAAGCCCAGGGATATGGCCCGACCTTCAACATGTTGACGTCGTGGTTCGATTCGATGATGATGGCGTCGCTGCCTTTCAGACGCTCCACGACCAGATTGGAAACGTAGCCAAGATCCAGGACGATCGAGATCCGGACCCCGCCCTTCTCGATGCTGAATGCGAGCGGGTCGGCTGCGTCGTGGGGAATCGCAAAGGGTGTGAATTGAATCCCGTGGATTTCGAAACCCTCGCCCGATCGTATGCGCCGGATTCTGGGCGTGGCCAGGGACATCGACGAAGCGCTCAAGGCCGGCTCCGTGACGAAGACCGGGATCTCCAGGTCTTTGACGAATGGGATCACCCCCCTGCAGTGGTCGCTGTGCTCGTGCGAAAGAACTATAGCCGAAATTTTTCCCGGCTCCAGCCCGGCTTCGCGCAAACGCCGGGCGGTCTCACGGCCGCTCAGCCCGACATCCACGAGGATATGGGTGTCCCCATCGCTCACCAGGGTGGCGTTGCCGCCGCTTCCGCTGCCCAGCAGGGTGAAACTCAAGGACATCGCATCATACCCGCAGATCCAGGTTTCTCAAATCGCGACCGTCCGCGCCGGTCAGAACGGTGAGGTTGAGCGCCGGGGAAACGAAAATTTCGTTTGCCAGCCGCCGCACGTCCCGTGGCCGGACACGGTCGAATCCATCCAGGATCTCCCGCATCGTGTTGAAGCGGCCGAAATAAATCTCCTGTTGCGCCAGATGCGTCATGCGGCTGCTCGCGCCTTCCAGGCTGAGCATGAACTGTCCCTTGATGTTTTCCTTTGCCCGCTTCAGCTCGTCGGAAGGAATCGTCTGGTCCCGCATTCTCCGCCATTCCTTCAAGGCGAGCTCCACGACCGAGGCTGCCCGCTCCGGAGCGCATCCCGCGTATACCATGAGGCTTCCCGCATCCCGGTAAACGTTGGGAGCCGAATATATGGAATATACCAGACCCCGCTTCTCCCGGATGTTCTGGAAAAGCCTCGAACTCATCCCGCCGCCCAGCACACAGTTGAGGATGTGAATACAGTAACGGTCTTCGGAAGCCATCGGTGGACATACCGTTCCGAGGCAGATGTGGGTTTGCTCGAGATGCGATTTGCGCCGCACAACGCGCGCGGCATGAGCCGCCGGCGGCGTGCCGGGTTCCACCGGACACCCGGTATCCAGGTCGGAAAAGTACCGCTCGGTAAGGTTCCACACATTGCTGTGCCGTATATTCCCGGCAACCGAAATGATCGTGTTGCCGGCCGTGTAGTTTTCCTTGAAGTACTTCATGGCCTCCCTGCGGCTGATCTTCGCTACCGACTCCTTGGTGCCGGAGATCGGCAGCCCGAGCGGATGCCCGGGCCAGAAATTTTCCATAAATAGATCCTGGATCAACTCCTGCGGAGAATCCTCCACCATGTTGATCTCCTCGAAGATCACGTTCCGCTCGCGCTCGAGCTCCGCCGCCGGAAAGCCGGGATTCAAGACAATGTCGGAGAGCAGCTCGAAAGCCAACGGAAGGTGCCGATCCAGCACCTTCGCGTAGAAACCGACGTACTCTTTGTCCGTAAAGGCGTTGAGCTGCCCTCCAATCAAATCGATCGCCTTGGCGATTTCTGCCGCGGAGCGGGACTTCGTGCCTTTGAAGAGGATGTGCTCGATGAAGTGGGAGATGCCGCAGGGATAATCCCCTTCGAAGCGCGACCCGACGCGGACCCAGACGCCGATGGATGCCGAACAGAGGTACGGCATGGCCTCCGTGGCCACCACGAGGCCATTCTTCATTTTCTTCTTTTTCACATCCATGATGTTCGGGAACGCCTTTCGATTCAAGCCCGCCTATTATTACCATAGCGGGCACCCGGCCGTACAGGTTTGGGGAAAAATCGCGCCATGATTTCGCTGCTGGCTCCGGCAAATCCCAGGCATTACTATATTCGCGGGAGATGGAGATGCCGGAGTCGGAACTCACCAATCTTGTGGGATGCAGCGTGGAGCAGATTGAAGCGGAAATCTCCGCCCAGGGAGAACCCCGCTTCCGCGCTCGCCAGATTTACGCAGGCATCTACCAGCGCCGCCTTCGCAAATGGGGGGAGTTCACGGACCTCAGCAAGACTCTGCGTGAACGGCTTTCCAGCCGGTATGTCCTCGATTATCCTCCCGAAAGACGCCGTTTTGTCTCGAGCGACGGAACCCGGCGCTACCTGTTCGAAGTTTCTCCGGGGCAGAAGATCGAATCCGTGTTCATTCCCGAGCAGAAGCGCGACACCTTCTGCATTTCCACCCAGGTCGGCTGCGCCGTGGAATGCCTCTTCTGCGTCACCGGCAGGCTGCCCATGCGGCGCAACCTGACCGCCGCCGAAATCATCGGCCAGGTCCTGGCCCTGCAGACCGATCGCGGCACACTGCCCAAGCGTCTGAATGTTGTCATCATGGGGATGGGCGAACCGCTGCACAATTACGAAAACGTAATGCGCGCCATCCGCCTGATGGCGGACCCCGCAGGGCTCTGCATCTCGCCCCGGAGAATCACGCTGTCCACTTCCGGCGTCGTACCCGGCATCCAGCGTCTTGCGCAGGAGCCGGTCCTGCCGAACCTGGCCATCAGCTTGAACGCAACCACCGATGAAGTTCGTGACGTTCTCATACCTATCAACCGGAAATGGAACATCGCCACGCTCATCGATACCTGCCGCAGCTTTCCCCTCGCACAGCGCCGCCGCATTACCTTCGAATACGTTTTAATTGAAGGGATCAATGACACGCCGCAGGATGCCAAGAGGCTCGCCGCGCTTCTCAGAGGACTCAAGAAGAATGTCAACCTGATCCCGCTCAACGCCGATCCCTGGGTCCCGTTCAAAACCCCAACCGAAGAGAGAATTCTCGCTTTCCAGAAAATCCTCATCGATCGGCAGATCACCGCCTATATCCGGCGACCGCGCGGCAACGATGTTTCCGCCGCCTGCGGCATGCTTGCCGGCCGTGACCAGCCGCAGGGCGACGACGAGCACACCCCACCAAGACCGGCAAAGCCGGTATCGCTGCATGCGCTCCGCCTCGAATGAAAAACTGGAACCGCAGATGAACACAGCGCGGCGAGCCGCTTGGGTAAATCCGGCTTGAACCTCTCTTTGGTTGCGGCTGGCCGCGCTGCGTTTATCTGCGTGCGTCTGCGGTTTCATGTTCTGGTTGCGATGCGGCCGATCAAGGCCATCATGCGGCCGGCACAATGCCCCTCCGCGCGGTAGGAGAAGAATTCTTCGGGATGGCATCGGGTGCAGATGCCGAGCTCAAAAATGTTCCCGGGGGCAAGGCCCGACTCTTCGCACTGGATTGCGAGCGCTCGCGGCAAATCCAGCAGATATTTGCCGGCGTGTTCAGGATTCTGCCTGCTGAGGTGGGCGCCTGCGAAGGCCTTTTCAAAAACGTCCTCCACCTCAGCTCCAACCTCGAAGCAGCAGGAACGGATTCCGGGGCCGAGCGCCGCCCACAGGTGCGACGGCCTGCTCCCCAAACCCGTCCTCATTTTCTCGATTGTTTTTGCCAATATGCGCTGCGCCGTGCCCCGCCAACCGGAATGAACTGCGGCCACCGCTCCGGTATCCGGATCGGCGAGCACAATCGGAAAGCAATCCGCCACCAGGACCCCCACGGCCATGCCGGCTTGCACGGTGATAAGGGCGTCCCCCTCGCGACGGCGCCCCCCCGAGACGGTCTCTTCCTCAATGACATGGACCTGGTCGGAGTGAACCTGGGAAAGCGTGACCAGGCGGGCGGAAGCGAGGCCCAGAGCGGATAGGAAGCGGCTGCGATTCTCCGACACCCTTTCCGGCGTATCCCATGGAACCATGCTCAGATTTAGCGAGTTTCCCTGAGGGGATTCCGCGCCCTGAATCCGGGTGGAAAAGCCATGGCGTACCTGCGCAAGATCCTCCAGCGCGAGACAGCTATAAAAGGACACGCCGTTGACAACGCGCCGTACGAATCCACTCGCGATCATGGCGTGAATAGTGGATTGTGTTCCCTTCTGTGTCAATCCCAAGGGGGTTGGGATCCCTGCGTCGGTGACTTCCCCCAAGGATTCGGCCCTTATCCGGGAGCCGCTCGATTGGGGTTGTCGCCGGAGTTGGCAGACTGGTGCAGTCCGTCTCAAATCCTTAACCGCTCCCTCACGGTCGCGGCTCTGTAACCTATGGATTCAACAGAGCCGCGCGCGCAAGCAAGCGGCGGAAAATGAGCCGACATTTGCGACGCACCACACCAGGTACCACCCCTGGATTGAGAGAAGAGCGACGCCATGGCGCCGCACTCCAAAGAAAAATTGATCCTGCGGGAGTTCGTTGTCTGATAATTTGTAAGGGGAGAAGTCCTAACATCAATGTCTGAAACTGTCGGGAGCCGCGGGTGATCGTAGGAATTGGAGTGGATATCGTCGAAATCAGCCGGTTGAGAGCCGCCCTCGATAGGCAGAAGGAGCGCTTTCTCCGCCGAGTGTTTACACCGGCCGAGCAGGAATACTGCGCCGGCCACCGGGACCCGGTGCCGCATTTCGCGGTTCGCTTCGCTGCCAAAGAAGCTCTCTTCAAAGCCATAGGAACCGGCTGGTCCAAAGGGGTCAGCTGGCTCGATGTCGAGGTTCTGAGGAGTGGCGACGGGGCGCCGGCGATGGTTTTGAGCGGCGAAGGGGGCCGGGTCGCGAATCGGCTCGGCGCACAATCCATTCACGTGAGCCTGTCGCACTCGGTTGAAAATGCGGTCGCCCTCGTGATCCTGGAAAAGTGATCTATTGGAACAGATCGAGGGCGTGGGCGCCGAGAAGTTTTCTGGACTCCTTGAGCGCGCGGAGGAAGCTATCGTATGTGCGCTGTTCGACCGAGAAGATCGCAGCCCTTTCCTTCGGCGGCAGGGGCTGAACCCGGCCCATCGATTCGCTTTCTTGGCGGCCTTCTGCATGAGCGGGCCGCCTTTCCTGGGCCAGACCGCTTGCAGACAAAACTGCCGTGAACGGTTCCGCAGTTTTCGTCGCCCCCTCCCGCGGAGACACTTCCTGCCCATCAAGGATTCTCAAAACCGATGACATCAACACGTAAATCTTCCTCCACGTGCTCTTATCGGCTGCCCCCAGAACGTATTTGTGACCCTTGTCACAATTCTTTGATTTTCCTAATTTTTTGGCGGCCCCGAGGATACCTCTCCGCTCAAACCGGTAATGACTGTGTTTTCCGCGGCAGTTTGCCTCTATAATCGCCCGCGAGGGAACGACTATGGAAAACCATCTGAGATGGTCCCTTGGCAATCATCAGTTCTTCACCTCGGCCGAACTGGTTCTCGGCCGGGATCACACCGTCCCGGACGCAGACGCCTTCGTCAGGGCGGCCGCCACCCACCCGAATGGAATCAAAATAATCAGCGTCACCGACCTTCCCGGCGGCAATCCCGCCCTCCCCCCGGAATCATTCATACCCCTTGTTTCAGAGCACGGTCTCACCCCTGTGGCGCACATCACCGGCAAGGACGGCAACCGCAGCTCCATCGAGGGGCGCCTTCACAGCCTGGCGCACATGGGTGTGGAGAATATTGTCGCCTTGACTGGGGACGCACAAAAGAGCGGCTTTCTGGGGAAATCCAAGCCCGTATACGATCTGGACGCGGTTCATATACTTCAACTGATCCAGACGATGAGGGCCGGAATTCGATACAACCTCGGAGCGCGCAAGCTGCAGAGCGCGCCATTCGATTTTCTTTCCGGCGCCGTAGTGAATCCGTACAAATGCAGCGAGCCTGCCCAGATGATGCAGTATTACAAACTCGAGCTGAAGATTCTGTCGGGCGCCCGATTCATCGTTCCGCAGCTCGGATACAACCTGCGCAAGCTCTATGAGCTGAAACAGTACATGGATCGAGAGGGATTGGGCGGCACGCCGCTGGTCGCGAACGTTTACGTGCTCACGCCGACGATCGCGAAGATGATGCAGTCCGGAGAGCTTGCCGGGTGCGTGGTCAGCGACAAGCTGATGCAGCGCCTTCAGGGCGAGAAGATACCGCAGCGGATGGAGCGGGCGTCGCTGATGATTGCCGCAGCGCGGGATCTCGGATTCGCAGGCGCTCACGTCGGCGGCTTCGGTTTAACGCATGCCGACTTTCTGACCATGCTGGATCGGGCCGGTGAGATCGGCGGCGATTGGAAAAGGAGAATCGACGAACTGATCTTCGAATCCCCCGGGGAGTTCTACCTCCTGCCGCAAGGCACCAGCGGTTTAAGCGATGCCTCGGCCGAATACCAATTGGAACGGGTTGCGGCGGAGCCGTCCCTGAAAATCAAGTTCGCCGGCGTCGTACACGACGCTATGATCGAGCCGGACTCGCCCGGCGCCAGGTTTTTCGCCTCGCGCCTGAAGCCGAGGCAGAATGGAGCGGAGGACCACGCCTGGCGGAGCGGTTTCTGGTACTCGCTGCTCGGTGTGTCGACGGCGTTCCGGAAGCTGGCCCTGGGATGCCAGAGCTGCGGGGACTGCATCCAGGAGCATTTGAGCTTTTCCGGCTGCACGATGCGCTGGTGCTACAAAGGGCTGCGCAACGGTCCGTGCGGCGGCTCCCGCATCGACGGCACGTGCGAAGCCGATCCCAGCCGCCCGTGCATCTGGGGTCAAATTTATCGCGACACGCGTGCCGCCGGGGGGGACCCCAGAAAGTTTGCGCGCACACTCATACCGCCCCGGAACTGGGATCTCGATCAAACCAACGCCCTGGCGAACCGGCTGGCCGGGATCGACAATTACAGCCTCAGGACGGATATCTCCAACCCTCGGGAGAGAGACGCAGAGAATCTCGAAAAACGATAGGGCATGGCTCCTCGATCCGGGACGGAGGCTCGTTGACGGCTACGGGCTTTATTAATAAAAGCGGCGTATGGCCTGAACCTTGTACATATCTCGCCGTCTCGGCCACCTTCTGTCGCCCTTTCAGGGCTCTGTATGATCTTGCGCCATACCGGGGGCTCGCAGACTCGCCCCCGGCTATCCTCTATTCGCCCCTCCGGGGCGAATTACTGAAAGTCCGAGCGCCGGAGGCGCGGCAGAGGACAGCCCCGGGCAAGCGGAGCGCAGCCCGGGGTTGATGAGGTCAAATGAATGGGAGCCCTGAAGGGGCGCGTGAGCCGTAGGGCTCACGAGCTAAGTCAACTGTAACAAACGGTGAGATC
>Ga0315273_10013477_pt1 | contig 10505 bp, 11 predicted proteins | sample YL17G02_0_MG_FD_205753 | JGI IMG/M metagenome (GOLD analysis project Ga0315273, IMG submission 205753) | Sediment microbial communities from Yellowstone Lake, YNP, Wyoming, USA - YL17G02_0 | ecosystem: Environmental > Aquatic > Freshwater > Lake > Sediment | place: USA: Wyoming | collected... | reverse complement strand
GACGAGGAAACCCTCACTGGACCCTGAACCCAGCGCGTCTACCAGTTCCGCCACTTCGGCCGGATGCCGGGGATAATCTGCCACGCTTCACCCTGGCAATTTCCAATTGAAATATATATAATTTTAGGATTAATATTGTCAAGGCCAAACTGCGAAAGGCGACGTGTTGATGGTTTATGATGATCTCCCCCCCGGGGAGACAGGTTTTTCCCGGACGGTGACCACAATCGGCAACTTTGACGGAGTCCATCTGGGCCACCGGGCCATCCTGGCCCGGGTGTGTCAGCGGGCTCGGGAGTTGGGGGGACAGGCCGTGGCCGTCACTTTCAACCCCCACCCCGTGAAGGTGCTGCGGCCGGAAGTGAATTTGCCGATGCTCACCACCCGGGACCAGAAGCTCCGGCTTTTGTCCGAATCCGGACTGGATGCGGTGGTAGTTCTGCCCTTTACCCGGAAATTTGCGGCCCTGCCGGCCCGGGAGTTCGTGAAGCAATATTTTTGTGACCGCCTCAAGGCCCGGGAAGTGGTGGTGGGCCATGACTACTGTTTCGGCCGCGGCCGGGAAGGCAATATCGACCTTCTTAAAGAGATGGGGGCGATCCACGGCTTCACCGTGCAGGTGGTCTGGGCCGTGGAAGTAGACGGTGCGGTGGTGAGCAGTTCCCTGATCCGGGCCTTGCTGCGCCTGGGCAAAGTGACGGAGGCCGGGCGTCTCCTGGGCCGCGCCTACGGGGTGACCGGGAGGGTGGTCCAGGGCAAGGGCCGGGGGGCCAAGCTCCTGGGAGTGCCCACGGCCAACATCCTCACCCCCAACGAACTGCTGCCGGCCAGCGGCATCTATGCCGTCCGGGTGCGCCGGGACGACGCCATCCTGCCCGGGGTGGCCAACCTCGGCACCTGTCCCACCTTTGATAATGCCGAACTCTCCCTGGAGGTCCATCTCATGGAATTCACCGGAGACCTTTACGGCGAATCTCTGGAAGTGCAATTCGTCACCCGGCTGAGGGAGGAACAGCGCTTCCCCTCCCTGGAGGCCCTGTCGGCCCAGATCCACGCCGATATCGCCGCGGCCCGCCAGGCTCTGGCGCCGCATTAAGGCGCGCTCCGGAAGCCGGCCGGAGGAATTATAAATAAAGGAAGCAACCATGTGGCGGCACCGCGCAACCTGCGGTCATTGCGGTCTGAGGTCAAGATGGAACCGAGACCGGGAACTGAGCCAGGCGGAGATCCTGGCGCATCTGCAGGATAGCCATAACCGCGACCAGGCGCGACACCCCGACGATTACCGGGTGGAGCGGGAGCGCCAGTGCGACTTTTGCCTGGAGCCGTATGTGGACGACTGCACCAAGTGCGGGCAGGATTTCTGTAACCTGCACACCGGGGATATCGACGGCCTGTGCGGCGGGTGCATCTGATACGAACTTGCAGTCAAAAGACGTTAAATATTCATGTTATGAAGATACAATGCATTATTTCCTCGAGCGCGGCATCGATTGCGGCGCGGCGCATTGGCTTCTGATATCGAGTTGCAATCAAAAAGCAATTTATGGTAGCCGCAGGCTTTAGCCTGCGCCTGCACAGGCGAGACGCCTGTGCCACCGATTGATTGCGAAATGGTATGAGGAGGCAATGATGAGGACGCGCCCGGCGCCCCTTACATCGGGCTGCTAATCAACGTCTTCCCCATCCTCGGGGACATATTCCGGCCAGGCTTCGGTAGTCGTAGACCCAGGCGTCGGCCAGGTCTCCAGATACTTGCGCAGATTGTTTTGCAAGTGGAAGGCAGACGCCGGCGGCAAAGGGCAGCGCCACGAGAGCCGACCCAAGGACGCCGGTCTGACGATTAAATTCCGGTGAATTTCGGAGGCCGGGAGGCTGATAACCTGGGGGCGGGCCGGATGGTCGAAGTTTTCCCGGTCCAGAGCGGCTGACCAGAGACCCGGTGGAGAAAGATTCCCCGGCCTGACCGGGGATGCACTCTGAAGGGAGGTTGGGGGACCCCCAGAGGACCAGGCGGATTGCCCCGGCGCCGGGTTGAGAAGCAGCAACAGGGCGATCAATCCCAGGCAGGTAACCCTAAGGCCGGCGGCCAGCCACGCAGGTTTTGCACGGTACAGCGTTTTCATATTTGGGCTCCAGGGCCAAGATTTACTAACCCTATCGGCGCCACTTCGAATTAACTTAAAGCTCTTTAAAATTTTCTGAGGGCAGGGGGGCAGGTGGGGACATCGTTGCCGGGGGGCAGATCGCCAACCTCCCCTGCTGCGAGCCCCATGACACCCGAGAGAAGTGATCTGGGATCTATAGCGAATGCCAAAAGTATTTTCCGATAGCGGCATCATGCTAATCCCCCCTAACCCCCCTTTAGAAAAGGGGGGAATTATAAGGAATAGTTATTAAAGTCCCTCTTTGGAAAAGGGGGACTTAGGGGGATTTAAGAACCGGCAACTGGAAAGATTTTTTGGCAAACGCTATAACCCTAATATCCGGAGGTCCCGAACCGGCTGGTAGAGACCGGCAAATCAGGCCGTCGGCAGGAAAAAGCCTTGACATTTTGGCTGAAATTTATTAATCATACTTGTTGAGCGTTGAGCGGGCATAGCTCAGCTGGTAGAGTACAAGCTTCCCAAGCTTGGTGTCGCGGGTTCGAATCCCGTTGCCCGCTCCAGCCCCGGGGGCGAGACGGTTGGCGCAAGAGGCCAACCGGTCCGCCGGGGAAACCCGCTTCCCCCATCGAGGTTGTCGGCAGTAAGGGGCAGGATGGCCGGCTTACTTTGAGGGTGGAGATAAGTAGTTGCTCTGGGGCGCCCCGAGATTACTTATTCTTGGATTTTCCCGGAAGTGGGCTGCGGCCCGCTTTTTTTATTGGCGAAGGATGAGCACGGGTGCGTTGCTTGATGAGTCGAAACCCTGGCAAAGGACATCTTAATGAAGGGCATCCAGTTTGTCATAGACGAAAAGGGCAAGAAAAAAGCCGTTCTCATCGATCTTTCGGAGTGGGGAGAGCTGTGGGAAGATATCTATGATGTCCTAGTATCCCATGCACGGAAACACGAGCCAACGGTTGAATGGGAGGACTTAAAGGCCGAAATGGTTCAGGAGGAGACCAAGGCTGGCTGAATATCGAATTCAGTTTGTGGCCTCAGCCGCCAGAGAGTTTCGTTTTCTCCCATCGGATATTAAGCATCGGGTGGGGATGACAATAGAGAAATTGCACCGAGAACCTCGTCCGCGAGGAGTTAGGAAGCTGCAAGGACATGCAAGATTATATAGGGTCAGGGTCGGTAACTATCGTCTTATTTATGAAATCGATGATTTGGGTCAATTAATAGTCGTCACCCAGGTTCGGCACCGACGGGAAGCATATCGATAAGTAGCACTTCTCAGCTGTTTTCCCGTAACTGGCCATACGACCAATAGAAGGCTTGGCGGCCTTTAGCATGACAAGTTAATAAAAAAGGCAGTTTTTCAACCGCTGGATTGATCATGAAAAAAACCGAAACGGGGCAAGTTTTGCCAGGAGAAACGACCCCGAAGGCAGCCATAATCTCCCGGTTGGAGGAGTTGATCCGGCCCCTGGTAGAATCCCAGGGTGGGGATCTGGTGGACCTGCAATATGGTATGCCCAAGCGTGGCCGGGGCTTCCTGCGCCTGTTCGTGGACCGGGCCGGGGGCATCACCATTGAAGAACTGACCCGAATCAACCGGATAGTCGGGGGCCTGTTGGAGGTTCATGACGTCATCCCCGGGGCCTACACCCTGGAGGTGTCGTCGCCGGGCCTGACCCGGGCCTTGAAGAAGCCCGAGGATTATCAGCGCTACGTGGGCCGACTGGTGCGGGTGACCACCCGGGCCCCCTGGGAAGGCCGCCAGGTGCACAGCGGTATCCTCCAGGGCCTGGAAGACGACCAGGTGTGCCTCAAGGAGGGCGAGAGCGTGTTACGCATCCCCTTGGATGAAATCGCCCGGGCCCGGCTGGACATAGACCTGAAAAAAATGAGCAAGGAGGGCTAAGCACCTCTCATGAATCTGGAATTGAAACGGATCATTGACCAGGTAAGCCGCGACAAGGGGATCGATAAGGAACTGCTCGTCGGGGCCATCAAGGACGCCATCCGTTCGGCGGCCAAGAAGAAGCACGGGCCGCGTCTGGAAATCGAGGTGGAATACCGGGACGAAACCGGGGAGATCGAGGTCTTTCAGTATAAGGCGGTAGTGGCCGAGGTCAAGGACCCCGGCCAGGAGATTTCCCTGGAGGAGGGCCGGCTACAGGACCCGGAATGCGAGGTGGGAGACAGCCTGGGCCTCAAGATGGACGCCGCCGGGTTTGGACGGATTGCGGCCCAGTCGGCCAAGCAGGTGATTATGCAGCGCATGAAGGATGCCGAGCGGGACCTGGTGTATGAAGACTACAAGGACCGCAAAGGCGACATCATGAACGGCATCGTGCAGCGCCTGGACTCCGAGGGCATCATCGTCAATTTAGGGCGGACCGAGGCCCTGCTGCCGCCCATGGAACAGGTCCCCCGGGAAATTTACCACAAAGGCGAGCGCATCCGGTCTTATGTTTTGGACGTGAAGCGCCAGACCCGGGGACCCCAGATCATTTTGTCCCGGACCCATCCCCAGTTCCTGGTGGCCCTGTTCAACTCCGAGGTGCCGGAGGTTGCCGAAGGCATCGTCCAGATCCTGGGCTGCGCCCGGGAGCCCGGCAGCCGTTCCAAGATTGCGGTATCCTCCCGGGATTCGGACGTGGACCCGGTGGGGGCCTGCGTCGGCATGAAGGGGGGCCGGGTCCAGAGCATCGTGCAGGAGCTCAGGGGCGAGAAGATCGACATCATCCCCTGGCATCCCGACCCGGCCAAGTTTGCCACCAGCGCCCTGTCTCCGGCCCAGGTAAGCCGCATCATCCTGAGCAAGGAAAGCCAGAGCATGGAGGTGATCGTGCCGGATGACCAGCTGTCCCTGTCCATCGGCAAACGCGGGCAGAACGTGCGGCTGGCCTCCCGCCTGGTGGGATGGAAAATAGACGTCAAGAGTGAATCCAAGTATTCTAAGTCATTAAAAGAAGGCTATCTCTCACTGCTGAGCATCCCCGGGGTCGGTGAAATCACCGCCAGCCTCCTGGCTGAGGCGGGATACTCTTCGGCCCGGGAGGTCGCGGAGAGCAGTTGGGAAGATCTTACCCAGTCCACCGGCCTGACAGAGACGAAGGCTGCGAAGCTCATCGCCGCAGCCCGGGAAATGGCACAACGGGGTGGGCCGGAAGCAGCGGCCGAGCAGGCTGAGAAGCCAGCCGAGGTTCAGGAAGGTTGAGGGGATTGTTTTACCGCGCCGAGGGCGAAATAAGGATCGGGGGTTAGGTTAGATATATGGGCAAGACCAGGATTGTTAATTTGGCCAAGGAACTCAAAATGGAAGTACGGGAGCTGATCCAGCGCCTCAAGGATGATTTGGGGCTGCAGGAAAATTTCACCTATCTCAGCTCTCTGGACGAAGCAGTAGTGGCCCGGGCGCGACAGGTAATCAGCGTGTCGCCGCCCCAGGTCGAGGAACTTAGGGTGGGTGATAATGTCAAGCGCCGCCGCCGGGTAGCGCCGCCGCCGGTGACCCCGATAGAGCCACCCCCGGAGAGTGGACCGGAGGCCGAAGTGGCGCCGCCGCCTCCCAAAGAGACGGCCAAGCCCCGGAAACCCAAGGAAACGGTGGCCCGGGTAGTATCGCTGCCTCCCAAAGAAAAGACAGGTGCCGTCAAGGCTCCGCTACCCCTGCCGGCCGAGGAACCCCCGGTGACCGCAGGAGTGACGCCCGCAATAACCCCCGAAGCCCCGGAGGCGGCGACGGCCGCGCCTCAGGACGCCTCCCCGGCCACGTCCCCGGTAGCCCCCCCGACTGCGTCCCCCAAGGCAGCTGCCGCAACGGACTCGGCCACCGCGCTGAAAAGGCAACGGGGCAAAGCCAAGAAGAAAGACGTGCCGGCTCGGATCATCAGCCTGCCCGTGGAGAAGCCACCTGCTCCGGCCAGCGTCGCCCCCGCGATGCAGCCCGCCGGAGCCGAGCGCGGAGCGGCATCCCGGCCAGGAGCGAGGCCCGCAGGGGCCAGGCCGGCGACGCCCGGGGCCAGGGGTGCGGCGCCTGCGGCCAGGCCGGCGGCCGGAGTCGGCGCACCACCGGCCCCCGACGAGAAAAAGGACGTTAAGGGTAAGAAGAAGGTCAAGCGCCCGGAAGTTCCAGATGCCGCCCGGGCCAAGCCCGTCAAAAAGCGGGAGGTCCGGGAGCGGGCCGACCTCTATGCGGGGGCGGAAGGCGAGCACCGCGGGTCAGGCCGCCGGAAAGGCATGAAAAAGGCCGTCAAAAAGCTCTCCAAGGGGGAGGTCACGGTCCCCAAGGCCATCAAACGGCGGGTCAAGGTGGGAGAATCCATCACCGTGGGTGAGCTGGCCAAACGCATGGGCATCAAGTCCGGCGCCATCATCAAACAACTCTTGCAGATGGGGATGGTCGCCAACATCAATTACCCCATCGATTTTGATTCCGCCACCATCGTAGCCGGGGAATTCGGGTATGAAGTGGAACACGCCAGCATGCAGGAAGAAGATCTGCTGGCGGTGGGCCCCCGCCAAGAAGGGGTGGCCAAGGCGCGGCCCCCGGTGGTCACCATCATGGGCCACGTCGACCACGGCAAAACTTCGCTCTTAGACGCGATTCGCCGGACCCGGGTCACCGAAGGGGAAGCCGGCGGCATTACCCAGCATATCGGCGCCTACTATGTGGAACTGCCTGAAAAGCAAGGAGAAGTGGTCTTCCTGGATACTCCGGGCCATGAGGCCTTTACGGCCATGCGGGCCCGGGGCGCCAAGGTCACGGACCTGGTGGTGCTGGTGGTGGCGGCAGACGACGGCGTCATGGAACAGACCACCGAGGCCATCAACCACGCTAAGGCCGCGGGAGTGCCCCTGGTGGTGGCCGTCAACAAGATCGACAAACCCAATGCCAACCCGGAACGGGTAAAACGGGAATTGTCCCAGGCTGGCGTGGTCTCCGAAGAGTGGGGGGGCGACGTCCTCTTTGCCGAGGTGTCGGCCAAGCAGCGCATCGGCATTAAGGAGTTGCTGGAAAAAATCCTGCTCCAGGCGGAGATTCTGGATCTCAAGGCCTTTGCGGATGTCCCGGCCTCCGGCCGGATCATCGAATCCCGCCTGGACAAAGGCCGGGGGCCGGTAGGCACCGTGCTGGTCCAGGAAGGCACCCTGAAACCCGGGGATTATTTCGTGTGCGGACCGCAGTACGGCCGGGTCCGGGCCCTGTTCGACGACCGGGGCGAAAAAGTGGAAGAGGTGCCGCCGGGGCTGCCCGCGGAAGTCCAGGGGTTTAACGGCGTCCCCGACGCCGGGGACGAATTCATAGTGCTGGAAGATGAGCGCAAGGCCAAGCAGATCGCCATGATGCGCCAGCAGAAGGTTCGGGAAGCCGGCATGGCCCGCATCAGCCGGGTCACCCTGGAGAAGCTCTACCAGCAGGTCAGAGACGGCGCGGTCAAGGAACTCAAGATGGTGCTCAAGGCCGACGTGCACGGTTCCATCGAAGCACTGGCCAAGGCCTTGTCCGAATTGGGGACCAAGGACATCAAGGTTTCGATGATCCATGCCGGACTGGGGGAGGTTTCCGAGAACGACATCATGCTGGCATCGGCTTCGGACGCCATCGTGGTGGGATTCAATGTCCGGGCCAACCCCAAGGCCATCGCCCTGGCAGAGGCCGAGCAAGTAGACGTGCGTTTCTACGACATCATCTACAACCTGCTGCAGGATATCCACGACGCCCTGGAAGGGTTGCTGGAGCCCATCGTGGAAGAGAAGGTGATGGGCCGGGCCGAAGTGCGACAGGTCTTCTCCATCACCAAAGTTGGCACCATAGCCGGCTGCATGGTCCTGGACGGCAGGATAGAACGCAACTCCCTGGCCCGGGTGGTGCGCAAAGGCAAAGTGGTGTCCGAAGGCGGCAAAATCAACTCCCTGAAGCGCTTCAAAGACGACGCCAAAGAGGTGCTGTCGGGATATGAATGCGGCATCGGCATCGACCGGTTCAACGACTACAAGGCCGGGGACATCATTGAAGCCTATACCCAGGAAAAGGTGAAGGCCATATTGGCAGCCCCGACCTCCAGGCCGGAAACGACCACCGAAGCCGCCCCCTGAGGCAGGACGGACCTGACTTGTCCCGGGTGAGCCGCCGAGAGCGCCGACATGCTGATCGTCGCAGCCATGATTACCCTGGTCATCCCGGGGAACGACTCCTTGAAGGGCAAGCGCCGGGTGGTCAAGAGCCTCATTGAGCGCGTGCGGCACAAGTTTGAGGCGGCCGTGGCCGAAGTGGGAGACAACGACCTGTGGCAGAAAGCCAGGATCGGCGTGGCCCTGGTGGGCAACGACTCCCAGTTGCTCAACACCCGGCTGCAGCAAATCATGACGTTTATAGAGAATCAGTACCTGGCGGAGATTATCGATTCCCAGGTGGAACTCTGTTACCTGGAAAAGTGAGGCTGGTGGGGCGGGCCTCCGTGCCCGCCGTCAAAGTACGATTAGGCAGGCCAGCGCCCTGCCCACCGGCAAAAAGAGTGAATAGTTAGCCATGAAAACTTTACATCGGACCCCCACGGGCCGCCCCCACCGGGTGGCGGAGTTGCTTCGGGAACGGCTGGCGCTGATCCTGCTGTTTAAGTGCGCCGACCCCCGGCTGAAGGAAGTCACTCTCACTGAAGTGGAGATGAGCCCGGATTTGAGGCAGGCCAAGGTGTTCTATGTGGCCCGGGAAAACGTCGACCGGGACCAGGTGCAGATCGCTTTGGGTAAGGCCCAGGGTTTCATCAAGGCCGAAGTGGCCCGGGAGAACCTGTTCCGGTTGATGCCGGAGTTCGTCTTCCTGCCGGATCCCGGGCTGGACCGGGCGGCACGGCTGGAGGAGTTGCTTAAGGAAGCAGGGGTGGCGGCAGATTCAATGAAAAAAGACGAGAGTTAACCCATGAAGAGAACCCGAGAAACAATCTTACAAAAACTCGAAGAGAACCGGGACACCATTCGGGGTTTCGGGGTCAAACGTTTGGGGCTGTTTGGCTCTGTGGCCCGCGGCGAAGCCACGGAAGGGAGTGATTTGGATTTTCTGGTGGAGTTGGAGAAAAAGAGTTTTGATGCCTATATGGATCTTAAAGACTTTCTGGAAGAAATGTTCGGCTGCAAAGTTGATTTAGTGATGAAAGAGGCACTTAAGCCCAGGCTTAGAGAACCGATATTAAAAGAAACAGTCTATGCCCAGGGATTATAAAATCTACTTTGAAGATATCCTCGAGTGTATTGGAAAGATTCATAATTATACATCAGGATTATTATTGGTAGACTTTTGTAATGATCCAAAAACTATCGACGCGGTAATCCGTAATCTCGAAATAATTGGGGAAGCTGCCAGAAGGTTACCCGAAGAAATTAGAATAAAATACCCTGATGTGGAGTGGCACAAGATTATCAGTTTAAGAAATGTTTTGATTCATGAATACCCAGGGATCGATTTAGAGACTATTTGGGACATCATCGAAAATAAGCTTTCACCATTGGAAAAACAGGTTAAAGAAATTCTACGGGACTGAATGTAACCCATGATCTCCGGCATCCTCCTCATTGACAAACCCGAAGGGGTGACCTCCTTCGAGGTGGTGCAACGGGCCCGTCGGGCTTTGGGGATCCGGAAGGTCGGCCACCTGGGGACCCTGGACCCCATGGCCACGGGGCTGTTGCCCCTGTGCCTGCTGGAGGCCACCAAGCTGGTGCCGTACCTGATGCCCGAACCCAAGGTGTACCGGGCGCAGGTCAGGTTGGGAATCGCTACCGACACCCAGGATGCCTACGGAGAGGTGGTGGCCCGGTGCGAGACGCTGCCGGAGCCGGCGCAGATTTACCAGGCGGCGGCGGCATTTATGGGAGAGGTGACCCAGATCCCACCGATGTACTCCGCCCTGCACTGCCAGGGCGAACGGGCCTATCGCCGGGCCCGCCGGGGAGAGACCGTGGATCTGGCGCCTCGGAAGGTGACGATTTATGAACTGACCGTGGACGAGGTGGCCGTACCGGAGTTCACCATGACGGTTAAGTGCTCCCAGGGTACCTATATCCGCACCCTGGCCAAGGATTTGGGCGACGCCCTGGGATGCGGGGCGCATCTATCGGCTCTCCGCCGCCTGGCGGTGGGCGCCTTGCGGGTGGAAGAGGCCATGACCCTGGCAGCCCTGGCTGAACTGGGCCGGGAGGAACTGGAGCAGCGGATTATCCCGATTTCCCGCTGCCTGCCGGGAATGCGGCCGGTGGAAGTGGGGCCGGCCGAAGCCCGGCAGTTGCGCCAGGGTCAACTCCTGGTGCGTCCGGCGGACGGTTTTAAGGCCGGGGAGCAGGTGCAGGTGCTGGCGGAGGCCGAACTGGTGGCCGTGGCCCAGGTCAGGAGTCTGTCGTCCCAAGCGG
>Ga0315273_10013474_pt1 | contig 10506 bp, 7 predicted proteins | sample YL17G02_0_MG_FD_205753 | JGI IMG/M metagenome (GOLD analysis project Ga0315273, IMG submission 205753) | Sediment microbial communities from Yellowstone Lake, YNP, Wyoming, USA - YL17G02_0 | ecosystem: Environmental > Aquatic > Freshwater > Lake > Sediment | place: USA: Wyoming | collected... | reverse complement strand
GAGCATGTTCACGGTTCCGCCGGCAACGCACCAGGCTCTGGCGTCCCGGGCCATCCTCTCCACCGGGAATTCCCGGCTGTATCCGTAGCCTCCCAGGACCTGCATGGCTGCGGTCGTTACCTCCGTGACCATCTCGTTGGCGTAGCACTTGGCCATGGCCGACTCATAGATGGAAGGCAAGCCGCGGCCTGCCCCGAAAGCCGCTCGGTACACGAGCAGGCGGGCTGCGTCGAGCTTCATGGCCATGTCCACGATGCCGAACTGCACGGCCTGGAACTCGCAGATGGGCCTTCCGAAGGCTTGCCGGACCTGGGCGTAGGCCTTGGCCTCCTCGACCGCGCCACCTGCCACGCCGAGGCACATGGCTGCGTTCCCGCACCGCTCGATGTCGAAGGTCAGCATGAGGTTGCCGAAATCTCCGGCCTTGACCACGACATTCTTCTTGGGGACCTTCACGTCCTCGAAGATCAGATCACAGGAAGGCATGCCCATGAGGCCCATGTACTGTTCCTGCTTGCCGAAGCTGAAGCCCGGCATGCCTTTCTCCACGATCAGGCCTCCGATGCCCTTGTATCCCGGAGCATTGCCGAACCGCGTGTACACCATGTAGTGGCTCGCGTGCCCGCCTCCTGAGATGAAGATCTTGCGGCCGTTGAGGATGTAGTGGTCCCCGTCCTCCACGGCCCGGGTGGTGAGGTTGGTCAGGTCCGAGCCGGCCTCGGGCTCGGTCATGCACACGGAGACACTGTTCTCGCCCCTGCAGACCCCGGGGAGGATGGCCTGCTTCTGCGCTTGCGTTCCGAAGAGGTCGATGACCCGGACCGGGCCCACGTTGGACTCGAAGACCGGGGAGGCGATCATGGGGCTGAACTTCGCCAGTTCCTCGATGGCCAGGATGGCGTTGATGGCCGGCTGCCCGCCTCCGCCGTACTCCGGAGAAAGGACCATTCCGAGCAGTCCCATCTTGGCGTATTGGGGGAGAAGATGGACGGGGAATTCGCCGGTCGCGTCGATGTGCTTGGCCAGGTCCTTGAATTTCTCCCGCTCTCCCATGGTGCGCAGGGTCTCGATCAGCATCCTCTGTTCGTCGCTCAACATGAAGTCCATGGCACGCTCCTTCAATGCTGGAATCGATTTGAATGTCCATACCCCATGTCAGTTGTCGGTTTTCAGTTGCCAGTTGTCAGGGGTCACGGGGAGGCCTGACAGCTGACCGCTGAGAACTGACCGCTCCCTTCACCTGCCTTGCATCTGGGCATTTTTGACCAGCCTGTGCAGAAGCCTGTTTTCAACAGGCCCCTATCCCTGCTCAGATGGTTTCCGTCCATTCCCGGATATCGCTCAGACTGTCGATCCGCTGCGCGAGGCGGATGGCTTCGTCGATCCTCCTGGGGTGCCTTTGCCCGGCGAACCGCCGGACCTTCCCGGCGACGTCATCCCAGGTCATGGGATCCCTCGGGTCGCCCCTGGGGATCTCCACCTGCCGGGCAAGCTTCCTGCCCCCTTTGACAGAGATCTCCACCCGGCTCGCGGTTCTCTCCGGATACATCCGGTTGAGCTCGTCGTCGTAACGCACGGTAACCTTCTTCGAGAATTCGAGGAGAAACTCGTCCGCGAGCCGGCTTTCCAGGAGCTGGCCGGGCCCCATCTCGCGGTCGAGCAGGCAGCAGGCAACCACATAGGGGATGGAGAACTGGGCGGAGACGAAGCTCTCTCCTCTGGACACGCCCTTGCCCACCGCCATCGCGGCGATGCCGTACGTGAAGACATCGACCGCCTCGACATCCCCAAGGCTGAGGCTCTCGGCCTTGACGAGGGCGAGCGTGGCCTGGGCAGCCCCATGGGTGTGGCGGCACGCTGTATAGGGTTTGAGATAGACATCCAGGATCGTGAAGTGCTCGCCCAGTCCGTCCGTGATCCGCGCAGGCACAGGCTCCCCGCCCGTGGTGATCTGGGTGAATCCGCCCTTGAGAAGGGATCCCTCCAGCACATGAGGGCTGCCGGTGACCCCGGCACGGGCGAGAACGGCTGCGGTGATTCCTGCGCTCGCAGCCTGGCCGGCCTGCACGATCTTCACCGTGAAGCCTCCCATCAAGTGCTCGGCCATCGATAGGGGCGCGAGGTATCCTGCATTGCCGAGAGCATTGAGCATTCCGGCTCGGTCGATGCCCATGAGCTTTGCGGCCGCGCAGGCTGCGCCGAAGGTGCCGCAGGTGCCGGTGGGAAGGAACCCGGACAGGGTGTGGCGGGGATGCACCGCCGCCGCGATCCGGTTTGCGACCTCGTAGCCCGCGACCACGGCCTCCAGGAACTCCCTGCCGCCCTTGCCCAGCTCCTCTGCCACGGCCAGCGCGGCCGAAATCACCGCTGTCCCTGGATGGTTTCCGCCGAATCGGAGGCCGTCCTGGGCCTCGATGGCCTCGGCGGTCACGCCGTTGAGAAATGCGGCCTGGTTCACCCCGGTCTTGAACCCGCAGCCGAGCGCCGTGGCGACTTCAGGCCCTTTCTGGCCGCGGGAATGCGAGACGATGTTCCTGACCGCTTCGATCTCGAGAGACCCATACACATTGGCAAGGTAGTCCAGGATGCAGAGCTTGGCCTTGTCGAGGACCTGTGGCGGCAGCCGACCCAGGGTCAGTTCAGAGGAGAAGTCAGCCAGCTTTCGCGTCTCATCCATGAGGTTCTCCCGGTAGAACTCTGGCTTCGGGAAAGAGGGATGAGCCCTTAAACGTAGCCGCGCTGCTCGTAAACCCGGATCATCCGGTGGGGATCCAGGACCTCGCGCAGGACTCTGAGTTCTTCGAGCTGCGGCGGTTCGGTTTCGTGAACGTCGTCTGCGACCTTGAGCTTCCAGGGTGTGAGCGTGACGACCTCGTCCACGGAACTGCCCGGATGGTAGGAGGCCAGGTAGGCTTCCTTCGTCTTGTCGTCGAACCGCAGGATCGCCTTGTTCGTGATGACGACATGGGGGCCCGTGTTCGCAGGGAGCCCGCAGCGCTCCCGGGCGCCGGGGCCGTCGATGTATCCGGGCGTCGTGATGAAGTCCACCCGCTCGGCCAGGCGCTTGGAATCGTGCAAGGCGATGATGATGACCCGTCTGGCCAGGGATCCGATCGGGTTGGCGCCGCCGCTTCCCGGCAGGCGGCTCCTGGGCTTGTGGTAGTCTCCGATGACCGTGGTGTTGATGTTTCCGTATTTGTCCACCTGGCTCCCGGAGAGGAACCCGACGTCCACCCACCCTGCCTGGAGGAACGTTCCCATGATGTCCACGAGGCCGCCGATCATGGCGGCCCCGGGGTTGAGACAGGGGTCGCCCACGGAAAGGGCCGTCCTCGTCGGCCGTGCGTCGTAGACCCCGGATTCCTGCATCATCATGGCCCTGGGCGCATGGGTGTACTTGGCGATGTTGGCCGCGACGGTCGGGAAGCCTGTCCCAACGATCACGATGTCGCGGTCCCGGATCTCCCGTGCGCCGCAGCACGCCATGAGCTCAGGCTTGATGTAGTCGTTGGGGTGGTCACTCATCTGTCAGTCTCCTGAGAGGCTGTTGTTCAACAGGTTGCGCGGCAATGCTGCAATCGATTTGAATGTCTGTACTCCATGTGCCCCTGTAGGGGCGCTGCTTGCTGCGCCCGCCTTTTGGGCAGGGCAAGCCCTGCCCCTACAAGACAAAGGTGATCTTTGGCCCCGTCCTCGTCTTTCTTCCTGACACCTGACCCCCGAAACCTGATACCTGACCGCTGATAGCTCAAAGCTTCTTCAATACGCATAACTCACCGGATAGCCGTAGTCGAACTCGGCCGCAAGATCCCGGAACGCCTTGTATCCGAATCGTTCGATGTAGTGCTGGATGTATCCGGTCCTGTCCTCCACGCCGAAGACCCATTCCTTGAGAAACGCCTCGAATCCTTCCACGGTATTGGAAGCCTGCTGGTACAGGCTTCCGAACCTGAAGTCCACGTCGTAGAAGCCGGGCGCGTATCCGGGATGGGCGCCAAAGGGTTCTTCGACCACGGCCACGACCTTGAAGTCCGGCACGATGGTCCGGGAGGGGTCCTTGCCGATCGTCTCCCGCGTTACGATTCTCTCGCAGCTCACGATGACTTTCTTGGAGGCGTTGGCTCCCACCTTGCAGTCGCCTCCGATCCCCCAGATCTGGGCGTTCCCGTTCTCGTCTGCCTGCTGGACGTGGATGATGGCGACATCGGGGCGAAGGGCAGGGACGAGCAAGGTCGGACTTCCGTCAAAGGGAGATTCGATGATCTTGTACTTGTGATCTCCGAGAAAGGACTTCACGTTCACGAGGTCTGAGCCCAGCATGTCCTTGACCGGGACAAAGGGCATTCCCATGGCCCCGGCCATGAGCATCATGGGCAGGGACAGGTTCGAGTACTCCTCGATCTCGATCGTGTGGGGGATGCCTTTTTCCACGGAGCGTCTGAAGCAGCGGCCCAGCCCGTAGAAACCGAGCGAGAGGAAGGTTGAAATGAACCGTTTCACAACGCCGGCGCCGATCATCATGTCGAAATCGTCGGCTGCGTTGCTCCGGGTGATCGTGAGGTCTTTCTTCCCCTGGCGGATGATTTCGTGGATCGCTGAAAAGGGAGTCCTGCAGATGTAGCCGCCGATGAACAGGAAGTCGCCGTCGCGGACGTACTCTGCGATGGCGGCTTTGAGAGTCGTGACCTTGCTCATCTACTCCTCCAGAAGCAGTTGCCAGGCAACAGGTGCAGGGGTTCAGCTCAAAGGCTGCTTCTGGCTCCCGCTGGCCGGCCGCCGGCACCTGGTCCCTGACCGCTGACAACGGATATCACAGGTCGTACTCGGTCCGGTCGATGATCTCCTGCTGGGCGGTATTGCTCAGGCCCGTGAACAGGGCCGAATATCCGCTCACCCGCACCACCAGGTCCCGGTGATTCTCCGGGTGAGCCTGGGCTTGCCTCAGCATCTCGGAGGTCACCATGTTGAACTGGACCTGCACGCCCCCTCTCTGGAAGTACGTTTCGATGAAGGCCTTGAGATTCCCGGAGCGAAGCTTTTTCCCTTGGAACCGCAAGTTGAGATTGGCGCCGTTGTAGACGCGCTGGATGGGCAGCTTGGTGACGGAGTTGATCACCGCGGTCGGGCCGGAGACGGCATTGCCGGTCGTTGGGGTCAATCCGTTGCCGAGGATGGCCCCGGCGGAGCGGCCGTCCGGTGTCGCGGCCGTGAAGGCGCCCATGGCGATATGGAAGCCCACGGAGAAGACGCCGGGCCAGAACGCGCCTCCCCTGTAGTTTCTGTGGCGTGCGAGTTCGTCGCAGAAATGGTGGAGCACCCGGGCCCCCATCGCATCCACCTCGTCCACGTCGTTCCCGTACTTGGGGATCCTGCGAAGGCAGTAGGCCCGCCGGTCCTCAGCGTCCAGCCAGTCTCCGGAGAGCCAGCCCACGAGCTCGTCCATCGAGAAGGTCCGGTCTTCGAACACAGCCTTCTTGACCGTGTACAGGCTGTCGGCCACGTTGGCAAAGCCCATGAGTTCGACACCCGTGGAATTGTAGACGGCGCCGCCCCGTGTCAGGTCCAGGGCCCTGTCCATCGGACCTTGGATCATGGCAGAGGCAAACGGGGAGGGTACGAGCTCAGCGATGGCCCGGTCCAGCGCAGCCATTCCCCTGACCATCTGGCCGATGAAATGCGAGACCTGCGCGGCATATGCGTTCCAGACGTCCTCGAAGGACCGGAGCGTCCCGGGATCTCCGGTCTCGATCCCGAAAAGGGAGCCGAAGATCCTGTCCACCCCGTTGCTCAGGGCGAGTTCCAGACACTTGATCGCGCTGAACTGGACGGCAAAGGTGGAGCCGAAGGTCTTGCCCTGGGCGTTGGGTTCGAGACACCCGACCACACCGTAGTCGCGGGCGTCCTCGAGACTGTGCCCCGCTTCCACCAGGGAGGGGATGATCGCGTCGTCGTTAAAGAAGTGGAGGAGAACACCGTCCTTCGCGTATTCGACGGCCTTGAGGAAGAAGTCAGGAGGCGCCGCGGGGCTGAGCCGCACGCCGAAATTGGGCTGGACGGTCCGGAGGTCTCCGTATGCGTCGAGGGCCAGGTGGCTGAGTTCGTTCGTGGCGTCTTTCCCGTCCGGGCCGGTCCCGCCCACGACGACGTTCTGCGTGGTCTTTCCCTCCGCTCCCTCTCCCCCGGGAATGAAAGCCTCTTCCAGGACGTTCCATATCTCGTTGGTCTTGAGGAACAGAAGGGAAAGAAGCTCCCGGGCTTCTTCCGGGGTGATCCGTCCTGCCTGCCTGTCCGCCACATAGTAAGGAAGCAGGATCTGATCGATTCTTCCGAGGGAAACGGAGTTGCCGCCGGATTCGATCTGAGCGATGAGATGGACGAAGTAGACGCTCTGGACCGCTTCGTGAAAGGAGCGGGCCGGGAGTTCCGGAACCCGGCTGCAGACGCCGGAGATCTCGAGGAGTTCCACTTTTCTTGCCGGGTCCTTCTCGATCGATGCGAGCTCGGCGGCGTGGTCCGCGTACCGGCGGGCAAAGCGGATCGCAGCCTCGAGGGACCGGATCACGGCGTCGTAGAAGAGGCCCTTCTCGCCGGATTCTTCCATGGGAGGCAGGGCTTCGTAGCGCTCTCGGGCCTCGTCGATGATTCCCCTGAGCCCCAGCCGGAGCACCCGGGGATGGTCCATCGTGAAGTGCCCGATCCCGTAGGTGATCTCGAGCATCATCGTGAAGATGTACTTCTCCATGTCCCGGGCAACATCCGGTGGCAGGAGCTCTTCCAGGCGGTCCTCGACGGTCCTGCCTTTCCAGAAGGGGAGGATCTCCTCCCGCAACAGGCGTTTCTCGTCTTCCCGGATCAGGGCCTTCTGCAGCACGCGCCTGTCGAAATTCTCCAGGTCTCCTTCGATCCATCTGGACTTGTTTTCCGGATACAGGGGCGCGCCCTTGAGTTTCGAGGTCCTGCATCCGACGACGATCTCATCGTCCCGGAGGATGACACGGATGTGATCGAGAACATCGGCGAGGGCCATGCTCATGCGGGTCAGGGGATGCCGGTCCAGGTTCCCGGCCATGGATCGGGTGAGGTGGAGGGCCCGCTCGACGCACACCTCCTGGGGCGCGTTCAGCACGCGCTCCCGGAGTTTCTCCACGCGAGACCGCCTGACCTCCGCGGTTGCGGCTCCTCGGGAAGGCATGTCATGCTCCTTTTCTTCTGCTCCCTCATCCGGGCCTGGGCTCGAACCGACGTCCCGGGCAACCTCTCAGCTGCAAAGCCTCCTTAGACTCGGATGCGCATGTGGTGGAGCAGGATCCTGTCGATTGCGGCCTGAGGCAACAATTTGTTCACGAAGAGGAAGAAGGTGCTCATGAAGTCGACTTGGTTGTGGACCCCGGGTCTCTCTGCCTCAATGACCTTCACGATCTTGTCTGCTGCCTGAGCCGGGTTGGGCGCTGTCCGGATCAGTTCGTTGTCCCTTTCGATGAAACGCCTGACTCGCTCCCGGTAAGGAGAACCCTCCGGGGGAAGCTTGTGGATCTTCTGGGCAAAGGTCGTGGAGACCTGTGCCGGCTGAATCAGTGCGACCCGGATGCCGAAGGGTTCGACCTCGTAGCGGAGGGAGAGGATCAGGCCTTCAACTGCGAACTTGGAGGCCGAGTAAATGGACTCGAAGGGAAAGGGGATCTGTCCTACGAGGGAGGACATGGCAATGAGCTTGCCTCTGCGCTGTTTGCGCATCGAGGGCAGGAAAGCCTGGAAGATGGCAGCGGCGCCGATGACGTTGATTTCGAGGCACCGCAGGGCCGCTTCCAGGTCCGATTCCTCAAAAGGGCTGAAGAAGCCGATTCCCACGTTGGAGAGAACGGTGTCGACCCGTCCGAACCGATCCATGACCCTGTCTCTGAAGGCGAGGATCCCGGCCCGGTCCGTGATGTCGAGGGGGACGAGGTCGTGCCTGCCTCCGATTCGCTCCAGTTCCTTCTGGAGAGATTCGATTCCCTCCCGGTCCACGTCGAACCCGGCAACGGAACCGCCCCTCGCAGCCAGCCGCTTTGCGACTTCCCGCCCAATCCCCTGAGCCAGACCTGTGATGACGACGACCTGATCCATGTCACCTCCCCCTTGGCAAGGCTTGCGAATATACACTCTACCATGTCCTGATCTGTTGATGAAAGAAACCCGGGGTCAAGGCATCTGCAGCGAGACCGGAATCAGCCAGCCGCCCACTTCCGGAGCAGCAACACCTTGACCCATTCCGGATCCGTCCGAACACGGTGAATACGGATAAGGTCGAGGTTCACATGGAGAACGGAGTCCTCAAAGTCCTTCTGCCCAAACGGGAGGAGGTCAAGCCGAAGCAGATCGAGGTGAAAATCAAGTAGGTTTGTGACAAAACCACGGCCACGGATCCTTGCGAAGATCCATGGCCCATCTTTTGGGAAAGCCTTGGACCGAGATGAAAGGAACCAATCCCGTTAATCCTCGCGTCGGGTTCTACGGATGGCGGAGTCATCTTCATCGGACGCTATCAGGAGCGCAGAGGGGCCGAGCCCGCAGAATCACTTCTTCTTGCGCAGCGAACCCGTCTCGTCCACCTCCCTCAGGTTCTTCAGCTCCTCTTCGGTGGGCTCGGGAACGATCCGCACATCGGGAGACACCTTCAGGTCCCAACCGGTATTTCCCCGGATCTCCTCGATGCTCGAGAAGGGGAAGTATGCGTCCAGGTAGAACTCTTTGGTCTCCGGATGCGGCCTCAGGATCCCCAGGGTCGTGATGATGGCCGAAGGGCCCCCGCCGGGAAAGTTGGTCTTTTCTCGGGCGTCCCCGCCGGTGAGATACCCAGGCGAAGAGATGTAGTCGACTCTTTCGGCGAATCTCTTTTTCTCGTGGGCGGCCATGATCAGGTACCGCTTGCAGCCCACGGCGATGTCGTTGGCCCCGCCGCTCCCGTTCAGCCGGATCCGGGGCAGGACGTAGCGGCCGGCCTTCCAGGGGGGCACGTCCCAGATCCCCGTGGTGTTGACGTTGCCGAACTTGTCGACCTGAGCCGCACCGATGATGCCCACGTCGCATCGTCCCGAAGCGACGAGAAAGCCCAGGGCGTCGATGGCGTTCGTGAAGCTCGTGGCATTGGCGGAAATCCGGGTGCACTCGATGCCCCAGGGAAGGCCGCCCACGGGTGTGGACCCGAAGATCCCGCCCTCGGTGAAGGTCCGGAGATTCGGAGCATGGTTTTTCTTGGCGAAATATCCAGCCAGCATGCTCAGGCCTACGCCGAAGATGGCCAGTTCGCCGTCGCGAAGTTCTCTCCCTGTCGCGATGGCCATGAATTCCTGCCGGGTGCAATCCATCGTCCCTACCTCCTGGCCTTTTCTTCCAGTTCCTTGATCGCGGCATCGGTCTTGATCCACTTGCGATAGGGATCCATGAGGAACTTTGTCGGCGTGGCGCAGAGCCTTTCGAGTTTCTCCCTGCCGATGAGCCGGAGGAATTCCTCGCACGTCTCGTAGCTCCGGACGAACTCGTTGACGTACCTCTCGGTCCCCTCCGGTGTCCGGAAGCATTCGTTCATGAAGAACATGTGCTCCTCGTCGCTGTCGTAGACTCCCACGGAAGAAGCCGGCCAGCCGCCCATGGGCCAGTACACGACTGCGTCGACGATCTCGGCGATGATCCTGGCCAGATTCGGATACTGCCGCATGCAGTCCGTGTCCACGATGTAGTCCGCCTGCAGGACAACCTTCTGAGCCGCCCGGGACATCTCGAACCGGCTCCACTCCGACCCCAGCATGATGGCATTTCCGTATATGTCCGCCATGGTCACGTGGATGGCGGCCATCTCGGGTTTGAGGACCGAGAATGCGCCGTATTTCTTTCCGGTGAAAGGATCGGTGATTTCGGGGATCTTTCTCGTGCAGGGATATTCCTCCGGGAAATCGCCCGAGCACCACTGCTGGTCGTTATGGGTGTTCACCGTGGCAGGAACAAAGGGCCAGTTCATGGCGCCGCCAAAGAACCTGTAGGCCATGGCGCCGTTGGAGTAGTCTTCGATGATCGTCTGGCCGCTGACGACCGCCCGGTTCAGGCCGTTGGCGAATCCGTAGACTTCCAGGCCTGAAAAGCCGACTTCCACCCTCCGGACCGCCCCCACGGCAGCCAGCATGTTGATTTGCTGGGATCCGCAGTGGCTGATGACGTTCAAGTTCTTCCTGGCCTGTCTGACCATTTCCCTGCCGAAGGCGATGGAGTCCGCGCCCACGGGATAGGCCGCGCCGTGGGCGTAGAGCATTCCGTCCCACGTATATCTGGACACGGCTTCCTGCATGGAGATCAGTTTGTTGCGCATTCAGAATCCCTCCGCGTTCACTTCGAATCGTCCGGATCCGCCCCGGCTCGCAACCCCATTGCAGGGGCGCTGCTTGCTGCGCCCTCCTTTCGGGCAGGGCAAGCCCTGCCCCTACAAAACAAACGTGGCCTTTCGCCTTTTCCATTCTCATTTGCCGTTGCGTT
>Ga0315273_10013472_pt1 | contig 10507 bp, 11 predicted proteins | sample YL17G02_0_MG_FD_205753 | JGI IMG/M metagenome (GOLD analysis project Ga0315273, IMG submission 205753) | Sediment microbial communities from Yellowstone Lake, YNP, Wyoming, USA - YL17G02_0 | ecosystem: Environmental > Aquatic > Freshwater > Lake > Sediment | place: USA: Wyoming | collected... | reverse complement strand
TATAAATAGCATCGAATATGGCTCTATCTTCACCTTCCACAAACGTACATTCCCAATGATGCGAATATGTAAGTTTACCTGGATATTGTATACCACCAGTTTGTTTGTATGGAATATGAATATCCGAATAATCCCTATCAGGAATCTGCGTAGATTGGCATCTCACGAGAAGCGTATTTGTATCTCCACCAATAGGAGCGGCAAATAGTACCTCCCATAAATATGCTCTGCCCGGATTAGACAGATTGTTTTTAAGTGCATCTATACCCATTTGTGTCATATTAATTCTCCTTATCTACAGGCTTTTTATTTTAGAACATTACTCCACGAGCAACTAGCTCATCGAAGCTTGCTCCACTTGTGGTTACTATTGTTTGCAGTTGTATAAACTCCGCAGATCTAGAAGGCTTTATGAATATATCAACATGCAATTCATTCCTGTCGATAATGGCAGGAGTATTATTGGTTTCATTGCATAGAACCTTATAGCCTCTATCGCCTGATTCAGTCTGGAAAGCTCCACGAGTGCTGAGCAACTCAAGATACTCAGTTATCATAGCTTCTACCCTAAATCTGGTAATCTCACTATTAGGTTCAAACACAAACTGCCTCAGAGCTATTGATAATGCTTTTTCTATTATTATCAAAAGTCTACGAACGTTTACTCTACTAAGAGCAGAAGCTTTTGCTGCAAGAGTCTTCTGACCCCAAATAGGAATACCTTCGCCTCTAAATAACTGAATAGGATTTATCTGAGCTTCATATAACATATCGCGCTCACCACCAGTAAATATGTCATATACACCTTCTACATTCAATAAGCCTCTATTGAAACCAGCAGGAGCATACCATGGTTGCGATACATAATCGTTATAAGCTATTTGAGCTACCACATAACCTGACGGAGGAACATAGAGCAACACATCATTGTAACTATCATATATCTTAACCCATGGAGCGTATAGCGCAGCATAACTAGAATTAAGCTTCAAATCAGCGTTACGCCAAACAATCATATCAGTGATATTAGTAGCCGAAGCCATTTCGCTGTACGGTATATCCAATATTGCTATACAATCAGCTCTAGCATTGGCGATAGTATTCATCTTCGCTTGAATGATAGTAGATGTTTCGCCACCATTAATGAGCACTCTAATATCTACATCGTCAGGATTAGCAAATAGATCCCAACCATCAGTAAATTTACCATCACTAATATCTGCATAAGTTGTTCCATCATTGCCTTCACCAAGTTCTACTTGAGTTGTATCGCCATTAATATCCTCAAAACCATCAGGCATTACAGTATCAGCTATGTCGCTATGATCAGCAACTGCTATGTATTGACTATAGCCATTTATCCTGTCTTCCATGTATAACTGTCTACCATAGCCATCAATTTTGTGTTTACGAGATACCGTAAACGATTCTACTTTTTCCCATGCGTTATCAGCATTACGATAATACACGTTTATTACGAACGTATATTGATCAGTATCTGCTATAGGTAACAGAGAAGAAGGAACCCATTCACCACTAATCCATTCCTGCGTATTACTCTTAAGGTCGGTTATTGTAATACCAATCCTATGATTCCATACGCCAGGATCTTTTCCAAATATCTGGAATAGTATCTGATCACCATTATCAGTACCAGGATAGCTCGTATCAGTGTCTAGAGTCTTTTCCGTAGAAGTAAACGACTCAGTTATAGAATAAGTCTCACTAGGATTGGCTATGGTTAACGCGCCATACTCAGCGCCATCTTGAACTCTATAGCAATAAAGTTTATTACCTTTCTCAAGAAAAGCGAGTGCTGAATAATGGAAATAATTGCCAGATGAATTAACAGGCGTACCATATTCGTTGATAAACTGCTGAGTATTTGTGATGAGTACGATCTCATCAATGTTTCCTTTTGGGGAATACCCAACTAAAGCCGAAGTCGTTGTTGCTATATTCGGCACGATTTGGCTCAGATCCTTCTCTAAGCTATATACACCCGGTGATAAATATACGCCCATACTAATTCTCCTTATATGTTTGTTACTGTATCTTCTATTAGGTTATATTCTCTACCGAAGAATTTTAAAGCTGCCGCCAACTCCTCGTCGGCACCAGTATCTTCGATTATGATACTATTCATTTGTTCATCTGTTAAGTCGTCTTTATAATACATAGTCAAAATAATCTTATGTATTGTTTTGATATCCATAGAAGTAGGCAACCAGCAATCAAGCTTAATCGACATTTTATGTACAAAATATTGTCCAGTCGTAAACATCGTATTTATTGGAGATTCATCTATGACATTAGAAAAATGTAGATCTAATTCCATAGGATATAAATTATTATAGTTCACAATCATCTTAGGCATGTTATGCTGCCAATTAATATAGGTCTCCACTACCTGATAAATAGTATCTAGACTTTTTGACCAAACATAAAATGAATAATCTATATTTACCGGAACTGCTTTTACTATTGTTGCCTTAGCATTCTCAACACCATCAACAGCAGAATTTACCATATAAAGTCCGCGTCTTGCGGGTGGTGTACGCTGCCGTTTCCAATCAAATGCAATTCCGTCTTTCCAAAAATTTATGAATTCAAGATAATTTGTTCCGCGCTTTTCAGCAATTATTCGCAATGCCACATCTTTCGGAAATAGAATAATCCCTTTATTTATGTTGGCATCCTCGGTGCTGGCCTTTAGATCTATGCCCAGAATACTAGCGAACTTATCGTACAATAAGACTTTCATTACGCTATCAATCGAAGATAAAAATGAACTACTCATTTACTTCCGTTAAATTCCTAGTATATTCTATATTCTCTCGTATTTCATTTATGTTCGTTACTTCCATATCTCTGCAAACACTGCCTGGAGTAAGCGTAATCTTATCTCCATTAGCGAGATCCAAAGTAACATCGTCCTTAGACGTATTCATCAACTTCGTAACCTTCATTATGCAACCCTTCTAGGTGCTAACTTATACACCTTCACGATAACAGCATCATGCATATTAGCTATTAACGTATCAACTACCTCAAAATATTCTACTCCAATATACTTAGCAGGAATAAATTGAGGCTCTATCTTAATATAACTGCGAATAGTAATATCAACATCCACCTCTACGTTATTAGTATTAGTAGCTTTATTTTTAAAATAACCAACAATCGGAAGCTCGTTTTCTGAAAATACTCCAAGCTGTTTCAACTGTTTCGTATTAGGACTCCATACGATAAAAACCTGAGTAGTATATTGATAATGTTCATAATCAGCAGGTTTTGCATATACATCTAAAGGATTTACCTCTTCAATGTTATGAGGTATAAATAAATCGCAATCAATACCGTAAGCATCAAGAGACACATTCACGTAATCTCGCAAAACATCAATCGACTCTTGAGGTATTATCTTACTCATTAGTTTCGATATTCGTTATATCTTTTATCTTTTCAACATCTTTCTTCGATACATCATCATCGGCTATCAATGCTTCAAGATCTTTTATAGTCTTTAGATATTGGTATCTATTGATGAACTTAAATTCTGCGTTAGCATCCTTCCATTGTTCTGCTAATTTTGCATCTGATAAAGCTTGCTCTGTAGAATCAGGATTAGATGAAGCTTTTCTGGCAGCTACCCATTCTTTTCGCATGCCATAAAGCTTCTCAATATCTTCTTCTATTTCTTTCGCCTTTTGCTGAAGTGTTTTAAGTAATGTCTGCTTTTGTTCTTTAGTAGCTTTCTTCATTCCTACTTGAAGCGAATCGTAATCTATAACATTTCGCTTCAAATCACCGAAAAGAACATCAGCATCTTTAACAGAATCTTTCACATCATCTATCACATGCTTGAAATCTTCGTACGGATTATAATCTTGAGGAAGTATTGTAGGACTCTTAATCCATTTATCATTTATGTAATCGTACAAGCCTTCGGCCATCATTTCCTGATCTGGTCTTATTTGAATATAGATATGAATAGGATGCTTGTTTAAATAAGAAACACCATCAACATCTAGTTCATCAGACCAATCATTTATAGCAGTTTGAAATTCCTCCTCGTCTCCAACATTCACATCATCCTTTAGAATTATATGCACGTCTATATCAGAATCCTCTGTGTACTGATTAGTACAGATAGATCCTATAACGTGGATCTCCTCGGCTATGTCAGATAAGTCGTAGTCATCATATGAATCTAATATACTTTGTATCTTCTTACGCGCCTTCTGGGCAAGAATATATGTTCCTTTTTTCTTATCCCAAACTTCCTTCGTTAAATCCTTCTTAGGGAAATCTATTGAGGATTCGAAAACGCCTTTATTATCAGTCATCGATTTTGGTGTATATGTATTCAATTCTGTTCTTATTTTCTGCAATAAAGAAAAACTTCTAGAACGTCGCGCGTTCCACAACTGCGCGGAGATTCTTTTGTATATATTATATCCAAATAAATATGTATAGCTAAATCCTGTATTGGTATCAATGGTATATCCACCATAAGGATCTGGTTTAATTGCTATAGGAAATCCGTCTATTTTTACTTCTTTGCCTTGCTCTATCATATAGTATAATTACAAAAATCAGCGCTCGCTTCATCAACTGTTCTTTATAATAGGTGCAAAATCATGAAGATCTCGCAAATATAATATTTTTAACAGACTCCGAAACGAGCGTGAATATATAAATTTATCATGTCAAATTCTTATCTACAAATACCATTTCCAGATTAGCACTAATAATAGTTCCTGACGCATCCAATGTAACATTAACTCTGTTAGGATATAGCGAAGAACCACTCACCCAAGTAATAGATTGCTCTAGAGTTTCTTTTGGTACTTCTATTGTTTTTTCATCCTTGCCTATAGTATAAGTAAGAACTACCGGCTTTTCTATTTTAATGTCTATATCCTTAACACCCCAGCTTCTATATTCTATATCTATTCTGTAAGTAATATCAACCCTAGTAGAAGTTAATTCGTAGTCAGCTTCGTCAGGCACTCCCATAATAACTAAATCAGCATCTGTAGGAGCTGTGTATATATCAGTATATTCATCGTCAAACTTACCCTCTTTGATCGCCTCTTTTGTTATAACCATAAACTTCTTAGGATCTTCTTCGTCCTGAATTACTCGCCCTTTTCTTTGGGCAGCAATCCTGTCAGCTTCCATTTTATCAACAACACCCTTTGCTAAGGTCTTATATTGATCTTTAACTTCTTCCTCTTTGATTATGCGCTCAGTCTTCGTGCTTTTGCAGTTAAGACAGATTGAATCTTTCCCTCTAAATGTCTTGCAGCACTCATTACATATATAAAGAGATTCAGTTGTAGATCCGTACATATCGTCAGAAGAACCGTATTTATTTACATCATCGTCTTCATCATATCCTAATTTAGCTTTTAGCACCGGTAATATGATATACTTTATATATAATTCTGCTATATCACCCTTACCGGCCATCTTAGGAGTCTCTTCATCACCTTTAGATTTCTTAATTACTGAACCTATATCCACCTGCTTTGCTATAGGAAGAGTAGTAAGTTTTCCCATCATCGTGCTATAGTCCGGCAATTTATCTTCCACATCACCACGATCTATGGCCGTCATTACTATTTCCCAATCTTCATTAGATATATTTTCAGTTTCATGCCACAATTCTGACATGGATTCAGCAATCTTAGCTTCTATGGCTTTCGTCAATCCTGCGGCGGTCTTGGTGGGGGAGGAGGGGGGCGCGTTAAAAGATGACTTAGCGTCCGATTGCGCCCAGTTCACAGCTTGAATGTGGCTTTTGAAATCTTTACCGTCAGTACCTTTTATTATTCGAGATTCACCATTAGCTATCTTTTCGACGGCATACTGTGTATTTTTGCCAATTTCAGCAATATCTACTATTTTATACTCTATCCCATCTGGAGTTTTAGCAGAATGAGTCATTGCTAAATCATATCTAAATCTTTTATCTGCCGCTACTACGGTCGTTTTAACGCCCTTTCCCGCCTCTGGGGGTACTATGTCAGGGGTCAGGGGTAAGATATTTCTGGCTTCATCAGAGTATTCTTGTATCGGTATCCATTTTTTACCAATCTTAGCTTCTTTCTGCGGAGGTGAATAATCTGGATCAATTACGTTTTTTTCATCTACATCATCTTTAACTACCGTACTAGATAAACCCGCTTTCTTAATAACCTCGGCGAGTTTATCTACATCCGCAATCTTAACTCCAAGACGAACCACATCATTATCTCCAACCTTACGAGTGAATTCAATACCAGCAGTTCTAATAACTTTTCTTAATTCGTTCCACTTTGGATCATTATATTTTATGGATAAGTCCAACGCTTTATAATATTGATTTTCGTTTGTCTTGCTTTCTTTTGCTGGTTTATTCTCAGGATTTACCAGAACCTTATCATCTACATTAGCAAGAGCGTTAACTCTATCTTTGGCTGTAGATTTGAGTACTAGTTTTTCATTATCCTCAGGACACAGCATTTCAGTACCGTCAGGATTCTTATTAGAAATGAAATCCTTTTCGCATTTAGGACACATGTATGTCTTATCGTCATTAGTAAGAGCAGGCTGCTCTATGTCTACTTCCTTTGTAGCTTTATCAGCTTCCTTAAGAGAGCAGACTCTAAGGCGTTCCAGAAGATTTATCATATTTAAATTTGACATGCTTACTCCTTCTCTATCAATACTGCTTTTTCGCCGGTAATTGTAGACCAAAATCCTGTATCTGCCGTACCTTCGAAGTTTATCAATGAACGTACATTATCGTATACTCTGCCATCTTTGCACCAATTAGCGAGTATATGTTTCTGTTTCAATTTTATGGTAGGTTTATATTCAGGAGGAAGATCGGAAAGCCTATAATTGAATAGTTTGTGTACTATATCAGCCGAACTCTGACCGTTAAGCATATATTCTATGATGCAGAGTGCCTTTTCATCTTTAGGAATGATCTTCTTTCCTAAAATGATAGCCTTGTCGAACATAGCATCGACACCAGTCATCGGGTTAGCTTCTATATAATTGCTGAGAATTTTCAGCAATTTCTTATATAGATTTACTTCCTTGCTTTCCGTTAATTTATATTTCATTTTTATACCTTTCGCCAATCTATAAATATATAAATCTAGAGTGCTAGACATATAAATTTATAGTTCTCTTAAGTATTTTTATAAAAGAACTTGTAAACCTTCCATCAGCTGCCACAGGAAATAATTCACCATTCGTGACTTTAACTAGCCCTGTATTTTCCAACTCTTTTGCTATTTTACTATTATTAATATAAATAGATTGAACAACCTTATATGACATATCCATCGTTATCTTCAAATATATAGGAATCTTAGAATAGGAAGATTTTACATATACGCCGTATAGGAATTCAAATTTCATAAACCCGTCGAAATTGGATAGAGGCTGCTTAGTTGTTAGAGCATCATCCAGCATTTCCAAACCGCCTTTATCACCTTCATATGCCCTTTCTATGTTAATAAGTAACTTATTGACGTTACGCTCCTTGGTATCATATATCACCACGGCTTGCAAGGGTAAAAATTCCTGGACACCGAATCTAGCACGCCACACGTTTACAAGCTTATCTATAGAGATGATCTCGCTTGAATTAAATGTTTCCTTTATGGCCGTCTTAATGCTCATCATGAATAATTCAGCATCATCTTCATCTGCTTCCGCAATACGAGATTCAAAACTATATTTCTTATTCTTAAAGTCATGCTTGAAGTTAGAAGAGAAATCATCCCAATGTATTTTGGGTACGGTAATATCAAGGCCGTCTTTAAATTTCACTATTTTATTTTCATTATCTTCTAAGACATCAATATCCCAATCCTTTTTCTTTTTTGCTAAGGTAGCGAGAGCTGGAGTTATAGTAGGACCAAAACCGCCCGGCAGATAAGCTATAGCAGATGCGGTAGTAGTTTCTAGTAAATTAATAGCCTCAAATTTTTCTGCTAACTCATTCAGAATCATTTTCATTTCCTTATGCACGTTTGGCGAATGTAACCCATCTACCATTTCTAGCTAATTCTTCTTGTAATGCCTTAATCTCTTCTTTTCCTTCACCAATCAAGCTTTGACCATCGTTGTTTATATTTATGATGCTTGATTTTCTCAGTGTGTTTCCTTCAATCACTTTCACCAATGATCTGCTGTAACGAAGAATCCATTCAAGAATAAATTCCTGCTTAATGTCTTCTTCTTTTACTATTCTTTTTGTACCAGTTACAAATACACTCGCAGTACCTCTAGGAAGATTGATAACATATAACCATCCACCTATCGTAGGATCTTCTGACTTTTCAAACCACCAACGCATATCAGATCCAACATATATTCTGTAATTCCTAAACGCTTCTGACATCATAATCAAATCAGATGTAACAGAATCTAACACGGTTATACCAAGCATAGTCCAAAGAGGATGGTCATTCCAAATCCATGTAGTACTAGTAGATGGAATAACTTCTACTACTGATTTGAAATCTGCAGCCAATTGCACCCTAACGGAACTCGTATTAAAATCAGCCAGTGAAGATACTTTATAAGCACTGTGCGTATTAAAATACCTGATAGCATTCTCAACACACTGCTCAAGAGAAGTTAATGGTGTAATCAAAGTCAAAGGTTTAAATTCGTTGCGTATCCAAGTGATATACTTATCCATAGCTCTTACTGGAGCTATGTCATCACCAGGAACTAAGACTGAACCTTCACCTTCTATATTATATGTAGTCATAATAAGTAACTCTCTTATTCTTCTTTTGACTGTTTATATGCGTCCCAATCTTCGTCTGATTTCTTTAGTATATCATTGAATATACTATTGCCTTCTGCACTCTTACTTAATATCTGCTTAATATCAGAAGACGGCAAAGCTATCAATTTTTTATGTATTAGTGGAACCAGCTTATGCTTATCCGCAGGAACTCTAGACAATAGATCTTTGAATACTCCAGGACCTGAAATCATGTCCTTCGTTTCTTTACTAAGAGTATCATACTCCATAGCTGGTTTTGCTTCTTCACTCAATGAAACCCACTCATATATACCCTTAACTGTCTCATGCACCAAGAATGGGAAGTTAATTCCTCTAGCTTTTATTACATACTTATCACCTTTAGGAACTACCTGCTCCAATCCCATTACCATATCAGGATTGTCATGAGCAGCAGCCTCTATTCCAAACGGCATAAACCAATATGATAAATGATCTATGGTCGCAGCTATACCATATAGATTCAACAGCTTAGGATTGATACCATTGAGTGTATCAGATACTGCATGATAGAGAAATTTCTTTAATACTGCATTACCTTGCATCAGCATATTAGCAAATCTTCGTTTAAGCAGCGCCTCATCAAGCTCTGCAAACTCCTTCGCCAATTCTTTATTAGCTGATTCTGCTTTCGTAAGTTTCTCTTTTTTCTTCTTAAGTTGATTCTCAGGTTTAAGCTTAATGTCTTTTGACGGTGTAGATATCTTCAAATCAAATTCAACATCACCATTCTTATAAGCATCCTCTACCATTTCAAATTCATCTAAACTAAACACCGCATCTAGCACAAGCTTTTCTAGATCTTGCAAATGATCTGATTCTATGTTGCTTATTTCATTAATAGCTTGAATGACGATAGATAATAGCGAAGGCAGATTTAAACTAGAAGCCTTCTTTCCTGTATATTTTTCAAGCCGATTTATCATATCATCGTAAAAATTACTAGTAACCAATTCTAAATATGATTGCTCGTCAGAAGATAGATCAGGAAGAATCTTATTCAATTCCTTATCGCCAGATTCTATCCATTTCTTCTTATCTTTATCTACAAAAGACTTTCCTTTTTCAGGTTCAAACGCCATTTCTGTAATAGTTGATCTAGCTGCCTTAAACAGTTCAACATCCCTATTTTTAGCTTTAGGTTCTGGCTCTATTCCAGGTGTAGGCTTAAGAGGATTACCAGGCTTATCAGGTTTTGGTGTGGTTGTTGGCTTAGTGGGTACAGTAAGAGGTTTAGTAGGGGCTTCCGTCTGTTCTCCCAGTGTCACACCAGTAAGTTTATCAAATAAGTTCTTTAGATCCATATACCAGTCCTATCTTCTTATCCAGAGTATCGCTTTATCATCTACTACATCGCGAAATTTCTTGCTTAGATATAACCATCTAGCAAATCCAAACGCTAACACTATTCCTATAATAAATAAACGCCTAAAAAGTTTTATATATCTGCTAGGCATTCGTAATGTAAAAATTCCAGCAATCAATACTAAGGCAATAGGCCACTTAACTATACTAACAACTGTAAACCAAAAAGCCGTAGATTCTGTCATAGTAGCTCCTAGCCAATTACTTCTGTATCAGGATTCGTGAATGTATATCCACCTTTCTTGCGCCAAAAATAATATGTACCGGAATCAAGATGAAATGTAACCAAACCAAAATCATCCGTATAACCAGAAGCTA
>Ga0315273_10013470_pt1 | contig 10508 bp, 8 predicted proteins | sample YL17G02_0_MG_FD_205753 | JGI IMG/M metagenome (GOLD analysis project Ga0315273, IMG submission 205753) | Sediment microbial communities from Yellowstone Lake, YNP, Wyoming, USA - YL17G02_0 | ecosystem: Environmental > Aquatic > Freshwater > Lake > Sediment | place: USA: Wyoming | collected... | reverse complement strand
GGCGAGCTGTATTCGAACCGCTGTCCGCCTGAGCGAAAATCAGCTCTAACGTGACCCGCTGATTGAGTAACGCAAAAAGGACGGGGCAAGTGATAATCAGTAAGCCTCACTTGCCCCGGTGCCGTTGAGCCTCTCAACGCGATCGAGTCCCATCCCTGGGGATCTCTATCCTCGTTGAGATTATTTGCATAGGCCGCTCCATCCTCGCATCGAGCGGCCATGTTCAGAGGGAAAAAAGAGATTATTGCAGCGGCGGAAATTTTGGAGATAACCGCCGCCGTTTTAAAAGAGGAAAGCCTACACCGCTGTAATATTTGACTTAGTGTCCGCATAGCTTCCCTGCCTTAAAAAAGAAGGCATAAGGAAGCAGACGTGCCCGAAAAACTGGCATAAAAAAAATCTGCAAAAACGCGAAATTTTTGTTTCGCATTTGCAGATTTCGATATGTACAATTTTTTTCGGCCATAGGCAATCTCCTGCTTATGCCACGTCCCTGATAGTGGAACGAACGCTATCGGGGACATTTTTTTGTCATTCCTTTGACGTTTTATCGGCACTCAAAACGCCATAAATCATTATGTTTCATAGGGTTACGAAACACTCATTATGAGACCTTGGGTATCTTGCAGAAAACAGCAGGCAGACTTTTGTAACCCTGTGGCTTTTGATTTAATCGCCCCTTGCGATTGTTTACTCATAACCCCACGATTCACGCAGCGCCAGTGGTTTGCCTAAGATTTCGGAATATATAATGCCCCTTGCTAATTCATCCCGTTTCTCAAGTGCGATTAATTCTACCGTTGGGATTTCTACTTCGTGTTTTGCTGGTTCCAACACCGCCGTAAGTTTGGCCGCCGGTGCTTCTTCGATAGGCTGTATCGTCACAGCTTCAGGGACAGCCGGTTCAGACATTTTATGGCGGAAAATTTTTCCCACACCGGCAGGGCCCTTAGGTTGCGGAACCGGACGGCGGCGCATCGGCGGCAACTGAACTGTCTGCTCTTCTTCCTGTTCCTCCTCTCGGTTGCCGGACCGGGCTTTGACAAGTTTGGAAATGATATAGAAAACGGCCATTACAAGAAAAACCAGCAGTTGCAGCCAGCCGCTGCCTTCATCCTCACCGCGTCGGGCAGCTAAAACAGCAGACGACAGCCGCATAATATTAGTCATTATTGCTGTCATTACTCTTTCTTCTTGGTACCGCCTAACGATTCACGCATCGATGTGTCTGCCTGTATATTTTTCATACGATAAAAATCCATAATCCCCAGATTGCCCTTCTGGAATGCTTCTGCTATCGCCAGCGGTATCTTCGCCTCATTTTCCACCACAAGAGCACGCATTTCCTGCTCCCTCGCGACCGCCATCGCCCGGCGCTTTTCTGCCTCCGCCTTGGCTTTGCGCATATCAGCTTCTGCCTGTGCTGCCTGCAATTGTGCCCCAATGTTTTCACCTACATCCACGTCCGCTATATCTATCGAAAGTATTTCAAACGCCGTACCAGCATCTAATCCCTTTTGCAGCACAGCCTTCGAAATCCGGTCAGGATTTTCCAGAACGCGCTTATAAGAGTCCGAGCTTCCAATCGTGGTAACAATTCCCTCACCGACCCTGGCGATGATAGTTTCCTCCGTCGCTCCGCCCACCAGCCGCTGTATGTTGGTTCGCACTGTTACCCTCGCCTTGGCCTTGAGCTGAATGCCGTCCTGCGCTACTGCATCAACTGTCTCTTTGCCCTTTTTGGGGTCCGGGGTATCGATGACCTTCGGATTTACCGACGTCTGTACCGCATCCAGCAGGTCTCTTCCTGCCAAATCAATCGCCGTAGCCGTCTTGAAGTCCAGTGGTATGTTTGCCCGGTTAGCCGCAATCAGCGCTCGAACAACGTTCGGGACCCGCCCCCCTGCCAGATAATGGCTTTCCAAATCACGCGTCGTCAAAGTCAAACCCGCCTGAATCGCCGTTATTTTGCTCAAAACTATTATCCGGCTGTCAACCTTTCTAAGCCACATACCTATAAGTTCCGCAAGTGTAATGTTCGCACGCGAAAAATACGCCTGCAGCCACAACCTCGCAAACTTCAGCACAAAAAGTAACACCACCAGTGCTACTATGCCCAAAATAATCAGGGCAACCAACCCTCCCAGCTTCGTGTTCTCGTCAGCTACGAGAATAATATTTGCCGCATTACTCATTTTTCGCCCTTTCATTTAGCTTGTTTCAATTACGCGTACCGTTAGTTGAGTGCTTTCCACTCGAATCACTTTTACCTGCCTGCCCTTCTCAACATATCCGCTTTCAGCCACACATTCAACCTTCTGCCCCGAAAAATCGCACATCCCTACGGGTCTCATCGGTGTAGCAACTGTCCCAACCGCCCCCAGTAGTTTCTTTAGCTCTTCCGTATCAGGTATCGCATCACCGTGCTCTCGCTGGGGTGGCGTAAGCAGAACATGTTTGCCGAAACGCGTCTTCGGAAATATCTTGTATGCGAATATCACGCACGATGGAATCATCACAGCAGCAATCCCAACACCGACCCAGCCGGCCGCGATACTGTACCGGAAAAAAATCGCTACCCCTCCGGCAACGCACGCCAGCGATAAAACACCTATAAGCCCGCCGCTCGGTACGAAAACCTCTGCTATCAGTAGCACCGCGGACATAAAATAAAGAAATATCGCGAAAACAATCCACCAGTCCATCGCAGTTACACCTCTTTCCGCTCTTCCGATAGTTTAACTACTACCCGGTTGCCGCGTACCATAATTATCTGAACTTTTGTGCCGATTTCAATAAACTCCCCTGCCGAAACCACATCGACTATCGCCTCGCCGAATCTTGCCTTACCGGCGGGACGCAGCCTCGATACCACCTCACCGATGTCGCCAGACTTGAGGGCCTGTCCCTCTACCTCCGGTGGCGCAGTTATGCTTGCTTCCATTTCATCGCCTCGTTTGGCTGCGCTTGGCGCAAGTATCAGTCCGCCCAGAAACGCCATCTTCGGTAAATATCTGCTGACCACCATTGCCAAAATCACAAATCCCAAAAACCCCACCATCAGACCAATTACACCGCTTGTGAATATGTTCCACTCAAATTGAGTTTCAGGCCATGGCAGTTTATTCGGTGGATTTCGTATTAGCATCCCGAAAACACCGAATATCATACAAAGTATCCCTAAAATCCCGGCAATTCCAAACCCGGGTATCAGGAATATCTCAATCATCAGCATTAAAAAACCTGCCGCAAACAATGCTATCTCAACCCAGTTCGCCAGACCAATAATGTACTTGCTGCCAATTATTATGGTAAAACATATTGCAGCTATCAGCCCCGGTAATCCTATCCCCGGTGTGCTCAACTCAATATAAAGCCCAAGAAGGGCTATCATTATGAGAATACCCATCACCGCCGGTGAATTCAGCCAGCGGACTAATTCCTCAGACCAGTTTGTTTCGAGAATAGCTGGCTCATTGATAAATTTCACCCCGTCTCGCTTAGCTAAAAAATCCAGCGCCCCCGTCAGATTTTTAACCACCGCCCTCGCTATTCCGTACTCGTGAGCCTTCGATGCCGTCAGCGTCAAAAGCTCGTCCTTGCTGTTTATCAGCTCCTTATTTGCGAGGTCATATTCGTTCGGGTCGGTCGGCAGCCTGTCACCTTCGAAAAATTCGTTTCTGCCCGTCTGCAGGTTTTTGACCCTGTAAACCTCTATCTGCATGCTTACCATCGCCCGCAAAAGAGCCGCCGGATACTTATTTGCCTCCGCCGCCCGGTCAAACGTCGCTCTGACAAAGCTCTCCATCTTCTCCCGCTCTACGCCTTCCAGCTTGCCTCCAAGTTCTATCGGCGCGCAATCGCCTATCGTCGTGTTTTCCAGCATTATTATGTCCTGGCACGATACGCTTATCATCGCCCCTGCCGATATCGCCTCCGTCGTTATATACGCGACCGTGTGCGCTTTTTTACCAACGTCGAGTATGAAATACTTTGATATGTTGTCACCCGCCTCGAGAAGCCCCCCGTATGTCCCTATCTCGTAAATCAGATATTCCGCCCCGCCATTTAACGCTATTTCCGTTCGCCGCTTTATCGATTTGTATAGCCCGTCGTCAATAAGCCCCTTGCAGACTATCACAGCGGCTTTCACCTCTCTCGGCGCAATTGCCTCGCTGTTGGGTTCGCCTCCAAGCGGGCCCCCTGCCGATAGTAGAACTAACACCAATATTGCCAATCTGAATACCGGAGTTTTCATACTCGAAATTCTACCTGCCGCCCCCATAATTACAAGCACTAATTTTCAATTGCCGACATTGATTAGCCACGTCACCTGTGGGCGTGGCGATTCTTCGTAAAATTGTAGGGTGGGGTCTTTACCCCACCGTTACACTTAATAACACAACACAAGCCCGACGGCGGATTTGGCTTTCTGGATTGCTTCTTCTCTGGATAATTCCGTCGGCTTTGGCATTTCCTTCAATCCTTCAACACCTTCCAATAGCAGCAGGACAAACGAACTTTTCACCGCATAGTTTACATTCTGCGGCACAGAGCCGGTAGCAACCAGCGCCGCTATATCATCGAGCTTTGCGTTTACGATGCCTATGACGCGGCCTTTTTCATCCACAAGAGGCCCGCCGGAATTTCCCGGCTGGACGGCAACACTGATTTGGAAAAACCGTGGATTATTCTGAACGCCGGTTAGACTACTGATTACACCTTCGGTATATTTTGGCTCAAAACCCTGAACACCGATATTTGGAAAACCGATAGTGAAAACCTTCTCGCCTGTTTTTACCGCAGAACTGGAAACAAGCGGAATCGCTGTAAGGCCAGTCTCTTTAATTTTCAACAAGGCAATATCCAAGCCCTCATCGGAGCTAATAACCCTTGCAGGGACAATTCCCTTTTCCGTCCTGATTTTAAGACTATTCGCCCCCTGCACAACGTGAGCGGCGGTAACAAAGAATCCACCCGGATGGATACAAAACGCCGTGCCGGTAGCTTTCAAAGTTGGCATTATTTCAACAGCAGAATTTTCTTTTGGCCACTGTTTGCTTATCTTATGTTGTTCAATAAAATCCTTTGCTCGCTGCTGAGCTTGTCTTATTTCAAGCTCATTTAAATGATATTGGAGCAACCTTTTATCTTTTGAAACATCTGCCCCATTCATACCAGCTAAAAGAAACCATTTGTATGCCTCGACATAGTCTTCTATGATGCCGTTGCCATAATAGTAACAACGCCCAAGGTCGTTTTGCGCCCACGCATTTCCTTGCTCAGCCGCCTTGCGAAACCAGTAAACAGCCTGCTTATAATCCTGCTCAATACGTTCACCATCGTAGTAAAAAGCTCCAAGGTAAAATTGAGCCAACGCATGCCCCTGCTCGGCAGCCTTGCGAAGCCAGTAAACAGCCTGCTTGTAATCGTGCTCAATACCCAAACCTTTGACATAACAGTGACTCAGACAAAATTGAGCCAATGCATGTCCCTGCTCAGCTGTCTTGCAAAGCTCGTAAACGGCCTGTCTATAATCATCCTTGGTTTCCTTTTCTTTTTCTTCAACCACCGTATAGCTTGAGAATTCTGGAGGAGGCTCAGAAATTTCCTCCACTTGCGCATAACTTGAGCCGAGCTTATCTTGCCCCACAGTTCCCTGTTCATTAGCCTTCCGACCCCAATAACCGGCCTGCTTGTAATTCTGTTCGACCCCCAAACCTTCGGCATAACAGATACCGAGACAAAGTTGAGCTAACGCATATCCCTGTTCGGCAGCTTTTGTGAACCATTTAGCTGCCTCTTTGTAGTCCTGTGGGACACCCTCGCCATTGGCAAACATCCAGCCGACTCTATTTTGGGCGTTAGGATCACCCTGCAAGGCTTGTTTTTTCATCCTCTCTACAAATAATGTGTTGGGGTCGGTTGGGGCCTGCGGTTTATTTGCATCCTGTATTTCTCCATACACAAGAGGCGAAAGCAAAATCAGAAATATTGCCGTTACATAACAAAATATAAATATATTTTTTTTCATTTTTGCCTCTTGCAAGGTTAAGGTGCCGACTTGGTTTTTACCAATTGTGTACTCTCCTCGTAAAGTGTTTTTGATAACGAACGTGAATACCAATATCCTGCTGCGAATACAATGACGCCACAAATTAGAGAAATGAACACACCTCGCAAATCTATGTTAAAATCGCTCCACCGCAAAGGCCAGAGCGCATTACCCATTTGTAGAGCAAACGATACAAGCAAAAGAATCAATCCTACCCGTGTATCCGCAGATTGACATGAAAGACTCTTTAGAATCTCTTCATGATAACCGTAACGCGGAACACTTAACTCCGCAATTATTTGGGGTGACAACCCCAGATTGGTTTTTAACAAGAAAAATGATGCTTCAAGGGTTAAAATCATCGCCAACATTTGAATAAAGGTTCTAAACATAGGTTCTCCGCATATAATTACGCCGTATACTATCAAACCATATCAGATACGTCTGCTTAACACGGAACTCCCGTGTTAATTTATTTTCTCATCAATTTATAATTACCTTCTCCGCCGCCATCCACATTTTTTATATTTTATCTTTTATTTTTAATATGCTTTTCCCGCCAGCTTGCGCAAAATCTCCACGCCTTTTTCTATCTTGTCATCGCTCGTCGCGTAGCTTATCCGAAAATGGCTGTCTTTTTCGCTGAAAACCTTGCCCGGTATTACCAGCACGTTATTTTTTATCGCCCTTTCAACAAACTCCGTCCCCGAACCTCCCGGTGCCTTGACAAAAAGATAAAACGAGCCGCCGGGCAAAACAAATTCGAACTTCCCCTTTAGCCCCTCGCAAAGCAAGTCCCTTTTTCGCCGGTAGCTTTTCACAAACTCACTGACATCGTAATCCATCGCCGCTATCGCCGCCTTTTGAAATGGCGTCGGTGCGCAGACAAACGTATATTGTTGAATCTTCGCCATCGCGTCTATCACAGCCTTCAATTTTGCCGGCGCCGCCGCGTAACCGATTCGCCACCCCGTCATCGCGTAGCTCTTACTGAATCCATTAAGCACAACAACAGCCTCGCTGTACTTCGCAATACTCGGGCATTGCTCGTGCTCATAACAGAATTTCTCGTATATCTCATCCGACAAAACAAGGATGTTTTTCTTCGCCGCTGTTTCAGCCAGCTCCTTCAAGCTTTCCGCCGAATAAACCGCTCCCGTCGGATTGCACGGCGAATTGACAATTATCATCTTCGTCTTGTCATTTATCGCCCGTTTTATTCCTTTCACCGGCAGCTCAAAATTCGGATAACTGTCCACGAATACGCATTTGCCTCCCAGCATATTTACCATATGCTTATAAATCACAAAATACGGGTCCGGAATTATCACCTCATCACCCGGATTTATCACCGCCATAAACAAAAGCTGCAAGCCCCCGCTCACCCCGCTCGTTACCATAACCGCCGGCTCACCCCACCCAAATTCCGTCTTCATCCGCCCCGCGAGTTTCTCTATCAGCGCACTGTCCCCAGCCGTCTGCGAATATTTATTAGCCCCTGCCCTTATCGCCGCTATTGCCTCCTTCTTAAGCTCTTCCGGCACATCGAAATCAGGCTGGCCTATCGAAAAATTCACAGGGTCCTTCAATTTCTCCGCTAGCGCAAAGACCTTCCGTATCCCGCTCGCGTCTATCAAATCCGCCCTTTGCGAAATTATATCTTTCATTTCGATATGTCCTTTAAAAAGAAAATCAGATAGTTCGGCGCAGGCATTATTGGTTCGCCGTATTTTTTATATTTGGCATAAAGTTGTTGCGCAAACATTTCTGTATTCGGGTCATTGGTCAATTCCATGATATAAGCGGCGCAATCTTCACGGTTGGTCTCGATGTCGTTGACATCTGTCGAGTAAATCAGCGGCCGATTAGCATAGTAGTAAATTTGCGGAGGTATCCAGTAGGTTTTGTAATTGCCGAACGATTCGGAATCCGGTCGAAATTCCTCCGAGGTCATAACAGGAACGTGGGATGGGATAATCTCTGATACTGCTTTCAATACCCAGATAAGAGGGGCCGCTTCTTTCCATTCATACCCATGGTAGTTATCAAGAGCTTTCGCAAAAAACGGCATAGGCGCAGCCAGTAGTATGATGGCCAGAAATGTTGCCGCAGAGGGTATTATTTTCCGAAATAATGTGACCGCCGCCAGGAATACGGATGCCAGCACAAATGCAAAAAATGGGGCAATAAAATACTGCCAATAAGAGTGGACGTACGACTGATGTTTAAACACAATTAACCATATCACGCCTTGCAGCGTGATTAACGATACCGGCATAATAGATTTTTTGGGTGAAATCTGGCGAAAAGGCGAATTTAAATTGGTGAACATAACGATTGCCAGAATAATCACTGGATAGAGGACAACTGCTGCGACGCCGGCGTATGAAAAATTATTTCGCAGGTATGACCAGTTGTCATGGCCCCATTCCGCCCATGTTATCGGCTCCTGCGGAGAAGTGGCACGCGAAATAAAGAGCGGTTTGAATAAGCTCGCATCCCAGTTGCACCCCCACATGATATGGACTAAGACCGCTGCCAGAGAAATGGCCGGTATTACCGTCAACCATAATAAAAGTCGTCGCCTTGAAGAATTACGCAGACAATAATAAATATGCCACAGCCAAATCAGACCAGCCATAATTATCGCTGCCCAGCCCGTACAGATTCCCAATACAACCCCAGTCGTGTAACAGATAATACCGCTCCTCGGGTTACTCTCGCTGCCGTAAAATCCCGCCCAGTGTAAATATCCGTGAAGCATAAGAAGACTGAAGAATTCCACCGGGGATTCATGGTTTAGCATTCGCCCAAAATAGGCGACTGCCGGCAGTGTTACATAAAATAAACCTGCAATCAAACCGAACAATGGTGACTGAAGCCTGCTTAGAATTACCATCAACAGCCACGCACTGCCCAGCGTCGTCAGGATTGGTACCAGTCGGCAAACCCATTCATGGTCTCCGAAAAAATACATTGGTATCGCCGCGAATAACGCAAGTAAAGGCGGATGGTTCAGATATCGCTGCTGTTCACCGCTCGGTGGTGTCATGCCCGGCCAGTTATGGAATATATCGCCCCACGTGCAGAACAGCTTGGTATAGCCTAACCCGTATTCAACATGATTGCGGGCGAAAATGCCCCATTGCGCATCGTTCCAGTCGGGTCCGGTAAACGGCCTGCTTATATTACGAGTTAGCAGCAGTAACGCCATCGCCAGCACAATCGTGCACCCGACCAGATAAGCCTCCTTGCCGAAAGACTCCGTTTCCCGGTTTTCTAACTGCATTGTTAGCCCTTTTACCTTTTACTTATCCGCCGCAATGCTACGGGTTTCAACCCGTAGATGAAGTTATCCGCCAAAGGCGGACAGGCGAAGCCTGTTGCGGCAAATGCCACGGGTTTTAACCCGTGGAAATTTACCTTTTTTCACGCTTTCAATAATGCTCATATCCGTCGCCGTCCCTATCACCAGTTCCATCTCGAACCCGCCAGCTGAAAGCAATTCACGGAACTCTTCTGCCGTTCGCTCCTTGCCGCCAGCAAGAACCATCATGTTCAAATCAGTCAACTTCCCGAATTGAGGCTTATTACCCTTCTCAATTACAGATTCAATCAGCAGCAATTTACCATTGTCGTGTATCTTTTTATGACAGTTTCTCAAAATCTTTATGCAGCTCTCATCGTCCCAGTCATGAATAATAGCCGAGAGAATATAAATGTCCCCGCCTGCCGGCACATCGTTAAAAAAGCTTTTGCCAACCAGCTTGCAACGCTCCGAGACCCCCATCTTCTCGATGATATGCCCCTCGCTCGCGATAACGCTCGGCAAATCCTGAACCACTCCGCTTAGATGCGGATTTTCTTTTAGTATTGTCGCCAGCATTAGCCCCCCGCCTCCGCCGACGTCCACAACCTTCTTCGCCTTCGAAAAATCATACGCACCGCAGACCGCCTGCGCTATCGGAACAATCCGCTCATTCATAAATGTATTAAAAATATCCGCCATCTCCGGATACTGCCCAAAATATTCAAAAATCTCCACCCCCAGCGTGGACTTAAATACGCTCTTGCCCGTCTTTACCGCCTCATATGCATTCCCCCACGGCCGCCACCAGCACTCGCTCCCGCCCCAAACCGCGTAAGCCTTCATAGAAAATTCCGAATCGCTTCGCAGACAGTCAGCCATCGCCGTCAGCTCGAAATTCCGCCCTTCAGTCTCCGCGAATACCCCAACGCTCGCCAGCCCACGCAAAAGCCGGTACAGCGACCCAGCTTCAGCGTCCGTCAGTTTCGCGAGCTCCTCGCTCGTTTTCGTCGCTCCATCCTTCAGCAAATCCGCTATTCCCAGCCTCGACGCGACGCACACCATCTGCGTCAGTGTTGCGTTCAATATCATGTCCCGAACCGCTATCGCAGCCGCCAACTTTGCCTGCCTGTCCAAATCAATACC
>Ga0315273_10013469_pt1 | contig 10508 bp, 9 predicted proteins | sample YL17G02_0_MG_FD_205753 | JGI IMG/M metagenome (GOLD analysis project Ga0315273, IMG submission 205753) | Sediment microbial communities from Yellowstone Lake, YNP, Wyoming, USA - YL17G02_0 | ecosystem: Environmental > Aquatic > Freshwater > Lake > Sediment | place: USA: Wyoming | collected... | reverse complement strand
TAAATCGCCTTTTTTAGGAGAAACTTATTTGTCACGCGCTGCGCGTGATCACCGAGGCCACAGAGGGATTTACGTTCAAAAACCAAAAGGAAAAGGCGAACGCTTGCGGAATCTGCTTTGAGGGTGCAGGGTCAAATTCTTTTCCATTTTCTGCTTCCATATCTCTGTGCTCTCTGTACTACATACGTTCAAACTTTGAAAATTTTATTAAGAACAAAGAATGAATCTCACAGAGATCGCAGGGAACGCAGAGAAAGTATTTAGAAATTTACTGAAAGAGAATTAATGAATCTCTGTGGCCTCTGCGGGCTCTGCGAGATATATATTTTTTGGTTGCGGCTCTGCCGCGCTGTGATCTCTGTGGCTAAACAATTTCAGAATCGGAGGTTACCCATGGTTGATATCGAACGGGCCAATGCTACGGCCGTCGGACGGATGATGGAGGCACGGCCAATCCTCAAAGGTCTGGCCGTCGCGAGGGACGTCATCCCGTCCATGAAAGATAACCTGTTGCTCCACGCCGGCCCCCCCATTGAATGGGCGCGGATGTCCGGACCGTTACGGGGGGCCGTCATCGGCGCGTTGCTCTTTGAGGGGTTGGCGAAGACCGAAGCCGCAGCTACGGCGATGGCCGAGAAAGGCCTGGTGGAGTTTGCGCCCTGTCACGAACACAACGCGGTCGGCCCCATGGCGGGCGTGACCTCCGCCTCGATGAAAGTCTACGTCGTCGAAAATATCACCCACGGCAACAAAGCCTTCTCCAATCTCAACGAAGGCTACGGTAAAGTCTTGCGGTACGGCGCCTACAGCGACGAGGTGCTGAAGAAACTGCGCTGGATGAACGACGTGATGGGCCCCGTGCTGGCGGATGCGCTGGCCGCTAGCCGTGACGGGTTGGACCTGCGCGCCCTGCTGGCCGAAGCGCTGCACATGGGCGACGAGGGCCACAACCGCAACAAAGCCGGGTCGCTGCTGTTCCTCAAATGGCTGGCGCCGCTGGTTGCCAAAGTGGCGCGGGACCGCCAGGTGGAACACGACGTGCTCCAATTCCTCGGCGACAACGCCCTTTCCATCCTGAACCCGGTGATGGCGGCGTGCAAAGCGATGGCCGATGCGGCCCATAACATTGAGGGAAGCACGCTGGTGAGTACCATGGCGCGCAACGGGACGGATTTCGGCATTCGCGTAAGCGGCCTCGGAGACCGGTGGTTCACCGCCCCCTGCGAAACGCCCCAGGGCCTGTGGTTCCCCGGCTTCACCGCCGCCGATGCCAATCCCGACATCGGCGACAGCACCATCACCGAGACCGCGGGCATCGGCGGGTTTGCCATGGCGGCCGCCCCGGCGATCGTCACCTTCGTCGGGAGCACGCCCAAGGACGCCACGAACGCGACCCTGGAGATGTATGAAATTACGGCAGCCGAACACAAGTACTTCACCATTCCCACCCTCGACTTCCGGGGCACACCCACGGGCGTCGACATTCGCAAAGTCGTGGAAAAAGGAATACCGCCGCGGATCAACACCGGCATCGCTCATAAACAGGCCGGCGTGGGTCAGGTGGGCGCGGGCCTGGTGCGCCCCCCGATGAAGATTTTCGAAGACGCACTGGTAGCCTACGCGGAGAGATACAAATTCTAGTTTACCTAAACGTTGTAAAAAAAAGCATCACCCCCCCCCTCCCGTTCGGCTGAGCTCACGGTCGAAGCCCTCCCCCCTCCGAAGGTGTGAAAAAATTGCCTTTTTGTCGTCACCCCGGTGAAAACCGGGGTCCAGGCAATTCTTAACGGCTTGAAAATACTGGATTCCGGCTTTCGCCGGAATGACGGGAAAAGATGCAAGCCGATTTTTTCACAGCTTCTCCGAGGGGGAGGGTTAGGGTAGGGGACAAAGGGCACCGGCGGTGAGGTCCCGTGACTATCGCAAGAATCGGTTTCCCCCTTTGCCTGCAAGGGCCCAAGCAATATTTCGGGAAATTCTTATGCACCTGTTGAGTGAACTCTATCCTGTTTTCCGCCATTTATAAAGATTTTTTCTTTTTATTTTCTTTTTGGGGGTATGAGGAGCCCGCATATGGTGCGAGGAGGTTGATCTCTGAGCGTTCGGAAGAGAGGATTTTTCAGCTTGAATCAGCTTGAAGAAAAGGCTTGACAATGCTTAGATTTTTGTTAATATCCGGCTTGCTGTGAAGGGGATCTTCATATCATGAAATCCCAGCGCCCATAAAGCAGGAGCCATGAAGCCGGTAGAGGTTGTCTGCCGCGGTGGGATGGACAAAAATCCCGCTTGCGGAGGCAACGATGAGCGCAAAGGAAGAATGGCGAAAGAAGGCGCTGGACGCCATCATCCCGGAGGAGATTGGCCGCGTCGAGGCGGGCCGGGAGATCCATTGACGGAGAGAAGGGTGGCCGCATATACCGGTGCATGGATGTCTCCGTTCCTTCCGGGCTCAGAAAGGAGGTGACCGTCGGGCCAGTCGTGTTCGAAGAAAAGGAGCACAATCCTAATGTGATCTATTTCTAATTCAAGGAGGTCGAAGAAAATGAGACGCTTGTTCGCCCTGTTTCTGGGAGCCATTCTGATTCTAGGTCTTTTGAGCAACGCGCAAGCCGCGGCCAAACAGTACAAATTGGCGATGGTACAGGCCGCCCCGATCCAGGACGCCGACTTCGGCACTCTCGGGTATGAGGGCATTAATTTCCTAAAAAACAAGTATGGGATTCCAGTCGCTTACTCGGAAAAGACCCAGGTTCCGGAAGCTGAGAGGGTGTACCGGGAATACATCGATGCTGGATACAACATCCTATGGCTCCACGGCGGCCAGTGGGGCGGGCCGGCATATCGAATCGCTGGCGAGTACCCTGATGTCGTCTTCATCTCCGAAGAGGACGTCGTGCCGGCAAAAATCCTGCCGAATGTCTGGTACATGGACCGCAATTATTCCCTCGGCTTCTACCCGCTCGGCTACCTCGCAGCTCTGAAAACTAAGACCGGCAAGATCGGGTTCATCGGAGGACTCGACCTGCCCTTTGCCAAGAGCGAGGTGAACGCGGTCAAGCAGGCCCTCCGCGATTCCGGCGCCAAAGTCGAGTTCGACTACATCTTCATCGGCGACTTCAATGATGTGATGAAAGCCCGGCAGGGAACCGAAGGGCTGATCGCCAAGGGCGTGGATGTGATCTTGAGCGGCTTGAACATGGGCAACTTCGGCATGTTCCCGGCGGTCCTGGAGGCGAAGCGGCCTGTGTATGTGGCCACCTCCCACACGGACAAGAAGTTCATGGCCCCGGGGTTGTATCTGACTTCGGACCTGTACAATTACAAACAGCCTCTTGACTATATCGTCGGCAAGATCATCAAAGAAGGGAAGAAAACCGGTGTGCTGCCGCTGGAGTACGGCCCGGACAAAGCCATCTGGACTCAATTCCCCATCAATAATGTATCGGATGAAATCAATGGCAAAGTCAGAAAAATAGCAGACGACATCATAGCCGGACGGATCAAGGTGATCAAGAAGCTGGACAAGATCGAATGAGCATCGCCCGCTGCGGTTGAGTCCCTGCGCCGCCCAATGGTAAGTCCACGGAGGGCATTTGGGCCAATGATCCGCCATTTGGAGGTTTAAGCGGAAGATGCTGGTGGAAATGAAAAGCATCCGCAAAGTCTTCGGGGAGGTGGTGGCCCTGAATGACGTCGATTTCTCCATCGAGAAGGGGGGGATGCACGGCCTTCTGGGAGAAAACGGGGCTGGCAAGACCACCCTCATGAACATCCTGTACGGATACTACCAGATGGACCGCGGGGAGATAAAGTTTGAAGGACGCCCGGTCAAGGTCCTTTCCCCCCAGGACGCGATCCGCCTGGGGATCGGCATGGTCCACCAGCTCTCCACCCTGGTGCCGGAGTTCACCGCGGTGGAGAACATCATCCTCGGGACCGAGGGGAGAAGGCTGTCGTTCTCCATCGGGGGGGAGAGAGCGGGCATTCTGAAACTCTGCGAAGAGATCGGCTTGAGCTTCCCGCTGCAGGTCAAAGCGAGGGAACTCCCGGCGGGCATCAAGCAGAAAATCGAGATCATCCGTGCGCTCTACCGGGGCGCCAAGCTGATCATCCTGGATGAGCCGACCACCTTTTTGGTGGAGAGCGAGTTTGATCAACTGCTGAAATCGGTCAAGAGGCTGATCGACCAGGGGATCACGGTGATCTTCATCACCCACAAGATCCGGGAAGTCCTGAAGGCCTGCGATACGGTAACGGTATTGCGCAAAGGGAAAGTGGAGGGGAAGATCGATCGTCCGGAGATGGACCGGGAAAGGCTCGTGAAGATGATGTTCATTGAAAAGGACATCAAGATTACCGAAAGCGCCCTCCCCCGGGTCCAGCTGCCCGATTGCCCTCGCAGCGAATCCCCCGTCCTTAGCGTGCAGAACCTCTCGGTGGAGGCGGGCGAAAAAGGGGTGGGGGTGAACAATGTCTCCTTCGATCTTTACGGCGGGGAGATTCTGGGCGTCGCTTCGGTTTCCGGAAACGGCGTGAAGGAGCTGGTGGGGGCGTTGATCCACCCCTCGCGGGTGAAGGAGGGTGATATCCGGGTCAAGGGGGAAAGCATCCGGGGACTCTCGACCCTCGAAGTGTTCGCCCGGGGCGTCTTCTTCACGCCAGAAGAAAGGGTCCAGGAAGGGATTTTGATCGAAGGCACGATCAAGGAAAACATCCTCCTCGGACATCACGGCGAGAAACGGTTCCTGCGCCACAACCTGTTCATCAATTGGGAGGAAGCCGGAAAGGCCGCTCGCAAGACGATCGACGAGTACGGCGTCCACACGCCGGGTGAGGACTTCCTCATCAAGCGGTTGTCCGGCGGCAACATCCAGAAGGTGATCATCGGCCGGGCGTTCGTCGGCCAAATCTGTCTTCTGGTTACGCATAATCCGACCGTTGGGCTGGACGTTTCCTCCGTGGAGTTCATCTTCCGCAAGCTGGTGGAGATCCGCAGCCATGGCGATGCCGTCTTGTGGGTGAACGAAGACCTGGATGAGCTGATGATGTTGAGCGACCGCATCGCGGTCATCCACCGGGGTGAACTCAAGGGAATCTTTCAGCGGGACCAGTTCGATAAGTACCAGATCGGCCTGGCGATGATCGGGGCATAGGGATGGCCCTTACGCCAGAAGCAGGAAGCTCGGCCAGGTCATGGGGTGCCCGCACCCTGTCCCGGGCCCTGCCCGGCCTCAAGGTGTACGGCATTGCGCTCTCCCTGTCCTTCGGGGTCATTGCGGTCATCTCCGCCGTCCTCGGCTACTCGGTCCCTGAAGTTCTGAGAACTTTGGTTTTCTCCTCGTTCCGCTCATTCGCCGGCCTAAAGAGCACGATTAAAATCAGCATCCCCCTCCTCTTCACCACCTACGCCTTCTTTATCCCCGCTAAAATGAGGTTCTACAATTGCGGGGCATGGGGGCAGATGCTGTTCGGGGGGGCCATGACCGCCGTCGTCGCCCTGCTCCTGGCCGATTGGAATTTGCCGTCTGTCGTGCTGATTCCTCTGCTCGTCATCACGGCGATCCTGGCGGGTGGCGCCTTCGCCTTGATCGCCGGCTACCTGAAGGCCGATTACGACATCAATCCGATCGTCTCGACCATCATGCTCAACTACGTGGCCATCCAATGCGTCGGCTTCTTTTGCACGGCGCGCGGCTTTCTGGACCCGACAGGCGGCTACCCCCAGACGAAGCTCCTGCCATCCAGTGCCGCGCTCGGCTTCGTGGGCGGAATCCCCTACTCGTTCCTGCTGGCTGCGCTGACCGTTCTCGTCGTCTCCGTTTTGATAAACCGGACCCGGCTGGGGTACGAGATCAACGCCATCGGCTACAACCCGGTGGCCGCCCAGTCCTACGGGATCGACTTCCGCAGGACCCTCATGCTGACCTTCTTCTTCGGGGGCGCACTGGCGGGACTGGGCGGAGGGCTCGAGGTCATGAATATCCATAACCGGCTGCTGGTCGGGTTCGCCGACATCAGCGGATTGGAATTGGGAGCGTTGGGGATTCTGGCGACGTTGGTCGTGGGCGAAAACCCCATGGCCGTTCCAGTTTCGTGTTTTCTTATGTCCGTCCTCCTGGTCGGTGCGGACCGCCTGCAGAGGACCATGCAGGTGCCGGTGGAGCTGGTTTTTCTCCTGCAGGCCATGATTGTGCTGCTGATCGTGATCACCCGGGCCAAGTTGTCGGCGAAGAGGTAACTATGGAAGCGATCACCACTTTTGTATCCCAGACGGTTCTCTATGCGACGGTGTATACCCTGGTTGCTCTCGGGATCCTGATCGGCGGGAGGGCGGGGATCTTCAACATCTTTGGCGAGGGGATCCTGCTCACCTCGGCTTCCACCGGACTGATCGTGGCCGCCCAGACCCAGAGTTGGTTCCTGGGCTTTCTAACCGGCGCGTTCGTCGGCGGAGCCACCGGGCTGGCCTTCATCTACCTGCATGAGACCTATAAGGTCAACCAGTTCCTGCTCGGGATAATCTTTTTCATCCTCGGCGCCGGGCTGTCCGACCTGATTTACAAGCTGGTGGTTGGTGTCACCTTGACCCCGCCCCTCGCTCCTCCCACGCCGGTCGTCGGGGGAAAAATATTATCCGAGCTCCCGATCCTCTCCGGCTTCCTGCACCAGAGCGTGGTGGTCTATTTCATGTACGCCGCCATTCTCACCGCCTGGTGGTTCTACTACGGGACCAAGGTGGGGCTGGAAACGCGGGCCATCGGAGAGAACCCGAAGGTGGCCGATGTGGTCGGGGTCAACGTCACCTTACGGAGATACCTGGTTACCATCATCGGTTCCATCCTGATCGGCATAGCCGGTGCCTACCTGGCCATCGTCGTCATAAAAACGTACGCCTCCGGAATGGGGGGCGGCCGGGGATTCATGGCCATCGGCATTACCATCTTTGCCAGCTGGAAGCCTCAGCGGGCACTGGTCGGGGGGCTCCTCTTCGCCGCAGTCGAAGTATTCTCTTTCACCCTGCAGATCGCCGCCAAAAACTTCCCCTACCAGCTCGCCCTCATGATGCCTTTCCTGGCCGTGCTTCTGATCATGATGATCTTCAAAAAGAGAATCGAGTTTCCCGCCTCCGTCGGAGACTCGTACAGCCGGGAATAGGTCCGGGAATATGTCTGGCTTGATTAGCAGGAATTTGATTTGTAATATCAAAATTTTTAATCATGAATCACCCGTTTATTTTATGAGAAGAGCTGGAAGAGAGAAGAAGGATGGCTTCAACAAACATGCGGCGTAACCTTTGAATGGGGGAAATTGCCAAGGATCGGAAAATGTCTTTAGCGCTATTGGACAGGACGTTGGAAATAGAAATGGCGGCTTTGAAAGAGGAAGGCCGCGCCAAGGCTCCGGAACGGGTGATCGTAGAATACATTCCACCGAAGGGCGAGCGGGGACCGCGCTACAAGCTTCAGGGTTCGGACCGGGAGTTTATCCGGTTCAACTCCAACAGCTATCTGTCTCTATCCAATCATCCGGCGCTCATTGCGGCCGCTGATGAAGCGACCCGAAAACTGGGCGCCGGGCCCGGGGCGGTGCGGTTTATCGACGGAACCTTTTCGTATCATGTTACGTTGGAAGAGAGGACCGCCCGTTTTGTGGAGAAACCCGCCGCCAAAATCTTCAACTCCGCCTATACCGCCAACTGTGGCCTGGCGCTGGCCCTGTCCAACGATCGAACGTACTGGATTGGCGACCAGTTGAACCATAATAGCATCATCCGGGCCATGCGGATCGCCAGTGTCCCCTCCGCCCACAAAGGGATCTATGGCCACAATAACATGGAGCACTTGCGAAAGTGCCTGGATGAGGTCCCGGAAGGCATCGAGCGGGTCGTAATTATTTTTGATGGCATTTTCAGCATGCGCGGGGACGTCGCCCCGACCGATCAGATTGCCAAGATCGCTGATTCTTATCAGAGGAGATTCAAAGACGGGGTCATCACGGTGGTGGACGATTCCCATGGGATCGGCGCCTTCGGACCACGTGGTCGGGGAACAGCCGACTACACGGGGACCCAGCCGGACGTGATCATCGGCACTTTTGGCAAAGCCTTCGGGGTCAATGGGGGGTTCGTCGCCGCAAGCCGGGCGGTGATCGAAGCCGTCCGCCAGAAGGCGGATACTTACATTTACACAAATCCTCTGAGTGTGGCGGACTGTGCGGCTGCCGCCCAGGCGATCGAAATTTGCGACAGCGCCGAGGGCCGGCGGCGGCTAGAACGCCTGAAACGCATGGCGTCCCATTTCCGCGTCGGGATCGAGAAAATGGGGGCGCAATCCATCCCGGGGCCGCACCCGATTATCCCGCTTCTCGTGCGGGACACCCCAAGGACCCACCAATGGGTAAACCAACTCTATGATCACGGGATCCTTGTGGTAGGATTGACCTATCCGGTGGTGCCCCGGGGCGATGAAACCATCCGTTTTCAGGTCAATGCCGCCCACACCAAAGCCGATATCGATCAGGTTCTGAAGGTATTGTCATCTTTGACATGACCGGCAGTAAGAAGAATCCCACACTCCTTAATCCACGAGGAAAGCGATATTCGTCATAGCAATAAAAAGAGAGCCCGTCCACTCGAGAAGCAGACCTCACTGGGTGAACCGGGCGGGCGTTGAATCCAAAAAGGCTTTCAGAAATGGAGGGGTTCCCATGTTTCTGCACCATATCGGGATCGGGGTCCGGGATTTGGAGAAGGCCATCGTTTTCTACCGGGACATTCTGGGTTTTACGCTGGAGAAGAGAATTGACTGGGATGATTCCGGCCTGAAGGCAGCGCTCTTCTCCACGGGGGAGTCCAAATTGGAATTCATCCAAGCGGTGAACCCTACGGGCAGAGTGGCGCTATCCCTGGAAAGAGCAATCCGGGAGAAAGACGGGATCGTCCATCATCTGTGCTTTGCCGTGGAGGATATCGAGGAGGCGGTCAGGACCCTCATGGCTCGAAAGGTCCGCATGATCGATGAAGAACCGCGAACCGCCACCGGGGGGAGGATCGCCTGGCTGGCTGAAGATGCGGCCGACGGATTCATGATTGAGCTGTTTGATCTGCGGTATGAAATCCGTTAGTTCGTCGGAATCGGTTATTTTCCCGCCGGGGTGCCCCAAACTCCCATTAATCCTGCTTCATTTTGTTGCTGATCACCCCGAGCATATCTTCGGTCATCCTCGCCAGGTCATATTTTGGATTCCAGCCCCACTCCTCTCTTGCACAGGAATCATCCATTCTGTTGGGCCATGAATCCGCGATGCTTTGTCTAACAGGATCAATGTCATAGTTCATTACAAAATCTGAAATGTGCTTTTTAATCTGGGCTGAGATCATTTCAGGATCAAAGCTCATCGCCGCAACGTTGAATGAGTTACGGTGCTTCAATCTGGAAGGATCTGTCTCCATCAAGCGAATCGCCGCTTCGAGAGCATCCGGCATGTACATCATGTCGAGGAAGGTTCCGGCACCCAAAGGGCAGATATACTTCTTCTCCTTGACCGCGGCATAATAGATTTCAACAGCGTAATCCGTGGTTCCGCCGCCTGGAGGGGTCACATTGGAGATAATTCCCGGGAAACGGACACTGCGGGTATCCACCCCAAATCGCTTGAAATAGTAATCGCTCAAGAGCTCACCCGTAACCTTCGTAATCCCATAGAGCGTTTGAGGCCGCTGGATCGTATCCTGTGGGGTGTTGTCCCGGGGAGAGGTCGGTCCAAAAGCACCAATGGAACTGGGTGTAAAGACGGCACAATGATATACTCGGGCAACCTCCAGCACGTTAAATAGGCCGTTGATCCCGATATGCCAAGCTTGCTGTGGTCTGGTTTCGGCAACCACTGAAAGCAAGGCGGCCAAGTTGTAGATGGTATCGATTCTATGTTCTTTTACAACCTGCGAGACCTGCTCTGCCTGCAGGACATCAACCGTCTCTACCGGACCGGACTCGAGTAACTCCCGGGGAGGAGCCGTTTTATGAATTCCTGCAATCACGTGAGTATTGCCGTAGATTCGGCGTAGCTCCGGGGTTAACTCGGAACCGGTCTGGCCTGCGGATCCAATGACAAGAATGTTTTTCATCGCCTCCACTCATTTTTCAATTTATGAAACCGTTAATCCCCCGTGGCTTGACCCACAGAACCGAAGACTGGGTTTCCAAAGAAACGCTGCCCCTTTGCTTGAGGGCGAGGTTGATGCCCCGCCCGAGAATGCAGGCGTAATCGATGGTCGAAGGTTACCGATCTGCGAGCTTACTAATATACGCCTGAGGGGCCTTTAAATCAACTATTCTTTATTTTCTGTGTCAAGCCAATTTAGAAGAGGACTGCTTCTTTTCTCTGGCAAGCCGCAGGGCGATCTCTTTAAATCTTAGAGGGCGATGCTGATACACCATGGAGATCGAATCATCGAGCCTTTCATGGACAGTGAAAAAAAGGGGACGTCTCTATTTTTTGACGTGGGC
>Ga0315273_10013468_pt1 | contig 10508 bp, 11 predicted proteins | sample YL17G02_0_MG_FD_205753 | JGI IMG/M metagenome (GOLD analysis project Ga0315273, IMG submission 205753) | Sediment microbial communities from Yellowstone Lake, YNP, Wyoming, USA - YL17G02_0 | ecosystem: Environmental > Aquatic > Freshwater > Lake > Sediment | place: USA: Wyoming | collected... | reverse complement strand
ACTTGGGCACCGAGGCGCAGGCCACCGCGGTCACCATCTAGGCGCCGTCGCGGGCGATGCCGCCGGCCTCGTACTTGCGCCCGACCATGAAGCCGGTGATGTTCTGCAGGAACACCAGCGGGATGCGCCGGCGGTTGCACAGTTCGATGAAGTGCGCGCCCTTGAGCGCGGATTCCGAGAACAGCACGCCGTTGTTGGCCACGATGCCGACCGGGTAGCCCGCGATGCGCGCGAAGCCGCAGACGAGCGTCGTGCCGTAGAGTTCCTTGAACTCGTCGAACTCGGAGGCGTCGACCAGACGCGCGATGACCTCGCGCACGTCGTAGGGATGACGCGTGTCGCGCGGCACGATGCCGTACAGATCGTCGGTCGCGTAGTGTGGCGGGCGCGCAGGTTCGGGTGGCGGCCGGGACCCTGCACGATTGAGATTGCCGACCAGGCGGCGTGCCAGCCACAACGCGTGCGCGTCGTTGTCCGCCAGGTAGTCGACCACGCCGGACTGGCGTGCGTGCACGTCGCCACCGCCCAGTGTCTCGGCATCGACGCGCTCGCCGGTGGCCGCCTGCACCAGCGGTGGGCCACCCAGAAAGATCGTGCCCTGCTCGCGCACGATGATCGATTCGTCGCACATGGCAGGCACGTAGGCGCCGCCCGCCGTGCAGGAACCCATCACCACCGCCAGCTGCGGGATGCCGCGCGCCGACATCTGGGCCTGGTTGTAGAAGATCCGGCCGAAATGCTCGCGGTCCGGGAACACATCGTCCTGGCGCGGCAGGAACGCGCCGCCCGAGTCGACCAGGTAGAGGCACGGCAGTCGGTTCTCGAGCGCCACTTCCTGCGCCCGCAGGTGCTTGCGGACCGTGATCGGGTAGTAAGTGCCGCCCTTCACCGTCGCATCGTTGCCGACGATGACGCACTCCAGGCCCGCCACGCGGCCGATTCCGGTGACGATCCCGGCGCTCGGAATCCAGTCCTCGTACAGCTCATGGCCGGCGAGCTGGCCGATCTCGAGGAACGGCGTACCGGGGTCCAGCAGCCGGTCGATGCGGTCGCGCACCAGCAGCTTGTCGCGACTTTCGTGCTGGGCACGCGCCGCGGCGGGGCCACCTTCGCGCACCCTGGCCACGAGCAGCTGCAGTTCCGCGGCCAATGCGCGGTTGACGGACTGGTTGGCCGCGAACTCAGCGCCATGCCGGTCGATGCGGGTCTGCAGCACGTTCATGGTCAGTGACTCCCCTTGCGCCGCGAGCTTCGATCAGGAACGGTCGAGCGCGGCCAGGATGCGCTCTGCCTGTCTGACGTGCGGCCGGTCGATCATCCTGCCGTCCAGTGCCACGGCGCCCTGCCCGCCCGACGTCGACATCAGCTCGAGCACCCGTCGGGCCCAGGCGATCTCTTCCGGCGCCGGACTGAACGCGGCATGGATCGGCGCGAGCTGCGCCGGATGGATCGCCAGCTTGCCGACGAATCCGTCGCGGCGTGATGCCTGCGCGCGGCGCTCTACGGCAGCGACATCGCGGAACTCGATGTCGGGCGTGTCGTAGGCGGCGATGCGCGCGGCCGCCGCGGCTAGCAGACAGCAGGCACGCGCCATCCGGAATGTGAACTCGAACTCGCCGTCAAGGCTGCGGTTGGCCGAGGCTCCGACATCGGCTGCGAGATCTTCGGCGCCCCAGCTGTAGCCAACGACTCGCGCCGGCGGTGTGGCAAAGCTGGCGCCGTTCAGCACAGCGCTCGCCGTCTCGGTAATCAGCGCGAGCACCTTGATCGAGCCGCGCGTCTGGCCGTGCTGGACCTCCAGCGCTTCGAGCCAGTGATCGAGCTGCAGCAGGTCGGCGCCACTGCGGGCCTTGGGCAGCACGACGCCGTCGGGGCGGTAGCCGACGATGCTTGCCAGGTCGAGCAGCGCCTCATCCGTCTCGACAGGATTGATCCGAACCCACAGCGGAATCGGGCGCGGCGCCGTCCGCAGGCCGGCGGCCACCTCGATACGCGCCTGTGGGCGGGCGACTGGCAGGACGGCATCCTCGAGATCGAAGATCACCGCGTCGGCGCCGCTGGCAACAGCCTTGCCAAAACGATCCCTGCGGTCGCCCGGCACGAACAACATGGAACGCATCAGACGGCATCCCTGGGCAGTTTCTTCATGAGCGCCATTCGCTTGCAGATCGCCACTTCCTCGTTGCGCTGGTTGAAGGCGCGATGCACGAAGGTCACGACGCCCGCGTCCGGCCGCGACCTGCTCTCGCGCATCTCGTGCACGGTCGATTCGGAGCGCAGCGTGTCGCCGATGAACACTGGCTTCGGGAAGCGGATTTCGTCCCAGCCGAGGTTGGCGATCGTCGTGCCGAGCGTCGTGTCCCCGACCGAGACGCCGACCATCAGGCTCAGCGTGAAGCAGCTGTTGACGATACGGGTGCCGAACTCCGAGGACTTCATGTATTCCTCGTCGAGGTGCAGGGCCGCCGGGTTGTGCGTCAGAGCGCTGAAGATCAGGTTGTCGGCCTCCGTCACCGTGCGGCGCAGGACGTGCTCGAAACGCTGGCCCACGCTGAACTGCTCGTAGTAAAGCCCGCCCATTGGCATCGTCGTTCTCCCGTTCGCCCTCAGGCCGTCGCCGCATACAGCTCACGACCGATCAGCATGCGGCGGATCTCACTGGTGCCGGCGCCGATTTCGTAGAGCTTCGCGTCGCGCAGGATACGCCCGGTCGGGTAGTCATTGATGTAGCCGTTGCCGCCGAGCGCCTGGATGCCGTCGAGCGCCATCTGCGTGGCCTTCTCGGAGGCCAGCAGAATGCAGCCGGCCGCGTCCATTCGCGTGGTACGACCGGCGTCGCAGGCGCGGGCCACGGCGTAGACGTAGGCGCAGCAGGAACTGAGCGTCGTGTACATGTCGGCAAGCTTGCCCTGCATCAGCTGAAAGGTGCCGATCGGCGCGCCGAACTGCTTGCGCTCGTGTACGTAGGGCAGCACGATGTCGAAGCACGCACGCATCAGCCCGAGCGGCCCGCCGGCCAGCACGACACGCTCGTAATCGAGGCCACTCATCAGCACACGGGCGCCCTGCCCTACCTGCCCCAGTACGTTCTCTGCAGGTATCGCGCAGTTCTCGAACACGAGCTCGCTGGTGTCCGAGCCACGCATGCCGAGCTTGTCGAGCTTCGGCCCGGTCGAGAAACCCGCGCAGCCCTTCTCGACGAGAAACGCGGTGATGCCCTTGCTGCCTGCACCGGGGTCCACGGTTGCGTAGACGACCAGCGTGTCGGCGATCGGACCGTTGCTGATCCACATCTTGCTGCCGTTCAGCACATAGCTGTCGCGCTGCGGGCGGGCATGCAGACGCATGCTCATGACGTCCGAGCCGGAGCCCGGCTCGCTCATGGCCAGGGCGCCGACGTGCTCGCCACTGACGAGCCTTGGCAGGTACTTCAGCTTCTGGGCCGGCGTGCCCCAGCGATGGATCTGGTTGACGCAGAGATTCGAATGCGCGCCGTACGACAGGCCCACACTGCCCGAGGCGCGGCTGATCTCCTCCACTGCAACCACGTGCGCCAGGTAGCCGAGGCCGCTGCCTCCGAACTCCGGCGCGACCGTGATTCCCAGCAGTCCCAGGTCTCCGAACTTGCGCCAGAGGTCCGCTGGAAAGGCGTTGCTGCGATCGATCTCTGCCGCGCGCGGCGCGATCTCGGCCGCGGCAAAGCTGCGCACCGTTGCCCGCAGCAGGTCGACGTCTTCACCCAGGCCGAAGTCAAAATCGAACATGGCGGTGTCCCTGGTGCTTGCGCTTGCCAAGATTGGCGTCTATATTGTCCGACAATCGGACTATTAGTCAATTAGATCGCTCCATGACCGAGCCGACGCCCACCTACAAGGCGCCCCTTTTCGAGCCGCTGGCCCGGCAGCCAGCCTCTCACCGCATCTCGACCGTCATTGAGCAGAAGATCCTGCGGCGCAGCCTGCGCCCGGGCGATCCGCTGCCTACGGAGACCGAACTCGCCGAGCAGTTCGCCGTGCACCGCTCCACCGTGCGCGAGGCGCTGCGCCGCCTGGAATCGGCCGGACTCGTTGGCCGCGAAGGCGGCAGCAAGCGGCTGAAGGTCACCCGACCGGGGCACGCGGAAACCGCCTCGCGCGTCGGCCGCACGCTTGCGCTCGACGACGTCACGTTCATCGAGTTGTGGGAAGCCATGCGCGCTGTCGCGCCGCGGGTGGCGGCGCTCGCCGCCGAACACGGAGCGGCCGACGATGTCGCGGAACTCGAGTCCATTGTCGCGGCGGTTGAAACGGCGCGCAGTGCCGACGGAGCGGTAGGCCATGTAGTCGCGTTCTTCGGCAAGCTGGCGGACTTGAGCGGCAACCGCGTGTTGCAGCTCGCCATGCAGCCGGTCACGCGACTGCTCGCCCCGTCCCTGCGCCGCATGATCGATCGCGTGCCGCAGGGCCGTACGCGCATCCTCGTCGCGCAGCGTTGCATCGTCGAAGCCATCCGCGAGCGCAAGCCCGACGAGGCGGAGTCGTGGATGAATCGCCACGTGCAGGACTTCCGCCGCGGCTACGAACTCGCAGGCATCGCGCTCGACACCAAGGTCGGCTCGTCGCAGATGGCGGACTGATCGCTGGCCGAAACCGGCGCCCGCCTGCGCACGAACTCGTTCAGGCAAAGCATGCAGACTGAATGGAGGACATCTGGCTCATGGACCTCGCCCCTGACACCATGGTGCTGCTCTCTCGCATCCAGTTTGCGTTCACGGTCAGCTTCCACATCATCTTCCCGGCGTTCACGATCGGCCTGTCAGCCTTCATCGCCACGCTGCTGATCGCCCACCTGCGCACCGGACGCCAGCACCACCGCAGCCTGGCGCGGTTCTGGACCAAGGTCTTTGCGGTGTCCTTCGCCATGGGCGTGGTGTCCGGCATCGTGCTGTCCTACCAGTTCGGCACCAACTGGAGCCGCTTTTCGGAGATCACTGGTAACGTCATCGGCCCGGTGATCGGCTACGAGGTGCTGACCGCGTTCTTCCTCGAGGCCACCTTCCTCGGCGTCATGCTGTTCGGCGGTGACCGGGTGCCGAAGTGGCTGCATGCGATGTCGGCCGTGATCGTCGCCTTCGGCACCGCGCTGTCCGCGTTCTGGATCCTGTCGGCGAACAGCTGGATGCAGACCCCGGCCGGCTTCGAGATGCGCGACGGCATCGCCTACCCGGTGAGCTGGTTCCAGATCGTCTTCAACCCAAGCTTCCCCTACCGCTTCGTCCACATGCTGGTGGCGGCCTATCTCACGACCTCGCTGGTGGTGCTGGCGGTCGGCGCGCGCTATCTCGCGGCCGGCCGGTTCGTCGAGGAAGGCAAGACCATGGCGCGGATGGGTGTCGGCATGCTGGTCGTGCTGGCGCCGCTGCAGCTCGTGATCGGCGACTTCCACGGCCTCAACACGGCGCAGCACCAGCCCGCCAAGGTGGCCGCGATGGAGGCGCACTGGGACGGCAGCAAGCCCGCCGACCTCGTGCTGTTCGCGTGGCCGGACGCGAAGGCCGAGCGCAACCGCCTCGAGGTTTCGATCCCCAAGGGCGCGAGCCTGATCATCACGCACGACCCCGATGGGCTTTTCCCCGGGCTCAAGGACTTCGCCCCCGGAGACCGGCCGCCGGTGTGGCCGGTGTTCTTCTCGTTCCGCATCATGGTGGCGATCGGCCTGCTCATGATCGCCATCGGGCTCGTGGGCGCCTGGCTCTGGTGGCGGGGCCGGTTGTTCGACACGCGCTGGTTCCTCAAGCCCGTCGGTTACACCTGGTCGCTCGGGTTCATCGCCATCCTGGCCGGCTGGATGGTCACGGAGATCGGCCGGCAGCCGTGGGTCGTGTACGGCGTGCTGCGCACGGCGCAGGCAACCTCGCCGGTCCTGACCTCGACGGTCGCGATCTCCCTCGCGCTGTTCGTGTTCGTCTACTGCGTGGTGTTCGGCATGGGCGTGCTGTACATCCGCCGGCTGCTGCAGAAGGGCCCGACGCCCACGGCGCGCGCACACGACCCGTCGCTGCCGAACCGTCCGCTCGCCGCTGCGCAGCAGGCGACGCGCGAGGCCCTGGCTGGTGGTGACGCGCCATGAGCGGCCTCGAGTACACGATGCCGGTGATCTGGGCGCTGCTGATCGGCACGGCAGTGGCGCTCTACATCGTGCTCGACGGCTTCGACCTCGGCCTCGGCATCCTGTTTCCGTACTTCCGCGACGAGCCCGACCGCGACCAGATGATGAACTCGGTGGCACCCTTCTGGGATGGCAACGAGACCTGGTTGGTCCTGGGCGGCGGCGGGCTGTGGGTCGCCTTCCCGCAGGCCTACGCGGTGATCATGCCGGCGTTGTACCTGCCAGTGATCTTCATGCTGCTGGCACTGATCTTCCGGGGCGTCGCCTTCGAGTTCCGCTGGGTGGCGAAGCCGCGTCATCGCAAGTGGGACATCGCGTTCGCGGCTGGCTCGACGGTGGCGGCACTCAGCCAGGGCATCATTCTCGGCGGCCTGATCCAGGGTGTCACCGTCGTGGACGGGCAGTTCGCGGGCGGTGCATTCGACTGGCTCACGCCCTTCACGCTCATGTGTGGGCTCGGCGTGGTGGCGGGCTATGCGTTGCTCGGCTCAACCTGGCTGATGATGAAGACCGAGGGGCCCGTCGAGATGCGTGCGCGCCGCATGGCGCCGCGGCTGCTCGGCCTCCTCATGCTGTTCGTCGGGGTGGTGAGTCTCTGGACGCCGCTCATGATCGAGCGCATCGCCGAGCGCTGGTTCAGCCTGCCGAACCTCTACTACCTGGCGCCCGTGCCGCTCGCCACACTGCTGCTGGCCTGGACCTGCTGGCGCGGCACGCTCGCCGGCCGCACCGTGGTGCCGTTCCTCTCCGCCGTTGGCATCTTCATGCTTGCCTACGCCGGGCTCGTGATCTCGAACGCGCCCTGGCTGGTGCCGCCCACGCTGACGATCTGGGACACTGCTGCCTATGTCGACTCGCAGGTCTTCATGCTGATCGGCACGACGCTGCTGCTGCCGCTGGTGCTGGGCTACACCGTGTTCGTTTTCTGGGTGTTCCGCGGCAAGCTCAAGCCAGGCGAGGGCTATCACTGACCCGTTGCCTGGCTGCGCTGGTGCCCCGGGCCAGACTCGAACTGGCACGGCCTTGCGGCCAGCGGATTTTAAGTCCGCAGCGTCTACCGGTTCCGCCACCGGGGCCCCGCGCGGATTATGCCCGACCAGGGCCCCCGCCGAGCACGCGCGCCGGAAGCATGAGCAACGCGCGCAGGAACCCGAACACGCTTTCGGCAACGATGCCGAGCAGCCGGAATGGCAACGCGAACAGCCAGACGAGCGGCCACAACAGCACGGCCAGGATGGCGAGTGGCCAGCAAACGGCAAGCAGCAGCAGCCAGAGCAGAAACTTGAGCATGGTTTGTGTAGCCCTCCAGAGACGACACTGTAGCCCGATCTGCCCGGCGAGCCATGCGTTTCGTCGCAGCGGGCGCACCTCCCGGCACGTGGTTGGGCGCGTGGTCAGGATCGTCTAAGCTCGGTTGCCGACGACCTCGTCCTGGCCGGAGCCTGACGCGATGATTGAATTGTTTACCGCCGCCACGCCCAACGGCCACAAGATCTCGATCGCCCTCGAGGAACTTGCGCTGCCCTACGACATGCGCGTGCTCGACCTTGCGCAGGGGGAACAGAAGCAGGATTGGTTTCTCAAGCTCAGCCCGAACGCGCGCATCCCGGCCATCATCGACCACGATGAGGATGACTTCGCGGTCTTCGAGTCTGGGGCGATCCTGATCTACCTCGCCGAGAAGACCGGCCGGTTGATGCCGGCCGACGCCCGCGGCCGCTCGCGCGTGCTGCAGTGGCTGATGTTCCAGATGGGCGGAGTCGGCCCGATGATGGGCCAGGCCAACGTGTTCTTCCGCTACTTTCCCGAGAAGATCCAGCCGGCGATCGACCGCTACCAGGCCGAGGTCAAGCGCCTGTTCACGGTGCTCGACGGGCATCTGGCCCACCATGAATACCTGGCCGGCGACTATTCGATCGCCGACATTGCCAACTGGGCATGGGTGCGGACCTCGAAGTGGTCCGGCGTACCGTTCGACGACCTGCCGCACCTCAGCCGCTGGACCGAGCAGATCCGCCAGCGCCCGGCGGTGCAGGTCGGCATCCTGCATCCACCCTCGCAGCTCAGTGGCACCGAGGAGGATGCAGACAAGGCGCGCCGCTTCATCGACGAGGCGCGCAAGATGATCGTGACGGGCGGCGTCGCGCCCGCCGCCCCATAGTCGATCCGAACGAGGCTGGAGACCCTGCCCGCATGAAACTGCACACTTCTCTGCGCGCACCGAACCCGCGTCGCGTCGACATGTTCCTGGCCGAAAAGAACATCACTGGCATCGAGCGCGAGTTGTACGACCTCAATGCCGGCGCGCAGCGCAGCGCGAAGTTCACGGCGATGAACCCGGTGGCGCGCGTGCCGGTGCTCGAACTCGACGACGGCCGTTTCCTGGCCGAGTCGCGCGCCATCTGCAGCTACCTGGAAAGTCTTTACCCCGACCCGAACCTGATGGGTGTCGATGCCGAGGAGCGAGCGTTCATCGAGATGGCCGATCGCCAGGTCGAACACACGCTGCTGGCGGCCGTCGCCAATCACGTGCGCCACAGCCACCCCGGCCTGTTGCCGCTCGAGAATCCGCAGTTCGCCGACTTCGCGGCCGAGCAGGGCAAACGCATGGTCTGGGCGGCGGGGCTGTTCAACGACCTGCTTTCGCGGCGCGAATGGCTGGCGGGCGACCGATTCACGATCGCGGACATCACGGCGTTCTGTGGTCTCGAGTTCGCCCGGCTGGTGAAGTTCAGGCCGGCCGACGCCGGGCTGCCGCACCTGGCGGAGTGGCGTGAGCGTGTCGCGTCGCGGCCGAGTGCCAGTGTCTGACTTGCAGGTCCATGCCCAAATTCGATGGGCCGCACTCTGGACCTCGCGCGTCCGATAGCCAGTATCGCGCGGCGCCGGTAGCCCTGCGATTGCGCAGGCCTTAACATCGCACAGCGGTCGCCCGTCGGCGGCCAGGGGGTTCTTTTGCATGGCCGTGCCTGAACTCGAGAACGACTCGACCCTGGAAAAGATCCTGGCGGAGCACGCCGGGATGGCGGGGCCGCTGCTACCCATCCTGCACGCCGTCCAGGAATTATACGGCTGCATCGCACCGGCCAAGGTTGCCAGGATCGCAAACGCTTTGAACCTGTCGCGCGCGGAAGTGCACGGCGTCATCAGCTTCTATCACTACTTCCGCCAGCACGCGCCAGGGCGGCACGTGCTGCAGGTCTGCCGCGCCGAGGCCTGCCAGGCCATGCAGTGCGAGCAGACCGAGCAACATGCCAAGCGACAACTGGGTGTCGATTACGGCGGCACGAGTCCCGACGGAGTGTTCACGCTGGAGGCCGCCTACTGCCTCGGCAACTGTGCGGCGGCGCCCACCGTGATGGTTGACGAGAAACTCTATGGAAGGGTCACCCCGCAACGTCTCGAGGCCATCCTGGCCGATTGGCGGAATCGCTGATGGCCACGCGCATCTACGTCTCGCGTGACGCGGCCGCCCAGGCGCTGGGCGCCGATGAAACCGCGGCGGCCTTGCAGGTGGCTGCCGCCGCCAGGGGCTCGAACATCACCCTCAAGCGCGTCGGCTCGCGCGGCATGGTCTGGCTCGAACCGCTGGTCGAAGTGGAAGACGAGAGCGGTCAGCGCATCGCCTACGGCCCGATGCCGGCGGAGCGCGTGCCGGAACTGGTGAAGGCCGGCCTGTTCACGGCGGCACCCCACGAACTGCGACTTGGCCGTGTCGAGGACCTGCCCTGGTTCGCCAAGCAGCAGCGGCTCACGTTTGCGCGCGTCGGCATAATCGACCCGGTCGACCTGGACGACTACCTCGCACACGGCGGCTATGCGGGGCTGAAGCGTGCGCTCGGCATGAGTGGCGCCGAAGTCGTGCAGGAGGTGCAGGATTCCGGGCTGCGCGGTCGCGGCGGCGCGGCCTTTCCGACCGGTATCAAGTGGCGCACCGTGCTGGAACAGCCGGCCGGCCAGAAGTACGTGGTCTGCAATGCCGACGAAGGCGACTCGGGCACCTTCTCCGATCGCATGCTGATGGAGGGCGATCCACTTTGCCTGATCGAAGGCATGACCATCGCGGGCATCGCCGTGGGTGCCACCCAGGGATACATCTACCTGCGCTGCGAGTACCCGCATGCCGGCCACGCGCTGCGGTCGGCGATCGAGGCGGCACGTGCGCGCGGTTTTCTCGGTAGCGACGTCTGCGGCAGTGGCAGGGCGTTCGACGTCGAAGTACGCATGGGCGCGGGCGCGTATATCTGTGGCGAGGAAACGTCGCTGCTCGAGAGTCTCGAGGGCAAGCGTGCCGAGGTGCGATTCCGCCCTCCGCTGCCGGCGATCAAGGGCCTGTTCGGCCAGCCGACCATCATCAATAA
>Ga0315273_10013467_pt1 | contig 10509 bp, 8 predicted proteins | sample YL17G02_0_MG_FD_205753 | JGI IMG/M metagenome (GOLD analysis project Ga0315273, IMG submission 205753) | Sediment microbial communities from Yellowstone Lake, YNP, Wyoming, USA - YL17G02_0 | ecosystem: Environmental > Aquatic > Freshwater > Lake > Sediment | place: USA: Wyoming | collected... | reverse complement strand
CCATCGGAGAATTATGAGACGAAAGGTATTTTTCCAGTCGCTCACTTCGATTGTCGATGGTTTCGGTTTGTATCTCGTCTACGAGCGTTCCCGTTTGATAGGTCTGTTTCATTTCTTCAAGAGCCCAGACTTTTGACGGCGTTACAACGCTTGCAATTAGTGTCAGAAACAGAAATGCCTGTATAAGGTATTTCATATATCTTCCCTCCTCTGCCGTCACGACTTGTGGCGAAGCCACATTCGTGAAGGCGGATAAGCGGAAGAATTGCCTGAGAGTGGGCAGGCATACGGAGATGTGAACGAAGAAAAAGTTCAGGAGTAGTGTTGAATGTTAAAAAAGATTTTCCTCACCAATCATCCCAGAAGAAATCTTACTTGTTCGCAGGGCCTACGGCCGTGCCTCACAAGGGCGATTCTTCGGGATTGATGGTTGCTAAGCTCGGTGACTCGCTAAGCAACCAATCAAAAAAATCCTAAAGCAAATATCGTATGAGGAGATTCACTTTAGGATCTAAACGGCAGTATACCCTATAGTTTATATCTTGTCAAGTCTTATAGGACAAAATGTGTTCAATGGGGGAAATTTGAATCTAATTGATAGAGTGGCCTAGTATAATTATCTACCTGTTTCAATAAATTAGTTATAGGATTATTATTCCATTTTATCAATAAACCCCTGAACGCATCGGGTCCAAGAAAAGTTATTATTTACCGATGGCGGAGCCCAAATCGCGCCAATATCAATGAGATCCGTAATGCCTCGGTCATAAAATTTTTCCCGGATAAATTTCGTTACCCAGGTTATCGCTTCAGGCCAACCTTCGAAATGTTTTCCTTTCAGCGTATTTGTATACACCGCTATGCCCCATGCGTTGTAGGAATCACTTGACGGGAGTCTAAACCCCAGATTTGATTCACACATGGCAATAGCCGGTACTAAACGGAAATCAATTTGATACCGGTCAGCCTCCTCTACGATTTTTTGCGCATGGATAAGAAATGGTGAGTCAGAACGGAACCGCTTGATATACCGTTCAACAATAAGGGTCCTTGCATCATCAGCTGTTATGGAAGAGCTTAATACCTTTCCGCTTGAAGAAGGCAGAGCGTTCTGAAATTCCAAATCAGGATAGAGTTGAGTTGGAAATGGGATAGATGCGGTTTTCCCCTGTCTATATGCAGACAGGAACGAGAGGTTGAAAAGAAGTACGATGCAGGTTACCTGAAACCAGACAATGAGAAATGTGAGCTTACGAACCATAATTGTTGTAAATGGCTTAGGCAGATCATAAAAGCATTAGCAATTTTTGTGAGTGCGCCGAGACTCGAACTCGGAACCGATTCCTTAAGAGGGAATTGCTCTACCATTGAGCTACGCACCCGAAAGCGCCTCCGGGAGGAATCGAACCTCCATCACTTGTTCCGAAGACAAGCACTTTATCCGTTAAGCTACGGAGGCGTATACAGATAGTCATACGTCCTTTTGGTATTTTATCACGTTTGGAAGTTAGAGAGGGATGTAGGAGTCAACTATATTATTTCTTCCTTTTTTGTCCTTATGAAGCGGATCCATTCCTCAATGACTTCGAAAATGACTTTGAGCGGTGCTTCAAGGATAAAATCGAAGATGAAAATAAAAACGTTAATCTTCGCAATTTCTCTGGATAGGACATCGCCGGCATAGAGAATAGGAAGGAAGAAAAAGTCAACGATTGGCTCCAGTATCCCCTGCCGGTCGACCATTTCATACTCTTTTGCAGACTGGCGGATGCGGTAGGCAAACAAAGTGACCAGAGCTATGAAAAACATAAAGATGGTTTGACTTGCAACGTTGAAATGAAGCTTGGTGAGGACGAAGATGATAATGCCAAATGAAAGCATGAATCCAACCATATAGACGAACGAAAAGATGCTTGAAAGAAGCGGACGCACCCTGGCAACTTTCAGAGTAAATGCATCCTGTCCTTTTTGGTACTCTTGGAAGTGGTATATGATAAGTTTGATCCTTTCAAGGAGCCGCTTCGTATTATCGACCCCGGGAATTGCAATAAAGGCGGTTATGAGAAACAGGAGAAGCGGAGGAAATATAGCATTGATAGCCAAAGGCAGGTAGTCAATCCGCCGGACAATAAGAAGATCAACCGGAGCCTCGAGTGCTAATGCGAGAACCATTTTTGTCAGGAATATGTAAATAATACTCCGTACAACAGCGCGTCTGACCTTATCTCCGGATTCCTGATACCGTTTGTGCGCAATTGTTGAAAGAGCTTCTTCAAATTTTGGCGGGTCCTCAATAATTTGCCGGGAATTTTGTTCGTGCTCAAAAAAGAAATCCCGTAAAAGCAAAAAAGGTGGCAGCTGTTTTCGCAAATACCTTCCCATTGGTGCGATAAGTGGAGAATCCAGTTGTTGGAGGATTGTTTGAATGGAAGTGATGAAGGATTGTATGGTTGGAGTGATATCTTTCCAGGATTTTTTTGTCCAGGATGGATCGAACATTTTGAGAAGATGGTATGTGATAAGTGCATTATCTGATTGGGCAAAGGTCCGCTCCACAGAGATATAGGTAAGCATGTTCAGAAGATTGGGGTCAACAGACGGAATCTGAATTTTTTCACGAACGGATTGGTAGACAAAATTGAGAAGCGCCTCCCTTTTATGTGCTGGTAATATTGTTTCATCAATTTCCGCTGATGCTATTCCGATAACGGTGTCCCAGGAAATACCCTGATATTTGGGAGCTGACGGCCCGAATACCGTCTGGCGTAGATAGAGATATTTTGTAATGATTTCCGCCACGATGTGGATATCCGAATCATCAATGAGAGAACTGTCGATATACTTTGCCCATATGAGCTCCAGCATCAAATTTTCTGTTATGATCTTTGGATCTGATTCCAAGGCTATGCGCCGTTTTAAAATCCGTTCAATGGCCGCGCGGCGCACTAAATGTTCGGCTCTAAATTCGACGGCATTTCTGGCTTTTTCATAGAGGACGGCAAATGTGGAGACCGTGCGTGATACGGAAAATTTGTGTCCGTTTTTAGAAACGGGTTTGCCGGACTCAAACACTTTGAGTACAGCATCTACAATCGGCGATAATTCCATGATGTCAGTATAATTGAATACGTTTGTCTTTGCAAAAAGTCTACCCCATCTTCACCAAACAGGAGAAGTACGGTATACTTAGAGTCGATGGTGGCTGTAGCTCAGTCCGGTTAGAGCGCCTCCCTGTGGAGGAGGATGTCGAGGGTTCGAATCCCTTCAGTCACCCCAAGCATCATGCCTCTCTGTTTTGTTTTCAACTCGTTGAAAACACAAGAGAGAGGCTGAAAAACAGATATTGGTACGCAAAAGCGTCACAATGTACTGTCTTTCAGCACTCTATCGTCTCCCCTACTATTAATTATTTAAAAAATTTACTGCGTCCCCGAAAGTCGAGTCAATATATACCAAAGTAATACCAGCAGTAAGCCTAACCCCCAAAATGGAGAATGAAATTTTATTCTCCACCACAGCGTTCCCCAATCGATTTTATTCATCGTTTTCCTCTCAATGCTAGTCGCTGAACCGCGCTAGCGAACAAAATGAAATAAAAGAAACAATATTACGCATCCAAAAACGATGCTGACTTGAATCAAAAAAAGCAGTGCCGGTTTTTTCATCAGAACATCCCCAAAGACTTTCCGATGATAGCTAGAGCAAGGATGCCTAGAATACCAATAATTATTACTATCCTATCATCAAAATTTTTATTAATTTTTCGTTTTCGCCATTGGAATTTCATTTTCCTTTCTCCTATTTTGCTAAAGTAACAAATATTGATCCGCCAATGCACCCCAAAGTAATCAGAATGATAAACAAAGCGTAGATGAGTATTTCCTTCGTTTGACCCAGTATTATTTTATTCACATTTCCTTCCTTTCTTGAATTTTTTCATGGACGAGGGTCTGGGGATGGGTATTCCCCACACATCCGTCCATGAATGTATTTTCAGAAAGAAAAGAAATTTTCGTAGGGAGACGATCCCAAGATAAATGTCAAATATCAAATATCAAATGACACATAGAAATCAAAATTTTCTATTGTCATGGTTGCATATTGATATCGATTTACCTCGGGGTAACTCCCTACGAGATATTTAGATGTCAAAGAGCCCGTCCTCCGTTAAAACTTCGGAGGGCGACGCAACAAAAACACTCCAACCTTTAGCAGGGGAGTGGCTTGTTGTTTTATGGTTATTTCCATAAAAAATGCGTCCGCAAAAGTGTTACCTTGGACGCGATTTCATGGTATGTTCCATAAGGCTGTCAGTATACGCCAAAGGAAGCTCAACGTCAATACCTATAGGCTCTTATTCCTCTATGTTTTTGACCAGCGCAAGCATACTAGGAGGTGGGAAACTCGGGTAGGTTCTGTTCGTTCAGCGGACCATCCACTTAAAAAAACCTGGAAAACACGTCATTTGGCTTTGTAAAAAGAAGTGCAGGAACATCCTTGACGTTGAGTGTACCGTCACCACTGAAATCAAAAGGAAGAAGTCGTTTTATAGTGACGTTTGTTCGTACTTCCGTAAGTGTAGCGATGTGTTGTCTGGGTAAATAATAGGGCGCAACGACAACGATGCGGTAGCTTTTACCCGGGATCATATTATAGAGGCCGGTCACGGTTATTTTTCCATCAACGAGTGTGAGATCCTGGAATTTGTGGAGAAGCGTATCGTTGTGGTCATACACAAGGACAAGGACATGGTCAACCTTGCTTTCCTTTTTCCACCCAAGCTGAATCCCAAGCGACATGGTTGGAGGGGGTATGAGCGTTAAATCCTTTTCTTCAACTATACTATTCCTTTGCCCGTGTTTTATGGAAAATGAAATATGCACAACTCCTTCCTCCATCGGAGTTTTTATGTGTATTTTCACCATACCTTTTTCCTTTGGTTCAAGCTTCGGTAAAGGTTCCGATATCACGGTAAATTCTTTTTGAAGTCCGTCTATGGAAATTTCATATCCACTACTCGGGTCAAGTATGCCCTGGCCGGTATTTTCCAATTCCCCTTCAAGTGTGTACGTAGAATTGGTGACTAACCGGTCCGGGAAAATCGGTTCTTTAAATGAAAATGATTCCTTTTGATTTGGCACTCCCTTTATTTTTGTTAGTTTTTGATAGAGTTCATATTGAGGGAAAAATTCTGAAGACCCGAGTTTTTTCCATGAAAAATTGTCAAACGGACTTCCCTGATAATTGAGAAGAAACGGGGTAATTGCAACGATTCTGGGATCATTCCACACTCCGGTTGCGGCAAGGGTAAGATTACCCGCTACTTCATTTGGCGAAAGGCGGCCACCAGTGAATTTTCCCTGATTGTGGGCCCATCCTGTTTCCGTAATAAAGAGTGGAAACGGTTTTGTTATCCCTAAATTTTTTAGATAATCGAGTTCCCATACAAAACCCGCTATTGTTCCTCTGCCTGTTGCCCAAGGAGAACCGGAGAATCCGGGATTTGGATACGAATGCGATGTCCATCCGTCAATAACACTAAAAAATTCAGTGTTTGAGGAGTACATCCTTTTGATATATTCGGCTCCATCAAGGGCCTTTCCGTCTGATGATGCGGACATGTCAAGTCCAGCAGGGAGTATAAAAAAATCAGAAGATTTCTCTTTAAAAGCTTTTGCGTACAATAAAGCTACATCAGCGTACTGTTCGGGATTTATGGTATTGCCCCATTCTTTACTGTGGTTAGGTTCATTAAAAAGAACAACATAGCGGTTTTCCACAGGCCAGATTAGAGAATCCAAAAAGCTCACCCAGCGTTTCGCATCTTCTTTTTGCGGAATTTTCCAACTATCTCCTTCCGGGTGTGTTGCCAATCGCACAATCGGAATAAGGTGAAGTCTGCGCATGGTATCGAATATTTCCTGCCATTTGCCGGGATTTTTATCGCCGTCCTGAATAACGAGCGTTACATATCCCCAATCCCCTTGGTTGGAATTGACAAGGTTTGCGGTGTCCTTCAGATCCGTGAGCTCAGCGATATGGATACCTAATTTATTATTGGGAACAGACAAAGGATCATAGATGGCATGAATGGGATGAGGAAAAAAGAATAATAAAAATAGTGATACTAGTGGAAAAATCATGCGCCCTCAGGAGGAATCGAACCTCCATCTCCTCCTTAGAAGGGAGATGCTCTATCCGTTGAGCTATGAGGGCAACAAGAGTATTGTACCACGTTTTTTGAGGTTCGCTAAAGCTAATTATGGAGATTTCTGTCCTTGAAATTTACCTGTATACGAAGCATTACCGATAGTTTCCTCAAATATTACCTGGCAAATGGAAATTCCCGGATGAATCGTTATTGATATAGGTCCGGCGTTAAAAAGCTCCAATACCTGCTTATTGGAAATACCTGGCTGAATAAAACTGGAGCTTATGTGAACCATAAGTCCTATCCGCGCAAATCTGCTTCTTCCCTGTATCCATCCGCAAATATTTGGGGGAAGGGTGACCTTTTCAACAGTTATCCCCAGGATTGCCTGACCGGATTGGAGCGTAATTGATTTATCTACTGTAATAATTTCACTTACCGAATCTACATCAAACGTATCAGAGCTCAGTTCAATGGGTGTGTGAAGCGATTTGAATACGCGGAATGTTTTATCAAGCGTGAGGTCAATACTAGCAGGTCCAATCTTTTTTTTATCAAGAGGCTCAATAACGATCGTTCCTTCATCAATCCGTTTTATGATTTCATCATGTGTCAGTATGGCCATAATTGTAAAGATAATTGTATTGTTATTTGTATTTTTGAGCGGCATAGGGGAATCGGACCCCTTACATCAACTTTGGAAAAGTTGCGTTCTACCAGTGAACTAATGCCGCAAAGGTTCGCCTTCATTATACTCAAACACGGGTAGATCTGGCAATGTTTGTCTTATTTATTAAACAGCACCCTGTCACCTATGTTCATACCGACGGCATCTGCCTCTCCGGCGTTGAGTTCAAGAATTTTATCTACGGGGACACTCGGAAGAATCATGGGGGTTCCCGGGGTGACATTTTTGGTTATGTCCAGTATGACATTGCCGTCCATCCAGATAAAGTCTAACGGAAAAATCATGCCCGTCATGGTAAAAGGAAATCGTTCCTTATGGTCATAGAGAAAAAGCATTCCGTGTTTGGGGGGAAGATTTGAGCGTCCGCTTAGTCCTTTCATTTTTTCCGCTGCGGATAGCGCTAATTCTATGACAAACGTCGTTTCTCTGACCGTGACCGTGGCAGAGAGTGGTTTGATGCGACAATAATAAAGGATTGTACCCAGAACTGCCACGATGATAAGGAGAATGAAAATCGGTTTCATACGTTATGCGTCACGTTTTTTCAGATAGTCAACAAAATCATACAGCATAGAACGATTATTCCCTACCAATGGGAGACGTGCAATGATTTCATCAACTATTTTTTCCTGCTTTTCCACTATATCATGAATATCACTGTCTATATGAAGGTCAATTATTTGTTTTTGTATGCCATTGATGTCTTTCATTGACAGCTTAGGATTTCCGAGTACCTGAAGGAGCCCTTTTTTACAATTGCTCAGGTTTTTTTTCATGAGAAAATAATAGTACAGTGTTTGCTTTCCTTCGCGAATATCTGATCCAACCGGTTTCCCTGTTTTTTCAGGATCCCCAAAAATATTTAACCAGTCATCTTTGATTTGATAAAGGATGCCCAGGGCAGTGCCAAATTTCCAGAGTTTCTTTATTGTTTGTTCATCGACTCCCGCAATAATTCCTCCGGCAACAAGCGGCAGTCCAGTGCTGTACCGTCCGGTTTTATAGGTATAGACGGAAAGAATATCTTCCTTTGTCATTGGTTTTTGAATGTTTGGTCCATATACATCCTGCATTTGCGCGACACAGACGTTTCCCATCTCTGACGCAAAAAGATTGATAAGCTGCTGCGAAAGGTCATGAGACGGAATTGTTGAAAGCATCTGAAATGCGAGGAATAACGATATGTCTCCCATCTGGAGAGCAAATGATTCGCCTATCCTTTCGGGATTTTTTGTCCCGCTTTTTTCGAAAATTTTTTTATACTGGATGTGCATGCTGTCAAATCCCCGGCGTGTTTCATCTTTATCCATTATGTCGTCATGAATGAGAAGTCCTGTCTGAAAGAGTTCAATTGCCGAAGCTGTTTTTACCGTTACATCTTGATGATTTTGTTTAGAAAAAGATTCTGCGGTTAGGAAAAGGAGCGAGGATCGAAGCAGTTTTCCGTTGAGAGTAAACGGAAGGATGCGGTTTATCGCGTCATTTCCCCAACGATTAATGACACTATATCGTTGGATCTGATCTTTTTTTAAAAAATCAGTAAGGTAAGCGGAAACCAATGCTTTTTTATCATGTATATATGTTTGGATGTCCATACGATGTCGGGGATTGCGGACTCGAACCGCAGACCTCTCGGTCCCAAACCGAGCGTTCTACCAACTGAACTAATCCCCGTTACGGCAAGTGCAGGCGGGCCAAACCGAGCGCCGCGTCAAACGCGGCTGGCACGTGTAATCGAGTTTGACTCGATGACGTGCCGTTCTACCAACTGAACTACATCCCGATTGCTTGTGCTCTTTTCATCATATTGTCTGTAAGCCTGTCTTTTCTGCTTTATTATACTTTTTTACATTCATAAAATCATATTTTACAATAACTCATATGCACGTGCATATCATTTATTATAAAAATTACTATAGCTCGTAGGGCATAAATGTTCCGGTTGACGGCAAACCGTAGCAGACATGCATGGTGAAATTTTTAGGATCAATAATTACAGAACCGATTGTTACGTTTTCCCTGCAAATGGGATATTTTTGGTTTTTGGTATCTGAAAGGAGAGCTTTCATATCCTCAAACGTCATCTCGTTGTGTGCCAATTCTTTGGCTCGTTCAAATCTGGCTATGGAATTTTTCGTTGCAAACAACTGGTATTCCTGCATGTGTTTGGAGATACAGTGGTTGGTATGCACATACGGCGTTTTTTCTTTTTTTTGGATATCAATATCATGACCTGCAATTTCAATATCCCAAATATGATCCCCTTGTACGAGAAGATGATTGTATCCTGCGGCCCGTTTTGTGTTGATGATGACTGAAAGAGCTTCATTGAGCGTTTTGCATTCCAATATCGCTCTTGACACGAAACATTTCGGAACTCCGATATTGGTTTCCTGATAGAGCTCATTGATACATTGCACAAGCCCCCAATTATTGAGTGCCGCAGATGTGCCGGCAAGCGATGTTGCGTAATTTAATCCCAAAAATGTCGTTTCCCCGATGGTTGCTTTGAGGATATACAGTTCATCAAGGCTTTCTATGCCCCAGTCCTCGTTATGACCGATAAGGGCGCCTTTGTCGTTAAAACTGACTGCTATAGTGCAATGTTCTTCAGTTTCGGCCTGTTCCCTATCCCATTCAACAAGAAGATCTTTATCGTATGCTTCAGGACAGTTATGAAAAAAAAGATCAATAAATGGAGTTTGCGCTCCACCCGCCATTCCCTTCAATTCCTCCATAAGGTGAGGATATTGGCTTTCAGCGGCCTTTGCATATTTTTCCGATTTTGTGCGATAGAGCTGATAATGGGGAATCATTTTTTGCCGGTCTTCTATCGTTTCCTGAATTTTTCCGCGGAACATCTCGCCGATTGCCCGGCCGATTTCGTAATGTGTTCCTTTTATTTCAAGATAAGGGAATGTTTTTATCATATGTTTATGGGTGCCGCGGGTGGGGGTCGAACCCACACGACCGTATAAGGGTCACAGAATTTTAAGTCCTGCGTGTATGCCAATTTCACCACCGCGGCATGTCTCTTGTATTGTACCCGAAAAACGATTGCTTTTCTATCTTTTTTTGTAAAATATAATTAAAACAGTATAATAGTTTCTGATGAAACGGAAACGGAAAATAGTAAAACAAAAGAGAAAAACTACCGTGGCACTTCTGTACCATTACGTACCGAAAACGCTGACGGATGAGTATTTTAGCCATGATCATGCCATCGTTGACAATCAAACTGATGAGATTGTGTACTACATGGAAAAACTTTTTATCCGTCACTCATATAAAGTCCAAATTATTAAAGTTGCTCCTGATGATCTTTCGGGACTTAAAAAATTAAAAGCAGATTTCGTGTTTAATCTTGTCGACAGCAAAGCCATGGAAGTGAAAGTCGCAAAAATTCTTGACCGGTTGAAAATTCCGCATTCAGGATCTTCATTTGAAGCGATAAATACCAGTAACAATAAAATTCGATCCAAACGCCTGTTTGAAAAATTCGATCTTCCTACTCCGAAATATACTCTCATCCGCGTATCAGATAGGCTCAAAAAAAGCATGGTTCCGAGTACATTTCCCATTATTATTAAACCAGCTTTTGAACATTGCAGTGTCGGTATCACGAATAAATCAATCGCTACATCCTATGAGAAGTTTAAATCTATTATCA
>Ga0315273_10013466_pt1 | contig 10509 bp, 10 predicted proteins | sample YL17G02_0_MG_FD_205753 | JGI IMG/M metagenome (GOLD analysis project Ga0315273, IMG submission 205753) | Sediment microbial communities from Yellowstone Lake, YNP, Wyoming, USA - YL17G02_0 | ecosystem: Environmental > Aquatic > Freshwater > Lake > Sediment | place: USA: Wyoming | collected... | reverse complement strand
AGCGAGGAGGGTTAAGTCGTCACAAGGTATCCGTAGGGGAACCTGCGGATGGATCACCTCCTTTTATTTTTTTTTAATCAATGTGGGCAAAAACACTAAACTCTCCGATTTTTTATTTTTTATAATAATAAGTTGTGGGCTCGTAGCTCAGTCCGGTAGAGCACCTCCCTTGCAAGGAGGGGGCCTCGGGTTCAAAAAGTCCAAACACCAGTTTTGGCTTGAATTTCCCGACGAGTCCATACTTTTTAAATTCATAATTATTTCATTTCAAGAGCAATCTGAAAAATGACATTTTTCAGATGAAGGGTTTGAAACATAAACTCTAAAGGCAAGTTTTATGTTAATGAGACCATGCATAGGTTGTGAAAGAAAGATATGATCTACTACACTATCAAGGGGATGGCTTGGCTCGAACACCGATGAAGGACGTGACAAGCTGCGATAAGCCCTGGCGAGCCGCAAGTAGGCTTTGAACCAGGGATTTCCGAATGAGACTTCTCTTTAGGCCAGAAATGGCAGGGAACCCAGGGAATTGAAACGTCTTAGTACCTGGAGGAAAAGAAATCAATTGAGATGCTGTGAGTAAAAGCGATCGAAAGCAGCACAGGGCAAACTGAATCTGGCAATGAAAGTTGTCAGAGATGTGGTGTGCAGACCATCTATTAATCTTAACCACAAGATCTGAAGTCAACTGAAATGTTGCACTCCAAAGGGTGATAGTCCCGTAAGAGAAATGTGGAAAGGTGTGATGGTATCTCGAGTATCACCTCTCGGATATGAGGTGAGAATACAGGAGGCATCAACTTCTAACCCTAAAAATGTTTCGAGTCCGATAGCGCACAAGTACAGTGATGGAAAGCTGAAAAGAACCCCTAACAGGGAGTTAAAAGAGCCTGAAACTTGATAGTCATAGATTGACAGGGCCCTTCGGGGTTCTGTCGTCCGTTTTGAATAACGTGCCAGGGAGTGTACCTAAGTGGCAAGAGTAATCTTTGAAACAGAGAACTCAAAGGGAAACCAAAAATCCGCAAGCAATGAGGGATGAGGTATTAATGTGCCTCGAAGTCACTTGGGTACGACCCGAAGCCACTCGATCTAACCCTGAGTAAGGTGAAGCGAGAGTAAAATCTCGTGGAGGCCTGCAGAGGTCCTACGTGCAAGTGCTCTTCTAACTTGGGGTTAGGGGTGAAAAGCCAATCGAGAGTGGTGATAGCTGGTTCCTACTAAAACTGGCCGCAGTCAGGTCTTGAATGAGACCGCTAAGATGGTAAAGATACGGATTGGGGATTTAGGGTCCGAAAGGGCTCGGTCTCTTGTCCAACTCTAAATGTTTTAGCGTCAAAGATTTCAGGAAACGGGACGTACACGTAAGGTGTGTGCCCTATAGGGGAACAACCCAGACTATGGTTAAGGTCCCAAAATACTGATCAAGTATGAAAGGGTGAAGATTGTTTATAGCCTAAGACAGCGAGGAGGTTGGCTTAGAAGCAGCCACCCTATAATAAGTGCGTAACAGCTTACTTGTCAAGGTTATAAGTATCTAAAATGGACGGGGTTAAATCAGTTACCGATACCATAGACCAGCCAAAAGCTGTGTGATAAGTAGGCTCTCTGCGAGGGCAGAAGCATTCATGTAAATGGATGTGGACCTCGTAGAAAAGAGAATCCTGGCGGTAGTAAGATCATAGCATGGTGAGAATCCATGTCACCGAAAGGGCAAGGGTTCCTTGGCAATGAAGATCAGCCAAGGGTAAGTTAGTCCTAACTGAACTCCTAATTGGAGGGATTGGAAAGGGAAACAGGTTAATATTCCTGTACTAGTCGAGTATGCGTGGCAACACAAGCATCGCCACCGACACTTCGGAATAGACTGAGTGAGACAGTCATCTCATTCAACCAAAATAAATCAAGGGAGTATCGTAACGATGAGAACTTGATTAAATTTGGGACGAGCACTCTGTATGGAGGGTTCAGTTGATTTCTGGAGTCCACGAAAAGGGAGCGATGAAAAATCTTGACTATCTATACCGAGAACCAGCACAGGTGCCCCTAGGTGAGAAGCCTAAGGTGTCATGGTTTAATCCAACTAAGGGAATTCGGCATATTAGCCCCGTGCCTTCGGCATAAGGGGTCCCTGCGACAGTGCTTGTACGAGTGCAGCCGCAGGGTGCAATAACTAGGATGGTCCGACTGTTTAACAAAAACACAACTTTCTGCCAACCCGTAAGGGTGAGTATAGAAGGTGACGTCTGCCCAGTGCCAGTACTTGAAACTCGGTTTCAACTGAGCTAAGAGCTGGTAAACGGCGGGGGTAACTATAACTCTCTTAAGGTAGCGTATTCGTTGCCTAAGACCCAAGTTAAACAGAACAACTTCGAAAGATTGGGATACAATCTGGCTATTTGCTGGAAAATCTGAGAATCCCACACTACTAAGCACTGGACACTGGTCAAGTGCGGATAAAGTATTTAAACAATAAATGCTTTAAGTGAAAATGTGATGGGTGCAGACAATCAGCAGGAAAGGCTAGATGCTAAATGGATTGTTGGATTTGTTGACGGAGAAGGTTGTTTTCATGTAGCAATTAACAAGCTACCAAAAATGACTTTAGGAATGCAAGTTCTTCCAGAATTCAGAGTTGTACAACACGAACGAGACAAAGAAGTTCTTGAGAAATTAAGAAACTACTTTGGATTTGGAAATGTTGTCGTTAATCATGAAGACAGAAAAGAGTACAGAGTTAGAGGATTGCAGAACTTGAATGTGATAGTTCAGTTCTTCAAAACAAATACTCTTCAAACTTCTAAAAGAAGAAATTTTGAACTCTTTGCTGAAATAATTGATTTGATGAACAAAAAACAACATCTGACAAAAGAAGGAATTGTTGAAATTTCTAAAATAGCGTCGCAAATGAACAGAAAAGCATCTAGAATCCTCAGAGACTACACGCCAGAACTTTGATAGAAAATCAAGGTAAGATATAGTCCGAACCTAGCAGCGATGTTAGGAGACAACCAGAAATGAGTTGTCCAAACCCCCAAAAAAAAGGTTTGTAACAAAATTCTTGAGCGAAATACCTTGCCGTTTGATTGACGGCCTGCATGAATGGCGCAACGAGATCGTCACTGTCCCTAGTTGGATACCACCGAACTCTCTATTCTGGTGCAAAGGCCAGAGATTTCCAGTGGGAAGCGAAGACCCCGTGAAACTTTACTGTAGCCTGTTGTTGTGGTGTGAGTTTTGGTACTTAGCGTAGGTAGTAGTCGTTATGTTCACGTTTCCGGATGTGAAATAGACGAAAATGAAACACTACTTTCCAAAACTTACGTCGCTAACTTATGAAAATAAGGACAGCAGTAGGTGGACAGTTTGGTTGGGGTGGCACCCTGCTGAAAATGTATCAGTAGGGCCCAATGGTTGGCTCAACCGGGTCAGAAATCCGGTGTAGAGTGCAAGGGCAAAAGCCAGCCTGATTGGAATCTAAACAAGACAGACACCAAAAACGAAAGTTTGGCCTAGCGAACCTCTATGCCCTCATTGATGGGGGCTAGAGATGACCGAAAAGTTACTCCGGGGATAACAGAGTCGTCCCGCCCGAGAGCTCATATCGACGGCGGGGCTTGCTACATCGATGTCGGCTCTTCCTATCCTGCGCGTGCAGAAGCGTGCAAGGGTGGGGGTGTTCACCCATTAAAAGGGATCGTGAGCTGGGTTCAGAACGCTGTGAGGCAGTTTGTTTGATATCTACTGGAAATGTTTGATGTCTGAGAGGAAGGGAGCCATAGTACGAGAGGAACTGGTTCTCGACGCCACTGGTCTACCTGTTGTCTGACAAGGCACGCAGGGCAGCTACGCGTTAATGATTAAGCGCTGAAAGCATCTAAGCACAAAATCAGCCTCGAAAAGAGACATCATAGAACACGCGAAAAACACGCGATTGATGGGATTGGTGTGTAAGTACCAAGCTTCGGCGAGGTATTCAGCACGCAATTACCAATAGTTCATACATTTCATATCTTTCAAAAAAACACAACATATGCATGGTCATCATTATTTTTTTCTTTAATTTTTAGATTTTTTAATAATGAAATATTATGCGACAAAAAGAAGAAGTAGAGAGAAGACTATAAATTAATTTTAACAAGAAATATACATATATACTTTAGCAGATGTCGGTCTATTAATTTTAACATGATTCAATACAACCGCACCATTATCAATTACGACCTCAATCTCAAAGAAAGTTTCTTTAGATGTTTCATCCTTTAATCTCAATTCACAATTATTATTCTCACAACTTGATTCTGTTATTCTCCTAATATGATCATCAGTAATATTCGGATTAAACCAGTTAAATTTACATTTTGAACTATCAAATATGTTTTTACTATTAAAATTAAATAAATATTGATCTTCATGATAAACTGGTAGGTCTAAATTATTCTCTATATTAAAGGATAACATACACCCCGAATTATCACAGTTACTAGAATCTGAATTATCTTTATAAAAATAGTCTAAGTTACTTATGTTCTTCTTAACATACCCTTCTAAAATTATTTTTTCAATTCTTTCATCTTTTACTTTTTCATAATCAAATTTCAAATTTAATAATTTTCTTTCTTCATCTAAATATATACTTGTAAATCCATCCTCTACAATGTTATTTTTACCATATTCTTTGATATTCTCAAAACCTTGAACAAAAGTTTCCTCTTGACTCATGTTAAAACGATTAATTATTAATTGAAAATTTTTGTTCCCAATTCCAGTAGTTTCTAAATTGTAATCACCATAATATATCGGTATGAAACTTATTATTGGTTTTAAAATGCCAAAAGAGTCTATTGATATGGGTATTCTTGTTTTAAGATATGCTTCGCCAGATTTCCCCCAGTAATTATATATATGATATTCCATATTTATCGGTTTTTCATATTTAGCATACGGTAAAAGAAATATGCAACCCACACCAATTAATATTGCCGTGATTATGATAACTTTTAATATTGTCCCATCTAAGATATCTTTAAAAAAATTGATATTGAATAACACCTTATCTACTATGGAATAACATATTCCCATAAATAAGATTATAGCAGGCAAAAATAAGATTAGACTCTTAAAAATCTCTCCAAAAATAGTGAATATCAAAATTAAATAAAATAAAATAAAAAAACATAATAAAACACACAGAAAAATCATTACTAAAATAAAAATTTTCTTTAATTCGTTCTTTCCTTGATTTTCTTTTTTGTATTCTATGTGCCTATAAGCACTTATAAACATCATGATTATAACTATTACAAAAAAAGAAACGTAATCGGGAATACTTTTTACAATGCTGGGCATATCCTGATTAAGATTTAAGAACCCATCAATAATTTTAACTAACGTTACAAAACCAACTAATAGGATTAGGATAAATAAGAAAATGGTAAGCAAATCTAAAAAGTTATTTATTGTTTTTACCTCAAGTTTAGATTTGTTTAGAAATTTTGAATAAATTATGTAAGAAAGCATTAATGTTATAAAGAGATAGAAAGGTAAATTGAGTCCTAAAAAATCTATTCCTAACATTTTGTATTATAAATAGAGAGTAGTATTTAAATCTTTATTCGCACGGCTTATAATAAGTATGTGGGACTACTTTTCCTTCTCTTGTGACTATTAGTTCTCCTGTGACTGTGACGCAATCGGTTTGTTGCAGCTTAGTGTCTGGGTCTGCGACAAGAAAACCAGTAAGGCCCTGGCTCAACACTTTCTCCTCAACAACCTTTTTTTGCAAATCACTACGATCAACAACATAGTTGAACTGGACAGGAATCACATTCACATCTCTCTTGCCAAAAAAGTTATTGGTAGAAGAAACATTGCCAGTGCTAATACTGGAAGGATTGTTGTAGTGAGAACTAATGTAAGCAGAAGCTAAAGCATTCACTTCACCAGGAGTCAAAGCAGCACTCTCCTTAGAAGATAAGCGAGCAAAGAACACGATGCCAACAACTAAAACAATGACTGAAAACACCAAAACCTTCTTCCACAACATAAAACCCATTAAAAAACAACTTACTTAATAAATTTTCTTAAACAAAACAAAGTTTATATATTTCCACGATTTAAGGATTGCTTATGACATTTGGTATCTTAAGAGCAAACAAAATGCCTGACCAACTTAAAAAAACACCACCATTCAAAAGAGATTATAAGCTGTTAGGGTATTTCTATGATCACAAAAAACACACTGCAGGATTCGTATTCAAAGAAGAAGATCTGGAAGAATTTGTGAAAAAACACAAACAAGACCCACCACAAACAGAGGTAGCAACACCAAAAAACTATTCTGACGAGTTCGCAGAGAAATGCAGAACAATGCAAATACTGGCTTTCCAAACAGGACACAAATTCTTAGAAGGACACATAATAAACGCAAACTATGACAGGTTTGAGATTTGGGAGAAAAAACAATAATAAACACACAAAACCCTTATAAACAAACCCTTTATAATAACTAGTACAATGCTATGTTTGGGGATAGAATCAACAGCTCACACGTTCGGAGCATCAATAGTAGAAGATAACGGAACAGTCCTTTCTAATGAGAAAAAAGTATTCACAACAGAAGAAGGAGGAATGATACCAGCACAAGTAGCAGATCATCACGTAAAATATTGTGACGAAATAATAAAAGCAGCACTAACAAAAGCAAATAAGAAACTAAAAGATATTGATTTAATCTCATTCTCACAAAGCCCAGGAATAGGACACACACTAAGAATAGGAGCGTTTGTTGCAAAAACCTTAGCATTAAAATTAGACAAACCAATAATCGGAGTTAATCATTGCATAGCACACTTGGAAATAGGAAGGATAAAGACAAAAGCAAAAGATCCAGTCTTGTTATACGCGAGCGGAGCAAACACTCAAATCATAGCTTATGATGGAGGAAAGTACAGGATTTTCGGAGAAACACTAGATATTGGAGTAGGAAACTTCTTGGACAGCTTCGCAAGATACATTGGATTAGGATTTCCTGGAGGACCAAAAATACAAGAGCTAGCACAAAAAGGAAAGAATCTTATAGAATTACCATATTGTGTAAAAGGAATGGATGTAAGTTTTGGAGGAATATTAACAAACCTTAAAAACAAGTACAACAAAAAACAATACACAACAGAAGATTTATGTTACAGCCTGCAAGAAACAGTGTTCGCAATGCTGATAGAAGTGTCAGAAAGAGCAATGGCGCACTGCAACAAAAAAGAACTCCTGCTAGGAGGAGGAGTTGCGTGCAATAAAAGACTCCAAGAGATGGCACAAATAATGTGCAAAGAATACGGAGGAGAAAGCTTTGCACCAGAAAACCAATACCTGGTTGATAACGCAGCAATGATAGCATGGCTAGGAATACTAGAACACAAAGCAGGAGTCAAGATGAAAATTGAAGAATGCACAATAAAACCGTACGAGAGAACAGATGACATAACAGTCACGTGGAGGAAATAAGATGCCAGCACCAAAATGGAAATACCAAATAATACCAAAAAAAGGAAATTACGACCACATAATAAGCTTTGACAACGACAAAGAAAAACATATGAAAATAAAAAGGTGGGAGTTCAAGAAAAACCCAGTATCAGGAACTTTAGCAAGAGCAGATGTAGTAGAAGAAGATGGTAAAAAAACAGACAAGATATGGAATGTGTGGAACTTTGAACTAGCACAAGAACTGAAAAAGAAATTTAAAAGCAAAGACTCAAAAAAAGAACTAGAAATAATAATCATAAGAAGAGAAAAAGATATGGAAGAAAGCTTTGAGATCAAAGAAATAAAACAATAATCATTTCTTTTTAGCGCTTTTCAAAACCTCACTAGCTCTCTCAAGCTGAGCCTCAAGCTCAGGAGTAAGCTCTGAAGTGATAGCACCACATTCTCTGCAAACAAGCTCGTCATCATTCTTCTTATAAACAACCTTATCACTGCCACACTCAGGGCACTGCTTCAAATCCTTCAAGCTAACCAAATTCAGTCACCTCCATTAGCATCAATAATCTTTCTAAGAATCTTCTCATTACCCTTCCAATCAAGAGCTTCTTTCAAAACCTCAGAAATCCTCTCAACAGGAATGATCTCAATCAACTTCAACTTATCCTTATCAACAACAATATCATTCAAGTTAGATTTAGGAACAATGACTTTCTTAATGCCAGCATCAATAGCAGCCTCAATCTTGTAAGACACGCCACCAACAGGCAAGACCTCACCACGAACTGATAAACTACCAGTCATAGCAGTATCCTGCTTTACAGGAATATTCTTCAAAGCAGAAATAATTGAGGTAGCAACAGCAATAGAAGCACTATCACCCTCAACACCTTCATAAGTCTGCAAGAACTGAACATAAATATCATGAGTCTCCTTAATATCTTCACCAAAATATTTTTTGATAATGGCAGAAACATTCTTGATAGCTTCCTTAGCAATCTCACCAAGCTTACCAGTAGCAATAATCTCAGCCTCTTTACCACCAGGAGTCACTTCAGATTCTATTGGTAAAATTATTCCAGAGAAAGAATTACCATCACCCATAACAGCCAAACCATTAACTCTACCAACAGCTTTACCAGTAGTAATAATAACCTCATACTCTTTCTTGCGCTCAATAATCTTGTCAGCAATCTGCTGCTCCAAAGTTCTAGCAATCTTCTTAGCATCTTTCACATGATCAGCAAAAACAAGCTGAGAATTCTTTTGCTTAGCCAAATCACCAGCAGCTCTGATCAAACCACCAAGCTCTCTCAATCTCAAAGTCAGATGACCCTTCCTATTAGCCATCCTCCTAGCTTCCTCAATAATCACGTCAACAGCTTCCTTAGAAAAATGAGGAATCTTCTCATCCTTAATAACTTCTTGAGCAACAAAAACAGCAATCTTATCACGATTCTCAGGAGTGTCCTTCATAGTCTCATTCATATAAATCTCATAACCATAACCTCTAATCCTAGAACGCAAAGCAGGATGCATGTGCCTAATAGTCTCCATGTTACCAGCAGCAACTAAAATGTATTTGCAAGGAACATTCTCAGTCCTAACCATGGCACCAGCTGATCTCTCAGATTGACCAGTAATAGCATACTTGCCCTCTTGCAAAGAAGTCAACAACTCTTGCTGAGTAGAAGGATCTAAAGTAGCAATCTCATCAATAAACAAAACACCCATGTGAGCCTTGTGAATCATGCCAGCAACAACCCTCTCATGAGAAGGAGTACCCAAACCACCACTTTGGAAAGGATCATGCAAAACATCACCAAGCAAAGCACCAGCATGAGCACCAGTAGCATCAAAAAAAGGAGCTTGCTTCTTATCAAAATTATCAACAATAACTTTAGGAACCTGAACCTTTTTAGTGCCACCCATTCTAGCACCAACATTCAAAAAAATAACAAAAGCAGCCAAAAAAATCATGCCACCCAAGAAAAAAGCAGCAAACATGATATCAGACTTGTAATAAGACCTGACCCACCAAGGAGAAAACATAGCAATAATAACAAGAACAAACATGATCAAGTTCTGATTCTTAAACATATTCATAGACTCAATCCTAGACCTAGCAATCAAATCCCTAGCCTTGCCAGCAGGCAAAGTCCTAATCAAAGGAGCATTTTCATCATTAGGATTAAAGAAAGAAACAATATCAACAAGCTTTTCCTTAGGCAACAACTCAGCAAGGCCCATACCAAGCATGCTCTTACCAGTACCAGGCTCACCAATCAATAAAACATGCCTTCTCTGACTAGAAGCTTTCTTGATGATCTCAACAGCCTGCTCCTGACCAATAACTTGGTCAGAGATAAGCTTAGAAACAGGAATATCCTTAGTAGACTTAAAATTGGAAACAGAATTAGGAACAGAAGCCTTAACAACCTCTTTTTTAACAACCTTCTTCTTAGCCATACTATGAAAAACAAAGACTGCTTATTTAAAAATCTTACTATTTAAGAAAAAACACTCATTTATCAATAGCAGAGTCCAAATCTATCTCATTAACGAACTGAGTGCAACCCTTCTTAGACTCCCAGAAATACCAACACTTGTGCTGAAACTTACTCCAAAAAGCACAACCATTACAACACTCGCTCTGATTAGGAACATTAGACTTTTGCTCTGCCATAAAAAGAAGTAACACAAAACTCATTATTAAAGTTTTTGGTACTGGAAAAGATTTATTAAGTTGATAATCAAAAACTTATCCAATGAAAGAAAAGACATTGCTAAAGATAGCAATAACCTGCGCAATAGTGGGAGTAATCATATTATACTTTTTCTCTGAAAACATTAATGTAGAAGAGAAAACAATAGAAAAAATAACTTTAGCAGATGTAGACAAAGATGTAAGAATAAGAGGAACAGTAGAGAGAATAACAGAAAAAGAAAAAATAGCAATACTAAGCGTAGCACAACCAAAAACAATAACAGTGATATTATTCAAAGACAAAAATATCACAGAAC
>Ga0315273_10013465_pt1 | contig 10511 bp, 8 predicted proteins | sample YL17G02_0_MG_FD_205753 | JGI IMG/M metagenome (GOLD analysis project Ga0315273, IMG submission 205753) | Sediment microbial communities from Yellowstone Lake, YNP, Wyoming, USA - YL17G02_0 | ecosystem: Environmental > Aquatic > Freshwater > Lake > Sediment | place: USA: Wyoming | collected... | reverse complement strand
GAGGCGGCCCGCCGTCAGGCCGACGTCGGCGCAGACACGCCTTGCAACGAGCTCGTTGTCGCCGGTCAGAATCTTGATCTCGACGCCATCGCGGCGGAGCGTCTCGACCATCTCGCGCGCGCCCGGAAGAATCGGATCCGAGAAGGCCGCAAAGCCCGCCAGCGTGAGATCCAACTCGTCCTGCGCGCCGTAGGCAACCTGCGCCGGCACCTCCCGCCACGCCACCGCGATCACGCGCAGACCCTGGCCCGAGAGCTCGCGGTAGAGCGCATCGGCCCGGATGCGGGAGGCAGCGTCGAGCGGCCGAACGCCCTCCTCTGCCTCGGCCGCCGTACAGAGAGGCAGGACGCCTTCGGGGGCACCCTTCGCGACGAGCAGCCGCCGGCCGTCCTGCTCGACGACCACCGAGAGACGGCGCCGCTCGAAGTCGAACGGCACCTCGTCGAGCTTGCGGACAGAGGGCGCCGGCGCCCCGGGCGCCGCCAGCAGCGCCACGTCGAGCGGACTGCGGATCCCCGTTTCCCTGGCGGCGTTGATCCGGGCGAGCTCGAGGACGCGCGCCGCGGGCGCGCCGAACACGTCGCAGCAGCGCTCGAGCGACATCTGCCCCGCCGTCAGCGTCCCCGTCTTGTCGCTGCACAGGATGTCGATGGACCCGAAGTTCTGGATCGCCTCGAGATGCTTGACGATGACCTTCTGGCGCGCCATGCGGACGGCTCCGCGGGCGAGCGTCACCGACGTGATCATCGGGAGAAACTCCGGCGTCAGGCCCACAGCCAGAGCCACCGCGAAGAGCAGGGATTCCAGCGGGTCCCGCCGCAGGAGGATGTTGACGAGCAGCACGAAGAGGATCAGGAAGATCACCGTCCGCATGATGAGGAAGCCGAAGCGGCGCGTCCCGCGTTCGAACTCCGTCTCGGGCGGGCGGGCGGCGAGGCGGGCGACGATGTCGCCGAACTGCGTTGCCCCGCCGGTCGCCGTCACGAGCGCCTCCGCGGTGCCGCTGACGATCGAGGTCCCGAGAAAGATCTGCCGCTGCCCGTCGTCTCCGGAAGCGCTTTTCTCGACCGGGAGGGACTCGCCGGTCAGAGCCGCCTGCTGCACGTGAAGGTCCTTCGCCTCGAGGAGCCGGGCGTCCGCGGGTACGAGGTCGCCGGCCGCCAGCCGCACGCGGTCGCCCGTGACGAGCTCCCGGCGCGGGATCCGGATCCACGCTCCGTCGCGCAGCGCGGTCGCCGTCGGGGCCACCTCCAGGCGCAGGCGCTCTGCCGCGCGCTGCGACCGGAACGTCTGGAGAAAGTTGAGCGTGACCGACAAGAGCACCATGCAGGCGATGAGCACGGCGTTGACGATCTGACCCAGGGCCGCGGAGACGATGCTCGCGGCGAGCAGCAGGAGCACGAGGGGATTGCCGAACCAGGCAAGGATCTGCCGGGCCGCGCGCAGCTCTTTCGCCGCCGCACCCGGCTCGTTCGGGCCCTCGGCCGCCAGGCGGCGCGCGGCTTCCCCCGAGGTCAGCCCGGGCGCCGGCGCCTCCACCGGGGCGGGCGATGTCATGCAACCGGCCCTGTCAACTACTACGCCGCGGGCGAGGCCCGGGCCTCAGTGGGCGGCGAAGCCCTTGTGGCCGACCACGCTCTTGCGGCGCGGACCGCGGCCCTTGAGGGTCCACCGCTTTCCTTTGGAGACGGGGCGTTCGGCTCCGCGGCCGATCCGCTCGAGCAGGTCCGTCGTTGTCACGATGCCAACCAGATCGCCGTCCTCCATCACGGGCAGGCAGCCGATGCTGCGTCCCCGAAGAAGGTTGGCGGCCTTGCGAACCGTCATGTCCGAAGTCGCGGAGACCGCGGGAGCCGTCATCACGTCCTCGACCCGGGCGTCTCCTGGAGTGAGCGACGCCAGGTCCCGGTCCGAGACGATGCCCGCGAGGTCCTTGCCGCGCATCACGACGAGATGCCGGATCCGCCTTTGCCGCATTCGCTCGACCGCCGCGCCGACGGGCTCGCCGGCCGAGATCGTCTCGACCTTTCGCTTCATGATGTCCCCGACTCGCATACGGTCTCCTTTTCACCCTGCGGCCTTGCCGCCTTCCTCAGAGTCCCTCATTGCGTTCCGCGGGCGATGATGCATCCTCATCAGTCCCTGCGGACCGCCGATACCCCGTGTTGGTCGACTGCGGCCCTCCCCTTGCAGATGTGCTAGCTTGACACTCCGTGCGGAACAACCCCGCGAGCCCTGACGCGCCACAGTACGGCGTTCCAGGGCAGCGACGATGAGGCGACGGTGTTGAGCCGGCTCAGCCGCGTTCCGCAGGAGGTCCTGGGACTTTTCGAGAGCCTCGTCCAGTCGCCGGATCCCGTCTTCGCCACCGACCGCCACCTGAGCGTCATCTTCTGGAACCTGAGCTGCGAGCGGCTCTTCGGCTTCACCGACGAGGAGATCGTGGGGGCCTCCTGCGCGAACGCTCTCGGAGGCTGCGATGCGTTCGGGAACCGCTATTGCTCGGAGCACTGCCCCGTGACGCAGATGGCGGCACGGGGCGAGACGATCCGCCACTTCGGCCTCCGGCTGCGCGCCAAGGACGGACGCATGATCCCGATGGACGTCAGCGTCCTCCATCTCGCGGTGCGCCCGCCCGATCATTTCGTGCTCGCTCACATTCTCAAACCGTCGGAGCCCCCGATGCACGCGGCCGAAGCGCCCGGCCAGTCGCCGCCGCGACCGATGCTGGTTTCCGTCCGGGAATCGCCCGACGCCCGGGCCCGCAAGCTCACGGCGCGTGAGGTCGAGGTGCTGGGGATGCTCGCGGCCGGGCGGTCGACGCCCGAGATCAGCGGGCGCCTCCACATTTCGAATCTGACCGCCCGCAACCACATCCAGAACATCCTGGAAAAGCTCGAGGTCCACTCCAAGTCCGAAGCCGTCGCCTTCGCGTTTCAGCAGCACATCGTCTAGCCCCTTCGCCGGCCTCCTGATGCGTTCTCCCCATCGGAAATGGTGAGGATGCGGCATTTCCCCCTTCCGGCCAGGGGGAGAGCATGCCTTCCAACGAAGGAGGGTACTCGTGGAAAGCTCAAGACGCGGTCTCTGCATCGTTTTTGCGGTCCTCACGGCGGGGTATGTGGTTTTCGGCGCGGGCGTGAAGACCGCGAGCGCGGTCCCGGTCTTCTCGCGCAAGTACCACACGTCCTGCCAGACCTGTCACGTCATCTTCCCGAAGCTCAACGCGTTCGGCGAGGCATTTCGCCTGAACGGGTACCGGATGCCGGGAGAGACGGAGGAGCAGGTCAAGCAGGTTCCGGTCTCGCTCGGTTCCGAAGCCTACGCGAAGCTCTGGCCGAAGATGGTTTATCCAAGCACGCTGCCGGGCAATGTCCCCTTCGCTTTGAACGTCAAGTTCGCGAACGTCTATGCCTCGGTCCAGGACGACTCGGGACACCAGATCCTCCACAACGACTTCCAGTTCCCCCAGGAGGTCAATCTGTTCGCGGCGGGAACGCTCGGCAACCACATGAGCTTCTTCGGCGAGATCACGTACGGGGAACTTCCCAGCGGAGGCTCCGAGGTCGAGATCGAAAACGCCCGGCTCGACTTCGTCAACGCGTTCGGGCCGGAACACTTCTTCAACTTCCGGATCGGGAAGCTCGTGCCCAACGCCTGGGATGGTTTCCAGGAAATGTGGATCATGACCGACAGCGGCATCGACACTTTCTTCGACTACAACCCGATCGGATTCAACGGCGGGACGGGGCTCTGCGAGAGCGACTCATGCGGCCTGGGCTTGCCGTCCCACGCGCGTGCCATCGAGATGTACGGCGTCGTGGCACATCGCCTGCTGTACGTCATCGGCGTCGACAGCCCGATCGGACCGGGCGGCTCTCTCGACTCCTTCGGGAGCACGACCCAGAAAGACGTTTACGGCCGCATCGACTACAAGATCGGCGGCCTGGCTCTCGACGGCACGGTCACCTGCGACATGCCGCCAGAGAACTGGGAGGAGACCTCCTTCCGGCTCGGTTTCTTCGGATACGGCGGTAACGGGAGCGGCGTCAACTACGAGGTCACCGACCCCAGCGGCGCAATCTTCAACGAACAGGACGCCTCCTTCCAGCGCTACGGCATCTACGGCTCCGTTTACCTCGGGCCCCTGAACGTCTTCGGCGGTTACCTCCAGGGCAAGGACAAGCTAGAACTCTTCGACCCGGGGACCGAAGAGCTCTTCGCCACGAAAAACCCCATCTACAAAGCATGGTTCGTCCAGGCGGACTACGTCTTCGTTCCCCCGTTCCAGGCTTCCATGCGGTACCAGCAACTCCAACCCGGCGACCCCACGGCCCCGCTGACGAAGATTCTGACGGCGAACCTGAGCTTCCTCGCCTACGCCAACGTCAAGCTCCTCGTCGAATACAACGACGACCTCGTGAATTCCAAGAACTACACGATCTCCACCGTCCTCCGGGCGGCTTTCTAAACAACGAGTGCATGTGATGACAAAAGCTCTCTTCGTTCTTCTGGTTCTGGCCGTGGCGCTGCCCGCGGCCGCCGGCGACCTGCACGGAAAGGTCGCCTGCAAGGGGGTCCGGGACTGCGCCGACGCCGTCGTGTACGTCGGCGCCATCGCCGGCAAGAGTTTCCCGGCGCCCAAAGAGCACGCGAAGATCGACCAGAAGAACCTGGTCTTCGCCCCGCACATCCTGCCGGTGCTCGTCGGCACGACCGTCGATTTCCTCAACTCGGACGCCGTCCTGCACAACGTCTTCACGCCGGAGGCTTGCGCCGAGAAGTTCAACCTGGGGACGTGGCCCCAGGGGCAGTCCAAGAGCTACACGTTCGCGAAGGAATGCGCGGCCGTGCTCCTCTGCAAGGTGCACCCCGAGATGGAGGCCTACGTCGTCGCGGTCCCGACGCCTTACTTCGCCTCGGTGAAGGCGGACGGGAGCTTCCACATCGGCGACGTGCCGGACGGCAGCTACACCGTCAAGGTCTGGCACCCGAAGCTCAAGGCCGCCGACAAGCCCGTCACTGTCGCCGGCGCCACCGAGGCCAATTTCGAGATTGCGAAGTAAAGACGCGTGGCGGAGCTCAACCGCGAGTGGCTGGAGCGCAACTTCCCCTGCAAATGGGCGTGTCCCGTCCACACGGAGGCCGGAAAGTACGTCTCGATGATCGCGCAGGGCCGGTACCGGGAGGCCTACGCCGTGGCCCGCCGGCCCAATCCGCTCGCCTCGATCTGCGGGCGCATCTGCGCCGCCCCGTGCGAGACCGTCTGCCGACGGGGCGAGTACGACGCCCCGATCTCCATCCGCGCGCTCAAGCGCTTCGTCACCGAGCGCTTCGGCGTGGAGAGCATGATCGATCTCTCGGTCCTGGCCGAGATCTACGGCCATCGCGAGGACCGCCATCCCGAGCGCATCGCTGTCATCGGGTCCGGGCCCGCGGGCCTGGCGTGCGCGCACGACCTCGCCCTCATGGGATACCCGGTCACGATCTTCGAGGGGGCCCCGGTGGCCGGTGGGATGCTCCGGCTCGGCGTCCCCGAGTACCGGCTGCCGCGGGCGCTCATCCAGCTCGAGATCAACGCAATCCTTTCGCTGGGCGTCGAGCTGACGACCAACTCGCGGCTCGGACACGAGTTCACGCTGGCAGACTTGAAGGAGCAGGGCTACGCGGCGGTCTTCCTCGGCGTCGGGGCCATGCGCAGCCGCGACCTCGCCGTCGAGGGGGTCGAGCTCGACGGGGTGCTGAAGGGCATCGACTATCTGCTCAACATCAACCTCGGATACAAGGTCGAGATGGGCCGCCGGGTCCTCGTCATCGGCGGGGGCAACGTGGCCCTCGACGTGGCGCGCGTCGCGGCGCGCGGGGGCGAACAGGAAAACCTTCAGCGCAACCTCTCGGTGGTCCAGGCCCTCGACGTCGCCCGCAGCGCGATCCGGTTCGGCGCCCGGGAAGTGACGGTCTGCAGCCTCGAGTCCGAGCGCGAAATGCCGGCTTCGCCCGAGGAGATCGAGGAGGCCTCTCGCGAGGGGATCTCGTTTCGCCACGGCCTGGGCCCCAAACGCTTCGTCGGCGCGGGCGGCACGGTCACCGGTGTGGAGTTTCTCTCCGTCTCGCGGGTCTTCGACGAGCAGGGCCGGTTCTCGCCCCAGTTCATGGCGGGCTCCGAGTCGATCGTTGCCGCCGACACGGTCATCGTCTCCATCGGCCAGACCGGGGACTTCTCCTTCCTTCGGCCCGAAGACGGCATCCAGACGCGGGGCGGCCGCATCGTCATCGACCCGGCCACGCTCTCGACGACCGCGCCGGGCATCTACGCCGGCGGAGACGCGGCCTTCGGGCCCCGGATCGCGATCAACGCCGTCGCCGACGGCAAGCGCGCCGCCCGATCGATCGACGAGCGCCTGCGGGGGCGTCCGCGGCCGGAATTCGACGGCACCGTCGAGATCGACGTGCACCGGCAGTACGAGCGGGCGCTCGACTTCGAGAGTATCCCGCGCCAGAAACCGCCCACGCGCCCGATCTCTCGCCGCATCGGCATCGCGGAGGTGGAGGAATGCTTCGGCGAGACGGAGGCGCGGCGAGAGGGCTCGCGTTGCCTGCGCTGCTGGACCAACACGGCGTTCGCACAGGACCCCGACGCCGGGACCGAGTGCATCCTCTGCGGCGGCTGCCAGGACATCTGCCCCGAGGACTGCATCGAGATCGTCCCGGCCGCCCTCGTGTGCTCCCTGCCTCCCGACGCGAGGGAGCTCGCCCCCATTCTCGTGGACGGCCGGCGAGAGGGAGCCATCCTGATCAAGAACGACGAAGTCTGCATCCGGTGCGGCCTGTGCGCCGCCCGGTGCCCCGCCGGAACCATCACGATGCAGAGCTTCCACGCCAGGGAGGACGCCATTGCCTGACATGCCTCTCCACCCGCGCGACATCCTCGACGAAGCAGAGCCGGAGAAGCCGGACCGCCGCGACTTCCTGAGCCGGATCGGGCTCTCCGCCTGCACGGCCGCCGCGGTCGGCTCGGGGCTCGTGACGCTCGACTTCCTCAAGCCCAAGGTGCTCTTCGAGCCGCCGACGAGCTTCCGCGCGGGCAGCCCGTCCGACTTCCCGGACGGCACGGTGCGCTTCAACAAGGAGCAGAAGGCCTACGTGATCGGCTGCCCCGGGGGCGTGTACGCCATGTCCGCGGTCTGCACGCATCTCGGCTGCATCACGCGATTTCTGTCGGACCAGAGCATCATCGCATGCCCCTGCCACGGCAGCCGCTTCGACCTGGAAGGCAATGTCGTCGAGGGGCCGGCGCCGCGGCCGCTGCCCTGGCTCGAGGTCGGAATGGACCCGGCGGGGCTGCTGGTCGTGGACACGGCGATCTCCGTCGCCCACGGAAAGGTGTTCAAGGCATGACGACGCTCTCGCTCGACTCCGTCTTCCGGCGGCTTCGCGAATCGGACGCCTATCGCTCGATCGTGCGCCACGGCGCCGCGTCCACGAATCGCAACCGCTCCCTCGTCGTCTTCGAGAACCTCTTTCTGCACGTGCACCCCGTCAAGGTGCGCGAGAAGACGCTCCGATTCACCCATACCTACTGGCTCGGCGGCATCGCCCTCGCCTGCGCCCTGATCCTGACGGCGACGGGTGTGCTCCTCATGTTTTATTACCACCCGTCCGTGCCACAGGCCTACCGCGACATGAAGGAGCTCGAGTTCGTCGTCGACAACGGGCTCTTCCTGCGCAACATGCACCGCTGGGCGGCGCACCTGATGGTGTTCGCCGCGTTCCTCCACATGATGCGCGTCTTCTTCCACCGCGCGTACCGGCCTCCCCGCCAGTTCAACTGGGTGGTCGGCGTCGTGCTCCTGCTCGTGACGCTCCTGCTGTCCTACACCGGCTACCTTCTGCCGTGGGACCAGCTCGCCTTCTGGGGCGTCTCCGTCGGCACCAACATGGCCAAGGAGGCGCCGCTCATCGGCGAGAAGTCGCGCTTCCTCCTGCTGGGCGGCAACATCGTGTCCGAGAACGCGCTCCTGCGGTTCTACGTGCTTCACTGCGTCGTGCTGCCGGTCGCCCTGCTGCTCATGCTCTCCGTGCACATCTGGCGCGTCCGCAAGGACGGCGGCGTCCAGGGCCCGCCCGAGGACTCCCCGCGCCGAGAGGAGGTCCGATGAGCTCCCTGCCGCCGCTCGACCTCATCGAGACCGCGGATCCGCTCGCCACGCCCCGCCGCGTGGCCCTCGTCCGGCCCGACCGGAGACCCGCGGTGCGCACGACGGACGAAAAATATGTGATGACATTTCCGAACCTCATCGTGCGCGAGGTCATCCTGTTTCAGCTGGTCGTCATCGGCCTGGCCCTGGCGGCCATCCTCTTCGACGCGCCGCTCGAGGGAATCGCCAATCCCCTCGAAACACCCAACCCCGCCAAGGCCCCCTGGTACTTTCTCGGCCTCCAGGAGCTCTTGCATTACTTCCCGCCCGTGGTCGCGGGCGTCCTGATGCCGCTGCTCGTGGTCGTGGCGCTCGTCGTCATTCCCTACGCCCGCATCAACCAGACCGCGGGCCCGCTCTGGGCGGGCGCCGGGCCGCGGCGCGCCCTCGCGCTGGCCGGGGCCACCGGAGCCGTGATCGCGCTCTTCGGGGCCTTCAAATGCTGGCCGATCGTCGTGCCGACGGCCGCGATCTCGCTGGCGATGTTCGCCGCGCGCGCAGGCGAGAGGGCCGGGGCGTTCCGCCGCGCGATCGCGAAGGTGACGCTGCCCGAATGGATCATGGTCTGGTTCGCGGTCGTCGCCACCATTCTCACGGTCATCGGAACTTTCTTCCGCGGCCCGGGCTGGTCCTTCGTCTGGCCCTGGGCCCACCCCGCGGCGTTCTAGAAGGAGAGAACGCGTGCCGTTACGCCGAATCTTTGCGCTCACCAGCGTGGTCTTCCTGGTCGTCCTGGCGATTTCGCCGGCGAAGAACGCGCTGCGCCCCTACCGCGCCTTCCAGCGGAAGTACGCCGCCCTCGGCGCCGCCCGGGCCAGAAGCGCGCAGCAGGCGAAGGCGTACGAGCAGCGCCCGATCGCCATCCACCAGATCTGGCTGCCGGGCCTCGACAATCGCGTCGATCGCTGCACGACGTGCCACCTCGGCGTCGCCGACGCCGTAATGAAGGAAGCGCCGAGCCCCTTCACGCTCCATCCGTGGACTCCCCACACGCCGGCCGGTTTCGACCGCTTCGGCTGCACGTCCTGCCACGCGGGCCAGGGCCCGGCGACGACCGAGGGGCAGGCCCACGGCACGGCCCCGGACGCGGGGCCACCGCTCCTCCCGATCGCCTACCTCGAGGCGGGCTGCGGCCGCTGCCACTCCGCCGTGACCGTCCCGGATGCGCCCCAGCTCTCGCGCGGCCGCGCGGTGATGGAGCGCTCCGGGTGTTTCGCCTGCCACAGCGTGCGCGGGCGAGAGGCGTTCCGCTCGGAGGCTCCTCCCCTTACCTCCGAACCCGTCAAGACGGGGGCCGCGTGGCTGCGCCGCTGGCTGAAGAAGCCGCGCGACGTCGACCCCAACGCGACGATGCCGAACTTCCAGCTCACGGACAAAGAGATCGACGAGCTCTCGCACTACCTCTTCGGGCAGGAAGTGCCCGAAGAGATCGCCCGCCGCGTCAAGGCCGCCGGCGACGAGCCGCCCGGCGACGCCGCCAACGGCAAGAAGCTCTTCGCCGAGTCCCGCTGCATCTCATGTCACACCGTCGAGGGCAAGGGACAGGGCTCGGCGCCCGAGCTCTCGAAGGTCGCCTCGGCCGCGAGCCGCGGCTGGCTTCTCGCGTACGTCCGGGATCCGCACACATTCAATCCGCGGACGCCCATGCCCCGGTACCACTTCACCGATGCGGAGTCGCGCGACGTCGTGGCCTACATGGAGGACGAGTTCCGCGACTTCGACGCCCCCAAGGACATGCTCGAGCCGCTGCGTGTCAACCGCACGCTCGCCGAGGCCGGGCAGAAGACGTTCCGGCGCTACGGCTGCTTCTCCTGCCACGCCGCGCCCGGCGCCCGAACCGCGGAGAAGTTCGGGCCGGACCTCGACGGCATCGGCGACAAGAGGGCGACCTTCCTCGATTTCGGACGCCGCACCGATCTGCCGCGGACTCTGACGGCCTGGCTCGCCGCCAAAATCGAGTCCCCCCGCTCCTTCGCGAAGGGGCTCAAGATGCCCTCCTACGGCTTGAGCCCCGGCCAGACGCAGGCCGTCGTGACCGCCCTGCTCGGGTTTGGCGCGCAACCCGTTCCCGAGGCTTATCGCGTCGTGCCGGCCAGCGTGCCCGCGCCCATCCCCGCCGGGCGCGTCGGGCAGCTCGTCGACCGCTACCGCTGCCTCTCGTGCCACCAGATCGGAGACAAGGGCGGCGACATCTCGACGGCCCCGCTCACCTTCGAGGGGAGCAAGGTCCAGCGCGATTGGCTCGTCGACTATCTCGTGCTCTCCTTCAGCATCCGGCCGATCCTCACGGAGCGCATGCCGATCCTCCGCATG
>Ga0315273_10013464_pt1 | contig 10511 bp, 6 predicted proteins | sample YL17G02_0_MG_FD_205753 | JGI IMG/M metagenome (GOLD analysis project Ga0315273, IMG submission 205753) | Sediment microbial communities from Yellowstone Lake, YNP, Wyoming, USA - YL17G02_0 | ecosystem: Environmental > Aquatic > Freshwater > Lake > Sediment | place: USA: Wyoming | collected... | reverse complement strand
TTGGCGGCCACCTCGCCGCCGCCGATCAGCTCGGCCGAAGGCTTCTTGCCGCCGTCGTGCCACCAGAGGGTCACCGGGCCGCGCTTCCCCCGGGCGGGGAACTCGAAGCGGAGCCTGGACCAGGCCGGAAACGTCTCGGCCTTCAGGCCCGAGGTCTCGACAACCTCCACCGACGTGGGCAGGCCCAGCTCGAGGGCCACGTAGGGCATGGCCGCGTTGTGGATGCCCATGTCGCCCAAGGGCCCGGTCCCAAAATCCTTCCAGCCCCGCCACTTGAACGGGCAGTAGTCGGGGTGATAGGGCCGCTTCGGGGCCACGCCGAGCCAGAGGTCCCAGTCGAGCCCCTTGGGCACGGGCGGGGTTTCCTTGGGCCGGTCGACGCCCTGCGGCCACCACCCCGCGGCCCGGTCCGTCCAGACGTGCAGCTCGCGCACGTCGCCCAGCACGCCGGAGCGGATCACCTCGATCCCCGCCCGGGATCCGGGCTCGGCCATCCCCTGGGTGCCCATCTGGGTGACGACCTTGTGCTTCCGGGCGGTCTGGGCCATGAGCCGGGCCTCGTGGATGCTCCACGTGAGCGGCTTCTCGCAGTAGACGTGCTTGCCCAGACGCATCGCCGCCAGGCTCGCCGGCGCGTGCATGTGGTCGGGCGTGCTGACGACCACGGCGTCGATCTGGCCGTGCATGGCGTCGAGCATCTTGCGATAATCGCGAAACCGCACGGCCTTGGGGAACTGCTTGAAGGCGGTGGACGCGGCTCGCTCGTCGCAGTCGCACAGGGCCACGACGTTCTCGCCGGCCAGCTCCTTGAGGTTCTCGCCCGCTCGCCCTCCGCAGCCGACGGCCGCAATGTCCAGCCGCTCGTTGGCCGACTTCTGGCCCCCGCTCGCCTCCGGGGCTGGGACCAGCCAGAACCCCACGCCCGAAAGCGCCGCACCCTTTAGCACCGCTCGACGACTCCATCGCTTCGACATGATCGTAATCTCCCCGGGAGGCAGAAACAGGTCAGTCCGCGCCGATCTCCCCATTATCTTACCCGAACCCCTGCATGGACTTCCACCGGGGCGTCCTTCCGGACCAACCGGCGCTACCCCCGCCACGGCCTGGCCCGCTTGGGCAGGTTGGCCAGGACGTCCTTGATGATCTGCACGTCCTCGGCGATCTCGTAGTCGAACATGCCGAACAGGACGAAGTCGGCGCCGTGGGTGAAGACGTACTGCAGGGCGTCGCGGGGCGGGATGGCGCCGGCGGCCATGGTCTTGAAGGCCATCCAGGGTTTTTGCACGCCGGCCATGAAGGCCGCGGTCTCCTCGGGGTTCGAGCACCAGCTCGAGTCGTGGTTGAGCTTGGCGCTGGGGTAGTTGTGGTGGTGGAAGGTTTTGATGTAGAAGTCGGCGTTGATCTTGTTCTTCTCGCAGGCGACGACCACGTCGAGGCTATGGCAGCCAACCCCCGAGGGCACGCCCTGGGCCTTGGCCAGGTCGACCGCCTTGCCGATCAGGTCGATCTTGCCCTCGCCCAGCAGGCCGTCGGCGCGGACGCCCCAGAGGTAAATCGCCTCGCAGCCGTCGTCGATCAACTGCTGCACCTCCTGGGCGTACTTGGTCATGCCCGGCTCGGCCGGGGCCGTGGGGCAGATGATCCACTGGATCTTCCCCTTGCGCTCCTTGCGATAGCGCCTCAGCACACCCATGGCGTGCGGCGGATTGTGCATCGACACCGTGTTGATTCCCTGGGCCTCGGCCAGGGCCAGGGTCTCCATGATCTTCTCATCGGTGTTGTAGTGCGCCGCCAATCGATAGACGTACTGGAGGTCGCGGCTGTGGGTGAAGTGGCTCAGGAGGTTGCCGCCGAGGACCATGCGGCTGATCTCCATGTCGCCGATCTTGCCCCTGGGCAGGGCGTTTTTCGGTGCCGGCGGGGTTTCGGCCGGCTTGGCGGGCTCGGCCGCGGGGGCGTCGCCGGTCCCGCCCGATCCCAACGCCAGCGCCGCCCCGGCGGAGGCAATGACCGTCTCCTTGACGAAACTGCGACGAGTGATCTCTGAAGCCATGAAACGATCCTTTCGATAGCAGCCGGGCTTACTTCCGAGGGTAGTTGCACGGAGAGCGCGGGTAGGATACCCTTTCCAGTCATAGTCGCATTCCCGGCTGGTGTCAACCCCGACTGTCCGCAGGCGATTGATCTTCGACCCAGTCCACGGCCCAGGAGGAGCACCGAACATGCCGCCACGCAGCCGACTCGTCTGGCTGGGCCCGGGGCTCCTGATCGCTGGCCTCGCGGCGGGCGCCGCAGCGGCGGGGCCCAAGGCGGAAGTCAGCACCGGCGCCTCCCCGTTGCCGGAAGGCGGTGCCGTGGTCAGCCTCCAGTCGCTCCTGGAGGAGATGGTCGGTCGCGGCCGCCTGGCGCGCCTGCCGCAGCCGGAGTATCGCACCGGGCAGGCCAGCAGTTACGATCGCCGCTCCGTGGCCCCGTTCCACGCCGAGCCCCGCTGGGACGGGAACAGCAAGGCCGGGTACGTCACGGTGACGCGCACGCGAAGCCTCGACGCCATTGCGTTTGCCAGCCGGCTCCAGCTCGACATGGAGATATGGCACTGGTCGGCGACGACGATGGCCTGCGCGGCGACGACGTACTGGTACGCCCGGCCGGGGGCGGTCTCGAACCGCGTGCCGGAGCCCGACCAGGCCCGCCGCCCGATCCCGCCCGGCGGTGAGATCGTCGAAGGCGAGGCCATGGAGATCCGCACCAAGACCGGCGGCGTGACCGAGCTCCAAACCGAGGCCCGATGGAGCGGCGCCGGCAAGCACCGTTTCGTCGCGGAGATCGTGGGGACCAACCCGGCCGCCAAGCCGCGCTTCATGCTGGGACTGGACTTCCTGCGCCTGGAGCCGCAGGAGTGATGCCTATGGACCCCATCCCCCTCTATCACGTCTGGCAGTACACCGAGGTCGACCGCCGGTTCTGGGAGGAGCACCTGGAATCGTGGGTGCCGGCCAGCGTGTTCGACGCCCACACCCACGTCAACGAGCCCGAGCTGCGCGTCGAAGCAATGACCGACGCGAAGCGGCGGCAGTACTGGGTCAACGAGGTCGGCGAGCCGATCGGGGCTGCCGCCGCCGAGCGGTGTCACGGGGTGGTTTTTCCCGGGCGGGAGCTCTGCTGCCTGGCCTTCGGGTTCCCGATGCTCGAGTACGACGTCGAGCGGAGCAACGCCCGGCTTCAACAGGAGTGCGTGCGCCGGGGATGGTACCGGCTGGCGGTGGTCCGGCCGCAGTGGCCGGCCGAGAAGGTGGCCGCGGAGCTGGACCAGCCCAACGTGGTGGGGGTGAAGGTCTACTACGCCCTGATCGGCCACGACCCCGCGACCCGCGACAAGTACCTCGAAGCGAGCATCTTCGACTTCCTCCCCCCTTATCAGCTCGCGCTCTTGAGCGAGCGCTGCTCCTGGGTGACGCTGCACGTGCCGCGCTCCGGGCGCCTGGGGCATCCCGAGAACCTGGCCGAGATCCGCACGCTCTGCCGCCGCTATCCAGGCGTGAAGTTGGTCATCGCGCACCTGGGCCGCAGCTACACGCTCGCGCAGGCCGAGGAGTCGCTCCCGCTCCTGGCCGACCAGGAAAGGCTCTTTTTCGACGTCTCGGCCGTGCTCAACCCCGACGTCCTCCGGCTGGCCCTGGCGACCTTCGGGCCCGAGCGGATCCTCTACGGGACCGACAACCCGATCATGTACATGCGGGGCCGGCAGCAGTGGCGCGACCGGCAGTACGTGAACCGGACCGACTATCCGTTCCACTTCAACCGCGAGCGGGAGGCCCCGGAAGTCGAGGCCGGCTACACGCTCTACATGTACGAGGCGCTGCGAGCCCTGCGCGAGGCGTGCGACGGGCTGGGCCTCGGCCGCGACCAGGTCGAGGCCATCTTCCACGGCAACGCCCGGCGCCTGATCGGTTAGAACAAGGAGAGCAGGATGGTACGGCAAGGCCTCTTCAGTAGGGTGCGTGCTTGCACGCACGCAATTTTTGGGGGAAAAGCCGCGCGTGCGTGCAAGCACGCACCCTACAACTACAACTACAACTTCAGCTTCAGCGGCAGCATCATCTTGCTCGTCGCCCTTATGTCCATCGCGCTGGGGCAGCCGGCCGCGGTGCAAGAAGCGGCTCTTGGAGGGCTACCTGCCGATCGTCGTGGCCCAGGACGAGCGGGCCGGACTGGGCTACGAGCAGACGGCGTTCGGGTGGTCGCCGGGAATGGGCCCGGTGAGCCTCGCGATCGACTCCCGCTCGGACGAGGGGACGATTCTCGCCACCGTCGATCCGCCGGTTCGGACGCCGCCTGAGGCGATCGCCCTGCGGCTGCGCCATCCCCGCGGCGACTCCATCCGCTCGGTTCGCGTCGACGGCCGGCCGAGCACCGAGTTCACCGCCGACACGGTGACCCTGCGAGGGCTCACCGCCCGAGCCGCCATCGAGGTCCGCTACCGGCCGTAGAAGGATGGAGGACGACGATTTGGCAGAGGATCACGAAAGCGCGAAAGGGCGAAAACGCGAAGAAGACAGGAGAATGAAGAAGCGGGGCGCGGCGAAGCGTCAACGCCCGAACAGTGGACAGAAGTCTGTACTGGTTTCCCTCCCTTGGCTTGCGCTGCCAGCTCGTGCCACGCACGCTTCTTTCGGATGAGCCTTGTCTTCTTCGTGCTTTCGTCCTTTCGGGCTTTCGTGATCCTCTTCTGCTGACGGCCCTCCATCCCCAAGAACGATGCGCTTCCTCCCTCGCGGCAAGCAGAGTCACTTGGCGCGGTGCTCGTTCCCGGTTGGCTCGACGACGCACAGCAGGAGCACGACGCCGAGCGTTCGGGTGAGCCAGCCGAAGAGGAACATGGCCTGGCAGTAGTCGAGGACGACGCCGCGGCCCAAGAGCGAGAAGGTGAAGGTGCGGTCGCGGAGCAGATCGAAGAGCAATCCGCCGGCGATGGTGCTGGCGGCGACGCACAGGCCGCTGACGGCGTAGAAGGCGGCGACGTAGGCCGCGCGGGCCGTGCCGGGGGAGAGCTTGAGCATCAGGTTGGGCAGGCAGACGTTGATCCCCGCATAGGCGATCCACACCACCCAGGCCCCGGCGAACCAGCCCGGCTGCTCGGGCGTGGCCGCCAGGTAGAACAGCGTTCCGGTGGCCACGATGGGGAGCGCGACGAGCATGACGGACCGGTTCCCGTAGCGGTCGGCCATCCGGCCCAGCCACGGACTGATCGCGAGCTGGCCCAATCGCATTCCCGTCATCAACAGGAGGAAGGCGGCCAGCTCGATCTTCAGGACCTCGCGGGGGTAGAGTTCCTGGGCCGACTGGCTGAGGCCGTTGAACAGCGAGAACCAGCAGCCGAAAGCCACCAGGCGGAGGAAGCGGCGATCGGCAAAGGGGGCAAGGATGGCCGCAAGGGGCGCGGCCGGCCGGGCAGGGGCCAAGGCGATCGAGCCCGGCCAGCTGGGGAGCGGCCTTGATGAGGCTGACCCCCAGGCCGATCCCCGGAACACCCAATTCCTTCGCCAGCGAAATGACCAGCATGCTGCTGATCAGTCCGTTGCCGGTTCCCCAGAGACCGGCGTTGAAATACCCCATGCGCCGCGCCCGGCGGCGCTGGACTACGGTTGGGGATGAGCGGGGTTCGGGGTTCATCATGCGCCAGCGCACCAAATGAGGTTGCGTGATTCCAGGAGGATCGCCTGTAGGGAACGCCCTCTGTGGCGTTCCGCGGTGTCGGGTGCTTGAAGGGAACGCCACAGAGGGCGTTCCCTACAGGCGATCCTCCTGGAATCACGCAACCTCACTTAGGGCACGCTCTTGGAGACCGCGCCGGCAAGATACGCGGGGCTGAGCTTCTCGAGCTCGTCCGTCAGAACGTCGATCGCGAGGCGAATCTCCTCTTCCGTGTGCTCCGAGGTGATGAAGAATCGGAGTCGGGAGGCGCTCTCCTCGACGGCGGGGTGGAGGATGGGCCGGGCGTTGATGCCCCGCTCCAGCATCGCCTGGGACACCATCAGGCAGTGGATCGAGTTGCCCAGGATGATCGGGATCACCGGCGTGCCCCGGCTCGTCCCGGTGTTCAGCCCGCGCCCGGCGGCCAGCGACAAGAACAGCTCGGAGCGCTCGCGGAGCCGGGCGACGCGCTGGGGCTCGGCCTGGAGCACTCGCAGCGCGGCCAGCGCCGCGGCCGTGTTCGGCGGCGATATGCCCGTGGCGAACACGAAGCCCGGCGCCGTGTAGCGCAGGTACTGGACCAGGTCCTTGCACCCGGCAATGTAGCCGCCGCCGCTGCCGAGCGACTTGCTCAGCGTGCCCATCCAGAGCTCGACGTCGGCGCGGTCCACGTCGAAGTGCTCGCCGATGCCTCCGCCGCGCAGGCCCAGCGTGCCCAGCGAGTGGGCCTCGTCGACCAGCAGGACCGCTCGGTGGCGCTGCTTCAGGGCGATGAACTCGGGCAGGAGCGGGAAGTCGCCGTCCATGCTGTACGTGCCTTCGATGGCCAGCAGCACGCGGCGGTAGTCGCGGCGGAAGCGGGCCAGAAGCTCGTCGGCGGCCGCGTGGTCGTTGTGGGCAAAAGCCCGCCGCCGCGCCCCGGAGAGAATCGCTCCCTGGACGATGCTGTTGTGCGCCAGGGCATCGTGGAAGATCAAATCGCCGGGTCCGAAGAGGTGCCCGATCACCGTCTCGTTCGTCGCATGACCCGCGGCAAACACGATCGCGTCCTCGGTGCCCAGGAACCCGGCCAGCTCGGCCTCGAGTTGGCGGTGCAGGTCCTTCTCGCCGGAAACCAGCCGGCTGGCGGAAACGCTCGTGCCGTAGCGGTCGATGGCCTCCTTGGCGGCCCGGGCCACCGCCGGATGGCCCGACATCCCCAGGTAATTGAAGCTCGCGAAGTTGATCACTTCACGCCCGCCGATGACCGTGCGGTTGGTGAGCACGCCCTCGTGGACGTGGAAGAACGGGTTCGCCAGGCCCGACGACTCGATGAACTGCAGGTTCTCCCTCAGCCGCACGCACTCGGGGAACTGGTCGACGCGGTACGTCTCCGGCGGGATCTCGCCGTCGGAGGGCAACGCCGGGGCGGCCGGGGCCTCGCCGCCGACGAGGTAGCGCTCCACGGCGTCGATCAGCTCCCGGCAGGTCTCCAGGTCGGGATAGATCTCCTCGGGGAACCGCCCGCCGAAACGCTCCTCGATCGAGGCGAGGATCTCCATGCGCTCCAGCGAGTCCAGGCCGATCTCGGCAATGACGGTGTCCAGGCCCAGTCCGGCGGCGCGGTCCTTGGCCACCTTGCGGACCTCCTCCAGCACGATCTCGGCGGTCTTCATCCTCCGGGCGGCGGGCTCCCCGTTGCCGGAGCGGGGAATCGGCCGGTCGATCCGCAGGTGACGGCCTTGAAGCGACCCGCCGTTGCCCGGCGGCAGGATCTTGCGGGAATCCTCGCCGCTGCGGGTCCACCGGCCGACTTCCACCAGCGTGTCCTCCAAGTAAGCCTCCCGGCACGCGGTGCGCTGGATCTTGCCGCTGGAGGTCTTGGGAATGCTCCCCGCCTTCAAGAGCACGATCGCATGGACCGAAAGCCCGTGCTCCTCGGCAACGGACCGCCGGATGGCCGGGAAGATCTCCTCCAGTTCGCCCGCCGCGCGACGCCCGACCTCGCACAGCACGACCAGCTCCTCGCGCTCGTCGCCGGGGAGAGCAAAGGCCGCCGAGCAATGCGGGCGCAACTGCGGGTGGCTTCGCTCCACCGCCAGCTCGATGTCCTGCGGATAGTGGTTCAGCCCGTTGACGATCAGCAGGTCCTTGATCCGCCCGGTGATGAAAAGCTCCCCCTCGGCCAGGAACCCGAGGTCGCCGGTGCGGAGGAACGGGCCCTCGCCGCTCGGGGCCAGACGGGCCCCGAACGTGGCCTGGGTCGCCTCCGGCTGCTCCCAATATCCTTGGGCCACGCTGGGACTGGCGGTCCAGATCTCGCCGATGCGGCCGTCGGGAGCCGGGGCCATGGTTTCCGGATCGACGATCGCGATCTTCACGTCGGGGAGCGCCTGGCCGCAGCCGACCAGCTTGCGCGCGGCCGGGTCGTCGGGCGGGGCTTGCGCGACTTCGCCCCGAGCCAGCGCGGCGGAGTCAAACGCGCAGATCGTCGGCGCCTTCGTGGCGTGTCCGCCGGAGACGATCAGCGTGGCCTCCGCCAGTCCGTAGCAGGGATAGAACGTCTCGGGCCGAAAGCCGCAGGGCGCGAACGCCTCGATGAACCGCTCGAGGGTCTCGGCCCGGACCGGCTCGGCCCCGTTGAAGGCCACGGTCCAACGGCTCAGGTCGAGCGTTTCCCGCTCCTGAGGCGTGATCCGGCGCACGCAGAGGTCGTAAGCGAACCCCGGCCCGCTGCTGGTCGTGGCGCCGTACCGCGAGATCGCCGCCAGCCAGCGGTAGGGCCGCTGCAAGAAGGCCGCCGGCGCCATCATCACGTTCGGCCAGCCCACGAACAGCGGCTGGAGGATGCCGCCAATGAGCCCCATGTCGTGGTAGGCGGGCAGCCAGAAGACCCCCAGGCCGCTCCGCGTTTGCCCGAAGCAGCAGGAAATCAACGCCGAGTTGTGCATCAGGTTGGCGTGGCTGAGCATCACCCCCTTGGGCTGGCCCGTCGAGCCCGACGTGTACTGGAGAAACGCCAGCGTGTCGCCGCGGACCGGCTGCGGCTCCCAACAGTCCTCCATCCCCTCCGGCACGCTGCAGCTCACCAGCCAGGCAAGCTCCCGCAGCGCGGGCGTCTGCTCGACCAGGGGCTGGATTCGGCGAGAAACCCCCTGGGTCGTCAGCGCCGCCTTGGCCCCCGCGTCGCAGGCTATCACCGCGAGCCGGCTGAGCAACTGGCTCCGCCGCGGCGGGTACACCGGCACCGCCACCACCTGCGCGTACAGGCACCCGAAGAACGCCGAAATGAACTCCAGGCCCGGCGGGTAGCACAACAACGCCCGCTGACCCACCAGGTCGTTCGACTCCAGCCACGCGGCAATCGCCCGCGCCTGCCGGTCCAGCTCCCGGTACGTCAGGCGGATCTCCTCCTGCTCGCCGTCCACCAGCCAAGTGAACGCGATCTGATCGCCTTGGTGCCGCACGCGATGGCGCAACAAGTCGACCAGGTTCGATGGGCCGAAAAAAGTCCCAGGCAAGCGATCCAACGCCACGTCTCTCCCAACGCATCCCAAGTTCGTCAAACCGACGAGCAGCTTCCTACCTATTGCCTTTCGTCCCGATCCGCACCACCCCTGGAACTCTTTCCCCGGCGGAGCCAAAGGACCACCACAGGCCACAATATAGGGCATCACGGCCTTCTGAACCAGCCATCTTACCCCAATCCCCAAGGTCGCACCACGCGCTTTTCATCCCATCATGTATCGCGTACACTCACCCTGGCCGTCAAGGTCGCATCAGGGGGACCCTATCATACCTTGGATTGGGGGGTAGGACGGCCTTTCCAGGCCCTCGGTGAGGGCGTGAGAACCACCACGCGAGAACAGGGAGGACCCAACGCATCAACCGCCATCATCCCAAGCCCGGTCGTTCACCGCCGCCGGCCGGCCTGAGGGTGGGGGCCCTGGTTGGCCTGGCCGCTTGCATCCTCTGGACCGCGTCGGGCCGGGCGGAGGTGGTCCGGCTTCAGATCGACCGGCGCGAGCCCTTTGCCCAAGGCCGGGCCTTCGGCCCATCGGGCCCCTACGAGAAGCTCACCGGCCGGCTGAGCCTGGAGACCGCCCCCGAAAACCCGGCCAACCGTCGCGTCGTCGACCTGGGGCTCGCCCCGCGCAACGCCCGGGGCTGCGTCGAGTCGCAAACCGACTTTTTCCTGCTCAAGCCGGCCGATCCGGCCAAGGGGAACCGCCGGCTGTTCTACGAGGTAAACAATCGCGGCAACAAGCTCGGCCTGGGCGCCCTGAACGACGCCGGCGCAAACAACCCCACCACCGCGGCCGACGCCGGCAACGCCTTCCTCATGCGCCAGGGCTACGCGATCCTCTGGTGCGGCTGGAACGGCGACGTGCTCGGCGGCGGCGACCGGCTGCCGGACCGGCCGATCACCGGCCCGATCTACGCCGAGATCACCGTCAACCAGAAAGCCTCCAGCCAGCCGTTTGCCTGGGGAAATTCCGATCCCTATCTGGCCGTGGAGCTGGACAACCGCTCGGCCACCCTCTCGATGCGCCCGACCCGGTCCGCCCCGGCCCAAGAGATCCCCCGCGACCAGTGGGCCTTTGCCCGATGGGAGGGCGGAAAAGCCGTCCCCGACGCCAAACACCTCTACGTCAAGCAAGGGTTCCGGCCCGGCTGGCTCTACGACCTCGTCTACGTCGGCCGCGATCCCCGCGTCACCGGCCTCGGCCTGGCCGCCGTGCGCGACGTCGTCTCCTTCTTCCGCCACGCCAAGGCCGACTCCCAGGGCACGCCCAATCCGCTGGCCGGCGCCGTCGATCGGGCCTACGTCTTCGGCA
>Ga0315273_10013463_pt1 | contig 10511 bp, 9 predicted proteins | sample YL17G02_0_MG_FD_205753 | JGI IMG/M metagenome (GOLD analysis project Ga0315273, IMG submission 205753) | Sediment microbial communities from Yellowstone Lake, YNP, Wyoming, USA - YL17G02_0 | ecosystem: Environmental > Aquatic > Freshwater > Lake > Sediment | place: USA: Wyoming | collected... | reverse complement strand
GAACGCATCCAGAAATATTGCTACCTTCAGCAGGTCTGATCGTAGCAGGCTGCCTGTCAACCAGCCAAACGTGTCCGAGACTTTTTGCTCAGGCACAAGCCACGGCCTTTAGGCCGTGGTAGTTGACAATTATAAGATTTCCTCGGACACCCCTCATATCTATCTGCGGTCTTAAACCCAGCATCTTTTCTATCATCATCGTAGAAAAAGAGGGCCGTAGACCTTGTCTATTCGTCTTCGTTTGCTCAGCCATCATCATGGCGGCTTCTCTATTTCTATTGATGGAGATTCCTCCATTTCAGAGGATTAGATCATCTGCAAAGACGGGGCAGAGAACACGAGCCTTGGCCGACCTTCAGGACCAGGAGACGGCCTAAGCTAATGCAGCAGGGGCCAACCATAAGGTTCTCAGGCGTAAGCTTTTAGCCAAAAAGCTCCAATTTCCATGCTCGAGGATCACCATGTGCGCAATTTGTGGTTGCGGGATAGATGCAGGAAGTGCAGATACGATGTTCTTAAAGGATTTCAGGTGCCTCAACTGCGGACAGATCTTCAAAGCATTCGGAGTAATTAGAGCATGCCCATCATGCAACTCCAGGAAATCAAGACCAGTGAATAGGTAATATACGATCTTGGCAGAAGCTTTGGTGCATTATCCCTGGCAACCTGGATGAATGCCTTATATGCCTGGTGAGCCGACGGCATGAGACATTGCAGATTCAGGTTTTGGCTCTCTCACCTCGTCGCTGATCGGATCAGAAAGAGATTTTCAGATCTTATCTAGCTTTTCTATTGCACAACTTCTTCTCTTTCAGCCTCCAGATTCCTTTTCAGCCAGACATAGCCTCCTGCATTTATCAAGACCCAGATTCGTTCCTCTGCCAGAGAATTTCCATTAGTCCTCTGAGCAAATGCATAGGATGATCTAACCTGGGCGCTGGATTCCCGATATCACGGAGTGCTCCCAGCTTGCGACTGGCCAAGATCAGAGAGAAGCCTTCTTTTCTGAAAGCAAGATCCTTTTCCTTCTGTTCTCGTTTTCTTGGATATTGAGCTCAAGCCGCCGTCCAAGCCCTCACGGAACAGTCTCTTTGGCCTCATCCAGCTTCGCCCCAAACAATACTTTGGAATATCTCCCAGAGCTGTGAAGTTGAGGGCCTGCTTTCGGATATACAGGCATCTCCCCAACCCCTGAATTTTGACCCCGGTTATCGGCATACAGAAACTTATGGACCTCCAACTACATCCCAATGATGAAGAGATGGGATCAGCCTTTATATCTCAGCCCGGTCATTGTACCCACAGGGCAAGGATGAAAAGGATTATGAGGCCGACCGATAGATAAAGCTACAGATTCGAACGGTGGAAAAGATGTCGAATGGCCCAGGAAGGCCTGAGACTCTCGATCTCGCTGTTCTTGCCAGCCTGAGAGAGCTTCAGGAGATAGGTGAGCCGGATATCGTGGCAGAGATAGGAGGTCTATTCCTGGAGCACGCTCCGCAGAAGCTCTCCGCCATCCGCGACGCTGCCGAGAGAAAGGATGCCAGGGGCTTGCAGATGGCGGCCCACAGCCTCAAGTCCAGCAGTGCCTATGTAGGGGCTATGAGACTTTCGGCCCTCTGCAAGGAGATGGAGGAGATGGGCCGCTCCGGAAGCATGGAGGGAGTAGCGGAGAAGGCTCGGGATCTGACGGCCGAATTTCTGCATGCCAAAGCCGCTCTGGAAGAGGTGATTGAAGGACTTGGATGATCTTTTTTTTGCAGGCAGCGAAATCCTGGTAAATCAGCCTCAATTGAGTCTGAGGGCGTTATCATCCCTGATAGCAGTTGCAGTATACCTACCAGAATGAATATAAGTTACATCTGCTAGATCGAGGGACAAAGGAATTGGGAATTGTAATAAAGAGGTCTTGGCATGAATAGCTCCCGGGGATTTGCCTTATTGCGTATAGTTATCCTGGCCTGGATATTTACAGAGCCGATCTGTATCACAAGCTTGGGAACGTGCGACTGTAACATTGACTGCTGCCCTAGCGAAGCAGATATACAGCAGTACAACTGGTACAAAGAAATATATTGCTTCCTTTCCAACCCAGACGGATGCTGCTATCCCACTATGCCTTTTGAAGATGAAACAGCTGGATACAGCCTGGCACCCGTAGCTAACCAAACGCCTGTGTTTAGCCAAACAACAGCTGTTAACCAAACACCGGCTGCTAATATAACGCCCTCAGCCAACCCGACTCCTTCAGCCAACCTAACTCCCTCAGCCAATCTGACTCCTTCAGCCAACCTAACTCCCTCAGCCAACCTGACTCCTTCAGCCAACCTAACTCCCTCAGCCAACCTGACTCCTTCAGCCAACCTGACACCCTCAGCCAACCTGACGCCCTCAGCCAATCTGACACCCTCAGCCAACCTGACTCCTTCAGCCAACCTGACAACGGGCAGATAATCCGACGCTGGTGAATCGGCAAAATAGATGAACTGCACTCACTGGGACAGCATGGTGAAACCACAAACACCATTTTATTTGCAGCTATGAATGCCAAACATTAAGCTGGAAGACGAGAGGCGGGCGTTAAAATTGATGCCAAAATGCGAGTTAGAAGCCCCTCCAGCGGATTCGAATTTGCTTTTGCTAAGATGGGGGGATAATTTTTAGGGAGCCGCTCAGTTCCTTCTCCTTAAATTAAATCCTTTATTCCCCTCTAATCTCTGATCACCTCATTTTTCAGAAGCTTCAGCTCCTGGGTCGTGGCCTGGGGATTCTCGGCCAGGTATCGGGATACTTGTGGTAAGTGGACAAGGTGGCAATCTATGCAGCTCCACACTCTCTTTCCCCTCTTGGTGGTCACGTACCTCCCCAGATCAGCGTCCCTGCAGGGATAGAGGGGGCAGAAGCAGTGAGTGCAATCCTGCCCTGGAAAATGGTGACAAGGATAATATTCGCAGTTGTTCTTGCCAGTGGATTTGACTGGCGTATCCACAACCTTCCTGATGAGGCCAGGATCATCGGTGACCAGCCCATCTGCCCCCAGCCTGAGGAGCCAGCGGGCTTCACTTTCTCGGTTGATGGTCCAGGGGTAGACCTCTAATCCGTACCGTTGAGCCTCCTTGAAGAGGTTGGGATTTATCCTTTTTGGGAAGATGGCATCGGCCCCTGCCAAGAGAGCCAGCTCCACCGGCTTAATCGACAGAGAGGAGATTATTATTCCAGTCTTGATGGGGCAGATCTCTTTGATCTCAGCCAAGCTCGCATGGAAGAAGGAGGTCACCATGGCCCGGCATCCCTTCAATTCCTGGGCCACCAGCTCTTCGGATCCCTCCTCTTTCATCTCCACCACCACTCCCAGCCCCAGCTCCTGGGCCAGGGATACTGCCTCTCTAAGGGTGGGGATCTTCTCGTTATCCAGCGCTAGCCCCATTAGATCCTGGAGGCTGAGCTCCTCCACCCGGCCCTTTCCGCTGGTAGTCCTGTCCACGGTCTCGTCGTGCATCAGGACCAGCGAGCCGTCTGCAGAGAGCCTCACGTCTACTTCCACCAGGTCGGCTCCACATGCAGCGGCGGCCCTGATGCCCTGCAGCGAGTTCTCTGGGGCCAGAGCTTTTGCTCCCCGGTGGCCGATAACAAGAGCCATCGAAAGCTAACAAGGTTCTGGAAAATATATCACCCTTTGGGAGGTTCCAGCAAAAGGTTTTACCCCTAGAATCTCAAACCTTGGGCAGATGCTGGAAAATCTGCAGAGGTTCGCCAACCTGAAGAGAGAGGTAGAGGATATCAATCTGGATCCGCTGCAGCGCGGGGGGATTCTCACCCCTGAGGCGAAACAGGCCTTGCTGGAGTGGGGCGATGGATACTCTATCTGCGACTTCTGTGCTGGCGCCATGGACAGGATAAAGAATCCACCCATAGAGGAATTCGTGCATGGCGCGCTTCCGGAGTTCCTGGGAATTGATGAAGTAAGGATAACCCACGGCGCCAGGGAAGGCAAGTTTGCCGCCATGCATGCCCTCTGCGGGAAGGGCGACTGCGTGATCGTTGACGGCAACGCTCATTACACTACCATACTGGCTGCTGAGCGGGCGAACCTCAATATCGAATATGCTGCCACGAGCCCAGAGCCCGATTACGCCGTGGCGGCCGGCTCTTACGCAGACGCCATTGAGCGCGCTTACGAGCACAAGGGCAACGTGAGCCTGGCGGTGCTGACATATCCCGACGGCAATTACGGCAACCTGGCGGATGCAAAGGCTGTGGCAGAGGTCTGTCATGACTACGGAGTCCCCCTTTTGCTCAACGGGGCCTATTCTGTGGGCAGGATGCCTATTCTTGCTCGCGAGCTGGGGGCCGATATCATAGTCGGCAGCGGCCACAAGTCCATGGCCAGCTCCGGGCCGGTGGGCGTTTTGGGCGCCTCGGAGGAGCTGGCAAGAGCCATCTTCCGGCTCTCTCCCACCAAGAAGAACAAGGAGGTAGAGCTCTTGGGCTGCACTGTTCGCGGTGCGCCACTGCTCACCATGATGGCCAGCTTCCCGGCAGTTGCAGAACGTGTCAAGCGATGGGAGGAGGAGGTAGAGAAGGCCCGCTGGTTTTCTGCAGGTCTTGGGAAGCTAGGGCTGGAGCAGCAGGGCGACCTGCCCCACAACCACGACCTCATGTTCTTCAAGGCGGATAACCTCTATGAGATAAGCAAGACTGCCAAGAAGGGCAGGTACTTCCTCTACCGTGACCTCAAGGAGAGGGGGATATGCGGGATCAAGCCCGGGCTGACCAGGCAGTTCAAGCTGAGCACCTACCAGCTCAGCAGAGGAGAGCTGGAGAGGGTGCTCAAGGCGTTTGAAGAGATAATTGGGCACTATAGTTAAATAAATGATAAAAATATAAACTGCTCAAGAGCAGGTCAAGGCAACAAGCTGCAAAAGGAAACTTAACCTAAGGCCATCTTTTCCCATCCAAAGAAACTGTCGAGCTCATGGCAGTGGGGAGGCCAAAGAGATGGAAGAGACCAGCAAGATTCCGGAATCGCCTGACACGATCCAGGGGCATAAGATGCACCATAGCGCCAGCCCCCCTCCGAGACAGGGGACTGGCATTGAGCACAGGATGCACAAAAAGGGCGAGCCGGGCAAGGCCCATCGAGGGCATAGTGGAAGGCATGAGGGCCATACCACAGAGGACTTCAAGAGACGGTTCATAATATCATTAATACTAACATTCCCCATTCTGGCTCTCTCTACCTTCATTCAGGAACTTTTCAGATTCCGGCTCGAGTTTCCCGGCTCCATCTACATTCTCTTCCTCCTCTCCACCTTCGTCTATTGCTATGGGGGCTATCCCTTCCTCAAAGGGCTCTTCCGCGAGGTCAAAGAGAACAACATCGGCATGATGACCCTGATCGGCACGGCCATCAGCGCCGCCTACTTCTACAGCACGGCGGTGGTCTTCGGCCTGAAGGGAGAGGTGTTCTTCTGGGAGCTGGCCACGCTGATCGACATCATGCTCCTCGGCCACTGGATAGAGATGCGTTCCGTACTGGGGGCCTCGCGAGCTCTGGAGGAGCTGGTCAAGATAATGCCCTCTGAGGCGCATTTGATAAAAGATGGGCAGACTGAAGACGTCAAGGTCGAGGAGCTCACTCCCGGAGACGTAGTCCTGGTCAAGCCCGGCGAGAAGATACCCGTCGACGGCGCCGTAATAAAGGGAGAGACGACCGTCAATGAGTCTATGCTGACCGGTGAATCCAGACCGGTTGGCAAGAAGACCGGGAGCAGTGTGATCGGTGGCTCTATCAACGGAGAGGGCGCGATCTCGGTAGAGGTCCAGAAGACGGGATCTGAGACCTACTTGAGCCAGGTTATCGAGCTGGTCAGACAGGCCCAGGAGACCAAGTCTCACACCCAGAACCTGGCGGACAGAGCTGCTCGATGGCTAACTATAATTTCTCTCTCCGTGGGAGCCATCACTCTCCTGGCCTGGCTATACGCGGGAAGGGATTCTGAGTTCGCCGTGGAGAGAGCGGTCACAGTCATGGTTATATCCTGCCCTCATGCCCTGGGCCTGGCCGTCCCCCTGGTGGTGGCGGTCTCGACCTCGCTCGCGGCAAAATCCGGGATCTTGATCCGGAACCGGCAGGCCTTCGAAAGATCAAAAGACATCCAGGCCGTGGTCTTCGACAAGACCGGCACTCTAACGGAAGGCAGGTTCGGAGTCACAGATGTCGTGCCCCTGGCGGAGCTGGGTGAGGATGCTCTCCTCGGATTTGCTGCCTCCCTGGAGGCCAGCTCGGAGCATCCCATAGCCAAGGGAATTGTAGCCAGCGGCCGGGAAAAGGGCGTTCCCATCTTGGCCGCCAGCGAGTTCAAAGCCCTTCCCGGCGAGGGAGTGGAAGGATCGATCCAGGAAAGAAGATGGAAGGTAGTGAGCCCCGGATACCTGCAAGAAAATAAGATCGACCTCCAGGACGAGAGGATAGAGAAGCTGGCGCAGCAGGGAAAGACGGTTGTCATCCTTCTTGAAGAGAGCAGGCCCGTCGGGGCTGTGGCGCTTGCCGATATCGTGAGAAAGGAATCCAGCGAGGCCATAGAGCGGCTGAGGTCCTCCGGCATAAAGTGCATGATGCTGACCGGAGACAACAGGTTCGTGGCCAGATGGGTGGCCGAGGACCTGAAGCTGGACGACTTCTTCTCCGAAGTCCTTCCTCATGAAAAGGCGGAGGCTATAAAAAAGGTGCAGAAGGACTATGTCGTGGCCATGGTGGGCGATGGGGTTAACGATGCCCCTGCGCTGGTGCAGGCGGATGTCGGGATCGCCATAGGCACTGGAACCGATGTGGCAGTGGAGTCAGCAGACATTGTATTGGTGAGGAGCGATCCCAGAGACGTGGCATACATCATCAGCCTCTCCGGGAAGACCTACTCCAAGATGCTACAGAACCTGGTCTGGGCAACGGGCTACAATGCCGTTGCCATTCCCCTAGCGGCAGGAGTTCTCTACGGCCACGGAGTGCTCCTCGGGCCGGCGGTGGGAGCCATTCTCATGAGCGCCAGCACTGTGATCGTGGCCGCGAACGCCAGATTGCTCAAGGCATGAGGTTTTTGATCAGGCTCAGGGGGTGACTCCCTTAGGCAGATCAATCCTTTCAGAGACTTCCAAGAGAGGATTGCGCAGCTCCGGGAATATCCCGCAAGCAGCGCCTGTGCCTTTTTCCATCCTCATTGAATAAGCTGCGCATTCAATCTATACAGATGGTTATGCCAGTATCAGGATCGGTGAAGCACCCCTTATCTCCATATCCATCGACGCCGCAACGCTCTTGCCAGGTTCATACGTAGAGGCATGAACTGTAGCAAAAATGTCCAGATGCACTCCTATGCTATTGACTTCTTCCAGGCATGGTACAACTTTGTCAAGCCGCACCAATCTCTTAGGCTCGAGATAAACTCGGGCAGAAAAAGATGGATGCAGCGAACTCCTGTTATGGCGGAAGGTCTCACTGATCATATCTGGAGTCTAAGAGAACTCTTGACCTTTAGGGTACCAGTTCAATGAATGACATACACGACCTACTTTTGGATGCTAGGGAAATTATCTTGAGGCCGGATAATCCGGCCTTAAATGAATCCTGTCTTATGTGGACTTCTTGGATCGTTGGCCCTGGCCAGGACACATAAGATTTTTGGGCTGGAAGATCTTTAATACAAGTACGTACACGTATGTTTAGTGTATGTCGACCAAGACCATAACTATAACAGAAGAGGCTTATAACAGGCTGAAGAGTCGAAAGGGTGAGAACCAGAGCTTTTCAGAGGTTATTATACAGAATTTCCCTGCCAAAAGGAAGCTCTCAGAGATATTGGCTGAGATTGGTCAAGATGACGCTTTGGCAGACCGAATTGAGGCTGCATCCAAAGAAATGCGTCAATCCAAAATGCGAGAAGCTGATCTCTGATGCTGGTACTTGATACCACCATCCTGATCGATGCCCTACATAGGAAAAAGGCCGCGCTTAGAAAGATCGTAGAACTAGAAGAGACTGGAGAAACGATATGCTCCACGCAAATCAATGTGCTGGAGTTGTATAAAGGTGCATATTTTCCCACGAAATCCAATGAGGGATTACAAAAAGTTAAGAAGCTATTAGATGCCTTCGTGATCCTCAACATAAACGACGACACTTATGTGTGGTTCGCGGCACTCTCTGCTGAACTCAAATCGAGCGGAGAACCGATAAGCGACTTCGATGAGCTAATAGCCGCTATCACTATGACCAATGAAGCTGCAATAGTGTCAAAAGATAACCATTTTAAGCGCATCCCTGGATTAAGTGTCATTTCGTATTGAAGGGCAGCGTACCGGATTTGATTGGATCGGTAGCTCACACCAGCCTGCTGGAGCGAGATACCAAGTTCCTGGCCAGGGGCAACAAGACGAGCCCAGCAGTGAAGGCCCACAAGGATGCGGAGAAGCTTAAGGCCAAAGCTGAGGCCCTGGAGATCCATGCCAGGCTCGAGGATCTAACGGCCAGGGTGGCGGAGAAGGTCAAGATGACCAAAACGGGCATGCCTGAATTCAAGGCAAAAAAATATCATCTGATGCAGGAAGCACCACCCTATTTTAAATAGTCAGACATAATTTATAGGTTTCTCCATGGGGTTGAAATTTAGGATAGTTGGCTTGATGCTGGCAGCATGTGCATTGACAACAACAGTCCTTGCCATTGATTATCTTCGGGGCACGACGAAATGGAGTATCGCGGAAATCAAAGGGGTAACAGTGGAATCATTTGAGAGATCAACAGGTGGACCTTTTGTTTCGTTTGACTGGGTCAATACCTGGGAGTTCAAATCCAACGATGAAAATGCAAATGCAGGAACTATAACGGGTAGCAGGTCATTGGAAAATCTCCAATGGTATGGAACCTGGGTGGAAGTGGAGTGCAATACGATCTATTGTGAGAAGACCGAGGGAGGATACGACAGCTGGTACATCACTTTTGTTAATCCAAAATATTTTGTTGCATATAATAAACAGGGTGAATATTATCCTCTGTATAGATTGGGCAAAGCGGTAGACGAGCCTTACTAGCGTGAATGCCATCGCTTCCGCATGAAAGGAGCAACATGCCTGTGCACTCGCGTTCGATGATACCTTTATGCGTATGCGAGAAGTTGAGCTAGCTAGTTCCATTTTCAATAGAAAGACGATCCGATTTCTACGAAATGGCTTAGCCCCCCGGCAAGACCTGATATCTTCGGCAGACCTTGGAGAGATGGGCCAAATCAACTGGAAACGGCATTAAGTTTGCCGGGGTCGGAATCTTGGTCCCGGAGTGTGAACGGCCTTCACTGCCCATATCGGCAGTTACTTCATAGCAAGGAGGATGAACCTGTTTCCGGTCCCTCCATGAATGAGGCTACGTCTCTTGGCAGTGCCTCAAGAAATCTCTTTGCAGTCGTCGATTTTCCTCCTTCATGCCGTCTCTGAATCGTGCATGCTCTATCTAAATTTTATGGCTGCTTTATATATGAATGAAATCGTCTCATCTATGATTTCAAAACTGCGCGCTCAGTCAGAAACCGAGGAAAACAGCAGTAGTATGTTCATACCTTGGCGTGAGCTAAGTCTGAGCATCAACTGCTGGGCTTAGGAGCCCCCTTCAGGACTGCAATGCCAAATCAATGCAGAGCATCACTATATTTCAAATAGTTAAACATAAATTATAGCAGTTCTAGGATTGGCTGAGGATTACTATGGGGCTGAAATTTAGGCTAGCTGGTTTGATACTGATAGCAAGTGCCTTGACAACAACAGTATTTGCTATTGATTATCTCAAAGAAATGACATATTGGGACGTTGCGGAAATCAAGGGGGTAACTGTAGGAGATTTTGGTCCACTTCCCTGGCGCTTCCAATCCTACGATGCAAATGCCAACGCAGGAACTGTTGAAGTTCAAAATGCTTGGGTTGGTACCTGGAAGGAGGTAGGATGTAAAACGATCTACTGCGAGGTTTCGGGAGGATACGACAATTGGTACCTCACTTTTATCAATCCAAGATATTTTATTGCATATAAAACGCAGGGGGGACATTATCCCCTATATAGATTAGGCAAAATGAGAGGAGAGCCCTACAACTTGAATACCATCGTATCGGCATAAAGGACGATCAAGAACTATAGCTTGTCGTTCTACAGGAATCCCGTGGATGCCAGGGGCGTTATTATTGAATGTCTCTTTTTGACTAGAAAAGGGACATCGACGTATAGCACCACCACCAAAATCCCCCCCGGATGGACTCGATCAAATACTTAGATACTATGGGAATAGAGGCCCTATTTTCCGTTGCCAAAGGAAAGGATAGGCTCATCCTCTTCTGCCTCTACGACCTGGGCTGCAGGGTGGGGAGCTGGTCACCGCCAGGGTCTAGGATATCGATTTCCAGAACAGATTTCTCAGGATTCAGAGCGGCAGGACCATAGACCGGCCACTTCCGGGCCGCCCGGGCCAGCC
>Ga0315273_10013462_pt1 | contig 10512 bp, 10 predicted proteins | sample YL17G02_0_MG_FD_205753 | JGI IMG/M metagenome (GOLD analysis project Ga0315273, IMG submission 205753) | Sediment microbial communities from Yellowstone Lake, YNP, Wyoming, USA - YL17G02_0 | ecosystem: Environmental > Aquatic > Freshwater > Lake > Sediment | place: USA: Wyoming | collected... | reverse complement strand
AGATGGCGTCTACCCTGCCATCTCTCATGTAGATGTAGCCGTACTCCTCGAAATCCTGTATCTCCAGCACGCCGCTCTTCCTGTACGCGGCCAGGAACTGCAGAATGCTGAAGATCGAGAACTCTTGTATCTTGCCCCATATGATCATCGCGCCACCACGATGGGTATATCGGCAACTGGGCCCCGGGAGTCGAGCGTTCTATGCACGGCGACGACCGAGCGGGCCTCCGGGAACCCGCCTCACGCTTGAACGGCCGGCTACACGCGAAGAATCGGCTTCAACGCCGGGATTCAGAGCGCTCCGGCACCGGGGGCCCTGGTTTCTTGAACTGGGCGCGATCAGAAGCGGAACCGTTGCCGGGGCGCGCATCGTGTCCGGAACTGGGTTCCTCGGCCCCCCCCAATCGAGGCTCGCCTCCCTGCGGAACAGGGGCAAAACCGCTGAACGTAGAGCTAGGCGTATCGACGATGGGCTCCGAGTCGGCGGCGAGAACCCCAGCCGAGCCCGACAGCGGTTCCTCGACCAACTCCTCGGAGCCGCCGACGGTCTGGGCGACGAACGCCTGCTGAGAGGCGACCGTCATGCCCTCCGCAGAGCCTGCGGGGTCGCCGACGGAAGGTGCGCCGATGACCTGCTCGTCGACGACAGCGGAGACCGACGCCCAACGTTCCTCATCCGCGGCCTCCTCGACGCCGCCGCGCCGGCGCGACGGCGGGTGGAAGAGTTGCCAGCCAACAGCGAGGAAGACGTAGGCGAACACTCCGAATACGGCCGCCAGAATGAGCAGACTCGTACTGAACGTGGAGAAGAAGGGGAGCAACACCAGAAGAGCGATCACACCGAACAGCGCGCCAAGGAAAAGCGCCGCTGCGCCCAGAACACGAAAGATCATCCACGCACCTCAAGGAATCGGTGGGCACGTTGCCGCACGGCGCGTTCTCCGCACCCGCGGTAGCAAGGTTTCAGTCTAGTGAACACGGCGTGGCTTTACAAGTGACAAGCCGCGCAAGCCACGTGGCTCATGCCAGTCCCTTGCGGTCCCGACGCGCGTCAACCTCAGCGAGAACCTCCTGGTCTAACGAAGTCCGGTCGATGATCTCTCGGAACTCTTCGGTCGACATGCCAAGCTGCGCCAACAACACGCGATCTCTCGAGCAGGGATGCGCAAACGAGCCCGGGTTCCCGTGGTACGTGGCTCGGGCCTTGTCGATCATTCGCGGGAGCCACGCCCAGCCACCGAGCTCCACAGAACCGGCTCTGGGTGGGTGTAGGGTGAGGTCGTATAGAGCGTCCATGCGACCAAGGATACACGCTCACGGCTGCCGCGGCACCCCCCGAGAGCTAGGACGCCGCCAAAGACGCGTCGGAATGAGCGAGTGTCTCCTCCTGGCTCAGCTCGCTCTCTCGAGGGCGAAGAGGAGGGCGCGCTCCACTTCGACCAGGTGATCGGTCTCAACCAGCTTGTTCCCCCATGCGTCGGCGACATAGAACACGTCGACCACCCGGCCACGCTGCGTCGCCACCTTCGCCAGCTTGACTTCCAACCGCAGGTCGTCGAGAGTGTGGGCCAGCGTGTATAGCAGTCCGACGCGGTCGGCGGCATGCACTTCGATGACGGTCAGCGTGTCCGAGGCGCCGTTGTCGAGAACGACCCGAGGCGGCTCGAGCCGCTCCACCGTCCCGGCGCGGGTATATCTGGCGGCTTTCTCGGCCAGACGATAGTCCAAGGAGAGCCGGCCCTCGAAGGCACGCGCGATGTCCAGCCGCACAACCTCCCAGCGTTCGCGCGGGATCGTGCCTCCGAACTGATCGGCCACGTGAAAACCACGGGCCACAAGGTCGTCTCCCAACGGTTGGACCTGCGCACTCAAGATGTTCACGCCGTGGTACGCGAGCACTCCGGACAGCCGTGCCAGCAAGCCCGGGTACGGCGGCGAGACCACGGATAGCTCATCGACTCCCGCCAGACGGCCGGGATGCACCTGCAGGGTAAGCTCGCCCCCGAGCGGGCCCATCGGCACGGCCATCGCAAGCAGTGGGGCGAGATCAGCGGCAAAGACCAACGGGGGGTCCGCTCGGGGGCGCTCGACACGCTCGACGCCCGCCTCGCCGAGGACGTTCAGCACCTTGAAGAACAACTCACTCACCAGGGTCGCGGTCCACGGTGTCCAGACCGCCGACCCCGTGGACATGGAATCGGCCACCGTCAGAACATAGAGCATGACCAAACGCTCTCGCGACCCGATCATCTCGGCGAGACGTGCGATCAACGCTGGGTCGTCAAGGTCTCGCCGGGCCGCCGTTTCGGGAAGCAGGAGGTGCTCCCGGACGAGGAACGTCACCACCTCCCGCGCCTCCGGCGGCTGCCCGAGCGCCACGAGGGCGCGCGCCGCGAGTCCCGCCCCCGCGTGTGAGTGATCGTCCGCGACGCGACCTTTACCCACGTCGTGCAACAGGCAGGCAAGAAGGAAGAGGTCCCACTCCGGCGCAGCCGCCAACTCGCGAGCGAGGGACATCGCCAGCGGCTCGCCGAGCGGTGCGACGGGCGGTTCGTCGTCTGCATGCACTCGTGCCTGTCCGGCGACGGCCCGCTGGCGTCCCTCGGCCAGACCGACGGCCGACGAGACGCACTGCAGCGAATGGCCATCCACCGTGTACGTGTGCAGACCGTCGCGCTGGCCAAGAGAGCGGATGCCCTCCCAGCCGGGGACCCACTGCGACAGGACGCCCCGGCGGGAGAGTCGCTCGAGTCGAGACGTGCCCGCCTCGCCGGCCCGCAGCAGCGAGAGCAGGATCTCCCAACGCTCCTCTGCGACGTCCGGCAATGGAACGGGGAGGGAGGCCGACCACGGCCCGGGAGCGGTGCAGCCTGCCTCCGACAGCGCGGCCGACCAGATATCCTCGGCGAGAAGACTCACGGCCTGCGCTGCCTCGGAGATCTCCCTCACGACCTGCAGGGTCCCCCCCGTCGACTCAAGGTCGCCTGGTCCGCCGACCGGCCGGAACGCGGCGGCTACATCATCCTGAACATCCAAATAGAGGCGGTCGACTTTGCGACCAAGCGCGTAATGCAGAGACGCCCGCGCGCGCAGGAGGCAGTCAGTCGATGTCTCAAGCTCGGCCAGAAACGCCGGGGGAAGCCAGCCGGTCGACATAAGCCCGTAGAAACCTGTCACTCCGCGCAGGGCGAAAGCCAGCCAGAAGGCCTCGTGCACGTCGCGCAGCCCACCTCGTCCGTCCTTCAGATCGGGTTCGATCAACATCCCCGTCGGTCCATACGTGGCGTGACGCACTTCCCGCGCCTCCAGAAGCCGGAGGACGAACTCCACACCTCCGCCGGCAAAGACCCGCGACCGAAGACGGTCCACCAACTCGCGGAAAAGATCCTGGTCGCCCACCAGGAGGCGCGCCTGACAGAACGAAGTCTCCAGCTCCAGGTTCTCCGATGCGACGGCCAGACACTCGTCTACGGTCCGGGCGCCATGGCCCAGCTCGAGGCCGGCGTCCCACAACGGGTAGAACAGACACTCGGCAGTCTCTTGCACCCGCGACACATCCTGCGGTCGATAGAGCAACATCAAGTCGATATCCGAAAAAGGCGAGAGTTCCCGGCGCCCGTAGCCACCCAACGCCACCACGGCAAGCCCCGAATCTCTATAGCGACCGCCATCCACGACCCGATGCTCCGCCTGGCGAAACAGCGAGATGAGCGCGAGATCGACCAGATCAGCCCGCCGCCGCGCCAGCTCACGCCCCCCTTCTCCCGCGAGATGGAGCTGCCGCAGCTCGTCGCGGGCCTGCCGCAAGAAGGCGACGGGCCCTTGGCCGGGAGGGATCATCGCGCGACCGGAAGCAGATCCTCTCGGCTGCAGCTAGATCGCGTCGACTCCACGCTCTCCCGTGCGTATGCGCACGACATCCTCCAACGGGAGGATGAAGATCTTGCCGTCACCGATCTTGCCGGTCTGGGCGGCCTGCGTGATAGCGTCCACGACCGCCGGAGCCAGGTCAGACTCGACTACCACCTCGACCTTCACCTTGGGCACGAAGTCCACTTGATATTCCACCCCGCGGAACACCTCGGTGTGGCCGCGCTGGCGCCCGAAACCCTTCACTTCGGTCACCGTGAGACCCTTGACTCCGACAGCCTGCAGGGCATCCTTGACCTCGTCGAGTTTGAACGGTTTGATGATGGCTTCTATCTTCTTCATGAGCTCTCCTAGGCTGTCGTGGGCCGCGCCTGTACGGGGCGGAGCGTACGATACGGCACATCGCACAGACCGGCAATGGACCGGCGGCCCAAGGCGGCGCCCCCGGCTTTGGAGCGGCGGCGGCCGACTCTTCCGACCCCGACTCACCTTGTGACGTGCTACTGTGCTAACACAGGTTATTTCGACTCGAAGAGCGAACTATCTCCGTATGATCGCGCTAGGAAACCGTTCACTCACGACCCGCACCCTGGTCGCCCTGTCCGTCGCCGCACTGGCCTTGGCCGTCGCCGGGGCGCGTCCTTCGGCGGCCGCGCGCACAGTGCCTCCCGAAGCTGCTTCGACCCCCCCCGCCGTCACCGTGAGGCACGGGCCGACCGACCGACCCCGCATCGCCCTTACGTTCGACGACAATTACCAGCTTCCGCGGGCGTTCGAGACACTGCGCACACTGAAACGAGAGCATGTCCCGGCCACCATGTTCGTGATCGGTCACTACGAGGATCTGGGACCGGACCTGACTCGACAGTTGGCCAAGGACGGCTTCGAGATCGGCGATCACACCCGCAGCCACTCCAACTGCACTACGCTCTCCTGGCGGGCCCTGATGATCGAGATCGGCAACGGCACCCGGACCTTCCGCAAGGCCACCGGAGCGGCCACGGCCCGCCTCTTCCGTCCACCCGGTGGATTCACCGACGAGTTCGTCGCCCGCGCGGCCGCCGCCCAGGGGTTCCGCTATGTGGTGCTCTGGGACATCGACCCGAAAGACTGGAAGGGCACCCCGGCCGCGACGATCCGCGAGACGGTACTGAGCCAAGCACACAATGGTGCTATCGTGTTGCTGCACATGGCCGCGCCCCACACCGCGGAAGCCCTGCCGGGGATCATCTCGGGCCTCAGAAGCAAAGGGTACGAACTGGTCACGGTCACCGATCTCCTGAAGGGCAGTCGTCGCTTCGTCGACGTCGATCCGGCTACCAGAGACGGTAAGACGATCCTGCGGATGGTCGACGCCGGATACCTAGAGCCCGTCGATGCCGACTATTTCGGCCCGTCCGACATAGTCACCCGCGCGCAGCTCGCCCGGGCGGCGGTGTCGGTCGCGGACCCGATCGCGGGCTCGCCGTCCAAGGGAGGACAGGTGGACTATCAAGCTGTTGCTGCATCGGCCGGCCTCTTGGGTCCCCCGTCCTACGGTGGTTCCGACGAAGCCCCGATCAACCGGCTGCAGCTCGCCCAGGTGCTCGCCCGCATGGCGCAGACCAAAGGCTACGGCGCACAGGGTGACGCATCGGGCGCCGGAGGGACCGCGAGCAGGAGCGCGACGACCGACCCCGAGACCCCTGGGGCTGATCTCAAGCCGGTGGCTGATCTGACGGACGTTCCCGCCTACGCGCGAACGGATGTCGCCCTCGCGGTGAGCCTCGGCCTCATCACGCCGAAGAGCCCGACCCGCTTCGGGGTCTTCGCTCTACCGGAGCGCCGTCACCTTGCTACCATCCTAGCGCGTTTCCAGGACCTCCCCGCAGTCGGGCCCTCGACTCTCCGCCCTGCGTCGAACCAGGCAGCCCCGGTCGCGTCCGGGACTGCGATCGGCGGGGAAGCTGTGCCGTCCAGGCGCGATGGCGCCAGATGGCACGGCCTCATCATATGGCTTGCGGGCGCATTCATCTTGGGTGGCCTGCTCATCGCCCTTCGTTTGCGCGCGGTGATGTCTCGGCGGTAGCGCCTTTGGACCGGAAGATACAGGGAAAGTTCCAGAAAGGGGCCCACATGAGTACCGATAGCTTCATCGGCTTCCCGGAGGGGATCAGCACGTTCCTCACCGACTTGGCAGCAAACAACAACAAGCCGTGGTTCGAAGCTCACCGGCGCGAGTATGAACAGAACCTGCTGGAACCGTCGCGGGCGTTCGCGGACGCGATGGCCGATCGCCTGACCCAGCTGGCCCCGCCGGGGTTGGGAGATCTCCAGGGCTCGATGTTCCGCATCTACCGCGACGTTCGCTTCAGCAAGGACAAGACCCCCTACAAGACCCACCTAGGCATCGCCTTCAACGCGGCCGGATCCCCGAAAGGCGAGTCGCCGGGCTACTACTTCCACTTGGAGCCACCGCGTATGATGGCGGGTGCGGGCATGCATGGCTTTCCCAAGGAGTTCCTTACTGCCTATCGAGATGCAGTGGCCGACGACCGGCTCGGCTCCCGCCTGCGCCGTGCCATCGATGACGCGACGGCAGCGGGGAACGAGATCTGGGGGGAGAGCTACAAACGGGTCCCGGCCGGCTACGACCCGAACCATCCTCGGGCAGACCTGCTGCGCTATGGAGGCCTCTTCGTCGCCACGACCGAAGACATCCCCGACGTACTCCACTCCCCGGCCTTGGTGGACTACTGCGCGTCCCGCTATGCCACCATGGGGTCGGTGCTCGCGTGGCTCCTTGATGTGTCAGTCGCCTAGGCGCTAGAGGCCGAGCACGTATGCGACAAGCGCGCTCATCTGTACGCTGTCGAACCGTCCCGAGAACGTGGGCATGCCACCGCCGCCGCTGTTGACGGTGTCGGTGATCGCCGCCGCCAGCGACGCATCACCAGGCGCGAACGGACGTAGATCCGGTCCCGATCCTCCCTCTCCTCGGGCGCCGTGGCAGGCCGCGCAGTTGTCGGCAAACAACGTGGCCCCCCTAGTTCCCGCCGCATCGGTGGAAGCCGGGCTCGGCAACGTGGTCGTAGACGGCGCGATTGTGACTGAGGGCGCGGTGCTCGCGGGCGCGACTGTGGTGGACCCACCGGTCGTGACCGGCGGCGCCGTGCTCAGCATGGCCGGGGTGGTCGCGGTCGTGCCACCACACCCAGTGGCCAAGATAAGTACCAGCACGGCGACAGCGACACACCACACTGTGCGCATCGCTTTCCCTGACATGAACGACTCCTCTCTGGGCGCGGTCGACGGCATCGGTGAACGTGGCTTCTACCCGGGACAGGCCCGACTCAAGCCGCTCTTCGCTCTGTCGCACGGCCCCCGGGCACTCCTGTCGGTGGCGCAGCCGGGCCTGGGCGCGCTCCTGGCGGCCGGCGACTTCCCAGGCGTCCGGATCATCGCCCTGGGCTCGGTCGCCGCTGCCGCCGGCATGCTTTCTGTCTACGCGATGAACGACCTCCTCGATGCAGCGGTCGACCGCCAGGCTGCTCGACTCTCGCCGCCCATTTCGCGAGCGAGCGATGGGAACCTCCGGGGCGTATACCATCCGCTTGCCCGCGGCCTCGTGTCATCAGGCCTGGCGACTGCCTGGATCGTAGGGTTGGCCCTTGCCGCCCTCATCTCCGCGTGGGAGCTGCGACCGGGGTGCGCTCTCATCTTCCTCGCTTGTATGGCCCTCGAGGTCTTGTACTGCAGCCTGAAGCGGCGGACCTGGCTCAAAACGATCCCTGCGGGCGTCATGGTGGGGATGGGCGGGGTGGCGGGATGGTACGCGGTGGGTGCTCTCGATGCCGGAGCCGCGGCCTTCTTCCTGTTGCTCGTCGTGTGGGAGATATTTGGACGGAACCTCTCGAACGACCTCGCCGACCTCTCCACAGACGCACCGCTGGGCATCCAGACTCTCGCGACGACGCATGGACCGCGCTCGTCGGCCCGAGCGTGTTTCGCGGGCGCCGTGGCCATCTTGCCGGTGGCTGCCCTCCAAGCCGGCCCCCTTCCGGTCCGCGCCCTTCTCTTCGTGGCGGCAGTGTGGTTCCTCACGCACCCCGCGCTCGCCCTCGTTCGGCACCCCGACCAAGCATCCGCTCAGCGGTATTTCGATCAGGCTACTCTCTTTCCGCCCGCCGCGTTCCTGGTCACGGCCGGGTGCCTCATGCTGGGGGCCGCCCTATGAGCCGTCGGGTGCGCACTCCGGTCGATCCCGCCTACCTGAGAGACCTGTTCAGCCACAGCGCCCGCTTCTACGATCCCGTCAATACGATCACCAGCTGGCGCCAGGTAGATCGATGGCGCGACGAAACGATCGCGTTCGCGGCGCCCAGGCCTGCCGACCGCGTGCTTGACGCGTTCTGCGGGCCGGGCGGGCTGGCCGAGCGGGCGCTGGCAAAGCTGGGGAGCGGGAGCGAGCTGGTCCTCGCCGACCTCAGCCCAGTCATGCTTCATGCGGCCCAGCGGCGCCTTTCGCGGCTATCCGGTCACAGGCGGTGTCCGCCTCCTCGCATCGTGTACGTGACCGGGGATATCCTCCGCGACGACCTAGGCCTCGGCACCTTCGACGTGGTGCTGCTCGGCTGGGGACTGCGGTACGTCCCGCACATCCCCGCGGCCCTAGCCCGCCTGAGCGACTTCCTGCGCCCCGGCGGCCGTCTCGCGATCCTCGAGTTCACCAAGCCGACCGCGCGCGGGTGGGCGCTGCCGGCGCAACTCTACTTCCGACGGCTGCTGCCACCCTTGGGCTCGTGGCTGGCGCACGACCGCGAGCTCTACGACTATCTGCGTTCGTCCAGCGAGACGTTTCTGGACACGCCGGCCCTTTGCAAGGCCGTGAGTGCCACCGGGCTCAGGGTGGTGGGGTGGCGCACTCACTTGGGCGGTCTCGTCACGATATTGGTGGCGACCCCCGAGGACGGGTAGTAGGAGCACCCCCGGGGGCAACGGAGCCGCGCATAATCGCGCCGCAGGGGGACCCACTCCCCAAGTCGAGACCTCCGGAGGCCCGTGCGTACCCCGCAGTCGAGGCCCCGCGCGGGCCAATGAGAGTGGCGGCGCATCCCGCCGCCACTCTCCCTCAGTCCACGCGCCACCACCAGCACGCGTGGACACCGCCGGTCAGCCGATCCGTGGCTCTAGAAGGCCGTCGCCGTCGGATCGATGCTTCCCGGGATATACGGGATCACGGACGCGTTCCCGGTGCGGTTCCTAAGCAGGGACCCATACGTCTGGGGCGTGAGAATGCTGTAGTGGCCCAAGCGTACGCCGTAGCTCTGAGACGTGTTCAAACGATAATGCCCCAGCCGCACCCCATAGCTGGCGGGAGCGTGCGAGTTAGTCTGCCCGATGCTGGTGCCGTATGTCTGACGGATCGCGGAACCATATGCAGTGTACAGATCGGTCCCGGCAGCCATCGCCGCCACCGGCGCGACCAGCACCAGCACCAGCAGCGAGCCCAGTAAGACAACGAGAAGCCTCTTCTTCATAACCCGTTCCCCTTTCTTGACACGAATACCCTATCGAAGAGCTTATCCCAAATACCTGCCTCCCCAAACGCCTTCATCAGCGCCGGAGGGGATACTCGATGGCGCCCAGAGGACCTTCCCGTGCGGCAGAGCTGTACCGGCACGGCCATCCTTGCTGGCCGTCGCCGAGGATTTCAGTCGGCAGCGGACTCCACGTAGGGCAGCGGCAGGCGCCAGAACGGCCATCCAGGACGCCCCCGAGCCACGCTACGGACACGCCACCCCCAGGGCAAGGGTAGAGGCCCTCCACGGCCAAGCTGACGCTGCCGAAGAGGGCCGCGATCAGCCTACTGAGTGCGGCGGTCGGAGCGCCACAAGACTTTGGTTGTACAAGACGAGTGGTGTCATTGCTTTCTCCGCCAATCGGGATGAAGATAGGCCCTTGGGCTGGTCGAGGCCATGAAAGCATTTTTGGAGAAGTACAAAGACAAGATCGAGCAGGACTGGGCGTCTGCTGGCCTGTCTGGAGGCGGAGCTATTCTGAATGTCGACTCTCACGAGGAACTCGACAACATCATGGGCGAGTTCCCCTTCGGGCCCTTCTCAAAGGTCAGGATAATGGCCATGTCGGACCTCTCCACCAGTTTGGACGGCCTGGCCCGCCAGCTTGAGCTAGCGGTCAAGGGCATGCCTCGCTAAGCGCGCGCTGACGCATCGCGGAGGTCAGGGTAGGGTAGGCCACCCCTTTCGCGTGCCCTATGAAGCAGTCACTGGTTCAAGTGGTTGAGCTTCAGATCGCTCTCCCAATTGGACCATGTCGTGAAATAGTCTACCCACGCACTATTGTAGGAATCCTCGCCCCGCGCACTCGAGCTTCCACCGTAGTAAGATGCCGCTGCAGACAGTACCACGACGGCGTCGTCGAGCTTCCGTTGCGAGTCGGTCATCGAGTCAGGAGACACCGCCAGCGCCACATGCGCCGCGTGTGAGAGTTCTGCCAAGGCGTCGGTAATGCTGTGGGCTTGTTCCACTCGGTCAGTGTGCCGAAGAACCTTGCTCGCGAGCACCCCCGCGGCATCTCGCGTTCCCGCCACCGCAATCTCGTAGGCGGCCACCCCCACGGGGGGCATCGATGTCGACGTGC
>Ga0315273_10013461_pt1 | contig 10512 bp, 9 predicted proteins | sample YL17G02_0_MG_FD_205753 | JGI IMG/M metagenome (GOLD analysis project Ga0315273, IMG submission 205753) | Sediment microbial communities from Yellowstone Lake, YNP, Wyoming, USA - YL17G02_0 | ecosystem: Environmental > Aquatic > Freshwater > Lake > Sediment | place: USA: Wyoming | collected... | reverse complement strand
TGGGCGGCGGGTCCTGGGGAACCACCGTCGCCTCCATCTGCGCCCGGCGCGGGCCGACGGTGCAGTGGGTGCGTTCGGCGGAGACCGCCGAGGACATCAACACCAACCACCGCAACTCCGCCTACCTCGGTGACGAGGTCGAGTTGCCGGAGAACCTGCGCGCCACCAACGACTTCGCCGAGGCCGCCCATTGCGCCGACGTCATCGTCATGGGAGTTCCCTCGCACGGGTTCCGCGGCGTGCTCGGCGAACTGGCCAAGGAACTGCGGCCATGGGTTCCGGTCGTCAGTCTCGTCAAGGGCCTCGAGCAAGGCACCAACATGCGGATGAGCCAGATCATCGAAGAGGTACTCCCCGGGCACCCGGCCGGCATCCTGGCCGGGCCGAATATCGCCAAGGAGGTGGCCGAAGGCTACGCGGCGGCCGCGGTACTGGCCATGCCGGACCGCAATCTCGCGTCGAATCTGGCAAGTATGTTCCGCACCAAGCGATTTCGCACCTACACGACCGACGATGTCGCGGGCGTCGAGATCGCCGGCGCGCTGAAGAACGTCTATGCGATCGCGGTCGGCATGGGCTATTCAATGAACATTGGCGAGAACACCCGCGCGATGGTGATGACTCGTGCGATCCGCGAAATGAGCAAGCTCGGCGAGGCCATCGGCGGTCAGCGTGACACGTTCTCCGGCCTGGCCGGCATGGGCGACCTGATCGTCACCTGCACATCGCAGCGCAGCCGCAACCGCCGCGTCGGAGAGGAACTGGGCTCCGGTAAGCCGATCGCCGAAATCCTGGCCGGCATGACGCAGGTCGCCGAGGGTGTCAAAGCCGCCAGCGTGATCATGGAGTTCGCCGAGAAGTACGGCATCAACATGCCGATCGCCCGCGAGGTCGACGCGGTGGTCAACCACGGCTCCACCGTCGAGCAGGCCTACCAGGGCCTGATGGCCGAGAAGCCCGGCCACGAGGTGGACGGGACGCGCTTCTAACCGCCCGGCATGCCCGGCAGGTAGGGGTTGGCGCCATCGGGTCGGTCCATCATGGGGTTGAACCCGTTGATGAAGGTGCCGGCCGGGCTAACGACAAAGCCGATCTGTTCGCGGCTGTTCACACACGCCACCGCGCCGGTGCCGTCGGCCCCGCAACTGATGTCGCGGAAACTCAGGCGGGTGTTCGGCGGCAGTGCCACTACCTCGCCGACGCCGGCGAAAACGGGTTTGCCGGTGCTCGCGAAGGTTGGCGGCCCGACCGGTCCGGCACTGACCAGGTTAGCGCCGTCCGGCGCGCCGGGCAGCGCGCCACTGCATCCGTAGCCGCCGTTGTTCTTGTCGATCACGCAGGTGACCCCGACCGGCCCGGCGAAGGCGTACCAGTTGCCCCCCATGACCGAATAGGCCACCGGACTGATCGGCGCGTAGGCGTTGACGTCGGGCAATGGCAACGGGGCCGGCGCCGGATCTGGATCGGCCCAGGCCGGTGCCACACCCGCCCCAGCAACCACTGCAGCCCCTAGAGCACCGCGAAGTATCCTGAGGAACATCACAACACCGTACCGAACGAAGATCAGCAGGCAACTCGAGTATTCGAAACCAGTCGCGATGCTCTACCATAAGAACCACCTACGCAGAACCTGAGAATCAGAAAGGCCGTTGGGCTAATGAGTCGGCTCCCCAACCACGTGATGCGCGCCTGCGCGTCGGCGGTGGGCGTAGCCACCGGTCTGATGGTTCTGGCCAGCACCACCCAATCCCCGCACGGGTTCATTCCGTCGGCTTTCCTCGCACCTCTCGAGGCCCTCGGCGGCTCGACGCCAGCCGATGAGGCCGACCTCCTGGCCATTGGCGCCGGTTCCAGCGACGTCGGCGAAATCGCCGCCATCCTGAACCCCCAAGGTTTGAACCCCGCAATGCCCCCGGGCCTCACCGACTCGCCCGTGCAGGCGGCCTACGAAGCCGGTATCGGGGTCACCACGGTGCCCGCCGGCGACCCGGCACTGGCCGCGCCTGCCTACAAGCAGTCGCTCACGCTGCCACGGGTGCCGGTCGTCGACGCACAGGGCCGGGTGGACTGCACCGGCTCTGTCAGTTGCCTCACCGATCCGGTCACCAAGGTGACGACGGTGACCTACCCCGACGGTGTGGTCGCGCTGGTCCAGCAGGTCAACGACATGACAGTCGTCGCCTACAAAACGCTGACCGAGGCCCTGCCCGAGCCGTTCCAGGCGCTGATGCCGCCCCCGTTCACCCCGACGTTCCAGAAACCCGGCAGCCCGGCGCCTCTGCCTGCCGCGGCGGTTCCGGCGGTTCAGGTGCCCGCGCCGCAGACCAGTGCCCCATCGAGCGACGCCCCGCCGGTCGAGTCAAAGCCGCCGAGTTCAGCAGAGCTCCCCGAGATCAGCGCGAGCACCGTGCGCCCGCGGGTCGTCGTCACGAAACCGCCAGCGGACCTCGGCTCGGGGCAGAACGGGCCGGCTTCCGGCCCGGGGTTGATCAAGATTCCTGCCGTCAAGCCGACCAGTCCGTTCGACGTCGTCAGAGACGTCATCGGATCGGTCGTCGGAACTGTGACCGGCAAAAAGGCCCCCTCCAAGACGATCCGGCCGCGCGAGGCGCCGACAACAAACCCGTCCGGTCAAGATTCGCCCGGCCAGGATTCAGCCGGGCAGGATTCATCGGATTCAGCCGGCGGCGTTCAGTAACTAGCCCCCGCGGGCCATTTTCTCCAGGCGGGCGATCCGGTCCTGCACCGGTGGGTGCGTCGAAAACATCTTGCCCATCCGGTCCTTGGCGCTGAACGGGCTGGCAATCATCAGGTGCGCCTGATCCGCCAACTGCGGACTCGGCGGCAATGGCGCCTGCTCCACACCACCGCTGATTTTGCTCAACGCGGACGCCAGGGCCAGTGGATCGCCGGAGAGTTGCGCACCGGACTCGTCGGCCTGATACTCCCGGGAGCGCGACACCGACATCTTGATCACCGTCGCAGCCATCGGTGCAAGTAGCGAAACCAGCAGCAGCGCAAGCGGATTGGGTCCGCGCCCACCGCCCCGCACACCAGTGAACATCGCCATCTGCGCCATACCGGTGACCACGGAGGCCAGTGCGCCGGCCACGCACGAGATCAGGATGTCGCGGTTGTAGACATGGGAGAGTTCGTGGCCCAGCACCGCGCGCAACTCACGCTCGTCGAGCAGGTTAAGGATCCCGGTGGTGCAGCAGACCGCCGCGTTGCGCGGGTTGCGTCCGGTGGCAAACGCGTTGGGGTTGGCTGTGTCGCTGATGTAGAGGCTGGGCATCGGCTGGTGCGCGGCAGTGGACAGCTCGCGCACCATCGCGAAGATCTCCGGCGCCTGCACCTCGGTGATCGGCTGGGCCTTCATGGCCTTCAGCGCGAGTTTGGCGCTGTTGAAGTAGACGTAGATGTTCATACCGACGGCCATCAGCACCGACAGGGCCAGGATGGACTTGTTCTGGAACAGCGACCCGATGCCGACGATGAGCGCCGACATGCCGACGAGCAGCACGAACGTCTTCATCCGGTTGGCGGTGGGATGCCAGGTCATCTATGTCCTCCTAGAACGGTCCATCCGGGGAGACTAACGCCCCGAAGCGGCCCGAAAGTTCCGGATCGGCTATCCGTGTCGGTTAACCGTGTAGTCCACCAGCGAAGCCAGCGCACGTCGCCCGGGCACGTCGGGCAGCCCGGCCAACTCGGCCCGGGCCTGCTCGGCGTACTGCAGCACGGTCAGTTTCGCCGCGGCGATGCCGCCGGAGGCCCGCAGCAGTCCCAGCGCCTCGGCGAGGGCCTCGTCGTCGGTGACCGGGCCCTTGAGGAGTTCCCGCAGGCGGTCGGCAGCCGGCCCGGTCTCCTCCAGTGCGTAGAGCACCGGCAGGGTGTGCACGCCTTCACGCAGGTCGGTGCCGGGCAACTTGCCGGACTCGTCGGGATCGCTGTCGATGTCGATGATGTCATCGGCGATCTGGAACACCGTGCCGATGATCCCGCCGATCCGGCCGAGTCGCTCGATTTGGTCGGCGCTGGCCCCGGAGAACGTTCCGCCGAAGCGTCCGGCCGCGGCGATCAGACATGCGGTCTTCTCCGACACCACCTTCAGGTAGTGCGAGACGGCGTCGTCATCGTCGCCTGAGCCCTTGGTCTCGCGCATCTGTCCGGTGACCAGCAGGGCGAACGTCTCGGCAATGATACGCACCGCCGCGGGACCGAGATCGGCCACCAACCGCGAGGCCGTCGCGAACAGATAGTCCCCTGCCAGAATCGCGATGTTGTTGCCCCAGCGGGCATTTGCCGACGGTACGCCGCGGCGCATCTGCGCCTCGTCCATCACATCGTCGTGGTAGAGGGTCGCCAGGTGCACCAGTTCGATGACCGCACCGGCGACGACGACATCCGAGGCGTCGGGGTCCGGACCGATCTGGGCCGACAACACGGTGAACAGCGGGCGGAACCGCTTGCCGCCGGCCTCGAACAGATGCAGCACGGCCTCGGTCATCAACTCATCGCCGCTGCTCAGTTCGGCGGCGATCAGTTCATCGACGCGGGCAACCCCGGCGCGAACGGCCTGGGCGAATTCGGGGTCACCGAAATCCACGCCTGCCACCACGGTCGCCGGTGTCCTCACCGACCTAACATACTGTGAAGCATGGCCGCATCAGCATCGGAGGTCCGGGCCGACGTCGTCGTGGTCGGCGCGGGGCCGTCCGGATCGGCGGCGGCAGCCTGGGCGGCCCGCAGTGGACGTGACGTCCTCCTGATCGACGCCTGCGAGTTTCCGCGCGACAAAGCCTGCGGTGACGGCTTGACTCCGCGCGCGGTCGCCGAACTGCGCGCCCTCGGTCTGCGTGACTGGCTGGACGGCCGGATCCGCCACCACGGACTGCGGATGGCCGGATACGGCACCGACGTCGAGGTGCGCTGGCCGGGTAAGTCGTTCCCGATGACCAGCAGTGCAGTCCCGCGCACCGAACTCGATGACCGCATCCGCGGGGTCGCCGCGGACTCCGGAGCCGCCATGGCACTGGGACGCAAGTGCGTTGACGTCGCCCGGGACAGCGCCGGACGGGTGGAGGCGGTAATCCTGGCCGACGGATCACGGGTGGGCTGTCGCTGGCTGATCGTCGCCGACGGGGCGCGCTCACCGCTGGGCCGCGTACTGGGCCGGCAATGGCATCAGCAGACGGTCTACGGGGTGGCCGCGCGGGCCTACCTGGCATCGCCGCGCGCGGACGAACCGTGGATCTCCTCGGATCTGGAACTGCGCTCAGCCGACGGTCAGGTGCTACCCGGATACGGCTGGATTTTTCCCCTCGGCAACGGCCAGGTGAACATCGGGGTGGGCGCACTGGCCACCGCGAAGCGGCCCGCCGAGGTGGCCCTGCGGCCACTGCTGCGCCACTACGCCGACCTCAAGCGCTCGGCCTGGGGGTTCACCGGTCAGCCGCAGGCACACGCCTCGGCACTGCTGCCGATGGGCGGTGCGGTCTCCGGGGTGGCGGGCCCGAACTGGATGCTGATCGGGGACGCGGCGGCGTGTGTGAACCCGCTCAACGGCGAAGGTATCGACTACGGCCTGGAGACCGGGCGACTGGCCGCGCAGATGCTGGACTCGGGCGAACCGGCGACGGCGGCCTGGCCGGCATTACTGCAGGCGCACTACGGGCGCGGGTTCTCGGTGGCCCGCCGACTCGGGCTGCTGCTGACACTGCCCCGCTTCCTGCCGATGGCCGGCCCGCTGGGCATGCGATCGGCCGCTCTGATGAGAGTCGCGGTGCGGGTGATGGGCAACCTCGTCAGCGACGAGGACGCCGACCTCGTGGCCCGGGCCTGGCGGGTGGGCGGGGCCGGTTCGCGTCTCCTGGACGAGCGAAAGCCGTTCTGCTAGAGCGGTTTACGCGCCTGATGCAGGGCGACAATACCGCCGGTGAGGTTACGCCAGCTCACCTGTGACCAGCCGGCCTGTTCAATCCGGCTGGCCAGTGCCGGCTGGTCGGGCCAGGCCCGGATGGACTCAGCCAGGTACACGTAGGCCTCCGGGTTGCTCGACACCGCGCGCGCGACCCGCGGCAACGCCTTCATCAGGTACTCCTTGTAGGCGGTGGCGAACACCGGTACGGCGGGCGTGGAGAACTCGCACACCACCAGTCGCCCGCCGGGCTTGGTGACCCGGGCCATCTCGCGCAGACCGGCGCCGGTGTCGACGACGTTGCGCAGACCGAAGCTGATCGTGACCGCGTCGAACACGTCGTCGCCGAACGGCAGGCGGGTGGCGTCGGCGCCGACCTTGGGCACCGGGCGCTGATGGCCGGCGTGCAACATCCCCACCGAGAAGTCCGCGGCCAGACACCATGCCCCGGACTTGGCGATCTCGACCGTCGACACCGCCGTGCCGGCGGCGAGGTCCAGGACGGTGTCACCGGGCCCGGCCCGCAGTGCCGCACGGGTGGCCCGGCGCCAGTAGCGGTCGCGGCCGGCTGAGAGCACGGTGTTGGTGATGTCGTAGCGCCGCGCCACGCCGTCGAACATCGACGCCACCGCACGCGGGTCCTTGTCCAGTGACGCCCGACTCATCGCAGAGACGCTACCGGCAGTCGTTGCTCGCGGCGCACCAGAACGGCCAGGGCCGCCGCACAGACCAGCCACCCCACCACCGCCGTGGACACAGCCGGAATGATCGCCAGGGAAGCGTTCCGGTTCTGTACCCGGACCAGATTCGGGCTGCCCTTGTCGAACTCCACGTAGATCCGCATGCCGGCGGCCAGTTCGGAGGGGTAGAGCACACCGAGTTCCGGACGGTAGGTGACGCGGTCGGGTCCGACGAACTCCACCGTCGAGCGACGCGGGCCGGCCGAGAGCACCTCGGCTTCGGCCACGCCCATGTTCTGTTCAATCTGACGGTCGTTGCGCCACGCTCCGGCCACCAGGAGCACCGACTGCAAACCGATGACGGCGGCGACGATCCACACGCCGGTTTTGGCCCAGCGCAACACTTTCCGTTCGCCGGTGTCGATCAGATCGGGATCGCGTCGCGGCAGAGCGCTGTCGAGCAGCGCCCAAAGGCGACCCTTCACTGCGCCGCCCTTCACTGGGCCGCCCTTCACTGGGCCGCCCTGATGTCGGCGTGCAGTCGCCGCAACGTGGAACGGTCGGCCTTGACCTCCAGCACCCGCATTCCCTCGTGCGGCTCATCGAGGGCGCTGCGAAGATCGTCGACCTCGATCTGCCGGGAGTCGACGTGGTAGGCCCGGCACAGCGCGAGGACGTCGACGTCGTGCGGGGTGCCGAAGATGCGCGCGGAGACGTCGGCGAACCGGGGGTCGCCCTGCTCGAGCAGTTCGAAGATGCCGCCGCCGTTGTCGTTGGACACCACGATGGTGAGGTCGGCCGGCGTCGGTTCAGTGGGGCCGATCAGCAGGCCCGAGGCATCGTGGACGAAGGTGAGATCGCCGAGCAGGGCGATCGTGCGGGAGTTGTGCGCCAGTGCGGCGCCGATGGCCGTGGACACCGTTCCGTCGATGCCGGCCACGCCGCGGTTGGACCGCACCGTGATGCCCTCGGTGTTCAGCCCCACCAGGGCGGCGTCGCGCACCGGGTTGGAGGCGCCGAGTACCAGTTGGTCACCCGGGCGCACCGCGGCGGCCACCGCCGCGGCGACATGCAACCCGGTGGTCAGTGGGTGGGCGGCCAACCGGTCGTGAACCGCCGCCAGCGCACTGCGGTTAGCCTCCGCGCAGCGCTGCAGCCACTGCGGATCGGCGGTGCCGGTGGTACGCGCCCGGGTGCCGGTGGCCTGGGAGTTACCCGACACATCAGGCCAGCGCGGCCCGGTGGTCAGTGCGAACACCGCGACGGTCGGATCAGCCAGCAGAGCGGTGACCGGGCGGTGCAGCGTGGGCCGGCCCAGCATGATGACCTGCCGGGGGCGGACCCGGTTCAGCGCCAACGGATGCAGTGGGGTCACCGCGTGCGGGGCGGTGGGCTCGGCGACCGTCGGCAGGTGCGCGAGGTTGGGATGCACCCCGGCGCCATGTCCGGCGATGACGACGGTGTCTTCGGTGAGGTCGATGTCAATCGGCTCGTCAAACGTCACCGGCGGGGTGTAGGTCCACGGTTGCCCGTCCGGCCGGCCCGGCGGGAACTCTTCCGGATCCGAATCCGCATCGGGCACAAGGGGTTCGCGCAGCGGGATGTCGAACTGCACCGGTCCGGAATTGGCGGTGCGGGCCCCGGTGGCCGCGGCCAGCACCCGGCAGGCGGCCGAGCGCCACTGGGCGTTGAGCATCTCGAGCTTCTCGGCTCCCGCTTCGGCCAGGCCGGTGCTGATCGCCGCGCGCACCTGGGTGCCGAAGTAGCCCAGCTGCTCCATGGTCTGGTTGGCGCCGGTGCCCAGCATCTCGTAGGGCCGGTTGGCGCTCAGCACGATCAGCGGCACCCGGGCGTAGTTGGCCTCGACGACGGCCGGGCCCAGGTTGGCCACCGCGGTACCGGACGTCATCGCGATCGGGACCGGCCGCCCGCTGCCCGAGGCCAGGCCGACCGCGAGGAAGCCGGCGGTACGTTCGTCGATCCGCACGTGTAACCGCAACCGGCCCGCACGATCAGCGTCGGCCAGGGCGAAGGCCAGCGGGGCGTTGCGGGAACCGGGGCACAACACCACGTCGGAGACGCCGCCGCGAATGAGTTCGTCGACGACGACGCGGGCCTGAGCCGTCGAGGGATTCACGCCTACCAGCGTGTCATATCAGGCTTCCGGCGAAAAACCCCAGCATAGCGTTGTTGACCACATCAGGCCGCTCCAGGAAACCGAGGTGGCCGGCGTTGGCGATCTGGATGTAGCGGCCGTTCGGCATGGCCTCACCGACCTCCCGGCCCAGCGCCGGCGGGGTGATGACGTCGTCGCCGAATCCGATCACCAGCACCTCGGTGGTGATCGATCGGTAGGCGAGCAGTCGGTTCTCCGTGGGCGCGACGGTCATCTGGGCGCGCCAGCCGGCCGTGCGCGGGAGCGGAAACGCGGTGAACATCTCGACCCACTCCCCGATCGCCGCGGCGTCGTTGATGGTCTTGGCCGAGAAGTTCTCCAGGACGCGGACTTTCGCCGCGTAGCCGGCCGGCAACTCGATGCCGGAATCGGCCAGTTCCAGATCAGCGGCCCGGAATGCGGTGCGGGTGTCATCGAGCCGGCCGCGGGTTCCCATCAGCACCACCTGGGTCAGGAGTTCCGGCCGGGACAACATCAGCTCCTGGGCGATGAATGCGCCCATCGACATCGCGACCAGTCGCACCGGAGCACCCACCACGGTCTCGATGAGTTCGGCGGTGTCGGCGACCATCTCATCGGTGGAGAAGCCGGAGGCGTCCTCGGTGGCGCCGATGCCGCGGTTATCGAAGGTGATGCAGCGGTACCCGGCGGCGGTGAACGCCGGCACCTGGTGAATGTGCCAGGTACGACCCGCGCCGCCGGTGCCGGCGATAAACAGCACCGGTTCACCGGAACCGGTGTCGGTGTAGGCCAGGGAGGTCACCGGCGAGAGGCTAGCAGTGCTGGCCTAAGGGTGCTGGGCTAGCAGTGCTGGGCTAGCAGTGCTGGGCTAGCAGTGCTGGGCGGGTAGCAGGGCCTGACAGGCCCGCACCCGGGCGATCCACCAGTCGCGCCGCTCGGCCGGGGCGGCCAGGGCGGCCAGTCGGGCCGGGTCGGGCACGACGTCGGCCACGGCAAGGCAGCCGTCGACGACCGGAAGGTCGGCGACGTCGTCGACGAATAATCCCCCGGTGCCCAGCCCGCAGGCATGCTCCAGTCGGGGCAGTGCCGCCGCGGCGGCAAGTCCGGCGGCGATGCCGACCGCGGAGTCCAGCGCGCTGGAGATCACCACCGGGATGTCGATGGCGGCGGCGATGCGCAGCAGTGCCGCGACACCGCCCAGTGGGGCGACCTTGAGCACCGCGATATCGACCGCGCCCGCCCGCACGACGGCCAACGGGTCGGCGGCCCTGCGGATGCTTTCATCGGCGGCCACCGGAATGTTGGTGCGTCGGCGCAGGAGTGCGAGTTCAGCCACCGTGGCGCAGGGTTGTTCGAGATATTCCAGCGGACCGTCGGCACTGAGTGCGGCCGCAGCCGCGACCGCCTGCTCGAGAGTCCAGCCGCCGTTGGCGTCTACCCGCACCGTCGGGATCAGTGCCCGCACCGCGTTGACCCGCGCCACGTCCTCAGCCAGGGTCTGCCCCGGCTCGGCGACCTTCACCTTGGCCGTCGTCGCACCGGGAAATCTCGCCAGCACCTCGGGCACCTGCCCGGGGAGCACCGCTGGGACGGTGGCGTTGATCCGGACCGCGTCACGCCGCGCCGGCGGCCTCGTCCCGTAGGCGGATTCGATCGCCGAGGCAAGCCAGTACGCGGCTTCCTGCGGCGGATATTCCGGAAACGCGCCGAACTCACCCCAGCCTGCGGGGCCGTCGATCAGTGCAACTTCGCGCACCGTGATGCCACGAAAACGC
>Ga0315273_10013459_pt1 | contig 10513 bp, 16 predicted proteins | sample YL17G02_0_MG_FD_205753 | JGI IMG/M metagenome (GOLD analysis project Ga0315273, IMG submission 205753) | Sediment microbial communities from Yellowstone Lake, YNP, Wyoming, USA - YL17G02_0 | ecosystem: Environmental > Aquatic > Freshwater > Lake > Sediment | place: USA: Wyoming | collected... | reverse complement strand
CATTAATCGCCCCCCGACGTTCCCAACGGAATTCTGGAACCCATGAACTACGCCCTCCTGTTCTCCGTCTTTGTCATCGCCTCCTGCGGCTTGATTTATGAATTAATCGCCGGCACCCTGGCCAGCTACCTCCTGGGGGACTCGGTTACCCAGTTTTCGACCATCATCGGCGCCTACCTTTTTTCGATGGGCATCGGGTCTTACCTTTCGCGGTTCATCGGGAGGGGTTTGGTCGGAAAATTTATCGCCATCGAGCTCCTGGTCGGAATCATCGGAGGCTATGCCGCCACCGTTCTTTTCTTATCTTTTGCCTATGCCGGCTCGCTAAAGCCCCTCCTCTATTTTCTGGTGATCGGGATTGGGATCTTGGTGGGGCTGGAGATTCCTTTACTCCTGCGCATTCTCAAAGACCGGCTTCCGTTCAAGGACCTGGTCTCCCAGGTTCTCACCTTTGATTATCTCGGCGCCCTGGCTGCTTCCCTCCTGTTTCCGATTCTGCTGGCTCCGAAATTGGGCGTCGTGAGAACCTGCTTACTTTTCGGTACCATGAACGCCCTAGTGGCTACCGGGACCGCCTGGTTGTTTCGCCGGCAACTCCCTCAAATCCGCTGGACGAAAATTCAATGCGCGGCCGCCATCGGGTTCCTCTTGGCGGGGTTCGCGTATGCGGAGCGCCTCACGAACTTGGCGGAAGAGGAACTCTATGCCGACGAAATTATTTATGCGAAGTCCTCCCCCTACCAAAGGATCGTGATCACCCGCTGGAAGGACGATGTGCGTCTTTTCTTGAACGGGCATTTGCAGTTCAGCTCCCGCGACGAGTACCGCTATCACGAGGCATTGGTCCATCCCGGGCTGCAATCCCTGACCCGTCCGCGTCGGATCCTGGTCCTCGGCGGCGGGGATGGCTTGGCCATTCGGGAGATCCTGAAATATGATTCCGTGGAGACCGTGACGCTGGTGGACCTGGACCCGGAGATGACTCGACTTTTTTCCCAGCATCCGGTGCTGACCCGCTTGAACCAGAATTCCCTGAATTCTCCCCGGGTGACCATCGTCAACGCCGATGCCTTCGTATGGTTGGAAGAAGACCCGAACTTTTTTGATTTTATCGTGATCGATTTTCCCGACCCCACCAATTACTCTCTGGGAAAGCTCTATACGACGGCCTTCTACCGCTTGCTCCGGCGCCACCTGGGCGCGAAGGGAGTGGCGGTGATCCAGGGTACCTCTCCCCTTTTTGCCCGGCGCTCCTACTGGTGTATCGTCAAGACCTTGCAAAGCGTCGGCTTTCAGGTTACGCCGTACCATGCCTACGTTCCCTCCTTCGGAGAATGGGGCTTTGTCATCGCTTCCCTGCAACCCTACGTAGCGCCCGCCCAATATTTGCAGAATTTGAATTATTTGACGGCCACGATTGCGCCGAGCCTTTTCTATTTTCCCAAGGATATGCTGCCGGTCGAAACCGAAGTCAATCGGCTGAACAACCAGGTGCTGGTGCAATATTATGAAGCGGAATGGCATAGAGTGACGGACTGAAGCCTGAAACCCTATGGACCGGCGAATCTTTATTCTTTCATCCACCCGAACCATTTTCGCTGCCGCCCTGTCGTCGTTCTCCGGCTGCCAGTGGTATGGGGAAAAGAGAATTTCTTTCCCCGGATCGATTCTAGGGCCCGCCCATGACCTTGGCCACAAACTGCTGGGAGGCCAATTTCCAGCCCCCACCCAAGAGATGAAAATCCCGGTGGTGATCGTGGGAGGCGGAATTGCGGGCCTTTCCGCAGGATGGAAACTGCACAAGGCCGGTTTTCAAGAATTTGAAGTCCTCGAACTTGAACCCGAAGTGGGCGGCGTGGCGCGCTCCGGAGAAAACCCGATCAGCCCTTATCCTTGGGGGGCTCATTATGTTCCGCTCCCCACGGAGGAATCCCGGGCCGTTCGTGAACTTTTCGAAGATTTGGGAGTTATCGAAGGGCGAACGCCCGCGGGCGAACCCGTGTACCGGGAAAAGTACCTCTGTTTTTCTCCCCAGGAACGTCTCTTTATCCACGGCAAATGGCAGGAAGGATTCCTGCCCGTGCTGGGAGCCACCCGAAAAGACCTTGACCACTTCCAGCGCTTCCGGGAGATCATTCTTTCCTTCAAACATCGCCGGGGAAAAGATGGGAGAAAAGCCTTTGCCATTCCCATGGAACTCAGCTCACGGGATGCAGATCTGCTGGCCCTCGACCGGATTTCCATGCTGGAGTTTCTCCGCCGCTACAACCTTGATTCGGCCCCACTCCATTGGTACGTGAATTACGCCTGCCGCGATGATTACGGTTGCCATTACGGCGCGGTTTCTGCCTGGGCAGGCCTCCATTACTTTTGCAGCCGCGACGGAGGCGGGGGGGCGGATGAATCGGCCGTCCTGACCTGGCCTGAAGGAAACGGATGGATCGTCAAACAACTGAAAAAGAAACTCCAATCCAAGATCCGGAACAATTCTTTGGTCTTTCGCCTGGAGAAGATGGCGAAAGGAGTCCTCGTGGATTTATACCATCCCCAGGAGAACCGCACAACCCGGATTCGAGCCGGAGAGGTGATCTATGCCGGCCCCCGGAAATTCGCTCGCCGTATGATCGTGGGGGTTAGTGAGAATGCCGACCGGCATCTCGATGAATTCCAATATAGCCCCTGGCTGGTCGCCAACCTAAGCCTGAAATCTTTCCCCGTCACGCATTCGGGAGTGCCCATCGCCTGGGACAATGTCATTTATGAAAGCCCGTCCCTTGGCTATGTAGTAGCGACCCACCAAAGCCTGGCAACCCATATCCGGGAAACGGTTCTTACCTATTACTATGCGATGGTATCGGGCCCGCCCGTTCAGGAAAGAACCCGCTTACTGCAAACCCCCTGGAACGTCTGGGCCGATTTTATTCTCAAGGATTTATCCCGACCCCATCCTGAAATCTGGGACGCAGTCACCCGACTAGACATCTTTCGCTGGGGCCACGCCATGATTCAGCCCCGGGTCGGATTTATTTGGGGAAAAGCACGCTGGCGGGCAGCCCAGCCCCAAGGGAATATTTATTTTGCCCATTCGGATTTAAGCGGGTTTTCCATTTTTGAGGAAGCTCAATACCGCGGGATCTTGGCGGCGGAAAAGATCCTGGCCAAGCACGGCATTGCCTTTTCTTCTTCATTGTGAAACAATCATCTAAACCATTCTCCCTTACCTTTCCAGATATAAAAATCGCTATTCCTTCCACTTTAAAAAATTCTCAGCCCCGCTCCTAGCCTTTTCTCCCGTTGAATGTTCACCCCTGACAGGGGTTTTTTTAATAGGCGACCCGTTATTCTCACGCTACCCGAACAAAAATTTTGAAAGGTTTGTTGACCATTCCTTTAAAAAGAGATACAATTACAGAAAATGAGATACAAAGGAGGGTTGGCGATGCCACTGAGTTTACGAATACCCTCAGCGAAGGAAGAAAAGATCAGAAAAGCGGCAGCCAAAAAGGGCAAGAGCAAGACTGCCTTTATCCTGGAAGCTGTGGATGAGAAATTGGGTCTCCAAAAGACCCGGGAACAGATGATCCGGGAACTTGCCGGCTGGCTCCCTCATGATGAAGCGGAAGAATTACGGAAGGCAGTCAAGGTTTTTAATACCATCAATCAAGGAGACTGGGATTGAAACTCGTTCTGGATACCAATATATATTGCGATTATGCGGAGGGGGCTCCCGATGTTGTTGAGGCCATGGCCCACTATGGCGAATTTCTCTTTATTCCCTCTATCGTTCTGGGGAAATTGAACTATGCTTTCATGAAAGGCAGAAGGCAGCAATTTAACGAGAGGAAACTCCGGCAGGTTATAAATCGCTTAAAGATTGACATCATTGATGTCAACGCTGATGTGGCCAGAAAATATGGAATGATCTTTTTATCCCTTGAGCGGAAAGGAACAAAAATACCCATTAATGACGTCTGGATTGCCGCCTGTTGTATGGAAGTGGGGGGAACTCTTTTAACCAGGGATAAGCATTTTACCCAAGTCGATCAAATTGATGTGATGATACTATAGGTATAGCTTGCGCAACCTTATGCAGCCCCCGAGTCCCGAATTTGAATCTAAGCAAGAATCAAGAGCAGACCTTCCCCCTTTTTTTCAGGAAGAGTTTTTTACGAAGGCATTGGAGCACTGGATCCGTTGAATCATCTCCCACGTACCACGCCCGCGCCTGCCCGCCAGGGGCTTTTTTCCTTGATCTTTCAATTACTTTTTTATATGATCTGTTCAGTTACGTTCGGTCGTGCAGTTCTTATCCCGCATTAGTTTCCATCCGGAAACTCGCATTTACCCTCCCCTCTCGATGGGGGAGGGAGAGGGTGGGGGTGATAATGGATAAGAATTTCAAAACCTTCCATTTTGATCCGCCTCACCCTAGCCCTCTCCCGCAAGGGGAGAGGGGGTTTCCGAATGGACACGAATTAGAGAGGAAAGAGAAAGGGAATTGGGATAGACGAAATAAATCGTGAAGGCCATGAGCTTGCCCGGGCCTTATTTGCCCCTTGGCCTTTCTAAACCCTTGATGGAGGGTTACATGGAATGAAAAAGCAGAACCCCATTTCTTAGAAAGAGGTGGGGTTTTGTTTTTTCAGAAACGAGAACCAGAGAAATCGAATGCAAACAAAATAGACCTGACCCTGTTACATTGGTAAGCTTCTCAAAAACCATCGCGCTCTTTGGACTTGCGGACGTCCATGATTTTCACCCCGGAATCCATTTTTATTTTAATGGGTTAAGCAAGAATCAGGTATTGCATGCTAGGCAGAATTATAATATCATGGTATTATTTTTCTGTCTACTATCTGTTCGGTGAAATAGAATGGGAGGCTAAAACGTAGCCGTATCTTGTGGATAGCAGAGGAGTGTAGACATGTCACCTCAAGCCGATCGGGTCCTTCTAGATGCTCTAAAGCTCTCTCCTCTCGAGAGGGCGGAACTTATTGAGAAGCTTCTTGCCAGTTTCTCGTTTCCCGACAGAACGGCCATCGACGAGCGCTGGGCGGCCGAAGCGGAAGACAGGATCGACGCTTATGAGCGGGGCGAGACTGGGTCGAAGCCAGCCGCTGAGGTCTTCGCTCAAATCGAGCGGGGCGAGATCTGATGAAAGTCGAGTTCCTCGATCCGGCCGAAAGCGAGTTCATTGAGGCTATCGGCTACTACAACGGCGAAAGTGAGGGACTCGGCTACGAGTTTGCCACGGAGGTCAACCGAACCATCGGCCGCATCATGGAATACCCGAATGCGTGGGCACAGCTATCGAAACGGACTCGGCGGTGTCGGACGAACCGGTTCCCATATGGTGTCATCTACCAAGTCCGGAGCGACACGATCCTGATCGTCGCAATCATGCACCTGCACCGAGACCCGGAATCCTGCAAAGATCGACTACCGTCCGGGGCGCGTTGAACAACAGCGAACCCGCCGCTGCACCGGACCGGGATAAAGCCCCCGTCCGGTGAGCGGCACCGTTAGATCAAGAATTGAGAATGAAAAGGGAGAGAGGGCTTGCTGACCGAGCTTCTTGAGAAGGTCCTGCACGCAGGCGGGGACGAACTGGAAATTGAGAATAGAGATCGGAAGGAATGGTTCACTGCATTCAATGGCCGGGTAGGGTTCGGCATCGGATCTCTGGACTCTGAGGATGCCAAGCCGGTCTTCAAAGAAATGGATGAATTGAAGAAGAGAAAGCAGGTGAGCATCGGCGGCCGGACCTATGCCCTTCGCTTCCGCGAGTTCGAGAGCTTCGGCGAGACGGTGTATCGAATTCAGATGAAGGAACTCAGCTCGAACAAATCGGCCCACCGGATCGCCGGGAAACCCGGCTCCCGGTGAGCCTTGGCGTTATGCTGAATAAAATGAATGACAAGGAAACCTGATGCCCAAGGAAATCTTCCCATCTTCATACGTTTGTGATTGTGGAAAGGAAAGCCATCACTTCGAGAACACGACCCGGGAGATAAAGGAGACGAGCCACAAGAAACGCCAGATTCTGATCGCTGATGACGGAGAACACGAGATCATTTTCGACCATGGTGATATGGTAGCCATGTACTGCCCGAAAGAGCAAAGAGAAATTCCAGTCATTAGCAGGGTAAATGGTACGACTCGTCCGTAGCGGGGTCGCCGCCCCCCTGTTTCAGCGATACGAGTAGAAAGCAAATATGAAGAAATGGAGACAATGATGGGCACTCGAATACAAAAAAATGATATTGCTGAGGAATTAGCTCAGAAGATGAATAAAAGTAATGAAATAGCAGAAGAATGGATAGATGCCCTTATTGAGACTTTGTATGAGTCATTCAAAAAGGGGCGAAGCGTCACATTACAGGGCTTAGGTGGCTTCTATGTTAAACCCAAAGGAAAAACTTGGGTATTCAAATTCAATCCCAGCCAGAGATTACGCCATCTATTCGGGTGGTCCTCAACTTATAAGGGAGATTGAAAAGGAGATGCATAACGAATCGCTTCACGGGATCGACGGGAAACTGCCCCGCCTCCCCGTGAGCTCACGCGTTGGCAGAGAAATGAGATGAAAAAGGGCATTGTCATATTCCTCCTGGCAGCGTGTATGATATCTTGGTTGACGGACGCATCCGCAGCGACAAGTGTCCTAGAGAGCGGGATTGTGCGAGTCCCCCTTGGGGAGATTCTGGGGAAGGACCGACAATTGACATGGGTTGAGAAATTACCATCGGCCTCTGATGTTACGAACGTGGTTGTCCTTCCGGACATCAACGCCAAGCATGGCGGTACGCTAACTGCCGATTCTTTCAAGACCCTGATCGAGAAGATATAAAAGGAAGGGAATATGGACTGGATGACAATGGCTCAGAATGTCGGCACCTTTGGAGTAGATACGGGGATACTTGGCTCTTTTCTTTTCTGGGTCAGACCTTTTTTTCTGGGGGTTTTTTTCTGGGTCGGACCAGGTTAATTATTTGATATTGCGAAAGAATGACCTGAAAAAAGGCTAATTTTTAGTCTTAGAACGGCATTTTTGAGGGTAAAAACATCCGTCTAAGGCGATAGAAATGCCAAGGACCAACCGACATTACCTTCCTGGTTATGATTGGCACATCACTCATCGATGCCATAAGAAAGAATAATGGGGCTGCGTGGAAGAGGCCCTGGAGAAGCAGAGTCGAGAGAGGCAGCCACGGTGGACGGAGAGCATTGCTGTGGGGAGGGAGGTTCTCGTCAGAGAAACGAAGGAAAAACTTGGCATAAGGGCGGTGGGCCGGGAAGTCATAGAAGGGAATGGAACCTATGAACTGCGAGAGCCTCAAACTCCTTACGAGGCTGTTTTTGGCCTTGAAAATGTGGATTTAAGGGAAGATAATACCTTTTATCGGGACATATCTACTTCAGAATCAAGAGGTTAGCTTGGTCCGACCCGAGATACGACTTCCGAGATACAATCTCTTTTCCCCCCGAAAATTTCTACCTCCACATCACGGCGAATTTAGGATCACGCAAGAAGATTGAAATCTTTTCTTAGATGGAGTTGGGAATCTGCTGCTATCTTTAACGCAATCAACTTTTGTTCCGACCTTTGCTCTGGCCATCCAAGAATATTGGCATGCCTTGGGGGATCATTATCAGGATCTATTTGCAAATTGTTTTTTATGACAGCCATAACCAAAATATCTGCTCGGCCTAACAGTGGCTTCCCTCTTTTTCGGGCAACTTGAAGGTCACCCATCTCCCAAATTTCAGAATCTGCGAGACCCAAAATACGGAATACTGACACTTCCCCGTTAGAGGTTGGCATAAAAGCGTTATATCTGACGCTTCTATCAGCCACTCTTATGTAGCTCCTGTCCAATATATAACGAGATAAGGATTCCTCCAGATTTACTGGGCCCAGCATGCTTTAACCTATGAATAAAATAGACGCCTTAGGCTATCGACAACGACAGGTGGCAAGGATTCAACAAGATTCTCGACGCCATGAATTGTATTGCTTCCAAACAATCCGGCATACGTCAAAGTCCTTTTCCCGCTAACGCTGACAACGAAAACTAATCTTCTTTCTTTATACCATTCTAGTCCAATCTCTCCGTTGGGTTCAGCGAGAATTTCAGGCATGGGGATGGAGAATGGTAGCAATTTAATTAATTTCCAGGCATCGAATACGGCATCTTCGGTTATCGGAGAGGCATTATACCCATCCCAGTTCGCTTTAGACCTTTCTAGATAGAGCTCGATAAGCGATCTGAGCGCGTCTTCCAACGGGCCTCCTAGAGTTACAGGTTCCCAAATATGACCAATTCCTTTTCTGAGACTTTTGAACAGATCTATAGAATCAGAACCAAATCCAGCGCTGCTGGGAACGACCGAGAAGGAAGGACAATTCAGACATTGAATTGCTGCACTCATAGAAATAACCCTTTCAGCTTTTCAGTAATACTTTTAAAAAATATTCTATTTTTGAAGTGACGCAACTCTCCAATGGTTTTCCAAGCTTCTTCACGTTTCATGCCATCAGGGGTTTGCCTAAAAACATCTATGTCCAATATTATGGGGACAAAATCTGGTTTGATAATTTGCTCAAGCGCTTGAGTGATGATAGCTGTAGCATTTATTGTTGGTTCATGTATGACAACGCGAGTGAGAAAGCTACTAACTCCCTGTGGTAAATCTTCTGGAACAATGGGAGGGGCGGTTAAATAATCACTAAAATCCCTAATAGGAAAGGGAATATCCATATGATTAATATTTCGTAAAGCTGCTCTTGTAATCAATTCCGGAGATGTTATGTCCACATACAATTGCCACAATCGATAGGCTTCATCATGAAAGCGCTCCCACGTTTCGTATGGTTTTAATCTACTAAATGTGAAACCATCTGATCTAGCTTGGACTATCTGCCTTTTGTCAGAAGAAATAAATAGATAACCATCAATTTTATCTCCCTCAGTTAGCTTTGGCGGCTCTCCCTTTTTAAAATCAAACCTTACTTCCGATCTCATGCGTTCTTTTCGTTCAGAATATTGACTAGCGATTGCATCGTATAGAGAATTCAACTTATCAACTTTAAAATCTTCCGGCAATTTGACCCGGATATCGATCAAAGCCTCCGTAATGGGCGCTTTTGGCAAAACAGTATATTCGGCCACTAATATTACCTCAGAAGAATTTAATGACAATTATATCAGTAGAAGAGTTTTTGAGAAAGAAAAAAGTATTCATTTCCTATTTTCAGTGAGTTCTTCAGGGAGGGCGTTACGTTGGAAGGAGAGGCCGGTTGAGAGTTCCTTCCAGAAAAGGTCTGCCCCGGCGAAGGGGAAATAGAGGATCTGTGGTTCCTGGAGTTCGACCCGGCAATCTTTGAGCCAGGTTCGGGCCTTTCGGTTACCCTGGGGAATCATCGCCCCCAGGATCACGGGGCCCATTTCACTGGCATCCGCGCAGGGAAGGCTTGCTCCGGCAGTTCCCGGATGGGACCCATCCGGGAAAGATCCGGGTTTCAAGTCAGGCTGAATGAAAGTGAGCCGGCTGGCCAGGGTATGGATAACGTGCGGGTCGCGGAACTTCACGGCGGGAATGTAGAAATAGATGGGCCTCCGGGCCTCCTTCTCAGGGTTCACAACCCTCAGCGGAGGGGCCAGCTTATAAAAGCTCGCCATGTTCTCCATGCGCTCCCCGGTCGATTCCAGTACCGTTTGGCATCGCCAGAAAGGAACCCATAGAAGTTTCTCCCATGACTGGCCTTCCGGAGGGGGAATTACGGAATAAATCGTTTCTGCCCACTCGCCCCCTCTTTCCCGAAAGAGGCGTCGACAGTTCGGGCAAAAGTGCAACACGCTCAAGGGGCGGAAAGGGAACTCCCAGCCGCAGTTCGGACAGCGGAAAGGAAGGAAACGAATCTCGCTGAATTGGAAAGACTTGCGGCTTTCTTCACCCTTGAGTTTTTGTTGGATCACAGATCCATCGGGAAGGGAGCGGAGAACGCTTCCTGCGACAGCGTCGACGAGGAAAACTTCTCGACTCTGGGTATGCTGGCACTCCACGCACCAGATGGGGAAATAGATCACGGAGAAGATTTTCCCCACGAGGCGGTGGAGAATCACTTCGGGAATCAACTCTTCCGCTTCGAGAAATACATTGGCAAAAGCGTCCGCCTTGACCTGGGCTTGTTCCAGCGAAACCTCCAGGGGAAGAAAAGAATCCCTCTTTTGCAGATGCTCCCGCCCGAAGGGCTGGAGGCGAAGCGCCTGGGCACGAATGCCCAGGCTGGAAAGGCCAATGTCCAGGCCCCCATATCCGGGAATCGTGTGGTCCAGTATGCGGGTGAGAAGAACCTTTAGCCGCTCCATCGGAGGGGGGGTTCCGGACAGAATCTCAACCTTCATGGGTTTCAGGCCGAAGATCCAACGGTATACCGTTGCCCGCATGCGCCAGAAAGGAGCGTAGAAAAGGAAGGTCTGTAAGGCCCGCGGGGAAAGCTTTTCCGCCC
>Ga0315273_10013457_pt1 | contig 10514 bp, 7 predicted proteins | sample YL17G02_0_MG_FD_205753 | JGI IMG/M metagenome (GOLD analysis project Ga0315273, IMG submission 205753) | Sediment microbial communities from Yellowstone Lake, YNP, Wyoming, USA - YL17G02_0 | ecosystem: Environmental > Aquatic > Freshwater > Lake > Sediment | place: USA: Wyoming | collected... | reverse complement strand
CAGTAAAGCACGCGGTAAGCATTCTTCTCGTTTTTCTTACCCTCCGGGATGATGCGTTCGACAACCGACGTCAATTTTTTGACGCTATCACCGGTTACGCCCTCGACCTCGATATGGAAGGCTGTGCTGAACTTCTTGAACCAGTCGGCGCGCGTGGCCCCGTCGTGAGAGGTGGAGTCACCGCCTGAGTAGCATAGCAGATTGCGCAGGACCGCCGCGGTATTCTCGCCGGGCTGGCCGAGGGTCGAGCCGTCTTCATCGCGCTTTCTCAAGGCAAGCGCTACTTTTTCGGAGCAATCCCCGCGCGACTCTGGGAATAAGCACTGCAACAGACCGCGAGCCGCGGTGTTGATATTGATTTGAAACTTATCGTCACCGCGGATTTTTGCGTAGGGGAATGCGGTGATGTACGGCCCGAAAACGGCCTCGACATCAGCGTCCCAGCCTTCGATCAAACGCAGCTCGGAAACCGAATCAAGCGGGGCGTTCTTCACCATTTGCCGCGGCGTGCGCTTCTGATAAGGCTCATTTTCATCAGTGTAACCCGAGGCCGGGTCAGCGACTTTGTCGGGATCGATGTAATCTTTGATGCGGTAGGCCAGCTCTTTTCCGGTCACCTTTTTTGATTCGAGGAAGGCCTTCTCGGCCGGGCACGTGAACATCGCCTCCAGCATCAACAGAACCTGAGAGCAGCGACCATTTTGATAGCAATCGTTGACGTTGATCTTAGCTGACTCGTCGCTGATATTGATGGTGAAGGTGCCATCAAACAATTTTAAGGAATCGATGACAGAGCTGTCATTAATCGCGTTTATGCCAAACTGTTCGCTGAAGGCGGCGGTCATCTCCGCGGTCTCACCGCCGATCGGGATGCCATTAAGCACCGTCCAGATGTCGCCTAGGCTGCTGGCGAGGTCGGCATTGGTTGGGTTCTGTTGGGCCTGGAACAAGGCATAGGCGAAGTCCGCCATCAGCAGCAAGTTAGCGATGTTAAAGCCCGACTTGGCCATGTATTCGGCCTTAAGGTTGTCTTTACTGTGGGTCGCTAGCGATAAATTAACCTGCGAGGTCAAAATCAGGTCGCTGGTAAACAACATCATCACCGAGATGATCATGATGGCGATAATCAAGGCGATGCCACGTTGCCCGGCTGAAACCTGCGACTCTGGACCCAAGCCCGCCGTGCTAGCAGAGTCTGAGGTCTGACCTGGTAGGATGTGCTCTGATCCAGGAGGAGGCAACCTTATAGCTGGTCCGTCGACCGGGAACCCCCATAGGGTGCGCGGCAATTTAAATGGCCGTTTCCCCATGTTTATAGTGCCCCCCAGCGAATGGACTTATCTGGCTCTTTCATCTCAACAAAATCTATCGAATTGTTTAGAAAAACCACTGTATTGATCGCCATCACCGCATCATCAAGGGTGGTGGCATCACTGCCTTGGATACCGCTGCGTTCATGGAGGTATGCCTCGATCGTTAGGCGCACCATTTTAGGCATGATGTTACGCGTATCGCTGCGCGCCGAGTCCCAGGCATCTTTAGACCACCGGTCACCCGTCCAGCACTCGAGGCTAAAAGTCTTGATGCCGCGGGCGAGCAGCTTAGTCGGCGGCTCCTCCTTTAGGTCCACGGGCACTACCGGCGTTTCGGCGCGGTAGAGGTCCTTGCGCCCCGGGGCCTCTTTGGAGTCCTTCAGCTGATACACGACAAAGGTGAACTCGGATTCGTTGGCGCTGATCTGTAGTGGTCGGTGCGTCATCGTCGTCAGCGACAGCTTTTCACCAAGGCTCTTTTCCAATTTGAAGACGGTCTTCATGTTACGGTCGATACCGCCGCGAATCTGATCCTTCTGCGACACCAAAAAAGCATGCTGCAGATCGTCGCTTAATCTGCCCACGACCACGCTCAGGCGGTGCAGGGTCTTCGCCCTTTCTCCTAGGCCCTCGCGCACCTCGAAGCCCGATTTGAGCATCGATGCCACGCCGATAGTCAAGGTCATCAAGATCCCGATGGTGATCACCACCTCGAGCAGCGAGAAACCGGCTTGCGGTGCAGAGGGACGATGCATGATCTGAAATTTACCTCGTTATATGCAGGATGCACCCAGGTGCTTGCTGGTAGAGCTGATACCAAATCACTCATGTGCCATCAGGGTGGCCGTCGCGAATAAGGCCGGCATTTGGATCACCTTATGGTGGAGGCAGGTCAGGCGCCCCACCTGGGTTCGCGGCAGGGTCGACAGCTCCGGGGTCAACCGGTGCATTCTTGGTCAACGGCGATTCGACCTTGGGCTTATTGGCTGCGGCGACTTTCTTGACCCAGGCGTCATACACCGGCTTCAGCTGCGTGATGGCCTCGCTGATTTTGGCTTGGTTGGTCAGCAGGTAGGTCATGCCCGTCGAATTCTTCTGTGCCCCCTCTGGCCACGACACATCAACGTGCGCGGTAAGAAAGATCGGCTCATCTCCAAAGATCTGCTTTACCGCAGCCTCGATCATGTCATTAGATCCACTCTCGCCCTTACTGCTGCGCTTGTCGCTGGCGTTACCGTCGGCATCTGTCTTTTTTTTGCCGCCGCCGACGGCCATCTCCAGCAATTTAGCAAAGGGGAATTTCCACTCGACGATCTCCAGCGAGTAGCTGTACTCGCTGGAGTCTTCGAATTTCTGATCGGTCTGGTGCGTCATCAATTCTTTAAAAGGCTTGCTGCGCCAATGATATTCGACTTGGGACAGCACGCGACGGGCTCGCCAGGTGGCTTCGGTAATGTTGCGCCCGTAGTCAGAAAAGACGATGGCGTTGCCTTGAACGGCAGCTACCTCAACAATAAGGAAGGCCACAATCGCCAGGGCGATCACCGTTTCAATCAAGGTGAAGCTGGCCTCACCTGAATGGTCTCTAGTCGATTTTGTCTTGTTGGACATCGTAGTCTTGATATCCCGGGATGACTTCCGCGACGCCCTCATAGGGATTGGTCACGATGGTGTAAGGTTCCTGCGTCTCATCGGGCACTAAATCGTCTTTTTTAATATAAATATAGATAACCGCGCGCTCGACATACCCCGTGGGAAAGAAGTAGATCATCCCCCTTGCTTCTGGACCAATCTCGTTCAGGTCCTGTTTGTGCCCGTGGTGCTCGGCCTGCATCGACTTAACCATCATGTGTGGTCCGATACTTCGGTTCGACCACTCTAGGCTTTCCACCCGAGTCCATTGTGCCCGCTTTAGGGACCGCTTCGCCATCAGCACTGGCGACTCCGGGGGAATCTCCTTACCTGATTTCGGGTCGGCCACAGTCGATCCGGCTAAATCCTTATAATCATTAAATTTACTATCGAATAAGCTAGCCTCGTCCTTCTCTTCTTGTTCGCCAGGATCGCGGTCTATCTTATCACTACCAAGACCGAAGGTGGACTTGTCGGTCTCCTCCAGCCAGTAATCACCTGAATTAAACTGGATGACGAGGCGATAGGGCTTGCCAGTGAGGATTGCCAGATCAAATGCCCCACGAATATCTGCGGCTATACCATTAAGCTTCGTCGCCGTTTCGGCGCCGCTGCGCATATTGAACTGCGGCATAGCGACCGAGTAGATAAACGCGATCAACGCCATGACGATGATAACCTCGATCAAACTAAAGCCGCCAACGGGGGCAGCAGCCGTGACCGAGGCGGTACGCCGAAGTTTAAGGGGCTTTCGCATCCGACTCCGGGTAGTTGACGTCATCTGGCGTGCCCATCTGCCCATCGCTGCCAGCACAATGCAGCTTGAAGCTACGCCCATCGGACTCATAGCTAAAATCGTTGCCCCAGGGATCCTTTAACTTATTCTCTTCGATATAGGGACCGCGCCAGGTCTTGGCATCACCGGGGTTGGTCACCAACGACTTAAGGTCGGCTGGGTACTTGTTATTATGGATGCGATACATCTGCAGGTTTTGCTGGATGACGCCAAAGGCTAGCTTAACCTGGTCCTGTTTGGCATTTTCTGATTGACCGACCAAGTTTGAAACCATGTACGCCATCAGGGTACCAAGCAGGGCGACGACGATGATAATTTCGATTAATGACATGCCGCGTTGCCCCTCGGCGAGAAACTGCGGATGCATCAAGGCATGGCATCGACGAGAAAGACTACGAACCTGAACTAACATGAATCACTCCTTACATAGTGGACCACACCGCCGAAACGGGGTAGCTGTCTAAAGACCAGAACATTGCACCTACGGACCATGGCCTGAATCTAGCGACAAAGATATGAATGATAGATTAGCGGATTTGGTTCATGATCGAAAGCATCGGTACGATGACGGAGGCGATGATGCCGCCTGCCGAGCCCGCCATCAGGATGATCATGACCGGCTCGATCAACGAAATCAAACCTTCAATCTTACGCTGCACCTCAGCCTCGTAAGCGACTGCGACATGCGACAACATCTCTTCGAGCTGCCCGGTACGTTCGCCGGTCATGATCATATGAGTCACTAAAGGCGGGAAACGATTACTCTTTTCAATCGTAACCCCAAGGCTTTTGCCCTCCTGGACAGAAATTTTTGAGGCTTCAAGGACCTCGGCGATCACCGAATTGGAGATGATGTTTTTGGTAATCTCCAAAGCCTTTATGATCGGCACACCGGAAGACAGCAGCGTCGACAGGGTCTGGGTGAACCGCGACACCTGCATGCGCATAATGAGTGGGCCAAAAATCGGCATCTCCAGCGTTGCCTTGTCAAATTTGTAGCGCCCTTCCTTCGTTGCCAGGAAGCGCTTGGCAGCAAAAAAGATGCCGCCAAGGGCTAGCGGCAGCAAAAACCATTGATGCTGGAGGAACTCGGAGATGTTGATCGTCAACTTCGTGTACCAAGGCAGGGGTGCCTTGAGGCTCACGAAAATCTTCTGCAGTTTTGGTACCAGACTCATGAGGAGGTAGCCGATGAGACCCACCTGAGCCAGCATCATGACCATCGGGTACATCATGGCGCTCATCACCTGGCCCTTGGCGGCCTCCTGCTTTTCCATGTAGTCGGCCAACCGGTCGAGTACAACTCCGAGGCTACCAGAGCTCTCGCCGGCACGGACCATATTGACATAGAGGCGGTTAAAAACCGCAGGAAACTGCTGAGCAGAATCGGCGAAGCTCTTACCCTCAGATACCTGCTCGCGGACTGCTGACAGGGTGCCCTGCAAGACCTGGCTTTCGACTTGAGCGGTTAGGGCGCGCAGGCACTCATCAAGCGGGATGTGGGCATTGGTCAATACCGCAAATTGCCGCGTCATCACTGCAATCTCCATGGGCTTGACGCGGCTGGAGAAGAGCGTATTTTTCGCCCGGATCTTGTCCATGGAGACTTCTTCTTTGATCTCCGAGACGATAATCTTATCTTTTTGCCGCAGCCGTAGCTTGGCCGCCTTGGGTGAATCGGCTTCGATTTTGCCCTTGCGAGCAGAACCGGAGGCCGCGTCATAGCCTTTATAGGTGTAAATGGCCAAAGCATGATCCTAGGTTTATGATTCCAGAGCCCAGCATTGCTACTAGCGTAGATCGTCCGTCTGGGTGTTGGCCATCGCCTCTTCGAGTGAAGTCAGTCCAATGAGCACTTTACCCATTGCTGAATCACGCAACGTCTTCATACCCTTTTCCAGGGCCTTTTTCTTGATCTTGTTGGAATCCTGCGACAGCAGCAGGACGTCCCGTATGTCGTCATCGAGGATCATTAACTCATGGATCCCCATACGCCCCTTATAGCCCAGGCCATTGCACTCCTCGCAACCGTCTCCGGCCCGGTAGATCTTACGCGCGGCCAGGGTTTCACGCGTCATACCCATAAGTAGCAGCTCGCCGTCGAGCGGATCGTAGGCCTCGCGGCAACTGGAGCAAAGGCGGCGGATCAAACGGGTTGCCATGATTCCGAGCACGGCCGTCGAAACCTGGAAGGGCTGCACACCGAGGTCGAGAAAGCGGGTCACGGTGGTCGCCGTGTCATTGGTATGCAAGGTCGAGAATACTAAGTGACCGGTCATCGATGACTGAATCGCAATCCCGGCGGTTTCGCTATCGCGGATCTCGCCGATCATGATCACGTCCGGATCCTGCCGCAAGATGGAGCGCAAGCCCTCCATAAAAGTCAGGCCGATCTTCTCTTTAACCTCCACCTGCCCGACCCCGGCTAGTTGATATTCGACCGGGTCCTCGATCGTAACGATATTGATGTCAGTGGTATTGATGTGCATGAGCGAGGCATACAGCAGGGTCGTCTTACCGGAGCCGGTCGGCCCGGTCACCAGCACGATGCCATGGCTCTGCTCAATCAGGTTGATCCATTTAGCGCTTATCTCAGGATCAAGGCCCATATCCTCCAAGCGTTTAGACCCTGAAGACTTGTCTAGTAACCGCATGACGATGCGCTCACCGTGCGAGGTCGGCAGCACCGACAAGCGGACGTCAATGTCTTTACCGGCAACACGAAACGAAATCCGGCCGTCCTGAGGTATGCGCTTTTCCGCGATATTGAGCTTACCGATGATCTTGATCCGAGTCGCCAAGGTCGAGGCGTGCCGACGCGGTATCTGCATCTTGTCCTGCAGCGCACCATCGATGCGAAAGCGAACCATGATCTCGTTTTCGTAGGGCTCGATGTGAATGTCAGAAGCGCGTTCTTTCGCGGCCCGGGCGAGCAGGCCGTTCACCAGGCGAATAATCGGCTTTTCGTCGTCGGTCGACTCAAGCAGATCACGGGTCTCCTCGAGGTCATCGCCCTCACCAATCTCGGGTGCATTCAGGTCTTCTAAGACCTTTTGTGAGGCGTCGTTGGAGCGTTCGTAAACTCGGTTTATACTGTTCTCGATCACCGCAGCCGGACTGACGATCATATTGATATTCGTGGACAAAATCAGGCGCAGGTCATCGAGTGGGAAGACATTGAGCGGATCAGCAACGGCGACGGTTACATTAAAATCGTCTTTGGCCACCGGCAGAATTTTGTGATCACGACAGAACTGAATGGGAATGCTATCAACCAGGGTAGGGTCGATATCATTGGTCGGCAGGCGGCCGTAATAGGGTAGGTCAAGCTGATAGGCCAAGGCGCGTAACACATCTTCTTCGCTAATCACCTCCTGCTCGATCAGGATCTCGCCCAGCTTGGCTGTAGATTCTCCCTGCCTTGCCAGGGCAGAATTGAGTTGGTCCTCGGATAGAGCCTCAGATTCAACAAGGATCTGTCCCAGGGATTTACGCTGCAGTTTGCGAAACGAAACCGGCGGCAGATTGCTCCACTTTGGATGAAGCGGCGTCCCGCCCCCCTCAACAAGAGGAGCTGGAAGGTCAATGGCTGGATCTGCTTTTTTCCCGTTCAATGCCGCATCCTTTAGTCATGTCCGCAGGCCAGTCTGCCGCCGTTTGCCGCGCCTGAGCCAGGAAGTTAGCCGTCGTTGCCGCCGCTTTCAACCGGTTCTGCTGGTGGGGGCGGTGGCGGTGGGGCAGCGTCAACGGCGCCATCAGAGCCGCCCCCTGCCGCGCCATCGCTGCTATCGCCTGAGCCAGCCATCGGCACATAGGTAGGCGACTCATCAATCTTTTCAGCCTTCCTGTCGTTCTCTATGGCTTTTGCTGCCTTTTTCTCGTCGCTTGGCGGCTGACTTGGGCTGGTTTCACTCTCGCCCGAGCCTTCATACATCACCTTCAGCATCTCTTCACGCCGAGCTGCCTCGACGCGGTCGATATCGTCGGGTACGTACTGGCCATCCTCCTTAGTTGGGAGCATGGCATAGAAGTCGTCTTTGATGTGATCAGAACCAAAGATGCTGGCCAAAATCTGATCACGCTCCTCCAGCTTCTGTTTATACACAGCCGCCAGATCGTCGGCGCCGTGGATGATATGTGGAGTCAAAAATATCATCAGGTTATTACGCGAATGCTCGATGTTCGAGTTGCGAAACAGCCAGCCGATGATCGGGATATCGCCGAGCAAAGGGATCTTTTTAAAGTTCTGAAATTCACGGGTCTCGACTAAACCGGAGATTACGATCGTCTGGCTGTTTTTAACGGTGACGGTCTGCTTGGTCTTGCGTTTACTGAGCTTCGGCAGACCGCTGGTTGGGTCGATGCCGATGACCGAATTCTGCTCTAGATCGACCGCCAAGGTTACATAGTTGGACTGGCTAATGTTTGGCTTGATCCGCAAGGTCAAGTCGACGTCTTCTTTTTCCACCTTGTTGGCGATAGCGCCGGTGATGGGAGTAATCTCTTTAGAGGTAAAGAACAGCTTTTGCCCGGCAACGACTTGAGCTTCTTCGTTGTTGGAGGTCAGGATATTGGGCGACGATAGGACTCGGGTGTTGGTGTCGGTTTTGATCATCTTAATCAGAGCACCTGGACTAAAGGTGCCCAAGCCAGCGATGTTGACTTGCTTGCCGGACAGAATCCCGACCGTCATATCTTCGGAAAAAGCTCCAGCAACGCTTTGTATTTGCTGTAAATTATTGGTCTGAGAGGCGCCTGGCGCATTGGCCGCCGCCTGCGCCGCAATGAGCGGACCAAGGGCTTGGCCCTGCCAGGTGGTGGCGATACTCGTGTCGCTTGGGCCGCCGCGGCCAGCGAAAACACTGGTACCAAACTGAAAGCCGTTGCCGATATTGATATCGAGGATGTCCGCCTCGACATAAACTTGAGAACGGCGCAGGTCAAGCTTACGAATCAACGAGTTGATGGTCTGATAGGCAGCATGGCTGCCGGTGATCAATAGGGAGTTTGACGATTCATCGGGAGCGATTTTGACATCATCACCGAGCGAAGCCACCGATATTGGCTCAGACATACTTGGGGCAGCACCAGGTACCGTACCTATGGGTGGCCGACGAAAATCAGGCATGCCGCCGGGTGTCGTCTTTTTCCCGGTCGCGAGCGCGGATAAGGTCGCGGCTAGTTTTTTAGAGTCCGCGTAATCGAGTGGCCGCACATGGATCGCACTTTGCCGTGAGGGGTCATCTAGCTGGATGTCGAACTTACGCACCAAAGCCTTGACGTCGGCAATGGTGCGCGGCGGACCGAAGATGATCACTGAGTTTGTGCGTTCGTCCGTCATGATTTTGTAACCATGATAGCCGCTTGAACCCGCACCTTTTTTTGCCTCGGCGCTATTCTTAAAAATCTCGGTGACCTTCTCGCTGATATTCTTCGCCTCGGAAAAACGTATCGGCACGATAGCTACTTGGTTTTGCTGGCCCTGCACGTCAAGCAACTCGAGGATGTCGAGAATACGCCGGACTTTATAGCCTGAATCACTGATAATGAGAGTATTTGTCGGCGGATAAGCGATCATCGAGTTGGAGGCGACAATCCGTGACAACGTCGACTGAATCTCCTTGGCGTCGATGTACTTAAGCGGCACGATCTGGGTGATGATCTCATCGGTCATCATCGTCCAACTTGAACCAAGGAAGGTCTTAAGATTGCCTTTCACAGCAGTTCGCACTGGCATAATCTTAATGACCTTACCAGTTTCTACCGTGGTCAACCCGAGCAGGTTTAAAGCCGAGAGAAAAGCCTGATAGGCCTCTTCCTTGGTCACCTTGCGCGGCGAGATGATCTGCACCTTACCGTTGACATTGCGGTCTAAGATGACGTTTTTACCGGTCCACAAGGCCACCGCTTTAATAATATCCTTGATCTCAGTAGGCTCAGGAAAATCGATATTGACCAACTCCTGGCCAGCAGGCACCCCGGCCGAGCCTTGCCGCAAGCCGGGCACCTTGACGACCGCCGGAGCCTTGGCGTTGCCCGATGGCACCGTATGGGCTTTGATCTCGTCGATGCCGCCTGCCGCCGCATTGCCGGCATCATCCGGGCTGTTGGGCAGGTCTTTGTCTTCTTCTGGCAGAGCACTGCTGGCGACGGGATCCTCGCGGTTTTTTTGCACTGGAGCCACGACCTTCTTCAGCGGTGGTGGTGCCGCGCGGGCTGGCGCAGGAGTGGCGGCTGCGGCCACAGGCTGGGTGCTCGCAACCGGTAATATGGTCGGCTTAGCTGCAGCGCTCGTCGTCGGGACTGCGACGCTGGGAGCAGCGGGAGGCCCCGCCACAGCCCCGGCTACGCCCTTCGCAGCTGGAACACTTGCGGCAGCAGCAGCAGCTCCTGTTGCAGCGGGAGCGCTTGCCGCAGCAGCGGCAGTGCTGGTTGCAGCGGGAGCGCTTGGCGCAGTAGCGACTGTACTGGTCGCAGCAGGCTGCGTCGCTGGAGCGCTTGCCGCAACAGCGCTAGCGCCTGGCGAGGCCGCAGCCCCATCGGCTTTCGCAGCAGGTACCACGGCAGCGGTCGCCAAATTTGGTAGGGCTAATATTGCCAACGCCAGAGCCAGGGCCGTTAACGGAGCCATGAGTCTTTCGGCATCGTTCCTATAAGCAAACATTGATCTCTCCCTCTATTGGTAGGCCCACAACTTCACTGGATGCGACACGTCAACATCATTGGCTGTGTGCCATTTCTCAAGATATGAATGCGCACTTCTTTTTCTTTAG
>Ga0315273_10013456_pt1 | contig 10514 bp, 7 predicted proteins | sample YL17G02_0_MG_FD_205753 | JGI IMG/M metagenome (GOLD analysis project Ga0315273, IMG submission 205753) | Sediment microbial communities from Yellowstone Lake, YNP, Wyoming, USA - YL17G02_0 | ecosystem: Environmental > Aquatic > Freshwater > Lake > Sediment | place: USA: Wyoming | collected... | reverse complement strand
GCTCGGCGTCGCCCGCGAGATCGCGAAGGCGATGAACGGGTACAAGGTGATCGTCGACAAGAGCACGGTTCCGGTGGGCACGGCCAGCCGCGTGCGCGAGATCATCCGGCGCGAGACGACGTATCCGTTCAGCGTGGTCAGCAATCCTGAGTTCCTCAAGCAGGGCGGAGCGGTTGCGGATTTCTTCAAGCCCGATCGCGTGGTGATTGGGGCCGAGGACGAGAAGGCCGCCGAGGTGATGCGGAACCTGTACAGCCCGTTCACGCGCACCGGCGCGCCCATTATGGTGATGGACTGCGCCAGCGCGGAACTCTCCAAGTACGCGGCAAACGCGCTGCTGGCCACGAAGATCTCGTTCATGAACGAAATCGCGAACATCTGTGAGTTGTTTGGCGCCGACGTCGACCAGGTTCGTCACGCAGTCGGCTCGGACCACCGGATTGGTCCATCGTTCCTGTTCCCAGGCACGGGGTACGGCGGGAGCTGCTTTCCGAAGGACGTCAAGGCGATCATCAAGTTCACCGCCGACAAGGGCTACGATTTCCGCATTGTGAAGGCTGTCGATGCGGTCAATCACTTGCAGAAGTCGGTTCTGGCCTCCAAGATGGAGAAGCACCTTGGGTCGCTGAAAGGCAAGACGATTGCGGTTTGGGGGTTGTCGTTCAAGCCCCGTACTGACGACATGCGCGAAGCCCCGGCGGTCGTGCTGATCGAGCGCCTCCTGGCGGCCGGGGCCAAGGTGCAGGCGTTCGACCCCGAAGCCATGCCGGTGGCGAAACAGTTGTTCGGCAACAGGATCGTGCTGGCGCCGACCAGTTACAAAGCGCTCGAGGGTGCCGACGCCATGGCGCTGGTGACGGAATGGAACGAGTTCCGTGAGCCGGACTTCGCGAAGATGCGCAAGGCGATGAAGACGCCGCTCATTTTCGATGGCCGCAACATCTATACCCGCGAGGCGATGCGGACGCATGGGTTCCAGTACTTCAGCATCGGCCGCTAGCGTGGGGGCCATCCTGGTCACCGGCGGGGCCGGCTACATCGGGAGCCACGCCGCCAAGGCGATCGCCGCCTCGGGCCGGCGCGTCGTCGTCATCGACAATCTGTCGACCGGGCATCGCGGTGCCGTCCGCTGGGGCGAGTTGATTGTCGCCGACGTCCGCGACGTGGCGCGGGTCCGCGAGACGATTCGACAGCACGAGGTCGTGGCGGTGATGCACTTCGCAGCCTCGTCTCTGGTCGGCGAATCGGTGCGAGACCCGATCGGCTATTACGCCAATAACGTTGGCGGAGCGCTGGCCGTCCTGGAGGCCATGGTTGGGGAGTCGATCACGCGATTGGTGTTTTCGTCGAGCGCTGCGGTCTTTGGGGATCCGGACGAGACGCCGATCACCGAGGACCATCCGACCCGCCCGATCAACCCGTACGGCGAGACCAAGCTGACCGTTGAGCGCGCGCTCGGTCACTTTGAGCGGGCGTACGGCACCCGGAGTGTCTCGCTGCGCTATTTCAACGCAGCCGGCGCGGATCCGAATGGCGACCTGGGTGAGGATCACCAGCCCGAGACACACCTGATTCCACGCGCCGTCGAAGCCGCGATGGGGGGGCCGGCTCTTCATGTGTTCGGCGGCGACTATCCCACGCCAGACGGAACCTGCCTCAGGGATTACATCCACGTGAGCGATCTCGCCCGCGCGCACGTGCTGGCGCTGGAGCATCTGGAAACCCACGGTGCGACCCGGGTGTACAACCTCGGCATGGGCAAGCCGTTTTCGGTACAGGATGTGATCAGCGCAGTCGAGCGGGTGAGCGGCAGGCGCGTGCCGGCCGAACGCGCGCCTCGGCGTTCAGGAGATCCGGCTGTGCTGTTGGCCTCGAGCGAACGAATTCGGACCGAGCTCGGGTGGCGACCGGAGTTCGTGGATCTCGACGTGATCGTGGAGAGCGCCTGGGCGTGGCGACGGGCTCATCCGCACGGGTATCAGGAGGAGGCGGTGCGCTGATGCCGAGGATCCGCGGAGTCGTGCTCGATCCGCGGTGTCCTGGCCAGCGGCGCAGCCGGTCCCGCCAGTGAACCCACTGCTGCGACTTCTCAGGTATGGGCGCCCGTATCGGGGCCGGTTCGTCGTGGCCCTGCTTGCGATGCTCGTGTACGCCGGCGCGTCGGCCTGGCTGGCGTTACTCATCAAACCCATCATCGACAAGGTCCTGATTCGGCAGGAAGCCCTCGGCACGGTGGCGCTGTCGATTCTGCTCTCGTATCTGTTGAAAGGCCTTGGATCCTACGTCTCGGCGTACTTGATGGCGGACGTCGGGCAGCACGTGGTGCGCGACATTCGCGACGGCCTGTTTCGCCATACCCTCGGGCAGTCGGCCGCCTTCTTCAAGTCGCGGAGCACGGGGCAGTTGCTCTCGCGGCTGACCAACGACGTCGGCCAGGTTCAGCAGGTCGTGTCGGAAACGATGGCCGACTTGTTGCGGGAGTCGCTCGCCGTGGTCGGATTCGCGGGCGTGCTGTTCTACTACGACCTCGGGCTGGCGCTGGTCTGCCTGACCGGCGCGCCGCTCGTGTTGTATCCGCTTGTTCGGCTCGGACAGGCCTTGCGCAAGACGACCAGGCGGAGCCAGGAGCACCTGGAGACGATGTCGCACGTCGCAACTGAGGCGTTTACGGGCCTGCGGATCGTCAAGGCATTCGGCGCCGAGGATCGCGAGGGTTCTCGGTTTGGCATGGCCACTCGCGCCCTGTACCGGGCGAATATGAAGGTGACGGCCGCAGTGTCGATGATGCCGCCCATTATGGAGCTGCTTGGCGGCGTGGCGATTGCGGCGGCGCTGTGGTACGGCGCCCGGGAGATTGCGGCGCATCGCATGACCGAGGGCGATTTTGCCCGGTGTGTCGGGGCGCTGCTGCTGATGTACAGCCCCCTCAAGAAGCTGAGTCGCGTCCACGCCAATATTCAGCAGGCCATCGCCGCATCGCAGCGGATCTTCGAGTTGATGGATACGCATACCGAGGTGCCCGACGAACCGGGCGCACCGCGACTCGCGCCCATGCAGCACGGAATCGAATTTCGGGATGTGACGTTCGAGTACGAGGACGGACGGGGCCGAACAGCGTTGGGAGGCGTCTCGTTCACCGTCCGTGCCGGTCAGACCGTGGCCGTGGTTGGCCGGAGCGGTGCCGGCAAGACCAGTCTCGTCAACCTCCTGCCCCGTTTCTATGATCCGTCGGAGGGCGCGATCCTGATTGACGGGACGGACATCCGGCGAATCCGCCTGGCCTCATTGCGACAACAGATTGGCATGGTGACGCAGGAGACCGTGCTCTTCGACGATACCGTCGCCAACAACATCGCGTACGGCCGGCCCGGGGCGCGCTCCGACGACATCGAGGCGGCCGCCCGCGCGGCCCGCGCACATGAATTCGTTTCGGCGATGCCGGCAGGGTACCAGACGAGGATTGGCGAACGCGGCCAGCGGTTGTCGGGCGGCCAGCGGCAGCGCCTGGCGATTGCGCGGGCGATCCTCAAGAACTCGCCGATCCTGATTCTTGACGAGGCGACTTCGTCGCTCGATGCCGAATCCGAGGCGGCCGTGCAGGACGCGTTGGCCAACCTGATGCGCAACCGGACGTCGTTTGTCATCGCGCATCGCCTGTCGACGGTGCAACGGGCCGACCTGATTGTCGTTCTCGAGCGCGGTCGCGTGGTAGAGGTTGGCCGGCACGACGACCTGATGGCGCGGCCCGAAGGGGTGTACGCTGGGCTATACGAGCTGCAATTCGGGGGCTCGCGCCGGAAAGGCACCGCGCGGGAGCGCGGCGGGAGCGTCGAACCATGATGAAGAGCATGACGGGATTCGCGAGCGTCACCCGCGAGGAGGCGGGCGCGAGCATCGGCGTGACCGTGCGGAGCGTGAATCACCGGTACCTGGATGTGCAACTGCGTCTGCCTCAGTTCTTGAGTGCCATCGAGTCCAGGATTCGGGGCGTGGTCCAGCAGCGCGTGGCGCGGGGGCGCGTCGAGGTGGCGATCGCCATTCAGCTCAGGCAGCAGCCGAAGCTTGAGATCGAGCTCAACGAGGCGTTCGCGACCGCGCTGGCAAGCGCGATGGCGCGGGCGAGGGCCGTCGGACTGGTCGAAGGCGCGCTACAACCCGGCGACATTATGCGGTTCCCGCAGGCGTTGACCGTCCGCGAGCAGGCCGCGGAACTGGACGCCGAAGCCGCCGCGGCGATCGAAGTCGGCATCCTGGGCGCGGTCGAGCAGGCACTGCAGGAACTGGAAGTCATGCGCAGCCGGGAAGGGGCTCTGCTTCAGCAGGACCTGGATGCGCGCAGAACGGCCGTCGCCGGCCAAATGGAACGCGTGGCCGGGCTGGCGCAGGCAGGGGAGCGCACGCTCCGGGAACGGCTGGGCGTGCGGATCGCCGAATTGACGACGGAACTCACGGTTGACCGTGGTGCGGTCGCCCAGGAAATCGTCCGCTTTGTCTCGCGTTCCGACATCAGCGAGGAGTTGGTGCGCTTTCGCGCACATGTGACGCAGTGGATTTCGCTCTCCGATGGACCAGAGCCGTGCGGCCGCAAGCTGGACTTCCTGCTGCAGGAGATGAATCGCGAAGTCAATACGACCGGTTCAAAAGCCGATGGAGAGGGGATTTCGGAACTGGTGATTTCGATCAAGGCGGAACTCGAGAAGATGCGGGAACAGGTGCAGAATGTCGAGTAGCCCGACGCGGCGGGGACAACTGTTTGTCGTGTCGGCACCGTCCGGCACAGGAAAGACGACCGTCGTGGAGACGCTGGTCGCGTCGATGCCGCATCTCCAGGAATCGCGCTCGTACACCAGTCGACAGGCACGGGTGGGCGAGGAGGACGGGGTGGACTACCACTTCGTGTCCCGCCAGCGCTTCGAAGCGATGATCGCGGGCGATCAGTTCCTCGAGTGGGCCGAGATCTACGGCGATCTGTACGGCACATCCCGGGTCGATACCGAACGCGTACAGTCGCAGGGGGACGATCTCGTCCTGGTGATCGACGTGCAGGGTGCCAGGAAGATCCGGCGCCGGGGCGTTCCCGCCGTGACCGTGTTCGTCATGCCGCCGTCGCTCCAGGTGCTCGAATCGCGGCTGCGCGGCCGGTGCACGGATAGCGAGGCCCAGATTCAGCGTCGGATCGACGTGGCCCGCGAAGAAATCAAGGCCTTCCGTGAGTACGATTTCGTGGTCGTCAATGACGAGGTCGGCGAGGCGGTGGAGCACCTTCGCTCGATAGTCACGGCTGCGCGTCTGACTCTGGCGGCCACGACGCCGGCAGCGGAGCGCATTGCGGCAACCTTCAGTGTCGGTGGAGAGTAGACGGGATTCGGGGTTCGAGGGCAAGCGCCCCCGGCTGAGGCCTGCGGGACGGCGGCTTCCGGAGCGGCCCCTCGAACCAAGCCGACAGCGAAGTCTGCAAAACGTGCCGTGAGGGCCAAGACCGGCGGCGCGAATAGCGCGACCGTCAGGTCGGCGAGAGATCCCGGCAAGGCGCGTTTTGCCGGCTTGTGTGAGCGGGGACGCGGAGGAACCCTCGTCGCGCCGGCCTCGGGGGGGAGGAATATGCCATGGCGCTGATAGCACTCGGCGTGACAGGCGGCATCGGGGCCTACAAAGCCATCGACGTGGCCAGGGGTCTTCAGAAGCGCGGCCACGACGTCGTGGCGATCATGACGAGAAACGCGCGTCGATTTATCGGCCCGGTGACCTTCGAGGCGATCACGAAACGGCGCGTCGTGACGACGCAGTGGAAGGCGGGCGCCAACGCGGACATCGAGCACATCGCGCTCGCGTCGTCTATCGACCTGCTGGTGGTTGCGCCGGCGACGGCCAACATCCTGGGCAAGTTCGCGGCGGGTATCGCGGACGACTTTCTGTCGACGTTGTACCTGGCGACGCGCGCGCCCGTGCTGGTCGCGCCGTCGATGAACACCCACATGCTCGAGCATCCGGCGACCGCAGCAAACCTGAAGGTGCTGGCCGAACGAGGCGTGCATGTCCTGCAGCCTGATTCCGGGTACCTGGCCTGCGGCTGGACCGGCAAGGGGCGTCTCGCGGATCCGGAAACCATCGTCGAAGCCGCGATACGGATCCTGGAACCGCGGCGCACGCTCGATGGCCGCAAGGTCCTCGTGACGGCTGGGCCGACCTTTGAGGATCTTGATCCGATCCGGTTCCTTGGCAATCGCTCGAGCGGGAAGATGGGGTTTGCCATTGCTGCCGAAGCGGTGCGGCGTGGCGCCGACGTCACCCTGGTGGCTGGTCCAACATCGGTGACGCCACCGGAGGTGTCTGAACTGGTGCGCGTTCGCAGCGCGGAGCAGATGCGGGACGCCGTGATGGAACGCCTGGCGGTGGCCGATGTGGTCGTGATGGCGGCGGCGGTCGCCGACTACCAGCCCGCGCACCAGGAGGCTCACAAGATCGCCAAGACGGCCGAGTCGCTGACGGTCACGCTGACGCGCACGCCGGACATCCTGGCGGAGATCGGCCGGTGGCGAAAGGCGCACGGAGGGCCACGGCCGGTCATCGTGGGGTTCGCGGCCGAAACGCAGGACACGGTGGCGCGCGCTAAACGCAAGCTTGCGGCGAAAGGCGCCGATCTGATTGTGGCCAACGACGTGCTGCAGGAGGGTGCCGGATTCGAATCCGACACCAATATCGTCACCCTGATTGGGCCGGACTCGAACGAACCGCTGCCCATTCAGTCGAAGGTCTCGATTGCCGGCCTGATTCTCGATCGGATTGAAGTCCGGCTCGGAGATCCTGGCGTGGCGTAACCGTAGTCTCGCAGGGAAATGGAAGTCGACCAGATATGAGTCAGACCGATGAGAGGGTCCAGCTTGCCGAGCATCTGAAGTTTTTCGGAGAGATGGGAGTCGCTGGGGCCTCACGCGATCCCGCATGGCGTCAGCGCGCTGGGCTTCCCGTGAATCACGGAAACGGGGAGCCCGAGCCGTCGCTGGAAGGCGAACCGGGCGAGACGGACGGAAAGGGCGATGTGCGGGTGGAAACGCTTGAGATGGTTCGCGCCGACATCGGCGACTGCACGCGATGCAAGCTGCACCGGCTTGGACGGTCCCAGATCGTGTTCGGAGTCGGCCATCCGAATGCCGAATTGATGTTCGTGGGCGAGGCCCCGGGCCACGACGAAGATGTGCAGGGCATTCCGTTTGTCGGCCGGGCAGGTCAATTACTGACGAAAATCATCGAAGCGATCGAGTTGACGCGCGACCAGGTCTATATCGCGAACGTGATCAAGTGTCGCCCGCCGGAGAACAGGAATCCCGAGCCCGACGAGGTCGATACCTGCGAGCCGTTCCTCTTCCGGCAGGTGCAGGTCATCAAGCCGAAGGTCATCGTCGCGCTGGGCACGTTTGCCGCCCGCACGCTCCTGCGAACCACTGAGCCGATCTCGAAGCTGCGGGGCCGCTTCTACAAGTACGGCGATGCGGCGTTGATTGCCACCTTCCATCCGGCCTTCCTGCTTCGCAGCCCAGACAGGAAGCGCGACGTGTGGGACGACATGAAGAAGGTGCGCGCCGTGCTGCGCGGCGACGGCACCGACACGCAGGCGTAGCCGTCGATGCTGCGTCTTGCCTCGGTGGCCGTGCCGGTTCCCGCACTCGGCCTCCTCACGTACCGCGTTCCCCCGGAACTGGATTCGCCGGCCATCGGCAGTCGCGTCCTCGCTCCGCTGGGCACCAGGACGGTCACCGGTTGCGTGGTGTCGGTCGAGTCGCTGGAGGAGAGCGACGAGCGCGGACGCGGAGGAACACTCCGCGACATCATCGACCTGCTGGACGAGGAAGCGTTTCTGCCAGGGTCGGTCGTCAGGCTGGCGTTGTGGGTGTCGGAGTACTACGCGTGCGGACCGGGAGAAGCCATCGCGGCGGCTGTCCCGCCGATGGCCTGGGTTGAGAGCCGGCGGATCGTGACGTTGACCGACGCCGGCCTTCGCCGTCTCGACGAGGCACCTGGCGATAGCCTATCGGCGATGCAGCATGCCGCGCTGCGGGTGCTGGTGGGAGGCCGCGGGCTCCCGGTGTCGTCGCTGCGCAGCCGCCTGGCGAAAGATCTCGGCGGACATGCGCGGGTGCCGATGAACGCGCTGGTCCGGACGCTCGAACGTGCGGGTCTCATCTCGGCGGCCCAGGTGCTGGAAGGGGAGCGGCAGGCCTACAAGACGACCCGCGTGGTGCGCGCGACGGCACAGGGGTTCGATGTTGCGCGCGGCCTGATAGCGGGCGCGCCGGTCGCCGGCCTCGGTCCCAGGCAGCAGGAGGCGCTGCGCGCCCTGGCGTCGGCTCCGGACGGACTGCCGACCTCGGCGTTGGTTGAACGGCAGTTGGCGCCAGATGGACTGAGGCGCCTGGCGACCAGAGGGCTGGTCACCATTCACCGGGTGCCCCTCGACCGTGATCCGTTCGAAGGGCCGTGGGGACGCCACGTCGCGGCAACAACAGGCGACGCGCCGGCTCACGAGCTGACGGCCGAACAGGAGTCGGCGCTCGAGCGCCTCACCGGCTTGTGCACGCCGCCTGGCTTTCGCGTCGCACTGGTGCACGGGGTGACCGGCAGCGGCAAGACGGAACTCTACCTGCGGCTCGCAGAGCACGTGCTGGGAGCCGGGCGACGGACCCTTGTGCTGGTTCCAGAAATCGCGCTCACTCCGGCCGCGGCGCTGGCGTTCCGTATGCGATTTGGCGACCGAGTGGCGATCCAGCACAGCGGGTTGTCGGATGGCGAACGCCACGACCAGTGGCAGCGGATTCGACGCAACGACATCGACGTCGTCGTCGGCACGCGCTCGGCCATCTTCGCCCCGTTGTCGTCAGTGGGTTTGATCGTGGTCGACGAAGAACACGACGGCTCCTACAAGCAGCAGGACTCACCGCGGTACAACGGTCGCGATCTGGCCATCGTCCGCGGTCAACAGGAAGGCGCGCTGGTGGTACTCGGATCGGCCACGCCGTCGATGGAATCGTTTCAGCATGCGTCGCGCGGCCGGTACGAACTGATCCCTCTCGAACGGCGCGTCCTCAACCGGCCGTTGGCTGCCGTGCGCACAATCAACATGCGTGACGAGTTCGCCGAGGTTGGCCCCGGTGTCATTCTGAGTCGCGCGCTCGGCGAAGCCATCGCCGGCAGGTTGAGCCGCAAAGAGCAGGTGTTGTTGCTGCTGAATCGGCGGGGTTATTCCACCTCCGTGTTCTGCCGGCAATGCGGCGGGACGGTCGAATGTCCCAACTGCAGCGTCTCGCTCGTCGTGCATGGCAGGAGCGGTGCCGCGTGTCACTACTGCAACTACACGACGCGGGTGCCCCGCGTCTGCCCGGCGTGTGGCGGACCGTTTCTCGAGCAGCTCGGGTTCGGCACCGAGAGGGTTGAGGCGGACGTGCGTGCCGCGTTTCCCGGAGCGCGAGTGGCGCGCCTCGACCGGGACACCGTCCGGCACCGAGGGGCGATTCCCGACCTGCTCTACCGGTTTGGTGCGGGGCAGATCGACGTGCTGGTCGGGACCCAGATGATCGCGAAGGGCCACGACTTCCCGCGAGTGACGCTGGTCGGCGTCATCTCGGCCGACGTCGGCCTCGGCCTGGCGGATTTTCGCGCCTCGGAGCGAACGTTTCAGCTGCTGACCCAAGTGGTGGGCCGCGCCGGGCGTGGCGAAATCCTGGGCGATGCCATCATTCAGACGATCTATCCAGAGCACTACAGCATCCGTCATGCGTGCCGGCAGGATTTCGGCGCGTTCTTCAAAGACGAGCTCCACTTCCGCCGGACGATGCGGTATCCGCCTGTCGTCGCCCTGATCAACGTCATTGTGCGCGGGCCGTCCTATGCGAAAGCCAGCAGCGATGCCGCTGATCTGGTGGAGCGTGTGCGCGCCGCCTCCGCGCCGGGTTCGGCGTTTACGGTGCTTGGGCCGGCGCCAGCGCCGCTCGCTCGGCTCAAGGGCGAGCATCGGGCGCAGTTCTTCGTCAAAGGCACACCGGCAACTCGGCGGGCGATGCGCGACGCCGTGCGGGGGGCGCTCGACGCGCGTCCCGATCTTCGGCGAAAGACCACGATTGATGTGGACCCGCTGAGCGTGCTCTAGGGCCCGACAGCCCCGCCGCGCTAATCACTCCGGGAGTGATTACGTCTGCCTAATCACTCCGGGAGTGATTACGTCTGCGCCGACGGCCATCGGGCTGGCGTCTCTCGAAGCGTCCCCTCGAACCAAGCCGACAGCGAAGCACTGAGGGAAGTCGAAGGGCGAAGTCTGCAAAACGTGCCGAGAGGGCCAGGACCGGGGGCGCGAATAGCGCGACCGTCAGGTCGGCCACACGCCCCGGTAAGGCATGTTTTGGTGCGCCGTGAAGCGGCGTGTTCCTTGTGGGATGAAAGGAGCCCACCCCTATGAATCGCTGAGCAGTAGGGAAGCGCGGTCCCCTGCGTGACGTCGCGAGATGTCCAGCAGAAGCGGGACC
>Ga0315273_10013455_pt1 | contig 10514 bp, 8 predicted proteins | sample YL17G02_0_MG_FD_205753 | JGI IMG/M metagenome (GOLD analysis project Ga0315273, IMG submission 205753) | Sediment microbial communities from Yellowstone Lake, YNP, Wyoming, USA - YL17G02_0 | ecosystem: Environmental > Aquatic > Freshwater > Lake > Sediment | place: USA: Wyoming | collected... | reverse complement strand
ATGTTACCGGATACGAGGAAAGAGAAAAAGAAGAATTCGATTATGATAGATTTCTAAAATTAGCAAAAAACAAAAAAGTCGTGGCTATTGGCGAAACCGGTCTGGATTACGAATTCTGCGAAAACGACGAAAAAGCGCAAAAACTACAACAGGAAGTTTTTATTCAGCACCTGGAACTGGCAAAAGAAGTTAATAAACCCGTTGTTATTCACTCCCGCCGTTTATTTCCGGAAATCTTAAATATTATTCAAAATTCAAAATTCAAAATTCAAAATTCCGGGCCCGGGGTCCTGCATTGTTATATGGGCCGCTGGTCTTATGCCGAAGAATATTTGAAACTCGGATTTTATATCAGTTTTACGGGCTTGATTACTTATGCGCGCGATTACGATAAAGTAATCAAAAATACGTCTTTGGATAGAATTTTAATCGAAACCGATTGTCCTTATTTGGCGCCTGAATCTATTCGAAAACAAGGCGAAATTATCAGAAATACCCCTGAAAACGTTAAATATATTGCCGAAAAAATCGCCGAGATTAAGGGAGTAAGTTTTGACGAAGTAGCCAAACAAACCACCCAAAACGCCAAAGAGTTATTTGGGCTTGACTAGACTTTAGATCAGCGTATTATAAAAATATCTTAAACAAAGGAGGACCTATTGAAAAGAATTAAAATTATTACTGTTCCGGATGGTGAAGCACCTCTTCATGTGCGCGAAGCATGGGTGGGTTGTGTGATCCCAATTGCCATGGAGTATGATGATTACGGATTAGGGGTATTAACAAATGAGCCCACAAAAAAAAGAATGAAGGGATTTGTGGTATTAACATCTGACGCATTAAACGCTTTACTTGAACGGAATCAGACTTGGGCTCATACTTGGTGGACACAAAATTATTCTTCGCACTTTCTTGGTTTTGAGGAAAAGGATTGTAAGTTGTTGGTAGGGTGAATTAATTCGTACTTTTTGCTTTAATACTTAAAGGGGAAACGACAGCGTTTCCTCTTTTTTGTTTGAAGCCAGGCCTAAAATTTGATAAGATGAAGACTATGGAATACAATCCATCAAAAATTGAACCTAAATGGCAGAAAAAATGGGAAAAGGATAAGATTTATTTCTGTGATTTAAATAAGAAGCCGAAGTTTTATAATTTGGTGATGTTTTATTATCCGTCAGGAGATAAAATTCATATCGGCCATGGCTATAACTATACCGGTGCGGATGTTTTTGGCAGATACAAGAAAATGAACGGATTTAATGTTTTGCAGCCGATTGGCGCAGATGCGTTTGGATTGCCGGCGGAAAACTATGCCATAAAAACAGGCGTACATCCAGCAGAAAGCACTAAAAAAAATATAGATTTTGGCATAAAACAACTTAAATCCCTGGGAATAATGTTTGATTGGTCAAAGGAGATAAATACTTCTTCTCCCGAATATTACAAATGGACGCAATGGTTATTCGGCGTTTTGTATAAAAATGGATTGGCATATCGCGCAGAAGCGCCAGTTAACTGGTGTCCCTCCTGCAAAACTGTTTTGGCCAATGAACAAGTGATTGGCGGTCTATGCGAAAGATGTGATTCCGAAGTAATCCAGAAAAATTTAAAACAATGGTTTTTTAAGATTACAAATTATGCCGAAAAACTATTAGAAGGCCATAAAAAATTAAATTGGCCACGAAGAACTGTCGTAATGCAAAAAAACTGGATCGGGAAAAGCGAAGGAACGACCGCAAAATTTAAAATCAATAGTGATGAGATAGAAATTTTTACAACGAGGATTGATACTATTTTTGGCGTAACGGCATTGATATTAGCTCCTGAGCACGAATTAGTCGCGAAAATTACCACCCTCGAAAAAAAGAAACAAGTCGAAAATTATATTTTGGAAAGCAAAAAGAAATCCGAACTGGAAAGAACGGACTTGGAAAAGGAAAAAACCGGAGTATTCACCGGGACTTACGCAATTAATCCCCTAAACAATGAAAAAATTCCGGTTTGGATTGGTGATTATGTAATTGCCGGTTACGGCGGGGGAGCAGTGATGTTTGTGCCGGCGCACGATAAAAGAGACTACGAGTTTGCGAATAAATACGAAATCGAAATCAGAGAAGTTATTTCGGGTGGAGATATTTCCAAAAAAGCATTCGTCGATTACGGGACGTTGGTCAATTCAGACGAATTTAGCGGTTCGAAATCAGAAGAAGCAATGGAAAAAATTACCGAGTGGTTGGAAGAAAAAAAGTTGGGGCAGAAGAAAATAAATTATCATTTAAGAGATTGGTTGATTTCCCGTCAGAGATATTGGGGCGCGCCAATACCGATTATTTATTGTGATAAATGCGGCGAAGTTTTGGTACCGGAAAAAGATTTACCAATAGAATTGCCGGATTTAAAGGATTTCAAACCGACCGATAGCGGCGATTCGCCATTAGCTCGTTCAAAAGAATTCGTTAATGTTAAATGTCCGAAATGTGGCGGCGATGCCAAGCGCAGTACAGAAACAATGGATACCTTTGTCTGCTCTTCGTGGTATTTTTTAAGATATCTGAGTCCGCATTTAAATAGTGAACCATTTGATAAAAAACTAGCTGATAGGTGGTTGCCGGTTGATCAATATATCGGAGGTGCAGAACATGCCTGTCTGCACTTGCTTTACGCTAGATTTATTACCAAAGTGTTTTTTGATCAAAAACTAATAAACTTTGACGAACCATTCACGAAACTTAATCATCAGGGAATGATTTTGGCAGCAGATGGCAGCAAAATGTCAAAATCCAAGGGAAACGTGGTTATTCCCGATGATTATGTCAAAAAATATGGGGCAGATACATTTAGGATGTACGTGTTATTTATTGCTGCATTTGAAGATGGCGGCGTGTGGAGTGATAAAAGTATTACTGGCGTAAATAAATTTTTAAAAAGAGTTTGGAATATATTTAATCCCTTGGCAAGTTCAGGACAAGCTAAAATCGGAAAAGCAACCACCAAAGAATTGGTACAGAAAATCAATTACACGATTAAGAAAATCGGTGATGACTTAGAGAATATGAAATTCAATACCGCGATTTCGACAATGATGGAATTTTTAAACACCTGGAGCGAAAAAGATAGTATTTTATCAAAAAAAGATGCGGAAAATTTCTTGAAAATTCTCGCACCGTTTTGCCCGTATATTACAGAGGAGCTTTGGTCAAAATTAGGTTACAAAACCTCGATATTTAAGGAAAAATGGCCAAAATACGACGAAAAGCTGATTAAAAAAGATATCATTGAACTTGTAATTCAGGTGAACGGAAAAGTAAGGGACAAAATCGAAGTCAGTGCGGAAATTTCCAAGGAAGAAGCGGAAAAATTAGCATTAAACAACGAGAAGATAAGAGCCTGGCTCAACAATCAAAAACCGAAAGTAGTGATTTTCGTGAAAGGAAAATTGATAAATATAGTAATTTAATACTCGGGCTTAATTCCGTAAACCAACGAAATTTTCTCTAACCACGAAGTCGGCTGTGCTGATAAAATAATGTTTATCTTCGCCGCTTCTATATCTCGCCCCGAAAAAACGCCCACAACAGATTCTTATCAGAGGAAATTCGGGGCTGCGATATGGTTTCCGAAAATTTGTTGGTTTACTTTTGTTTAAAAATTAAGTCATTCAAAATTGATTCGAAATTCAAAATTTGAAATTTAAAATTATATGGCTAAAAAATTAAAAAACATCGCTGTCCTAATTTCCGGAAACGGCACGAATCTGCAGTCGATTATTGATCATATCAAGAAGGGAAAACTGAAATGTAATTTGGCGGTGGTGATTTCCAATAAGGCTGATGCTTACGGGTTGGTGAGGGCGAAAAAAGCGAAAATCCCCGCATATTTTATTGATTCCAAGGACATTCCGCGCGAAGAGCACGAGAAGAGGGTTATCGAAGTTTTAAAAAAATACAATATTGATTTGGTAATTTTGGCCGGTTATATGCGCATTATCACATCGCACCTTATTGAGCAATATAAAAACCGGATTATCAATATTCATCCGGCAATTTTGCCTGCGTTTCCCGGAACCGATGGTTATGGCGATACTTTCAATTACGGGTGCAAGGTTGGCGGGTGTACTGTGCATTTTGTCGATTCGGGAGTTGATACCGGCCCGATAATTATCCAGAAAATAAATCCGATTAAAGAAAATGAAACCTTGGAGTCTTTCAAAAAACGCGGATTGAAAATCGAACATCTGGCACTTCCCGAGGCAATTGGATTATTTTGCACAGACAAACTGAAAATCGAGGGAAGGAGAGTGAAAATTAAAAAGTAATTAGCCTGCCTGCCGGTAGGCAGGTATTTAGAGGTAAAAACAGCCCCGATTTGCAGGCGCAACATCGGGGCTTTAGTTTTTAGTCTTCTCTGTGGTCCGGTCCGTCATAGTGTCTTTTTTTGAAGATTTGGGCGACAACAGCGACAATAACGGATACACCGAAGAGAATCAATACTGGAACGGCCTTAAATAAAAATTCTCCGTATTCCGGTTCCATGGCTTCCTCCCTTTAAAGAGCGTTTCCAATGCCGCTGGACGGACTCGAACCGTCACGGGGTTGCCCCCATAGCATTTTGAGTGCTACGTGTATACCAATTTCACCACAGCGGCGCAATTTTTAAATTACCACAATTTCACTATTTTGTGTAGTCGCATTCTTTGTTGCTACACTTGATATTTCCGCCGCGCGTTTCCATTAGAAGCGAATCGCATTTCGGGCATTTTTCGTCTATTGGTTTATACCATAAAGCAAATTTACATTTTGGCCATTGATTACAACTGTAAAATATTTTTCCTTTTCTGGTTTTTCTTTCGATGATTTGTCCTGTTTCGCATTGCGGGCATTTAACGCCCAATGGTTGTTCCAGGGGCTTTGTGGTTTTGCACTTGGGATAACCCGAGCAAGCGAGAAATTTCCCGAATCTTCCGGTTTTTATCACCATTGGCGCGCCGCATTTTTCACAGATTTCGTCGGATTTTTCTTCAATGAAATCTTTTTTAACTAAAGAATTATATTTTTCTTTCAGGGTTTTCTCGAATGGTTTATAAAATTTTTCTACAACCGGCACCCACTTCTTTTTTCCGCTGGCAACACTGTCGAGGTCATCTTCCATTTTTGCGGTAAAACCAATATCTACGATTTTCGGAAAATGTTCAACTAAAAGTTTATTTACCACAATGCCGATATCCGTGGGGTAAAGATATTTTATTCTTTTTATTACGTAGCCTCTTTTTTGAATTGTTTCCAAAATCGGAGCATAAGTCGATGGCCTGCCAATACCGTTTTCCTCCAATGTTTTAACCAGCGTAGCTTCGGTGTAGGGAGCGAGTGGTTGGGTGAAATGCTGGAAAGGATCTATTTTCACCAGTTTCAATTTTTCTTTTTCCTTTAAATCCGGAAGAAGCACGTCCTCTTTTCTTATCGGCCAAACACGGAGGAATCCGGGGAACTTCAATGTATTGCCGCTTACCCTAAAAAGATAAACATGTTTTGACGGACTTTTGCCGGTTTCGATATCCACGATTGTGCTGTCGAAAACAGCGGATTTCATCTGGCAGGCAATTGTTCTTTGCCAGATAAGATTATATAGGGCCCATTGGTTTTTATTCAAATATTCTTTAAGTTGTTCGGGTCTTTTTTCCGGAAAAGTCGGCCTGATTGCCTCGTGTGCTTCTTGCGCACCCTTACTTTTGGTTTTGTAAATATTCGGCCTCGATGGTAAATATTCTTCTCCGAAATCATTAGCAATTAAATTTCTAACATTGTTTATTGCTTGTGCGGCCAGATTCATGGAATCGGTACGCATATAAGTTATCAAACCGATTGACTCTTTGTTTCCGTCGCCGACAGTTATCCCCTCATACAATTGCTGGGCAATAAACATTGTTTGTTTGGCGGAAAATCTCAATTTTCTCGAGGCCCCCTGTTGTAATGTGCTGGTGGTAAATGGTGGAAAAGGGTTTCTTCTGGTTTCTTTTTTCTCGATTTTCGATATTTTGTATTCGAGATTTTTCAAATCATTCGCGATTTCCTCGGCACGGATTTTTGTTTTAATTTCCAGTTTCTCAATGGATTTGCTGTCGATTTTCGTCAAAATTGCCTCAAAAATTTCGGTTTTAAACAGCGTGGCGACGATTGTCCAGTATTCTTCCGGCTTAAATTCGTCGATTTCTTTTTGCCTTTCCGCGATTAAGCGTACAGCTACAGATTGAACCCTGCCCGCAGAAAGACCCCTGGCAACCTTTTTCCATAAAAGAGGTGAAAGCTTATAGCCTACCAGTCTGTCCAAGATTCTTCGTGCCTGTTGCGAATCGACAAGCCCCATGTCAATGTTTCTGGGGCTTTGTAGTGCTTCTTCAATTGCGCTTTTGGTGATTTCATGGAAAACGATTCTTTGGGTTTTCGACTTATTGAGCTCGAGCGCCTTAACCAGGTGCCAGGCGATTGCTTCTCCTTCGCGATCTTCATCGGTTGCCAGAATAACGCCTTGAGATTCTTTCGCCCTTTCTTTTAAAAGATTCACTACTTTTTTTGCCTTGGGAATAATAATGTATTTCGGTTCGAAATTATTCTCCGTATCTATGGCTATTTCTCTTTGTGGCAAGTCCCTGACATGACCAAAAGAGGACTCGACAACGTAGTCCTTCCCCAAAAATTGTTTGATTGTTTTCGCTTTGGTCGGCGATTCGACAATTACTAATCGCATAATACGTAATTTCCTTTACCTAAATTTCTGACTGCCTTTTTTAATTCCAGAATCATCAGGGTGGAATTGACGATTGATGTAGGCAAGCCGCTTTTTTTGATTATTTCGTCGATATGTGTGGGTTGGAGCGAAAGAACGGAAAAGATTATTTCTTCTTCTTTGGTTTCGGGCTTTATTTTCTTTCTTTCGGTTTTCAATAAATACGAAAGATTAAGTTCTTCCAGAATATCCTCTATGCAAGCTATCGGTTTCGCACCCAGTTTTATTAATTGATTCGTACCTTGGGAATTTGTTTCATAGATTGATCCGGGAATTGCGAACACTTCGCGATTTTGCTCCAAGGCGAGCGTAGCAGTAATCAATGCCCCGCTTTTTTCCGGAGCCTCGACCACCACCACTCCCAGGCTTAATCCGCTGATAATCCTGTTTCTTTGTGGAAACGTGAATTGTGCTCCCAGAGTGCCGGGTGGATATTCGGAAATTACTGCCCCGTATTGACTTATTTTTTCTCCGAGGTAATAATTACAGGACGGATAAAAGCTCTTTTTGTCCATGCCGCTTCCCAGAACCGCGATTGTTCTTCCTTTGTTTTCCAGTGCCGCTTGATGAGCGAATGTATCGATTCCCTTTGCCAGTCCGCTGACAATTGTAATTCCCAGTTTTGCCAATTCGCCGGCAATATCGAGCGTAACCTGTTTTCCGTATTGGCTGTACTTCCTTGTTCCGACAATCGCAATTGCCGTTTTATCCTGTTCGATGATTTCTCCCTTGATATATAGTTCTTTCGGGGGATCGTGGATTTCTTTAAGAATAGCAGGATATTCTTTGTTTTGTAAAGTTATTTTTTTGACAGTATTTAAATTAGCTCTTGACATATTTTGAGCATTATGCTATACTTATATTAGATTAAAAACCAAACGGATTCGCGTTTCTATTCCTGCCTATCGAGTGACGAAAGTCGAATCTACCCTCCTTGATTTGATAAATAGTCGTAAAGTATTTCAGGTTTTCCCGCATCTGCGGGACAATCTGGAGCGCTCGTTGGCAGGATTAGGAACGTGAAGATAAAAGAGCATTGATTTCTTCAATCGCTCTTTTTGTTATGTCCTTAATTCCTGTTTCTTCTTTTCGGGAAAAGTTTTTCAGCACCAAGTCCTGTGCTTTCTTTTCGGAGCCTTGATGTATAAGAAGCGGCTTGATTCCCATGCGAATTCTGGTGAAATTTTTTGTTTTTAGTTCGTCGATTATCGACTGCACGCCCTTGTGGCCGGCGGACGAAGAATTTTCACTGACTCTTATTTCGCCGAAAGGCAAATCAATTTCATCGTGGATGACGATTAAATTCTCTGGAGGTATTTTGTAGTAGGCAAGTGTTTTTTGAACTGCTTTTCCCGATTCATTCATAAAGGTATCGGGCCTCAATAAAATAATTTCCTTGCTTTCGGCGAAAGCGGGAGATTTTTCTAACGCGTCAATAATCCTGAATCCGACATTGTGTCGGGTTTTTGCGTATTTTTTCCCCGGATTTCCCAGTCCAACGATTAAAATCATGACTTACAATTGGTTATTAATTAGGTTCTTAATATATTCTTTTATTTTCGTATAATTGTCCAAGCCAGTCCTTGGTTGCAGTATAAACACTTTTTCTTTTTCAATAATTGTTTCGCCGCTTATAAGTAAATTATTTTCTTTATTTCCGAGCGTATCGAAATTTATCGTATCCAAATTGGTTTTATTTATCAGGTTCCAGGCGTATTTGATGTCGGTAATATCGATGTTCGTATAAGCATGATTGCCGAATCCTTTCCAGAGCTTCAGAATTGTGGGAAAATCCCAAAAGAAATTAAGTGAAAGAATTTTGTTTTTCAGAATATTGATTACTTCCTGCTGTCTCTTGATTCTTGAGAAATCTCCTTCTGGAGTATTGCGGCTACGGATGTATTTCAGCGCGGTTTCTCCATCCAGGTGATGCACGCCTCTTTTCAAAGAAAAAATTTCATAAGAGTCGTATGGCGCGGGGAACCTCGGATCGTAAATATCGTTTTCCACCACAACATCTATGCCGCCGAGCTGGTCAATCATATCTTTTACGCCGTCCAGGTCGAAAAGAATAAAATAGTCCGTTTCCATGCCAATAACCTCCCTTATGCTCGACTTGATTAATTCGAGGCCCTGTTTTTTATCCTCGGTTGAACCGAATAGTGAATTGATTTTAACATAGGAGTTTTGTTTCGGAAATTTTACCAGTAAATCGCGCGGAATCGATATACCGATCGGATTTTCTCCTTTTGGGGTGCTGTTGATGATAATAATCGTGTCGGTCATATTCTCGCCCCGATGTCCTTTACCCGGAATTCCCAACACGAGGAGATTTATTCTGTTTTTTTGCGCCAGAGAAGAGAAAACCAATCCCATTGTTTGTCCTTGTGCGGAAATGATAATTTCTCTTTTTAGTAATTTTTCCGAAAAAGGAGAAAGGGACAGAAAAGAAATTATCGCCAGTATCGTCAGAAAAATCAGAATAAAATTTTTTAAACCGCTCTTATGATTTTTTTTCGGCGGCCGAGAATTAAAATCCTTTTTGAATGCCTTATTTAATTCTTTCAATTGTTCTTGCATTGCTTTATCCCGCACCTTTTTAACATTTAATTTTTTGATATTGTAAACAAAAATTAACAACTTGCAGTTATTTGAGCCTTTTGTTGCGAGAAAGGGTGCAAGGGCTTATAATCTTATTATAACATTTGCCTTATAATTGAGAAGTTTGTATAATGAATTTAAGAGATTTATAGCATAATTATGACAGAAGAAAACAAAACAAAGGTTTCTGGTTTTAAGTATTGGTTGAATTTCGTTTGGGAGATTTTAAAAATCGTCGTTATTTCTTTGGCGATTATTGTTCCGATACGTTACTTTTTGATTCAGCCGTTTTTTGTTCAGGGCGCATCGATGGAGCCGAATTTTTTGGATGGTGATTATCTGATTGTTAACGAAATCAGTTATCGCTTCGAAGACCCGCAAAGAGGAGATGTGGTTATTTTTAAATATCCTCTGGATCCTTCGCAGTTTTTTATTAAAAGAATAATCGGTTTACCCGGAGAAATCGTGAGAATAGAGGAAGGAAGAATTTTCGTACTGGGGGGAGAAGACAAAAAGAAGGTTATCTTAAACGAGTCGGATTATTTGCGTGATGCCTATACCGCGGGAGGAGCGGAGGTTATTCTCAAAGATGGCGAATATTTCGTGTTGGGGGATAACCGTGGTTCCAGTTCCGATTCGCGAAAATGGGGTGCGTTACCAAGGAGCCTGATTATCGGCAAGGCCTGGATTAGGGCCTGGCCCTTTGACAGATTAAGAGTACTCGATTAGTCGGACGATTTCATAAATCAAATTCATTGATAATATGACAAAAAACAAAAAACCGAAAAAGAAACCGGGAAAAAGAGGCAGGCCGAGCAAGCCCAGAAGGCCGAAATTACAAAAAATAAAAGTGCAGGCAGTAAAGGGCACGCACGATATTTTACCACAAGACCAGAAATACTGGGACAGAGTGCGGGCAATTGTCGCCAATATCGCCAATAATTTTGGATTCGGAAGAATCGATACCCCGATTTTCGAAGATGTAAGAATATACATAAAAGGAACAGGCGAGACAAGCGATATTGTACAGAAAGAGATTTATACTTTTAAAAGCAAGGGGGGAGAACTTTTGGCCTTACGGCCGGAATTTACTCCCGGAATAGTCAGGGCGTATATCGAACATGGAATGAGAA
>Ga0315273_10013454_pt1 | contig 10514 bp, 10 predicted proteins | sample YL17G02_0_MG_FD_205753 | JGI IMG/M metagenome (GOLD analysis project Ga0315273, IMG submission 205753) | Sediment microbial communities from Yellowstone Lake, YNP, Wyoming, USA - YL17G02_0 | ecosystem: Environmental > Aquatic > Freshwater > Lake > Sediment | place: USA: Wyoming | collected... | reverse complement strand
CATCCCACCATGGTCGGTCACGCCCACCGCTCGGTAGCCGGCCACTGCGGCCCGCCGGATGAGCTCGATGGGCGAGAGCTCGCCGTCGCTGAGGGTGCTATGAGTGTGGAAGTCGTAGATCATGGCCGAACCCCCCTTCGCTCGGCGTTGTTCAAGCATAGCCGACCCAACAACCCGTGGGAAGGCTCCTTGTCGCGCCTGGGTGCAGGCGCTACAATGCAGTCGCGAGTGAACCATGACCCCTAAGGACTCTCGACGTCGGAGAAAGGAGGCCGTAAAGGCCTTGGGTAAGATCAACGTCGCTATCATCGGCGTAGGCAACTGCGCTTCGTCCCTCGTCCAGGGCGTCCACTACTACCGCAACGCAGAGGAAAGCCTGTTCGTGCCGGGACTCATGCACGTCAACCTGGGCGGCTATCACGTGGGCGATATCGAGTTCACAGCCGCCTTCGACATCGATGCCAACAAGGTGGGCAAGGACCTGGCCGAGGCTATCTTCACGCCGCCCAACAACACCCATAAGTTCTGTGACGTTCCCCGCCTGGGCGTGCGCGTCCACCGCGGCATGACCCACGACGGCCTGGGCAAGTACCTATCGCAGATTATCCGCAAGGCGCCCGGCTCCACCGACGACATCGTCCGCATCCTGCGTGAAACCGAGACGCACGTGGTGGTGAGCTACCTGCCGGTGGGGACGGAAGAGGGCACCAAGTGGTACGTTGAGCAGATCCTCGCCGCCGGCTGCGCCTTCGTCAACTGCATCCCGGTGTTCATCGCCCGCGAGGCCTACTGGCAGCGGCGCTTCCAGGAGCGCGGTCTGCCCATCATCGGCGACGACATCAAGTCACAGGTGGGGGCCACAATTCTCCACCGCGTCCTGACCCGCCTATTCCGTGACCGGGGCGTGCGTTTGGACCGCACCTACCAGCTCAACTTCGGCGGCAACACCGACTTCCTCAACATGCTGGAGCGCGAGCGCCTGATGTCCAAGAAGATCAGCAAGACCGGCGCCGTCACTTCCCAACTCGACTACGAGCTTCCGGAGGGCGACGTCCACATCGGCCCCAGCGACTACGTGCCCTGGCTCCTGGACCGCAAGTGGTGCCACATCCGCATGGAGGGCATCACCTTCGGCGATGTGCCTCTGAACGTCGAGGTGAAGCTGGAGGTGTGGGACAGCCCTAACTCGGCCGGCGTCGTCATCGACGCCATTCGCTGCTGCAAGCTGGCCATGGACCGGGGCATCAGCGGCGCGCTGGAGGGGCCGTCCGCCTACTTCATGAAGTCGCCGCCTAAGCAGTACACCGACGAGGAAGCCCGCCACATGGTGGAGGAGTTCATCGGGGGTCAGCAAGAGCAAGGGACGGCTGCCACGCAGCCGGAGGAATAACAACCGTAGCGGCCCCCGGCCTACCCCGATGTGGAAGTACGTGCTGCTCCTGCTCTCCGTCTACCTGCTCGGGTGGCTGCCCGCTCGCGTCCTCTACGGTCTGGCCAACCTGACCGGCGAACTGGCCTACATCCTCTTCGTCCGGGTCCGGCATAACGTCTGGGATAACATGCGTCACGTAATGGGGCCGGCCGCCCCCAATGCCGAGCTGCGGCGTGCGGCCCGCCAGGTCTTTCGAAACACCGCCCGCTACTACGTCGACCTCATTTCCCGGCCCCGCCTGGACGCCCAGCGCTTCTACGAGCGCCAACTCATCCACTACGGGCTCGAAGAGAATCTGTTAGCCCCCCTGAAGCAGGGCAAGGGAGTCGTTCTGGCGAGCGGCCACTTCGGCGACGCCGAGCTGGTGATTCAAGGCCTGCTGCCTCTGGGGGTGAAAGCGCTCGCCCTCACAGAGCCCCTGGATCCGCCGGCCCTCTCGCGCCTAGTCCACCGCCTGCGCTCCAGCACAGGCCACACGTTCCTGCCGGTGAGTCTGAGCAACGTCAAGGCCACCCTGCGCTACCTCAAGGCCGGTGGCACGGTCGCTCTGATGTGCGACCGAGACATCGAAGGGCGCAGCCTGCGCGTCCCCTTCTTCGGCTTGCCGGCCAGCATGCCCGTGGGAGCGGTGGAACTGGCCATGCGCACCGGCGCCGCCCTGGTGCCCACCTTCTCACACCGGCGGAGCGGCAACCACTACGAGGTCTTCGCGGAGCCCCCCGTCGACCTGGCCCGCACCGGCGACCCCCAGGCCGACCTGAAGACCAACGTCTGCCGCCTGCTGCAACGCTTCGAGCCCCACCTGCGCAATGACCCCGGCCAGTGGACGGTGCTGGAGGCCGTGTGGGAGGATAGCAAGACGGAGGAACGATGAGCGAAGGCGGCGTCACCGGCCAAGCGGAAGGCAAGGCGGACCTTCACATTCACACCGCCCTGGGCGACGGCATGGCGGAACTGCCCGAGCTCCTCGACTATGTCGAGCAGGAGACGGACCTCGACGTCATCGCCGTCACGGACCACGACGACATCCGCGGCGGCCTGCAGGCCCGCGAGCTGTGGGCACGTGGGCGATATCGGTTCCAGCTGATCGTGGGCGCCGAGGTGACGGCCATTCAAGGGCACGTGCTGGCCCTGTTCGTGGAGGAGCCTGTCCCCAGCCTACGGCCAGTGGAGGAGATCCTGGAGGCCATCCACCGCCAGGGTGGCCTGTGCGTCATCCCCCATCCGCTCGCCTTCCTCACCCGCAGCATCGGCCAGCGCACTTTGGAGCGCATCGCGGCGACGGAGCGCGATGGGGTATACTTCGATGGCATTGAGTTGGGCAACGGCACCTTCCCCGCTCGCATGAGCGCTGGCAAAGCCGGCTGGCTGAACCGCGAACGCTACCATCTGGCCGAGGTGGGCGGCAGCGACGCCCATTTCCTGAAGGCGGTGGGCAGCGCCCGTACCCTTTTCCCCGGCACGACCGCCGAAGACCTGCGCCGCGCCATCCTGGAGCGGCGCACCATCGCCTCCACCGGCCGCCACCCCACTGTGCGAGAGCTGGGCGTGCGCCACGTGCTGCGCCAGACCTGGCGGGGCTTCACCGTCACGCCGCGCACTATGGGCTGGGGGCCCACTGTCAAGAGCTTCGTCCAGCGCATTTTCCCCTTCGTGCGATGAAGATCGGGCTCGTCTCGCCGTACGACTTCTCGGTGCCCGGCGGGGTGAACACCCACATCTGCCACCTGGCCGACAACTACCGCTGCCTGGGCCACAACGTGCGCATCTTGGCGCCTGCCTCACGGCGTGAGGCGGTGGAGCGCGACGACCTCATAGTCATGGGCCAACGGACCATCGGCCTGCCCGCCGGTGGCTCCGTCGCCCACATCACCCTCTCCCTGATGTTGGGCCCGCTGGTGGACCGCGTGCTGGCCCGCGAGGCCTTCGACATCATCCATCTCCACGAGCCCTTTGTGCCGCTGCTACCCTTCCAGGTGCTGCGCCGCTCCAAGGGACTGAACGTGGCCACTTTTCACGCCGCCAAGGACCAGGGCCGACAGTGGTACGCCTACTTCCGGCCGGCCATCTCTCACTGGTGGCCGCGCATCCAGGGCAAGATCGCTGTCTCCCCCGCTGCCCTCAGCCTGATAGAACGCTATTTCGAGGACCACTACGAAATCATCCCCAACGGTGTGGACTACCAGCAGTTCGCCACCCCTGTGCCGCCCTTCCCTCAGTTCAAAGACGGCAAGCTCAACGTGCTCTTCCTGGGACGCCTGGAGAAGCGGAAGGGCCTGCCGTACCTGCTCCAGGCCTACGCCCAGGTCAAGGCCCGCCTGCCGGAGTCGCGCTTGATCATCGTCGGGCCGGACGGCGGCATGCTCGCGGGGGCCGAGGCCTTCGTGCGCCGGGAGGGCCTGACCGACGATGTCGTCTTCACCGGCTACGTCCCGGAGGAGGATAAGCCCCGCTATTATCGCACCGCCGACGTCTTCTGCGCCCCCAACACCGGCAACGAGAGCTTCGGGATCATCTTGCTGGAAGCCATGGCGACCGGCACGCCGGTCGTCGCCTCCAACATCGAGGGATTCGCCTACGTGGTGACCCACGAGCAGCAAGGCCTGCTGGTGCCACCGCGAGACCCCACCGCCTTGGCCGACGCCCTCGTGCAGCTCCTGCCGGATGCCGACCGCCGCCGGGAGATGGGCCGCCGCGGCCAGGAGAAGGCCTGTCAATTCTCGTGGGACCGCGTCTCTCAGCAGGTGCTCGACTTTTACCGGCGGGTGGCCGCCCCGCGGCCGTAGGGGACACGAGATGTTCTCCCTCCTGCCGCGTACCGTCCCCCGCCGCATCACCGACCCCATCGTGGCGGTGCTGGCCAAGGCCCACGTCACCCCGAACGCCGTCACCACAGTCGGAGTGCTGGGCGCCGCCGGCGCCGCCGTCCTCCTGGCGCGGGGCCAGTTCCTGGCCGGGGGTATCGTCGTACTGGCAGCGGGGGCCATGGACCTGCTGGACGGTGCGCTGGCCCGCGCCACCGGCCAGGTCACCCGCTTCGGTCAGGTATTCGACGCCGTCATGGACCGCGTCTCCGAGGCGGCCATCCTCTTCGGCATCCTCTACTACTACGTCGACCGCGACGCCGGCCAGGAGTCGCTGCTGGCCTTTGCCGCCATCGTCGGCTCCCTGCTGGTGAGCTACGTCAAGGCGCGGGGCGAGGTGCTGGGCATCACGATCCGCGAGGGGTTGTTCACGCGGGCGGAGCGAGTGATCCTCATCGGCGGCGGCTCTATAATTGATCAGGTGAGGATCGTGCTCTGGATCCTCGCCGTTCTGTCCAACCTGACCGCCCTCCAGCGCCTGTACCTGATCTGGCGCAAGACCCGCGAGGGCGGCAAGGGAGAATCGAGTGATACCGCTTAAGGATCAGGAGTACCTGCGCGACAAGTTTGCCCGCGAGCTGGCGCGCCGCGTGCGCATCGATTTCTTCACCCAGAAGGAGTCGGCGCTGTTCTTGCCTGGCCGCCAGCCCTGCCAGTACTGCAAGCCCACCCGCCAGATGCTGGAGGAAGTGGCCGCGCTGAGTGATCTCATCAGCCTCCGCCAGTACACCATCGACGAAGACCGCGAAGCCTTCACCCGCTACGGCGTGGACAAGATACCGGCCGTGGTTCTGCCGGCCGGCGACGGGCGCTGGCTCAAGTACTACGGCTTGCCCGGCGGCCACGAGTTCCTGACCCTGGTGGAGACCATCGTCGACCTGTCACGAGGGGAGAGGCTGCTGGCGGATGGGGTGCGCAAGCGACTGCGCAAGCTGAAGAAGGACGTGCTCATCCAGGTATTCGTCACGCCCTCCTGCCCGTACTGCCCGCAGATGGCCCGCCTGGCCTACCACATGGCCCTGGAGAGCCCGCACATCACCTCAGAGGTCATCGAAGCGCAGGAGTTCCCGGAGCTCAGCCAGCGGTTCAAGGTGCGCGCCGTCCCCACAACCGTCGTGGACGGTAAGATCACCATCCCCGGCGCCGTGCCCGACACCGTCCTCATGGACATCATCGAGCGGGTGGTGCAGCCGTCAGCCCTCGCCGAGCCGCCGCCGGAGGCGGGCCCCACGACGCCGACCGAGCAGCCGAAGGCCGCTGCCAGCGGGAAGATAATCCTCCCCTAGGGTGATAGGACACCCCTGAGGGTTTCCGCCGAAGGCGGGCCCGCCCTGGCGGAAGAACCCTCAGCCTCGGGGAAGCTGCAGGATTTATTCCGTAGAGCCAAATCTACGTCTCCCCTAGCGCCGCCGCAGTCGGCGGGCCAGGAACACGCCGCCGCCCAGGCTCACCGCCACGAAGGCGAAGCCCGCCGCCCCCAGCGCCGCCGCCGTCGCCCACGGAACATCATCTCCCTCGTCCTCGGCCTGCGAGCCGTTGTCTTGCGTAGGCGTGGCCGAAGGCGAGGGCAGGCCAGGTGTGGCGGTGGCAGTGGGCGTGGGCGTGGCCGTGGCCCGCTGGCGGGGCGCCAGGCCCAGGCTGGCCCGCCAGGCGTCCTCCAGGCCCTCCTGGTCGAAGCCGTAGACCTGCTGGAGGGCGTTGTCGGTGGTGCTGCCGTCCTTGAAGACGGCGTAGAGCTGGGCGAACTTCTCCTCGCCGTACTCCTCCACCATAAAGCTGACCAGGCTCCACGCCTCGCCGTAGAAGAGCGTCACCTTGTCCGGATCGCCGGTGGGCGAAGTCATGGAGCGGACGGAGAGGAGGCGGTCTCGGTCGACAGCCCCTTCCAGGGTGCTGGTGAAGCCCTCGCCGGGCTCCGACTGGGCGTACATGGCGGTGCCTTCGTCCAGCCAGGCGGGGAGGCCGCCGTAGGGCCCCTCGCCGGCCACGCTGGTGACCACGTGCGTGAGCTCGTGACGGAGGATGTCGCCGCCGCCGTCGGCGAGCATGAGCACCGTGTCCGAAGCCACCCGCACACCGGCGGTGCGCCTCTCGATCTCCTGGCCCTCACTCCGGCGAGGCAGGGCGGCGAGCATGTCGTCGTTGCTGTCGTAGACCCACACCTTCACCGGGAAATCCACCTCCGCGCCCAGCAGGGCCGACATGCGGTCCAGCGTGTCGCGGGCCACGCGCAGATAGGACTCGGCGTCGCCGCCGCCGTACCAGTGAACGGAGACGTTGCCCTCGCTGGCGCTCTCCCAGTCGTAGCGGGTGTCCTGGTAGACGAAGGTGGCGGGCTCGGTGCTGAGCTTGTCGCCGGCCGCGTCCTCGATCTCCCAGTGGTAGAGGATCTCGGCGCCGGGCGCCAGGTAGAGCTGGCCATCGTTGGCGTTGAGGTGGAAGTCCACCTGCGCCTGCGGCCCCGGCTCGAACTGGGGCACCCCATAGGCAGGCACGCCGTCGGGCAGGATCTCGTAGTGGACGGTCACCTTCTGGATGTCGGCGTCGCTGCTGACGGAGAGGCGGAAGACGATCTCATCCGGGAAGCTGTTGGCCACGTCCTGGGCGGTGACCTCGATGCCCTGAGCGCGGGCCGGGCCGGCCGCCAGCCCCGCGGCGAAGGCCACGAACAGTGCGAGGGCGATGAGCCACTTCCCCATCTCTAGTCCTTCCCCAGACTCCACTTCTGATAAGCCCGCACCAACTCGTCCAGCTCGCCGTCGAGGACGCTCTCGGCGTCGCTGGTCTCGAAGCCGGTGCGGTGGTCCTTCACCATTTTATACGGATGGAGGACATAGCTGCGGATCTGGTTCCCCCAGGCTGCGGTCACGTGCTCACCCTTCAGGCGGGCCTTCTCCTCGGCCTGGCGGTCCAACTCGCGCTCCAGGAGTCGCGCCTGGAGCACCTTAAGGGCCAGTTCCTTGTTGCGGTACTGGGAGCGCTCGTTCTGACAGGAAGCGACAATGCCGGTGGGCACGTGGGTGATACGGACGGCGGTGGCGTTTTTCTGGACGTTCTGGCCGCCGTGGCCGCTGGCCCGGAAGACATCGATGCGCAGGTCGTCGGGGTCGATGGCGACTTCTGCCGCCTCCTCCGCCTCGGGCATCACCTCCACCAAGGCGAAGGAGGTGTGGCGGGCGTGGGCCTGGTCGAAGGGCGAGAGCCGCACCAGGCGATGCACGCCCCGTTCGGCGCGCAGGTATCCGTAGGCGTCGGGGCCAGTCACCTCCACTGTCCCGCTCTTGATGCCCGCCTCCTCGCCCGCCATCACGTCCAGCACCCGCGTTTGATAGCCGCGCTGGTCGGCCCAGCGCAGGTACATGCGCAGGAGCATCTCCGCCCAGTCCTGAGAGTCGGTGCCGCCGGCGCCGGCGTGGATGGCCAGGATGGCATCGCGCCGGTCGTAGGTGCCCGATAGGGCGAGCGCGAGCTCGCGCTCGCCCACTTCGGCGGCCAGGGCCTGCAAATCGGCGGCGATGTCCGCGGCCAGGCCCTCGTCACCTTCGGCGGCGACCAGCTCCAGCAGGCCGGCCAGGTCGCGCGCGCGTGTCTCCAGGCCTCGCCAGGTCTCCGCCTGCTGGCGCAGGTCGGCCAGGCGGCGCATCACCTTCTGGGCTCCCTGGGGGTCATCCCAGAAGTCGGGGCGAGAAGAGCGGGCTTCCAGCTCGGTAGCTTCGCGTTCGCGGGCGGCGATGTCAAAGGCTCTCCGTTATGTGGAAGATGCGCTCGGAGAGCTGCTTCAGGGCCTCGCGGATATCGTCCATAGGGATTATGACCACCTTCGCTTACATTATCGAGAGCGCTGCCCCACCGGCGCCGTTGCCGGCGCGACCGTCTGGCCACCCGCCGCCTGGTGGGCCAGGCGGGCGGGCTCCGGCAGGCGATAGCCGCGGCAGAGGCGCAGCGCCCACTCCGCCGCCTTGCCCAGGCCGATGCGATGCCCCACCGATACGTAGACGGGCGTGACGCCGGTCCGCGTCCGCAGCACTAGGCCCAGCACCTCCGGCCCGTCGCGCAGCTCGGCGCGGGCACCCACTTCTTCCCCCAAGGGGCCCTGTTCGCCCACGAGACGCGACTTGGCGCAGCCGATGGTCGGCAGGTCCAGGAGGAGACCCAGGTGGCAGGCGATGCCGAAGCGCCGCGGGTGGGCCAGCCCCTGGCCGTCCACAAGCAGCAGGTCCGGCCGCTGCGAGAGGCGACGGAAGGCCTCGGCCAGGACGGGCACCTCGCGGAAGGCGAGAAGGCCGGGCACGTAGGGAAACGTGAGCTCTGCCTCCACCACCTGCTGCTCCAGCGGCCGCAGTTCAGGATAGCTTAGCAGGACGACTGCGCCCCTTCCGCGCCCGCCGCCGACCGAGATGTCCGCCCCGGCGACGACGCGGACGTCCTGCGGCTCGCCCTCCAGGACAACCTGGGCGGCCAGCCGCTTCTGAATGGCCACCGCCTCGGCCGGAGAGACGTCCCAGGGGTGAAGGTCACGAATTTGCATTATGACTTTACGTATGTTTGGATTCACTTCTGCGGGATGAATCCCGCAGCTTCCTCAAAGCTGAGGGTTTCTCCGCCAGAGGCGGATCCGCCTTCGGCGGAAACCCTCAGGGCTGTCTTGTCATCCTATCGACATTCAGGTAGCTGCTCCCTCGCTCTGTTCGACCCCATTATACCGCCGCCAGGCGGCGCAGGGCGTCCAGCTTCTCCCGCTGGCCCAGTCTAGCACGCTCCACCGCCGCCCGCAGGGCTTCGATGGTGCGGTCGTAGGTCTCGCGGTCCACGGGATAGGGGTGGCCGTCCTTACCGCCGTGGGCGAAGGAGAATCGGGCCGGGTCGCGCACGCTGGCCTTCGCTCCGTACACCAGCTCCGACACCAGGGCCAGGGCGCGGATGCTCTTGGCGCCGACGCCCTCCATCCCCAGCAACTGCTCGAAGCCGGCCGGCGGCTGGTCGTAGGTGCGGAGGAAGATGCGGGCCAGATTGTCGGGGTGGATATCGCTGAGGTCGAGATGGTGGCGGGCCGGCAGCTCAAGCTCCTGCAGGCGCTTCAGCTCTCGAACCAGCTTCTCCGGCGGCTCCGCGGCCAAGCGAGCGCTCATCTGGCGGCAGGCGTCGGCCTCCTGCGCCACCATGTTCAGCCGCACGTCGCCGCGACCCTCGGAGCAGATAGCGTTGTGAGGCTCGCACACAAAGTCGTCTAGGTCGGACGACAGCCAGTGATAGCGGCGGGCATAGCGGGTGCCCTCGTTCATCCCCTGCTGGACGACGGTCCAGGTGCCCTCCGGCACGAAGATGAAGGTGTGGTGGTAGATCTGATAGCCGTCCTGCAGGGCGGCCGAGTCCACCTTAGCGGCCATGCGCGAGGCGTAGACCAGGGGCGCCGGCAGGAAGCCGAAGCGCTCGGCGAAGGCCTCGACCTCGGCCGGCGTGCGGCGCGAGGTCTTCCCCTTGCCGCCGGCCACGCACAGGCCCGAATCGCGCTCCAGGCCGCGCAGGCCCTCCTTCAGGGCACCGCAGACGGTGGTGGTGAGGCCGCTGGAGTGCCAGTCGAAGCCCAGCGCGCAGCCGAAGGCCTGGAACCAGAGCGGGTCGGAGAGGCGGGCCAGCACCTCCCGCGGCCCGTACTCCTCGACCAGGACGAGGGTGATCTGACGGGCCAGCCGCACCATGCGCTCGAACAGCCAGCGCGGCGCGGCGCCGTAGTGCAGGGGCAGGCTAGCGATGCCGGTGCGGGGCATGGCGGTGACCTAGGCGCTATTGTAGAACATGCGAGCGAGAAAGGGAAGGGCAGCTATGCTGGTTACCCGTTGCTACCTGACGTCGAGGTCGACCGCCACCGGCAGCGCCGTCCGGCCCCAGTCCGACAGGTCGCCGGAGTAGGTCGGCCGGTACTTCTCGAGGAGGAGGCGGCGTGCCAGGGCATCCTCCGCCTCATCCGTTACGACGCGAGCCCGGCCCGAGAACTCAGACGCGCCGATGCGCACCGTTGTCTCGGGTGCGCGGACGAGGTTCTTCACCCAGTCCGAACGGTCGCCGCCGCCCGAAAGCATGTAGAGGGTGCGCCCGCTGATGGCAAACCAGATCTCGATGGTGTGCGGCCGGCCGGTCACCCGCCCAGTCGTGGTCACATAGCAGAACGGCTCCTCGGCGAGGACGCTCAGGTTAGCGACGTGTTGTGCTCTTGTCGC
>Ga0315273_10013452_pt1 | contig 10515 bp, 7 predicted proteins | sample YL17G02_0_MG_FD_205753 | JGI IMG/M metagenome (GOLD analysis project Ga0315273, IMG submission 205753) | Sediment microbial communities from Yellowstone Lake, YNP, Wyoming, USA - YL17G02_0 | ecosystem: Environmental > Aquatic > Freshwater > Lake > Sediment | place: USA: Wyoming | collected... | reverse complement strand
AACTGGGATTTGATAGACGATGAAAAAATCGTGGAATATGCGAAGGGGCTAATGAAGGAAAAAGAGATAAGTGGGAGGGCGGAATTGGAGAAGGCTGATGCAAGTTTGTACTTTATTTTAGGGAAAAGAAATCTGCTCGAGAGGGTCGGCTTTGAAAGGAAAAAGCACGAGGAAAGAGACTGGAAGTCGATGACTGACGAGAAGCTTATTGAATACGCGAAAAAGTTCATGAGAGAGAATGGAATAAGAAGTAGAAATGATTTGCGGAAGGCGGATTCGGGGCTGTATAAAGCTTTGAGGGTGCGAGGTTTCATCTGTCGTGTTTTTACTGATATTGAAAATATCAAGAAGCAATCGCTCGAAAGCGAACTCATCTCCGGCCTCGCTCAGGCTCCGGAAGCGATGGAGAAATTCGGTGATTATAAGTAAATTGCCGAAAAATCGGAAACTTTTTAAATATAATTGCTGAGATTTCAGCATGATAGACTTAGGAAAGATAAAAGAGGTTGCTTTCGGCCTGGCTAAAGGCATAGAATCGCTGAATAGAAGATACTTTCTCAAAGACGTACTGATAGGCCGCGAACCACGAATAAAGGTTTTGAGGGGATTCAGGGGGGTTGGGAAAACCACATCCCTGCTTCAGATAATGGGTGACAAGGCGATGTACTTCTCCATGGACCATCCCGCAGTCGCAGAATATTCGCTTTACGAATTAGGAGATTCGTTCGTAAAAGCAGGATATAACCTACTTCTGGTCGATGAAATCCATTACTACGAAAACTGGAAAAGGGATGCTAAGGCACTTTACGATGAATTCCCGCATCTCACCATGGTGCTTTCCGGCAGCGCTCCGCTTGCCTTCGAGCCTGAGCGAAGATACGAGATAATAGACGTCGATCCGCTTTCATTGATGGAATTCGTGCATCTCGCCGGAAAGGAAATCGAAAGCACCGAGAGCTGGAAAGACCAGGATGAAACCCTGCGCTTCCTCGCGTATAACAGCTGGCTCTATGAGTATTATGGCAATTACATGGCAGGAGGAGCCTTTCCAACTTATTTTTCCTATAAAGAAAAGACATTACCAAGCGTGTATGGAAGCATTAGAAAATCGGTAAAGGAAGATGCCCCGTTTTTTGCAAAAGTGGACGGAGAGACGATCCGCGGGATGGAGCGCCTCCTTCTTTTCCTTGGTTCTGCGCACCTGGGGGAGTTTAGCCTACACAGCCTTTCCAATACCCTTGGGCTTAGCAGGCACAAGACCTACGAAGCAGTTAATCTGCTCGAAACCATGAAGATCCTCCGCCTTGTCCGGCCGGGTGGAGAGGGAGCGAAACTTGTGCGGGGAGATCCCAAGCTTATGTTTTATCATCCTGTGCTAAGGGCTGCTGTCTGCGATGCGCTCGGTGTCGAACCCAATCTGGGCGCATTGCGGGAAGAGCTTGCTGTTTTCTCATTTTGCGGAAGAGGATGGAAAGTCAGCACGATCAGGGGATTAAAAAAGAATCCGGATTATCTGATCGAGAAGGGGAAGGAGAGGTTTATTGTTGAGATAGGGGGACCGTCCAAAACACGTTCCCAGCTAAAGGGATTCAGTGAAAAAACGCTGATTATAGACGACAAGCAGCTCATTACACTTGCGCTGTTTTGAAAATTGCTGAAAAATAGGCAAATTAAGTACAAAAATTGATTAAAAATCGACAATTTTGTTAAAATTAAACTGATTTTGCGTAAGTCAACCGCATTCGTATATTGATTAGAACATTTTAAAAGTGTTGTATTCAAAAGTAATTCAAGTACAAAGGGAGAAGGAATGAGACAGAAGCAAATCAGAACACGGGACGCAAGACGCGAAGCGGTTACTGCGGAGCCGATGTTGGAGGGGGTGGTTCCGCTCGATTCAAGAGGTAGAAGAAATTGGAAGAAGATGAGCGATTGCGAGATGATCCAGCATGCTCGACATTTTATTAAAGAAAAAAGAATAACCACACGGAATGCCCTTGCTAATGCAGATCTTCCGATGTACCGGGAGTTAAGCAATCGGAAATTGATGGACAGGCTCGGACTTCCGAAGACGTCCAAAATTTATGCGTCGATTGGTGACGAAGAGCTCGTAAGTTATACGACTCAGTTCATGCAAAAAAACAGAATAGATAGCAAAGTCGGTCTGCAAAAGAAAAGATCCGGTCTCTACCATGCGCTTTCAAACCGGGGCGTGCTCGTTTCAATTAATTTCGGAAAAAAACGCCGTGATTGGACTTGGATGAGCGATTCAGAAATGATAAGCCACACAAAGGCATTGATGGCTGAGAAAGGCTTATCGTCAAAATCTGATCTTATAGAAGCGGATTCCGGCCTGTTCCAGACAATAAAGCACCGCGGCCTTTTGGATAGGATCGGATTCGAAGAGAGGCAACGGAACTGGAAAGCGATGAGCGACGAGGAGCTCGTGGAAACCGCGAAGCGGATAATGCGCGAGAAAAAACTGACTAAAATCTCAGAACTGAACAAAGCGGCTCATGGGATTATGATCAATCTGAAAAAACGCGGCCTTCTTTGCAGGATTGATTTCAAAAGATGCAAGAGCCGGAGTTGGGCCTCAATGAGCGACAATGAACTGGTGGAATTCGCAAAAAGCATTGTGGCTGCAAATGGGATTCAGAACAGGAAAGGGCTGGTTAAAGCCGACGCGGGCCTGCACGATGCCCTTTATAGGCGCAAACTGCTTGGCAGGATCCCTTTCATAAGGAGAAAGCGCGAATCCCGGAACTGGGAATCCATGAGCGATGATGGGCTCGTTGGCTATGCGGAGAGCCTCCTGAAAGAAAAAGGGATAACTGGCAGGGATGGATTGCGGGAAGCTGATCGCGGCCTTTACGAGATTCTGCAGAGAAGAAGCCTCTTCTCCAACGTTTTCGCAGATATCGAAAAAACAAAGCGGCAATCGCTCGAAAACCAGTTCCTCTCGGGCCTTCGTTTGGCTCCGGAAGCCATGGAGAAATTCGGTGAGGGGAAATGAGGCAGAGAAGAATCAGGACTCAGGACGCTGGACGCAGGACTGCGAAGCTGGAGCCGATGGCTGAAGGAATCGTGAAGAAGGAGAGACGACCAGATGGATTCTTCACAAAAATGTCGGACGAGGAACTTGTAGAATATGCAGAAAGTGTCATGAAAGAGAAAAAGATAAACGGAAAGGGGGAATTGCAGAAGGCGGATTCGGGACTGTATACAACTTTGAGGCGAAGAGGCTTGCTGGTAAAGGTCGGGTTTGCAAGGAAAAGACGGGACTGGGAATCGATGAGCGATGGAAATCTCGTGATATATGCGAGGAGATTTATGGAAGAGAAATCGATAAGAGCAAGAGGCGAATTGGCGAAGACGGATAGGGGGCTATATATTGCTTTGAGTCGGAGAGGCCTGCTGAGCAAAATTGAGTTCCGGAGGAAATTGCGCGAAGAGAGGGACTGGAAATCGATTGGCGATAATAATCTCGTTAAATATGTGAAGGCGTTCATGAAAGAGAAGAGGATTAAATTCAAGTCGGAATTGGAAAACGCTGATAAGGGGTTGTACGAAGTTTTTAGGAAGCGGGGGCTTCTGGATAAAGTCTGGCTCGATAAGAGGCACAAAAGGCGGGACTGGAAGTCCATGGATAATGCAAAACTAATCGAACATGCACAGGAGTTCATTAAAGAGAAAGGGATTCGCGGAAGAACGGAAATGGAAAAGACAGATGCAGGGTTGTATGCTGTTTTGAGGTTGAGAGATTTACTAAACAGCGTCTTCTCCGACATCGAAAAAACAAGGCAGCAATCGCTCGAGCGCGAACTCCTCTCCGGCCTTCGTCTTGCTCCGGAAGCTATGGAGAAATTCGGTGAGGGGAAATGAGGCAGAGACAGAACAAGACTCGGGACGCGATCGAGGAAACCAAGGGTTTCCGAGATATTTGCCCGACAATCGTGTTGCTGCAGCAACACGGTGTCCCATTGTCTGATACGTCAGACAATAGGAAGGGCAAACAGAGACGCGGGACGGTAATGAGGGAGCTACTGGTAGATGGGCCCATTCCCCTCGATAAACAAGGAAGGAGGTCTTGGGCTTCGATGAGTGATGAAGCGCTCGTTCAGGCTGCAAAAAAATTCGCGAACGAAAGTGAAATAGCCTCAAATGGAGATCTAAAAAAAGTGGACGGCAGCCTTTACTCCACGCTACGATGTAGGGGCCTGTTGAATAGAACCGGATTTTCCAAAAAGCTGCGTTATTGGAGTTACCTATCTGATGATGAGCTGGTCGATGTCGCGATCCGCCTGTCGAAAGAGAATGGAATAACGGGAAGAAAGCAGCTGTGCAAGTCTTTCAGCGCTCTTTATGACGCACTGCGAAGGAGAAACCTGCTCCATAAGATCGGATTCCAGGAGAAGCAAATGAGTTGGATTCACCAAAGTGGTGGGAGACTTATCGCACTCGCGAAAAGGGCGATGAGAAAAATGAAAATCACAGGCAGGGCGGAATTGCAAAACGCTGAACGCAAACTCTACCGTGTCCTGTCAAAAAGGCATCTGCTTGACAGGATTCGTTTCGGAAAAAAACAGACGGACTGGTCATCGGTAACAGATGAAGAGCTGATAGAGCGTGGGAAAAGAGTCGCAGCTGAGAGAGGAGCGGGAAGCAAGAGACAGTTACTGCAAGTCGATTCGAAATTGCACTCCGTGCTTTACAAAAGAGGCCTTCTTGACCGGCTCGGATTACCGGAAAAACGGAGAGATTGGTCTTCAGAAAGCGAAGAAGACATTCTCCGTTTCGCGAAGGATGTCATGAAGGAAAAAAACCTATGGTCCCGATCGGATTTGAAGCATGCGGATTCGGGCCTTTATAGAACGCTTGAGAGGCGGAAGCTGCTCTGTCGAATCGGGTTCGAAAGCAAGCAAAGATGGGTGTCTTTAAGTGATGACGATATCTTTCGGATTGCAAGGGAATACATTGCCCGGACCGGGATAACCAAAAGAACGCAATTGCAGGCCGCAAACCCCGCACTGCTTTCTGCTATCTATAGGAGAAAACTGGGCCCTCTGATATGGGCTCTGGACAGGAGACCGGGCGGATTCTTCACGAAGATGACTAAAGCGGAGTTACTCGGGTACGCAAGAAAAATGATGAAAGAGAAGGGGATAAATGGAAGAGCTGAATTGGCTAAGGCTGAACGGGGCCTGTATAAGGCCTTGAATAAAGGGGGCATGCTGGCCAAGGTCGGCTTTAAAATGAAACAACGGGACTGGGCCTCGATGTCCGACAGTGAACTGGTCGAGTGCGCGAAAAAATTCATATCTGAAAAAGCGATAGCCGACCTGAAGAGGTTGAGAAAGGCCGACTCCGGACTGCATTCGGCCCTGTTCAAGAGGGGTCTTCTTGACCGCATAGGATTTGAGATAAAAAATCGAAAATGGGGAGATTTTTCTGATGAGAGACTGTTGGCACACGCAAGAGAATTCATTGAAAAGAACGGAATAGCAAGCATTTCGCAATTAAAGAAAGCAGATAAGGGGCTTGAAACCGTCTTGCGAAAAAGGAGGATACTCAACAAACTTGAGTTCTGGCAAAGAAGAAGGGTCAGACGTTTGCACAAACCAAGAAACTGGGCTTTGATGGACAATAGGGAGCTTCTGGAATATGCGCGGAAATTTGTGAAAGCCAAGGGGATAAAGAATAAGACGGAGTTGCAGACTTATGATTCCGGACTCTACTTCACCCTGTGCAAGAGAAAAATACAGCACCTGCTCTGCCTTGTGGAAAAACGAAGGAACTGGAAGGTTATGTCGGATAGTGAACTGATTGAGCATACAAAAAGGTTTATTCAGGAAAATGGCATCGCAAGAAAGAGTGACCTCTCCATGGAGGATGGAAGCCTCTACGGTGTATTGCGAAAGAGAAACCTCCTCGAAAGCATAGGTTTTCCGGTGCTGCAAAGAAAGTGGTCCTTGGTTTCAGATGAAAGGTTAATCGAACAAGCCATAAGTTTTATGAAAGAGAAGGGCATATGCGGAAGGAATGAGCTATGCGGTGCCGATTCCGGGCTTTATTCCGCTCTTCGGAAGAGAAAGCTGCTCGAAAGGATCGATTTCTCAACCAAGCTAAGGGACTGGTTTTCGATGTCGGATGATGGAGTAGTGGAGTACGCGATAAAGTTCATGCATGAGAACGGTATAAAAAAGTATAAGGAGTTGCAGAAGGCGGATTCGGGCCTTAGCTCCGTCCTGACGAAAAGGAAGCTTATGGTCCGCATACCGTTCGATAAAAAACCTGAGAGATGGAAAAATAAAACCGATGACGAACTTGTAGATGCTGCAAGAAAAGTTATGAATGAAGAGGGGATAAGCTCGCGGATGGATTTGAAAAATAAGGCGCATGGGCTTTACATCAACCTCCGCGAGAGGAATCTCCTGGACAAAATTTTCCTAGATATCGAACAGAAAAAACAGCAGACGCTCGATAACCAGCTCCTTTCCGGCCTCGCTCAGGCCCCGGAAGCTATGGAGAAATTCGGTGAGGGGAAATGAGGCAGAGAACGATCAAGACTCAAGACGCTCAATGCGAGACTGCAAAGCTGGAGCCGATGGCGGAGGGAGTTATTCCGCTCAAGAAAAATGGGCAGAGGGACTGGTCTTCTTTGTCAGATGCCAAGCTGGTCGAGCGTGCACAGACCTTTATGAGAGAAAGAGGGGCCTTCGGAAGAAAGGAATTCCTAAAAGATGACGTGGGCTTCTATCAAGCTTTGGAGAGGAGAAAGTTGCTCGATAATATAGGATTCGAGCAAAAGAAAAAAAAACCCCGAGACTGGTCTTCCCTATCTGACGAACAGTTTGTCCTTCATGTCCAAACGTTCATGAAAGTGAATGGAATAACAGGAAAGAAAGAACTGGAAAAGGCAGACCATGGGATCTACAGCGTTCTGAGGAAGAGAAAGCTTCTTGATAGGATCGGATTCCAGCAAAAGAGCAGGATATGGCGCTTTTTATCAGATGATGAGGTTGTTGAATTTGCCAAATCCTTCATGAAAGAGAAGGGCATATCTGGAAGTAGAGAATTGGAAACAGCAGATCGTGGAATCTATACCTGCCTGCGTAAGAGAGGGCTTATCGATAATGTAGGATTTCAGCAAAAAAGGAAGAAAGGCAGGGACTGGTCTTCCTTGTCGGATGAGCAAGTCATTCAGCATGCCAAATCAGTCATGGAGGAAAAAAGGATAAAGAGAAGGTCGGAATTGGGAAAAGCTGACTCTGGAATCTACTGCATCCTGAAGAGAAGGGCGCTCCTTGGGAAGATCGAATTCATGGAGAAACCGAAACAAAGGGATTGGTCCTCAATATCAGACGATTCTCTTGTTCTTCTTGCTCAAGCGTTAATGAAAGAAAAGAGCATGACGGGAAGTATAGATTTAGTGAAAGCGAACTATGGCCTGTACAAGGTGCTTCAAAGGAGAGGACTTCTTGAAAAGATCGGATTCAAGGCGAAGATGAGGAAACCAAGAGCTTGGCAATCCATGAGTGATGATCAGCTCATCGATTATTCCAGAACCTTCATGAAAAAAAGTAAAATATCCGGAAGAAAAGAATTGCAGATTTCCGACCGGGGACTTTATGCTGTCCTGCAGAGGAGAAGCCTGGTTGACCGAGTCTTCGCAGATATCGAACAAACAAAAAAACAATCGCTCGAGCGCGATCTCCTCTCAGGCCTGCGACAGGCTCCGGAAGCGATGGAGAGATTCGGTGAGGGGAAATGAGGCAGAGAACGATCAAGACTCGGGACGCGAGATGCGGGACGGTTGCTGGAGAGCCGATGAACGAAGGCCTGGCGAAGAAGGAGAGGCGACCGAATGGATTCTTCACGAAAATGAAGGATGAAGAACTTGTTGAATATGCAAAAGACGCAATGAAGGAGAAGGAGATAAGCGGAAGGAAGGAATTGGAAAAGGCTGATCATGGACTTTATTATATTTTGAAGAAGAGAGGCCTGTTTCACGAGGTTGGACTCGAAAAGAAACATAGGGAAAGGCGGGACTGGAAGTCGATGGATGAAAAGAAAATCGTTGAATACGCAATGGAGTTCATGAGGGAGAAAGGGATATGTAGAAGGAAGGAATTGGCGAAGGCGGATGCAGGTTTGTATTCTGCTTTGTGGAAGAGGAGCCTTCTGGAGAAGGTCGGGTTCGAAAGGAAAATCGGTGAGATAAGGGAATGGAAGTCGATTGACGACGATAAGCTCGTGGAATACGCGAAACGGGTAATGAAGGAGAATGAGATACGCGGAAGGAAGGAATTGGAGAAGGGAGATGCGGGTTTGTACGAGGTTTTGAGGAAAAGAGGTCTGCTGGATAAGGTCGGCTTCGAAAGAATAAAGCGCGAGACGAGGGACTGGAAGTTAATTGACGACAATAAACTCATTAAAAATGCAAAGGAGTTCATGAAGAAAAATCGGATATCCGGCAGAAGTGAATTGCAGATGGCGGATCAGGGGCTGTATCAGGTTTTGATGAGAAGGGGTCTGGCGGACAAAGTCGGACTCGCGAATAAAAACGACGGCCATCGGGACTGGAAGTCGTTTGATGACGAAAAGCTCGTGGAATACGCAAAGGGGTTCATTAAGCGCAATCGGATATCTGAAAGGGAAAAATTACGGGAAATAGATCAGGGGCAGTTTCAGGCTTTGAAGCGGAGAAACCTCCTCTCCCTCGTCTTCGCAGACATTGAAAAAACAAAGCGTCAATCGCACGAAAAACAACTCCTCTCCGGCCTTCGTTTAGCTCCGGAAGCGATGGAGAAATTCGGTGAGGGGAAATGAGGCAGAGACAAACCAAGACACGGGACGCGATCGAGGAAACCAAAGGTTTCCGAGAGATTTGCCCGAAGGGCAAACAGAGACGCGGGACTGCGAAGAGAGAGCCGATGGCAGACGGCCTGGCAAGGAAAAAAGAATGCAGGCGTTTCACTCAGGAAGAAATTGAGTGGTTATTCAAAAGAAGGCAGGAACTTATCGCAAGCGACATGAAAGACCGCCAGATAGGAAAAATCGTATCTTTAAAGATGGGAAGAAGCTTGGGAAGTGTGACGACCCTGATAATACGATATGTCAACAAAAAGATTTTTCCGAAGAACCGAAACAATACGGTAAAATTAAGTCACGAAGAGATAGAATACTTAAAGTGCAAGTGGCTGGAGCTCGCAGCGAAAGGAAAGAATGACACTCAGATCTCTAAGGAAATTGCGCTTTCAATCGATAGGAGTGAATCAAGCGTACATCGTGCTTTATGTAGGCTGGCAGGTAAAAAGTTATTGCCAGGGAATACGAACAATAGAAAAATGTTCGGAAAAGCTGAAATAGAGATTATAAGAGGAAGGAGGGCAGAACTAATTTCAGAAGGCATGAAAGACCGCGGGATAGCCAAGAGGATAGCTGAAGAACGCGGATGGGGCTTCCCTTCGACTGAAAGCAGGATGATATATCTTGTCAAGATAGGGGCATTGTCAAAAAACCCCAATCGATTCGAAGCCAAAGATTTCACTCCAGCTGAAATAGTCACGATAATACAAAAGAGGACTCTGTTAATTGAAAAGGGATTAAGAGACGAAGATATTGCACACATTTTAGCAAAGGATTTGAAAAGAGCATACTCTTCTGTGGATCAAAAAATAAGGCAGCTCAGGAAAGATAAAAAAATCGAAGAGAACCCAAAAAAGAAGAAAGGATTTAAAAAAGAAGAAATAGAGATAATTGCACGAAGAAGGAGCGAGCTTGTCTCTCAAGGACTTACTGACCGGGGGATTGCGATAAGAATCGCGAAAGAACTCGGAAGGAGCTTTTTTTCGACATACGGCAAGATCGAAAAGCTTGTTGAAGAATGCAAGCTTCCTGAAAACCAGAATAAGATGGAAGCAAAGGACTTTAGCGAAGAAGAGAAATTTGAACTTCTTCACCAGAGAGAACTGCTCATCCCGGAAGGATTCACGGACTTGTCGATAGCTAAGAAAATCTCTAAAGGTTCCGGCAGAAACTACGGATGTGTTTATGTCAAAATCAAAGAACTGGTTAGAAAGAAAGGACTTGGTGAAAACCCAAATAAAAAAAACACGAATCGTTTCAGCAAAGAAGAGATTGAGATAGCAGTAAATTTATACCATGAACTTGTTTCCACTGGCATGCATGATCGCCAGATAGCCAGATTAATAAGCAAGAAACTCGGCAGGTCTTTGGGTTCGATTAACACTAAACTAAGTCGGCTCCAAAAACGCGGTCAGTTACCCAAAAATCCGAATATGATTGTCGAAAGTCCAACGGAAAACGAACTTTTATCTGGCCTCCTCCGTGCTCCGGAAGCTATGGAAAAATTCGGTGAGCAGAAATAACTAACAAGACGAAAACCATTTAACCGCTATCTTCGAAGACTTAGCATGGCGACTGAGGTAACCGTGGAAAAGGAATCTGGCGAGCGGGAACCGTTCAATGCAAAAAAAGTGGCGGACGCGC
>Ga0315273_10013451_pt1 | contig 10515 bp, 15 predicted proteins | sample YL17G02_0_MG_FD_205753 | JGI IMG/M metagenome (GOLD analysis project Ga0315273, IMG submission 205753) | Sediment microbial communities from Yellowstone Lake, YNP, Wyoming, USA - YL17G02_0 | ecosystem: Environmental > Aquatic > Freshwater > Lake > Sediment | place: USA: Wyoming | collected... | reverse complement strand
GGGGCTTTCGACCGTCTATGGCATCGTGAAGCAGAGCGGCGGACACATCTGGGTTCAGAGCGAATTGGGAAAGGGGACGAAATTTTCCGTCTGTCTGCCCGAGATCTCCTCGACCTCCGAGCTGATCGAAACCCCTCGAAGCGCGCCTTCCCCGCGGGGGAAGGGGAAAGTGCTGATCGTCGAAGACCAGGCCGAGGTGAGGGAGCCGGCCCGCAAGATTCTCACGGCCTGCGGGTATCAGGTCGCCCAGGCCGCCAATGGCGCCGCTGCATTGCGCCTCGGAGAGTCTGGAGAAGCCGCGATCGACCTGCTCTTGACGGATGTCATCATGCCGGGGATGACCGGACCCGAACTGGCCGCCCGAATGAAATCCCGGCATCCTGTGATGAAGGTCCTGTTCATGTCCGGCTATTCCGACAGTGAGTCCGCGCTAAGGGCCGGTCTCGGGGAGGAGGGTGAATATCTGCAAAAGCCTTTTCTTCCAACGTGCTCGCAAAACGAGTACGCGACATTCTCGGCCCCATCCGGGAAAGCTGATTTTCCGCACGGCCGGGAACCGGCGCCCTGGGGCGGAATTTGTTTAGGCGGCCGTTGGCGGCCAAATCGCACTCCGCGTCACGCATCAGAATGTCATGAATCAGCTTTCGATTTAAGAAATCGTCGACGACGATCAGAACTCTCCACCCGTCGGGACCCCCTCTTGCGGGCGCGGGCCCGCGGGAAAAGGCGGTTAATGGACTCACACTACTGGCAGATATCGTAGGGACAGTACGCCGCTGATTGCGGCGATCCGGCCGATGGTCGACTCCGGCACCGGGCTGTCGACATCGACCAGGGTGTACGCCATTTCGCCCCGGGACTTGTTCATCATGTTGTGGATGTTTAATCCCGCGGCCGCCATGGCGGTGGAGATCTGCCCCACCATGTTGGGCACGTTGGCGTTGGCGATCCCGACACGATAGGGCGATTCGCGCGGCATCACGACGGCGGGGAAATTCACGGCATTGACGATGTTGCCGTGCTCGAGGTATCCGCGCAGCTGGTCGACAACCATGACGGCGCAGTTGTCCTCCGCCTCGCCGGTGGAGGCGCCGATGTGAGGCAGCGCCATCACCCCCGGATGGCCGGCCATAATCGCCGAGGGAAAATCGCACACGTAGTATCTCAAATGCTTGCTGTTGAGAGCGTCGAGCACGCCGCCGGCATCGACCACCGCATCGCGCGCGAAATTGAGCAGGGTGGCACCCTGCTTCATCGACTGGATTCGCTGCTCGCTGATCAGCCCGCGCGTGACGTCGAGCAGGGGCACATGCAGCGTCACGAAATGGGAGTTTTTCAGGACCTCATCGATGCTGTGCGCCTTCTTCACCTGTGAGGGCAGGTTCCAGGCGGCGTCCACCGTGATTTCCGGATCGTAACCCAGCACCTGCATGCCCAGCTTTATTCCCGCATCCGCCACCAGGCATCCGATTTTGCCCAAGCCCACGATGCCCAATGTGTGCCCGGCAAGCTCAACCCCGGCGAATTTATTCTTCCCGTCCTCCGCCAGCTTGTGCAGTGTCGCGTCGTCCCCCTGCAAGCCTTCGACAAAATGCAGCGCCGGAACGAGGTTGCGCGCCGCGAGCAGGAGTCCCGCCAGGACCAGCTCCTTCACGGCGTTGGCGTTTGCCCCCGGCGTGTTGAAGATCGGCACGCCGCGCCCGCTCATCTGCTTCACCGGGATGTTGTTGGTGCCGGCGCCCGCGCGGCCGATCGTCTTTACGCTGGCGGGGATCGGCAGGGCGTTCATGTCGTGAGACCGCACCAGGATTGCGTCCGGTTCGCTGATCGCGTTGCCCACGAAGTAATGTTCCGCCGGCAACCGCTTCAGGCCGGCGTAAGAGATGTTGTTGAGAGTGAGAATTCCGTATTTAGGCATGGTTGGTATCAAACTCGCGCATATATTCGACAAGCGCCTGCACGCCGGCGAGCGGCATGCCGTTGTAGATCGAGGCGCGCATTCCGCCGACGGAGCGGTGACCCTTCAGCTGCACCAGCCCGCGCGACTTCGCCCCCTTGAGGAACTCGTCGTCGAAGGCGGCGTCGTTCAGGGTGAATGGGACGTTCATGCGCGACCGGTCCTCCTTCTGCACCGGCGAGCGGTAGAATTTGCCGCCTTCGAGGCAGTCGTAGAGCACTTTCGATTTTGCGATGTTCTGCCGCTCCATCTGGGCCAGCCCGCCGTTGATCTTCAGCCACTGGAATACCAGCCCGGCGACGTAGATCGCGTAGGTGGGCGGCGTATTGAACATCGAATCATTCGACGCGTGAACCTTGTAATCGAACATGGAAGGCGTTCCCGGCAGCGCCTGCCCCGGCAGATCCTCGCGCACGATGACGATGGTCAGTCCCGCCGGGCCGATGTTTTTCTGGGCGCCGGCGTAAATCAACCCGTAACGCGAGACGTCGACCGGGCGCGACAGGAGGTTCGACGACATATCGGCAACCAGCGGCACGCCGCCGGCATCCGGCACCCAGTTGAACTCCACGCCGCCGATGGTTTCGTTCGGCGTGTAATGCACGTAGGCCGCGCCGGGGTTGAGTTTCCACTTGTCCTGTTTCGGCGCATAGGTGAACTTGGCGTCTTCCGAACTCGCCGCGATGTTCACCGTGCAATATCTTTTCGCTTCACCGATGGCTTTTTTGGACCACTCGCCGGTGTTGATGTAATCCGCGCCGTCTCGGCCGCGCAGGAGATTCATCGGCACCATGGCGAACTGGCTGGAGGCGCCGCCCTGCAGGAACAGGACCTTATAGTTCGCGGGGATGGCGAGCAGCTCGCGCAGACCCGCTTCGGCGTGCAGCGCGATCTCCATGAACTCCTTGCCGCGATGGCTCATTTCCATGACCGACATGCCGCTTCCATGCCAGTCGAGCATTTCGTCGCGCGCCTGTTCCAGAACCTCTTCCGGCAGCACCGCCGGCCCTGCGCTGAAGTTATAGATGCGTGTCATAAAGGCTCAGTCCTTTTAGATCGCATGATTCTAAAGCTGAACCGCGCAGACCTCAAAGGATTTAAGGCAATTTCTTCGAAGTCTTTGCCGCTGTGAAGTATTGGTCTGTTGAGCGTCCCGCATTGCGACTGAGATCCGATGATACGGCGCAACAGTAATTCTCATGCAAAGGTCGCGCTTTCTGCCCTTCTTGCGGCGGCCGGCGGATGGCCGACACCGCCGCCCAGTGATGCCGAAGTGGCGCGTGTGGCAGGTCGGGTGCAGCGCAGTGTTGCCAGACTCGTTGAGCGCCGCGGCCTGGGGCCGCGAGTGGATCCTGAGGAGAGCGATACCCTTCAGCGCGACCAGCCGCTGCTCGCCGAGCTCTATGGCGCTTCCATCTCGGGGCGCGCAGCCACCGGGCCGCGCGCCGGCAGGTGCGTCGCTAAAGTGGGTGACGCGGTCGATTGGGAAGATCTCGCTCAGTGGTAGTTCCGGAATCAGGGGGGCATGCTCCCGAGGCACATCCGGGCTGTCCGGCAAGAAGGCACTCTGCGGGGATCGACTCCGGAAACACAGAAGGAGAGCGAAGCCGGCCCCGGACTTATGCATGGGCCGAGCTTCTTAAGCGCGTGTTCGAGCTGGACGTTCTGGATTGCCCGCAGTACATCCCAGACTGCGTATGTTTTTCGTGATCTGCCCCCGCAAAGAGGTGACGCATTATGGTACGCACGCCCCGCGCTGCGGTGGGCGCATGAGGATACTTTGCGCGATCCATCCGCCCGAAGCTATCCGGCGGATTCTTGACTGCCTGCGTCTCCCTTCCAGACCCCCGCCGATCGCTTCTGCCGCACCGGCGCCGGCCGGCGCCTATTCTTTCCGAGCAGGAACCCTCCACATCGTCTGCTACCAGTGTGCCCAAATTCTCTATCCTGCAGCAGGGTATTGAGTTGTGATCGCATCTCTTGGCCTGAGGGATAGGGCAGCGATGGCGCAAGTTAACAGATTGCCCCCTTATCAGCAGCAGGAGGCGGCAAGTCCTGAACCAAAACGGCAGCCCGTTTTTCCTATCCACGCCGAGGCCGGAGCCTTGGACGCCGGCGAACTGCCGCAGGCAGCCATCGCGATAGAAGCGGCCAAGACAAGACCTGCCGCCAAGACCAGCAATTCAATTCTCATCATAATCTCTCCAGAATTCGATGACAGGCTACTCATTCCCCAATTTTATAGGGAATTCCGCGAGGTTGGGTAAGATTCGAAAACAGTGATTCCTTGAGCGTCGTACCTGCGGGCGGGGCGAACTCGAAATCCTTTTTGCTAAGGTCGGGAGAAGAAATCAGAACATGAAGTTCGGTGGAAGAACCCTTTATCTGGGCGCTTGAAAGGTCCTTGCTCGTTTTTTTCATCATGTCTCTCATCTTCTGCTTGTTCTCTTCCGTAACTTCCCGTCCCATACCTTTGAGCGCCGCTAGAGATCCCCGTTGCAGCACCCAAGGCAAATATATCGCCGGTCATTTTGGCATAGGCGTTCGCCACGCCCATATACAGGTAGGGCTGCGTCCCATCATTCCACACTGCGCCGGCTTGCTCCCTTCCCGGCATTGGCATGTCCTTTTAAGCCCAGGAAATGCGGTAAAGATTGGGCTTTTTAAGCACCATGGAGGACTCGGTCGTCATGGTCGTTTTCCCTGCACCGATGTCAATGTCCGCTGTGACGGTTCCCTCCGCCTTGTAGGTCTGCATGGAGCTATAAGCAGCCGTGACTTTCCCGAATATGGCCTCTACGGTGACATCGTCGGCAAGGCAGTAACTTCCCAATATCACCACGGCAGCAAACGCAAACCATCTCATCTTGTTCATGTTTCTCTCCTAATCTATCCGCCAGAGACTTCTGTGAATGGATATAATGCCGTAATGAGCGATCGGCCGACGCAACACATGCAATGCATGGAGGTCTGGGGTGGAAGCCAAATTACGGCGCGCGGCGTTGAATTCGGAGGGTTGGACACTTGGGTTTACAGCCAACCTTACGGAAAGGCACACGCGGGCGGCGACGTCTACTATGCGTCAAGCTGCGCGACCGGTCGAATCAGCCGCCTGCTGCTGGCAGACGTTGCAGGTCATGGAAACGCGGTCGCCGCGACGGCCGCCGATCTCCGGCTGATCATGCGGCGCTTCGTCAACCGATTGGACCAAACCGAATTCGTGCGTCTGCTCAACCGGCAGTTTGCCGGACTGTCGCGGCAGGGGATTTTCGCAACGGCGATCGTCACCACCTTCTTCGCTCCCAGCCGGTGTCTGACTGTCTGCAACGCTGGTCACCCGCGGCCTCTTCTTTACCGGGCGGCGCAGCGACAATGGGAGCTTCTCGGCCATGAAGTACAGTCCCACAAGTCCGCTCCAAGCAACATACCCCTGGGATTATTCGACTCGGCCGACTACCAGGAGTTTGACATCGGGCTGGATTTGGATGATTGCCTGCTCAGCTATACCGATGCGCTGATCGAAGCGCGCGACGCGGACGGCGAAATGCTGGGTGAGAACGGGCTGCTGCGGATCACACGGATTCTCGGCGAGGTAGATCCGCCAAAAATGATCGAGACGCTCCTGGAGGAGATCGCGCAAAGATATCCTGGAAACCTGTCCGAAGACGACGTGACGGTGCTGCTGGTTCGGGCAAACGGGCGTAAGCCAGGCTATTCATTTCGCGAGAAACTGGGGGCTGTGATTCGTTTTGCCGGATCCCTGGTTCGGGCGATCAATCCCCGGGCCGAACGGCCGCCATTCCCCGACGCAAACCTTGCCAATGTCGGCGGCGCAATCATACCCGCGCTCGGACGACGCTGGCGGGGAAGTGCCCGGCGACTTACCACCACGCCGCAAAGATGACCTGTGCCTTCCACTCGACGGGCGTTCCAACGAAACCACTGAGCCACGGAGAACACGGAGCACTCTATGTCCTCAGCGCCTCAGTAGTTTGCTTTTCGGATCGGTGGGATTCCAGCCCCTCTTTTCGCAGATTTCCGGCACCTGATGGCCGATCTGGTTGTAACATTGGACCAATGACTCGCTTGACACCGGTGCATATATTCGGGAGCCGGATTTCATGAGCTCGCAATCAGAAGATACGCATCCTGACGCCGAGAAAGCCCAATTGGAACTTCTCCGGCAGGCCTCGGTCTCCCAGCGCCTGACCCTGGCATTCTCCTTAAGTCAAACCGTGATCGATCTGGCCAAACGTGCGATTCGCCGCCGCTATCCACATGAGGGGGAGCAGGAAATTCTGCTTCGTTTTGTGTCGGTCCATTATGGCGCCGAGCTTGCCGGTCGCCTTGCAAGCGATCTGAGCCGGAGGTCGCGGTGAGTTTGACGGCGATTCGCCAAGCTTTGGAGCCGGTGATCGACGCGTTCGAGGCGCTGGGAATTTCCTACCAGATAGGCGGCTCCGTAGCCAGTTCGGCATACGGCATTGCTCGTGCAACCCTCGATGTAGACATCGTCGCCGACCTCCGGGAGCAGCACGTGCGCGACCTGGTGGAGCGGCTGCAGGGGCAATATTACATCGACGAAGAGCGTGTTCGCGAAGCAGTACGACACAGGTCCTCTTTCAATGCCATCCACCTGGGATCCATGCTCAAGGTCGATGTGTTTGTCTTGAAGGGAAGATCTTACGACCAGATCGCCTTCAGCAGGGCGCGCAAGGACACCGTTGAGGAATCCGAAAACCCGCGCCAATTCTTTCTGAGCAGGAACCCTCCGCATCGTCTGCTACCAGTTTGCCCAAATTCTCTATCCTGCAGCAGGGTTTTGACTTGTGATCGCATCTATTGGCCTGAGGGATGGGGCAGCGATGGCGCAAGTTAACAGATTGCGCCTTATCAGCAGCAGAAGACAGCAAGTCCTGAACCAAAACGGCAGCCCGTTTTCCCTATCCGCGGGGATCGAACCCGCGACGTTCAGCTTGGGAAATCAGCGCTTCGTTGACGACACAGCATTCAGCGTCTTTGGCGCCCATTTCGTGCGGCCGAAATCACCCCATTTTTCGGCGGCTTGCTCCCCCAAATTCTGAAATGGAGCAAAAACGGAGCAAGAGATCAAAAAAAATCGCAACCAAATGGCGAGCGGTGGCAGTGTTACGGGCCGGCTTGAGCCTTCTGCAAATGGACTGAGAGGGGAGGCAGTTCCTCGGCGACGGTCTTCCAGACAATATCGAGGTTGATGTCAAAGTAGCCGTGAATAAGGCGATTCCGCATAGTAACGATGTTTCTCCAAGGAATCTCCGGATGCTCGCGACGGCAATCCTCGGAAATCTTGGTCGCTGCCTCGCCGACGATCTCAATGTCCTTTACCAGGGAAAGAACAAGCATGCGGTCGCCATCGAGGTCTTCACGCTTTTTGCCGCTGGCGAAGGATATGGCTTCTTGGGTCGCGTCGAGCATGTGCCTCAGGCGGATGGCGTCATCCCGCAGCATACTGCACCTCGGCGGAAGCGATAACTTCGTCCCGGAAATATCGGCTCAACTCTTGGGGAGTCCGAAGATCGATTCTTCGTCCTCCAAATAAAGCTGAGAGTTCGTTTTCCAATGCAGCCAGGCGGAGAAAGCCTGGTGCCCGGCCGGGTTCAAACTCAACCAACACGTCGATGTCGCTCTCAGGTCCAAAATTGGAGGTCAGCACAGAGCCGAACAGGCTGAGCCGGTTAACATGGTTTCGACGGCAGAACTCGCGGATCCCTTCGCTGGGCACGCGCACTAAAGGATTCATATGCGACCATCTCTTTAATTGACCGGATTATATCACGGTCCTCCGGGACCGAACTTCGATGATAACAGTAACATTGGACCCACAGTTCAGCCAGGTAACTCGGCGCTGATCAGGCATGCGGTCAACAGTTCGCTGTGGTCGTACGGTCGATGCAGCTCAGAAATGGAACCATCCGGCGGTCGCCGCGCACTGTTCTTGCTGCTGGGTTGAGGCGCCGGGGCGCGATCAGATTCTATTCGGTCGCACCTGTCGGATTGTCACTGAACGCTATAGAGACACCATCGCATACGTGGTCACGGAGCTGGCTGGCCCCGCCTCCAGGCAGGCTCTCCCGTTGCACTCCCAGATAGAACGCTTACAAGGTTACCTCGGCCTCGTTTACCATCCGCCTCCGATCGCCCCGGCATTGCCGGATTGAAACGTTGAGAATGCCTGAGATGTCCTTATGACCGGCGCAGCAATTGGCCGTGCTGCCGGCCGGACGCGTGCGAGAATTAGGTATCCTTCCCGGCTCCTTCGACCGTACAATCCCGTCTTGGCCGGATTCCGGGCGCCCGCGCTCCTGACCGGTTGACACAATACTCCTAACACCAGCCGGCACCTGGATCGAAGGCTCCCCGGAGATCTGACGTCACTTGTTTTGCCCATCCGCGCCCGTCAAGTTCCGGACGAACGCTTTCTGCCCTCTCGTGAGCAACAAGAAATGGCAGGTTATCGATCAACCCAGATCAGGAAGCCGGAAAGTGAGACAGAGTTCGAACAGAACAGCGTTGTGCTCTTTTGCGGGATTCTGAAAGATCCGAACATCAAGCGGCTCGGCACACGCGGACAAAAGCAATATGGGGTCGATCTCGTTGGCCATCGCGATCGGGATCCGAAGCAGGTTGTCGGCATTCAGTGCAAGCTGAAAACGGGAACAAAAAAGCTTTCAAAGGCTGAAGTCTGCACCGAGGTGAGCAAGGCACTCAAATATAAACCGCCGCTGACTGAATACGTCATTGTAACCACAGCCGCCAATGACACCAACCTCCAACAATACACGCAGGAGCTGATGCAGGCGCAGGAGGCACAAGGCCGGCGGATTCAGATCGATGTCTGGGGATGGGGTATCCTCAGCGAGGCCATCAAAAATGATGAGAAAGCGAAGCAGGCATTCGATCCAGGCTTCAGTCCGAGCGTGGCCGCTCAAACGAAGGCGATAATTGCTCTGGCCAAGGGTCAAGGGAAGCTTGCGACTCAAGCGCAGGTAGCGGAACTCGACGCGAACATGGCACGCTTGGGCTCAACCGAAAGTGTCAAGCTGCCCCCTCATTTCGCTGATCGAGAGCTTGCATCGCGACTGTCGCGGACGCTCCGTCGCCGTGGGTTCGCTACTACAGATACTGCGCAGGAACTTGCTGATCTGGCCGAGCGGGCTTTGGACGGTGATCTCTCATTCGCATCCAGCCCGGTGCGCTTTGAGACTCTTGATCGAGCCGCGCGTGCCAACGCCAGTCCGAAAACGGTCGCTGCGGCGAAGCGCTAGCTCGCTGGTGCTCGCAATCTCAATCCATCTGGCGATCTCGCAGGGCGGCTCTCGCGGACATTCAGACACTGCTTGGGTTACTGCCGGAGCTGCAGTTAGGGGAACTAGAGAGTTTCCTCTCGGAATTTGAGCTTTGGCTGGAGATGGAGTTGGATGACACCAAGGAAGCGGCGCGCCAGCGGGTAGCTGCGGAGATCGCGGACCCCCACAGAACCCTTCGCCGGGTTCGTTTGGCACTGGGATATGCAGTCCCATTCAATCAAGACGCGTTAAACCGTCATTTGACAGCCCAGAAGGCGAGGTGTTCGTCCCGTGTCGGTTCGAAACCGACTGATGACGATCCACCTGGGGAGGCTTGGCCTTGATCCAACAAAAGCCACCACCAAGACACCAAGCCACAAAGATAATCGCGAAATATTGAACCCATCTGATTCTCGCTTTTCAAAGTTTCTTGGTGTCTTGGAGTCTCTCCGGAAACTCGCACTCCGTTCGGACCACGATGGTCGTGTTTAGGCCGATGGGACGAGCTTCAGGCCGAGGGCGGCGGCCCTGCGTTGCAGGGCCACGCGTTCCCTTTGTTGGTGCTGGCTCTCATAGTGAGCTGCGCCTCGATCAACCTAAGCCTGTCCCTTTGTTACCATCCGATAAACTAGGCACGCTAGGTAGCGGGCCATTGCTTTGACTGCTACCGGTCCTTCCAATCGCGCCCGTAGGCGGCGATAGCGAGCGCCCAAGTAGGAATTGCTTCGCGACAGGGATTGGGCTGCCATTCGTAATGCGTTAGCCGCCCGGTTGCGTCCGGCGGCGGGAACCCGGCGGACGACCTTGCCTCCGGTAATGTCGTTCTGCGGAGCAAGGGTCAGCCATGAGGCAAACTGATCCTCGTCTGGGAAAGCAGTAAAGTCTGGCCCGATCTCCGAAAAGATCATCTGCACTGTTATCACGTCGATCCCATCGATCCTGGTGAGGTCCACACCCATGGTCCGCTGCAGGTCTGCGGCCAGATCAAAACCAGGCTTGTTCTTCCTCTGGGCTTTTGATCGTCGCACTGGTTTCGAAGATGGCAGCGCTGAGGCGCCTTTAGGCAGATCTTGCCCCTTGGGGGCCTCTCGGCTTGCCACTGCCGCCATGTACTTCGCCAGTTCTTGGTCGCAGTCGGCCAATTGCTTCTGGTAGAAGTCGTACGCTTCCACCACCTGTCGCAACTCAAACAGAATGTCCTCCCTCCAGTTCCCCTGCAAACTGTGGGCGATC
>Ga0315273_10013449_pt1 | contig 10516 bp, 8 predicted proteins | sample YL17G02_0_MG_FD_205753 | JGI IMG/M metagenome (GOLD analysis project Ga0315273, IMG submission 205753) | Sediment microbial communities from Yellowstone Lake, YNP, Wyoming, USA - YL17G02_0 | ecosystem: Environmental > Aquatic > Freshwater > Lake > Sediment | place: USA: Wyoming | collected... | reverse complement strand
CTTCGTCCACGTCGGTATCGTCCTTTCGAGGGAGGTCAACGCGCGCGATGGCGTCCCAGAGCTGCGGGCGGTCGTTCTCGATGTGCTCGAAGCTCCACCAGGAGAGCATCGTCGCGCCGCGTTCGATGGCGGCCGCGGCCCAGCGGGCCAGCTCGTCGGGCGTGACGGAGCCGTAGGCGCCGCCAACGGGCGCGATCGGGACGTCGAGCAGTCCTTCAGCGGCGAAGGCGTCGTAGCAGAGTGCGATGGCCCGCTCCGGCGAGACCTGCATGGCGTTGTGGTAGGCCTGCGGCATGACCCCCCGGCAGCAGCGGTTGAAGACGCGATAGGGCAGCGCGCGGTGGTAGTCCGGCTGAGGCAGCGGCGCGTAGAGCAGCGGGAAGTCGGGGCCGGCGGCGGCACGGACGGCGCTGAGGTAGCGCTCAGCCGTGGCGGACGGTTCGGACGGCCGGCGCTCGTACTCGGCTTCGACGTCGATGACATAGGCGTCGGGGCCGCGATACGAGGGCGACGGTTTCTCAGTGATGAAGCGAGCGGCCATGGCGGCCTCTTCCGTCGCCGTGCGCTTGAGGTCGCCGTAGATGACGGCCGGGGCGTCGCAGCCGTAGACGTAGCCCCAGAGGCCGGCGAGCAGGCCTTCCTCCTGCAGCGCCTGGACGATCTCCCAGACGGGGCGCCCCTGGTCAAAGGGGTGACCGCCGTCGTCGCTCTTGACGAAGGCGCCGCGACAGCCGGCGTCGTTCAGTCTGCGGGCGACGGCCGTCGGGTTGCCGTCGAGGCAGCGCCGCCAGTTCCAGACCCACACCCATTTGCCGGAGAACATGCCCCGCATTCTACCGTCGTCGCGCCCGACGTCCCAGGCAGTCGTGACACTCCCACGTACTGGACTAAGTGTGTGCGACCGATGATCGTGATGTGCAGACGTGTTTCATCCAGGACAGGTTTTTGGGGGGGCGCTGACCCGCCGCGGTCGAAGGTGACATCGTTTGCAGACGTCATGACAAATGGGGTCGCGGCTACCAACCAAAGGTGCCTTTCCCCTTCCGCAATCGTCAGATGTCCGATTCGTCTGTTGAGAACAGGGTGAAGAGAGTTGTTCGAACTTGGTATAATGCGCGGGGCAGCCCGAGCGAATCTCTGCTTTGGCGGCGAATGTCGCAACGCGGGACCGCGGCGCGTTGGCCTGAAAGTCCAATGCATCGTCAGTAGGGGTAGCCAGGGAGGGTCCACCATGGAGTATCAGCCCGAGTCAGGACCATCGCGGCCCGAGGAAGGAAACGTCTCGGACATCGTGCGAATGGCCGCAAAGAAACTGTCCGAGGAGAACCAGGAAGCGTTCGACGCTCTGATGTCGTTGGCCAACGAGGGCGCGCTGGAGGAGCATCAGACTGATGGGAGATTGAACGCCATAGCTGACGAGCTACTGGAGGCGAGGAAGGAGGGTGGCGATGAGGATTGAAGAGATCGCGCTCTCATGGTTCCGAGGCGCTGGTAGTGAAGCCGTGCTGAGAACGGCCAACAAGAGCGTTGTGGTATATGGAGCAAACGGCTCGGGAAAGTCTGCTTTTGCCGATGCAGTTGAATACGTGGTCGGGGAGCGACGAATCGGCCACCTTGTCCACGAGTACAGCGGAAGGCGCCAGGAGTTGGGAATCCGGAACACTCATGCACCTTCAGAGCAGCCGACGATCGTTGGCATTCGCTTTGGCAACGGGGCACGGGTGGAGGTGAAAATAGAGCCAGATGGGGCCTCATCGGCGACATGTGACTCCGAGACAACTGAAAGCGTCGTTCGAAGTTGGGAAGTCGCGAGGCTGATTCTTCGTCAGGATGAGCTGTCCGTCTTCATCCACAAGACCAAAGGGGGGAAGTATTCCGCCTTGCTCCCGCTTCTGGGACTAGAACGGCTGGAGCAGGCGGCTGAGAATCTTCATCGAATCGAGGAGTGTGTGCGACAGCGGGGGAGATTGAGAGAGGCTGAGCGCCAGCTAGATGGGCGGCGAGCAACAGTAAGTCAAGCTTTCCCTGAGTGGGATAGGGAGACGGTAGATCAACATCTAGACGAAATGGGCACGAGGTACGTTGACAGTGAATTGCCGGAGGATTTCTCGGAGAAGGTCGACGCCATAGGCAAAGCGATTGACAGGAGGATTCAGTCGTCCGAGCCAGATAGCAAACTCCACTTCTGTCTCAAGGGGATCGATTCAGAAGGCCTTCCTGACAAGCTATCGAAGGCTAAGACGGCTCTCCAGGAAGCCGAGAACGTCGTCGATGCGTTGCTGGATCGCAGAATCGCAGTCCTTGAGGCAGCATCCCGTTTTGCCGAGTCGGTTCCTGGGGACGAGGAAGAGGTTCTATGTCCGGCGTGCGGTCGAACGATAAAGGCTGACGATTTCAGAAGGCATCTGCAAGATGAGCTCTCCGCGTTGAAGGAGGCACGAGCGGCGAGAGAAACTGCGCTTAACGAACAGAAGAACTTCGTTGATTCGTTGCAGGGAGTACTTCGTCAGTCGAGGCAAGCCGAAGCGGTTCAATGGCTGAACACGCCAGCCCAAGAGGAGTGCAGAGAAGCGCTGGTCAGCCTTGAAGCTTGGAACGCTTCCCAGAGAGGATGGTCTGCCGAGCAGATGCAGACTCTGGCTGGCTGTGTTGCAGTCATTTGCTCTCATGTCGAGCGCGCAACCAAAACGGCGCCGCCCTCAACCAGCGGGTTGTTCGAAGACAAGAAGGCCGTCGAGGCTGCCGCTTGTGTTGAAGAGATCTGCGGGCTTGAGCAGAAGTGCGCTGAAATATCGGCCATCGCTGAGGCACTTACGTCTTGTGAAGACGCGATCAGGGATGCGATTAAGGCGCGCACCGAGGCAGTGGTTGAAGGAATCTCAGACGAGGTTCAACACCTCTGGTCCAGACTGCATCCTGAGGAGCCAATCGAGAACGTGCACCTGTACATTCCAGGGGATGCAGACAAATCTATCGACGTAGGGCTGAGATTCTACGGCAAGGACCAGCCTTCGCCTAGGTTGACCCTGTCGGAAGGCCACCGAAACAGTTTGGGCTTGTGCATCTTCTTGGCACTGGCAAAGTTGGACACGGCAGGCGCTCAGGCGATCATCTTGGATGATGTCGTATCGAGCTTCGATCGAGAGCACAGAGGAATGCTGGTTGACATCCTGCTAGAGGATTTTCCCGATCGCCAGGTCCTGTTATTCACTCATGATCGCGAGTGGTTCAGTGAGCTGCGGTGGCGCCTACCTTCAGCTCGATGGAACTTCATGCGGTTGCGCCGGTGGGAGAATCCCCAATTGGGTCTGCAATGGTCCGGCGCAGCGGGCATTCTCGGTGACGCGCGGGAGCTGGTGGCGGTGAATCCAGAAGCTGCAGGGAACAGGGTGCGCGCCATCATGGACGCGGAGTTGGCGTTGGCGTCTGAGAAGCTTATGGTACCGATGCCCTTTGCCAGGGGCGACAGGAATGACCGGCGTACGTGCATTGAGTTCCTTGAGTGCCTCATTTCAGAAGCCCCGCGTCGTCTCAGGAAGAGAGAGGAGCAGGCCTGGTTGGAGTTCACTGAGCCGATTGAGGAGTGGCGCGAGGCACGTAGCCTTCTTGGAGCGTGGGCGAACAGGGCTTCCCACACGGGGACGCTTGTCGCGCCGGAAGTCAATCGACTTATCGAGCAGTGTGAAAAGGCATTGGCCTATTTGCGATGTAGTTCGTGTGGCGATCCGATCTGGATATCAGACCAGGCAAACCGGGAACGTGTCCAGTGCAGTTGCGACTGTATTCAATGGAGATACGGCTAGTCATCTGCCTTTAGAACAGACTCCTCTCTCTTGGTGGGCGATCATTGCTCGTCGCCGCGGCGAATGTCGTGGCACCGCCCGCTGCTGCGCTTTCGGGGGAAACACCACTCGACGTAGGTGTCCGCCGAAGTTGCCGACCCATCAGAGTCGGACTACAATAACCTAAACTCAGTCCTCCCTTCACAGACAGGAGTCGCTTCGCGGATGGTGGACCTGCCGATCAAGCTCAAGGGGCTGATCCTCAGCGGCGGCCAGGGCAGCCGTTTGCGTCCTTTCACCTACACAGGCGCCAAGCAGCTCGTACCCATCGCCAACAAGCCGATCCTCTTCTACGCCATCGAGAACCTCGTCGAGTGCGGCGTGCGCGACATCGGCATCGTCGTCGGCGACACGAAGGAGCAGGTCATGGCGGCCGTCGGCGACGGCAGCCGCTTCGGCGTGAACGTCACCTACATCGAGCAGGAGGCGCCGCTGGGCATTGCCCACGCCGTCAAGATCGCGCAGGGGTTTCTGGGCGAGGACCCGTTCGTCCTCTTCCTCGGCGACAACTTTCTGCGCGAGGGCATCGTCCCGTTCGTCGACCAGTTCTGCCGTCAGAACCCGCGGCCGGCAAGCCAGATACTGCTCTACCCCGTGAAGAACCCGCAGGACTTCGGCGTGGCGGAGATGCGCGACGGCCGGCTGCTGCGCGTCGTCGAGAAGCCGAAGGCGCCGCCGTCGAACCTGGCGGTGATCGGTATCTACATGTTCGACCGCACCGTCTTCGAGGCGGTGAACGGCATCAAGCCGTCGGCGCGGGGCGAGCTGGAGATAACGGACACCATCCAGTACCTGGTCGACCACGGGCACGACGTGCGCTGCGAGGTCGCCGGCGGCTGCTGGATCGACACCGGCAAGATGGACGACATCCTCGATGCCAACCGCGCGATACTCGAGGGCCTGGAGCCTGCGAGCGCCGGGAAGGTCGACGAGGCGTCGCGAGTCGAAGGGCGCGTCGTATTGCAGGAGGGCTGCGAGGTGGTGAACAGCGTCGTCCGGGGGCCGTCGATAATCGGCGAGAGGACGCGCATCGTCAACTCATACGTCGGGCCGTTCACGTCGATCTACTACGACTGCCTGGTGCAGGACGCGGAGATAGAGCAGAGCGTGGTCATGGAGAACACGGTGATTAGCGGCATCGGAACGCGCATCCAGGACAGCCTCATCGGCCGCAACGTCGACCTGCGGGGCGCCGACGGCAAGCCGCGAAGCTGCACGCTGGTGCTGGGCGACTTCAGCCGGGTGCGGATCCCCTAGCGAGGCGGAGCATGCGGAAGATCCTCGTCACGGGCGGAGCGGGCTTCATCGGCAGCCATTTCATTCGCCATATCCTGACGCAACACGATGGCTACGAGGTCGTCAACCTCGACAAGCTGACCTACGCCGGCAACCCCGAAAACCTGCTGGACATCGAGGGCGGGCCGCTGGCGAAGCGCTACCGCTTCGTGAAGGGCGACATCTGCGATGCCGGGCTCGTCGCGCAGCTCATCGGCGAGGTCGACGCCGTCGTCAACTTCGCCGCCGAGAGCCACGTCGACCGCTCGCTCCTGGAGCCGGCGCCGTTCATCCAGACCGACGTCTACGGCACTTACTGCCTGCTCTCCGCCGTCGCCGAGGCCGGCGGGCGCATCGAGCGCGTGCTCCACATCTCGACGGACGAAGTCTACGGCGAGGTGCCGGCGCCGCACCGTTCGAAAGAGGACGACCCGCTGCACCCGCGCAGCCCCTATTCGGCGAGCAAGGCCGGCGGCGACATGCAGTGCATCGCCTTCATCGAGACCCACCGGCTGCCGGTCGTGATCGCCCGTCCCTGCAACAACATCGGGCCGAACCAGTACCCGGAGAAGATGGCGCCGCTGTTCATCAGCAACGCCCTGGACGACCAGCCGCTGCCCGTCTACGGCGACGGCCGCCAGGTGCGCGACTGGCTCTTCGTGAAGGACAACTGCGAGGCGCTCGACCTCCTCCTGCACGAGGGCGCGCCCGGCGAGGTCTACAACATCGGCGCCGGCAACGAGCGGCCGAACATGGACGTGGTCGAGGGGATACTCGACCTCCTGCGCAAGCCGCGCAGCCTGATCCGTTATGTCGAGGACAGGCCGGGACACGACCGTCGCTACGCCCTCGACTTCGAAAAGGTCCGCGCCCTCGGCTGGTCGCCACGCCACGACTTCGCCGCTTCGCTCGAAGAGACCGTCCGCTGGTACGTCGACAACCGCCGTTGGTGGGAGAAGATCAAGTCGGGCGCCTTCCGCGCCTACTACGAGAAGCAGTACGGCGCTCGGCTCGCCTCGGCCCGCAGCGCTCCTCCCGCTAACGCCTAGCCTCGACTCGAAATGCGCATCTTCATCACCGGCAATCGCGGCCAGTTGGGGCGCGAGCTGATGCGCGCGCTCTCCGCCCACACCGTCGACGGCGGCGACCTGCCTGAGCTCGATATCACGGACGCCGACACGACGCGTCGAAGGATCGAAGCAGCTAGGCCGGACATCGTCATCCACGCGGCGGCGCTCACCGACACACGCCTGTGCGAAGACGACCCGGACCTGGCGCATCGCGTGAACGGGCTCGGCACGCGGAACGTCGCCATCGCCTGTCGCGACAGCGGCGCGGCGCTCGTCTACGTGAGCACGAACGAGGTCTTCGACGGCCTGAAGGGCGAACCTTATGTCGAGTCGGACGCGCCGAACCCGGTAAACGCCTACGGACGCTCGAAGCTTGAGGGCGAGGAGCAGGCGCGAGCGCTGGTCGACCGGCACTACATCGTGCGGACGGCCTGGTTGTACGGCGGCGGCGAGCGCGACTTCCCGTCGAAGATACTTGCGGCCGCGTCGCAGCAATCGGAGATGACGGTGGTGACGGACGAGATCGCGACTCCGACGCTCGCCCGCGACCTGGCGGAAGCGATCGCGCGACTGGTCGAAATCGGGGTCTACGGCGTCTATCACTTCACGAACGGCGGCGAGTGCTCTCGCTTCGAGTGGGCGCGCGAGGTCCTGCGGCTCGCCGGGCGCTCAGATGTGACGGTCAAGCCGACGACGCTGGCGAAGTACAACGCCTATCCTCCAAAGCCGCCCTATACGGCGCTTCGCAACGAGGCGGGGGCGCGTCTGGGCATAACGCTCCGGCCGTGGCAAGACGCGCTCGCCGAGCACTTCGCGTTGTAGAGAGACATCGCCGCGTCCGTAGGGGCGCACGGCCGTGCGCCCCTACATCTGCATCCAACCTCCGACTCGCGGTGGCATGCCTACATCTCTGCCTTCGCGGATGATAAGATGCATTCCGCGTACCGATGCAAGAGCCATCCGCCCCGCAGCAGCCCTCCGTGGGCATCGTCGTCGTCAACTACAACGGCGCGAGGTTCATCGACCGCTTCGCTGAGTCGATGGCGCGCGTCGACTATGCCAACCGGCGCATCGTCATCGTCGACAACGCTTCGACGGACGGCTCCGACGCCGAGCTCCAACGCCTTCTGCCTGACGCCGTCCTCCTGCGCGCGCCCGAGAACCTGGGCACCGCCGGCGGCAACAACATCGGCATTCGCTACTGCCTCGACGAGGGCTTCGACCGGATTCTCATCCTCAACAACGACACCGTGCTGACGGAGGACTTCCTCTCGAAGCTGGTCGCGTTCGCCGACGAGCGCACCATTGCCGTCCCCAAAATCCTCTACCACGACGACCCGCGGCTCATAAGCACCCACGCCGGTGACTTCGACTGGCGCTTCGGCCTGTTCAGCAAGACCTTCCACGGCAAGCCCGACGGCCCCGCGACGAGCCGTCCGCGCGACCTCCAGACCGCCAGCTTCTGCTGCGCCCTCGTGCCGGCGACCGCCTTCCGCGAGGCCGGCCTGCTCGACGAGCGCTTCTTCATGTACTACGAGGAGACCGACTGGCTACGGCGCGCCCTCGCCGCCGGCTTTCGCCTCCGCTACGACCCGGAGGCCGTCGTCTACCACATGGAGAGCGCGTCGAGCGGCGGCGGCTGGATGACGCCTTTCAAGCACTACTACGCCACGCGCAACCGGCTGTACCTGGTGCGCAAGAACTCGTCGTCGCGCCTCTGGTTCGCGTTGTTCACGGCGTATTTCCTGGCGACGCGGCTCGTCTACCTGGGCCGCCACGCCATCAAGCGGGACCGGCCGATGGTGAAGGCGCTCCTACGCGGCGTGCTAGACTACTACCGCGGCCGCATGGGCCGGACGCTGGAAGTGGAACAGCTCCGGGAGACGTGATGCGCATCGCCTTCGACGCCACGTCGATACCACGCCTGATGGCCGGCGCCGGCGTCTACACCGACAACCTCATCCGCGCTCTCGCCCGCGTTGACGTCGACAACGAGTACGTCCTCTTCGCGAAGGGCGACGCCTTCGACGGCCTGGCGCGCGAGCGGCCGTCGTTTCGGGTCGTCCACGCCGGCGGGAGGTTTCGGGCGACGCGGCTGGCTTGGGAGCAGCTCGTCCTGCCGGCACAGCTCCGGGCCCAGGCAATCGACGTGCTGCACTCGCCGCACCACACGACGCCGCTTCTCACGACCGGCTGCCGTCGCGTCGTCACCTTCCATGACCTGACGTTCTTCATCCTGCCGGAGCGCTACCCGCGCAGCCGCCTCCTCTATTTCCGCTCCATCAGTTGGGCCGCCGCGAAGGCCGCCACAATGCTGATCTGCCCCTCGCAGGCCGTCCGCGACGATATCGTGCGCATCCTGCACGCTCCGCCCGAGAAGGTGCGGCCCATCGCCGAGGCGGCGGCGCCCGCGTTCCGCGCTATCGACGACCCGGCCGTGCTGGACCGGTTGCGCTACAATCACCTGCTACCGGACCGGTTCATCCTCAGCGTCGGCAGCCTGGAGCCGGGCAAGAACCGCACGACGCTGCTGAAGGCCTTCGCGGAGCTGCGACGGCGCGGCGTCGAGCACAAGCTCGTCGTGGCCGGGCAGCGGGCATGGAACTACGGCGACGACTTCCGGCTGGCGGAGGACCTGGGACTGAAGGGACAGGTCATCTTCACCGGCTACGTCCTGCCGGAGGAAATGCCGGCGCTGTACAACGCCGCAGACCTCTTCGTCTTTCCGTCGCTGTACGAGGGGTTCGGGCTGCCGGTCCTGGAGGCGATGGCCTGCGGCGTGCCGGTCGTCGCCTCGAACGTGTCGTCGATTCCCGAGGTGGCCGGCGACGCCGCCCTCCTGGTCGACCCGCGAGACGCCAACGCCCTCTGCGACGCCATGGAGCGCATCCTCAAAGACGGCGACCTGCGCGCGTCGCTGCGAGAGCGCGGCCTGGAGCGCGCGGCGACGTTTAGCTGGGAGAGGGCGGCCCGCGAGACCATCACCGTCTACGAAGAGGCTGCGCGGAAGGGCTGAGCGTGGACATCTCCATCGTCATCGTCAGCTATAACGGGCGCGAACACCTGCGTCGCTGCCTGCAATCGCTGGCCGCGCACCCGCCGGCCGTCGCGCACGAGGTCATCGTCGTCGACAACGATTCGCGCGACGGCAGCGCGCCGATGGTGGCATCGGAGTTCCCGCACGTGCGTCTGCTGCGGATGCCGCGCAACCTCGGCTTCGCGGCGGGGGCGAATCGCGGCGCGAGGGAGGCGAGCGGCGAGGCGATTGTCCTGCTGAACCCCGACTCCGAGATCGAGGCCGACCCGTTCGCGCCGATGCTAGCCTACCTGCGCGAGCACGACGACGCGGGCATCGTGGCGCCGCGGCTGCTGAACCCCGACGGGTCGCTGCAGCTCTCCTGCCGCAGCTTCCCGACCTTCTCCGTCGCCCTGTTCAACCGCTACTCGCTGCTGACGCGACTCTTCCCGCGAAATCGCTACTCGCGGCAGTACCTGCTAAGCGATTGGCATCACGATAGCATCAGCGACGTAGATTGGGTGTCCGGCGCCTGCCTAATGGTGCGCCACTCGCTCTTCGAGGAGATAGGACTGCTGGATGAGGGCTATTTCATGTACATCGAGGACGTCGACCTGTGCCAGCGAGTGCATCGCGCGGGGTACAAGGTTGTCTACCTGCCGCAGACGTCCGTCATCCACCACATCGGGCGGAGCAGCCGCACGCTGCCCAGCCGGAGCATCGTCGCGCGACATCGCAGCATGTGGCACTACTACAAGAAGTACCTCCGGCGGAACGTCGTCGTCGACGTCGCGGTCGCGGGCGGGATTGTGTCGCGCTGCGGCTATCTGCTGCTGGCGAACCAGGTTAGACGCTTCGGGAAGCGCGACGGGCCGAACTAGCTTCGCTGCGTGGAGTCGCCTGAGTCGAGCGGCTTGGCTTCGCCTTCAGACTGGAACGTGAGGCGCCGTCGCAGCCAGACGATGGAGTGGCTGTTCCAGAGCGTAACCAGGTAGCCCAGCTTCGCCAGCACCAGCGTTAACACGGCCGCGAAGCCCAGGAGTATGCCGAGCTCGACGACAAAGACGTCGAGGCCGTGCATCACTATCGCCGCGACGGAGAAGAGCATGCTGATCCCGTAGATGACGAGCAGCAGCCCGCGCGGCCCGAATCCGGCGTTCTCCAGCCGGTTATGGATGTGGTCGGCATCACGGCCGAAGGGGTGCTTCCGGTCGAGGGCTCGACGGAGCGCGGCGAGCACCGTGTCGAGGATCGGGAACCCCAGGGCGACGACGGGCACGGCGAAGAAGAACGCCTCGGTCACGCCCGTCGCG
>Ga0315273_10013448_pt1 | contig 10516 bp, 10 predicted proteins | sample YL17G02_0_MG_FD_205753 | JGI IMG/M metagenome (GOLD analysis project Ga0315273, IMG submission 205753) | Sediment microbial communities from Yellowstone Lake, YNP, Wyoming, USA - YL17G02_0 | ecosystem: Environmental > Aquatic > Freshwater > Lake > Sediment | place: USA: Wyoming | collected... | reverse complement strand
TAATTAAGGAGGATTTTCTTTTTCTCTTCTTTAGATAACTTATTTATACCCTTATAAGACTCGTTTTTTATCTCATTCATAAGTGCAATAATACGGCAAACTGGTTTATATTCTTTGCTCGTCGGTGTCCAGTGTCCAGTGAGACAAAATAGTAATAAAATCAGGCTTAAAATAAGCTGATTACATTGGAGTAAAAACAGAAGGACCATACAAGTCAGAACATTATCGCTACTAAGCTAAGAAAGGTTTAAATAAAGCCTTTCCTATTTTATTTTATCATGCAAAAAAGAGGACAGGCAGCAATGGAATTCTTGATGACCTACGGCTGGGCCATACTAGTTGTATTAACAGCAATAGGATCACTAGCATACTTTGGAGTACTAAACCCAGAAAGACAACTACCAGAAAAATGCATGTTCCCAAGCGGAATAAGCTGTGTAGGATTCTCATATAATAATGGCAATATCGAGATAGTAATAATAAACAGCATGGCATACACTATGATAAACACAAGCATAACAGTAGAAGGATGCCAAACAAGCTCTGAAACTGCTGCACAGATAAAAAACAGTGAAGACCACAAGTTCAGCATACCATGCAACCTTAGCGGACAAGAAAAGATCAACACAAAGATGTTCTTAGAATACACAAACAAAGAAAGCGAGATAAGACACACAAAAGAAGGACAGTTACAATTGCGAATAATAGAATGATAAACTAATTCTAAAAACTGAATAATTTCTACGAAAAATTGATTAAAGTGCGAGTGTTAGTACTAACGTTGATACTTTTAATGAAACTAGTATTAGTACTAATGTTCGCACTGTATCGTGGTGATAAATGTTTAAATAAACACTAAAGAAACAAACAAATAATGCTCAGAGGAGAAGCTATAGAAAAGAAGATTCTTGAAGTTTTATCTAAATCAGAAAACCCGATGTCTACCCGAGATTTAGGCATTAAAATCGGACTAGCATGGCATTCTATACAAAATCACTGCCTAGTCCTGCAACTTAAAGGAAAAGTGAACGGATTCAAAGTAGGAAACATGAACTTATGGGTAAAAAAATGAACAAAAAAGCACAAGTAGGAATGGAATACATGACACTTGTAGTGTTCATAACAGCAATAATTTTGCCCCTGATATTATTGTACCACACACAATATGAAGGAACAAATGAGCAGATAAGAGGAAACCAAGCAGACCAAATTGCGCGAAAAGTACTAGATGCAGCAGAATCAGTATATTACTTAGGAGAACCATCAAAAACAACAGTGAAAGTGTACATCCCAGAGATGATAGAAAGCATAAACATAACAGACAACGAAATAGTGTTCTATATGAGAACAAGACAAGGCATAGATGAAGTAGTTAGGTATTCACCAATAAAGATTAATGGAAGCATAGGTCCAAGCCATGGAATAAAATACATAAAAGTAGAATCAAAAGGAAGCGTTGTACAAATAACAAGCAATTAATATCAAAAAAAGAGGAAGGTATGAAAATAAAAAAAAGAGGACAAGTAGCAATGGAATTCTTATTACTAATATCAATAGCATTCATGATATTTTTAGTATATATAATGGTAACAAGAAACAAGGTAGTAGATATCAGTATGGAAGAAGAATACATACAATTACAAGACTTCACAGACAGCACAAGAAACGAAATACTTGTAGCATCACAAGTAGAAGACGGATATTACAGAGAATTTACGCTACCACAAAAAATAGGAGACAAATACGAGTACACAATATACATCAACCAAACAACAGACCAACTATTAATAAACACAACAAACCACCAAGAAAATACAGAAATACCACACGTGAACGGAACAATACAAAAAGGAACAAATATCATAACAAAAGAAGAGAGGAAAATCTATCTCAACTACCCATAAAAAAGCACAGATATGGTATGTAGACTTCATAATAGCTTTACTACTATTCCTGATAGCAGTCACAATATATTTTGAGTTCACAAACAACCTGTCAACTGACAGTGAAGAAGAAATAAACGAGATGGTACTAGACGCAAAAACAATAAGCAACTCATTAATGTCAGAAGGATATCCAACAGACTGGAATATAACAACAGTCCAAAAAATAGGGATAACAAACGGAAACTACAGGATAAACCAGACAAAACTGGAAAACTTCGCAAACATGACAGTTGCAAACGCAAGAAGCATATTTGACACAAGATTCAACTATTATATACAACTAAAAAAACAAGACAACAGCACAATACTCATCAATGGAAACAATAGCATAGGAACTCTCACTACAAACACCACAGGAAAACTGGTCCAGATAACAAGACTAGTAATCTACGACTCAAACATAACAAACAAATCAAGCATAATAAGATTGGTGATCCAATTATGGTAGGAAAAAAAGCAATATTCTTCACCATAGACGCGATTTTGGCAGTAAGCATACTATTAGGAACACTAATGGTAATAACAACATTCTACATAAACACGCAACCAAGAGTAAACATGGACTACATAGCAACAGACATGATAAGCGTGCTAGCAGAACTAAGAGTAGGAGAAACAAACAACACACTCATCAACCAACTAATTACAAACGGAAACATAACACACACAGAAAACTCAGTATTAGAACAGATAGGAGAGTTCTGGGCAGAAGGAAAAACTGAACTAGCCCACAATCTCACAAGAGAGATGACAGAAGGAATAATACAACAAAACTACGGATACGACCTAACACTAGGAGATGACATAATTTATGAAAGAAACATAACAAAAAAAGATATAATATCAACATCAAACAAGATAATCTCAGGAATAGAAAAAAGCAAACCAATAGAAGGAACAGTAGCACAAACATACTTATTAAGCATACAAAAGAAAAAAACAGAAAGTTACACATACTTCGGCGGATTTGAAGGACAAGGAAACATAACTAAATACATATTTGACATACCACCAGACGCAAACATAACAGAGATGACATTAGAACTAAACGGTGAAGAACCATTCGACTTCTACATAAACGGAACCCAATGCGGAACAACACGCACACCAACAAACAAAACACTAGAAGCAGACCTATGGGACATAACAACATGCAACAATTCCATACTAAAAGGAACAGAAAACAAGTTCGAAATAAGATTCACGGACGAAATAACAAACGCCTATGTAGGCGGAGGATATGTAAAAATAAAGTACACAACAAACCAAACAATGAGCACAAGCGAAATAACAGGAAAAGAAAAATACTGGTTCCCAGGAATAGACGGATTAATCAACCTGTATTCAGGAATAAACATACCAGGAACATTAACAGCATGGAGACTAAACCTCACAATATACAACAAGTACACAACATTCTTAGTAATAGGAAACGAAACAGTGATGAATGTATCAGGAAGCAACCAAACACAATATGTGTGGAGAGAAAGAAACAACCTAAACATATCATCAGGAACAATACCTCTTAGGTTGGGAATAGTGAATGTAAGCCAAATATTTGAAAATGGAACAGGAACTCCAGGAGACACAATACTATCAATAGATACCTCAGGAAGTATGGACGGATGTGCAGGAGTAGTCCCACCAACTATGTGTCATTACAGATGTAGCCCAGGCGGACAAAAATCCTGCATGGTAAACAACATAAGCGACTGCAACGATACAAAAACTCCGTGCGGAGGATACTGCAAAAACCCACACAATTATCAGCTAGATTGCCAATCAAAAATAGATGCGACAAAACAAGCAAGCAAAACATTCATTGATATAGTATTAAACCATACCGGCAACACTATAGGATTAAACAGTTATTCTACAAGCGTAAACAATTATTTAGCCCTAACAACAGACAAACCAACATTATACAACAGAATAAATAGTTACACGGCAAACGGAAACACATGCATGTGCTGCGGAATAAACATAGCAAGAAACCAATTAAATGGAAGCACAAAACCCAAAGCAATAGTAATAATGAGCGATGGACAAGAAAACCAATACTGCAGCAACTACAATGATTACACAGGAAATACAACAGAACATATAGGTGCAATACTTTCAGGACAATACGCGTGCAACAACAGCATAGATGTATACACAATCGCATTTGGAGATGATGCTGATTACAACACACTAAGCCAGGCAGCATGCCATGCAAACGATTCAAGTAACCACACAAATATGTCATTCAAAGCATCAAATGTCGCAGAATTAACACAAAGATTCATAGAGATTGCAGGACAGATAGGAATAAAAGCAAATTATTCAGCACAAATAATAGATGTCAGCGGACCAGCTGAATTCACAAAGCTCTACCCTAACTCAAGCATAGAATTCTATTTCATACCATTAGTAGATCCACCAAAAGAAGGAGAAATATCCATCAATATCGCAAGCGACACATTCAAGAACTGTAGCCCAAGCATATACTTGTACAAAGATATAACAGCAACAGACGTGAAACTAACCTCATACTCATCAACACACTGGACAGATTTGGTAACAACGAACGGAGTTATTGTCTGGAATCTGAGCAAGTACGGAACAGACTACTCAGAATTAGGAGACCCATTTGTAATACAAATACCCCCAAATATAATACAATCAGGAGTGTACAACAACATAACACTACAAACAGGAGACAGCTCTACAAACCACACAGGATGCTCAGCAAACAACAGTCTGTTAGTATTCAGAGGAACAATAAAAGCAAACGTCGCATACACAAGCGTGCTACCAGAAGTAGGCGGATGTGACTGGTATGTAGAATTTGAAGATGGAACATTTGGAACAATAAAAATACCAAGCGATTACAACAAAACAAACCAATGCAATTTCACAAGCACAAACGTATACTATAACCCAAATGCCACCCTAGATGTCGCAGCACTAACCCTATTAGACCAGCTAGACTTTGATGACAACAACAAAAGCGACGTTAACATTGCAGCATTAGATATGTATGTAGGAAGCTTCCTCGTCCCAGAAGTACCATCAATGTGGGGACCAAGCGTTGCAGAGGTGAAGGTGTGGTAAGACTGACAAAAAACAAGAAAGCAGTATTCTTCACATTCACAGCAATCCTAATGATGTCAGTATTTTTGCTATCATTCTTTGTATACAACGAATACAGAATGAGAAACAAAGCATTAGTAATAGAAACAAGAATCAGCAGCATGGACGATTTTATACAAGACATAAAAACAGACATAGAACGTGGCCTATATATATCAAGCTTCAGATCAGTACTAGCAATGACAGAATACATAAGCATCCAACACAACAACAGTTACACATACCTAAACAACACAAACGCTGCATTCCAAGAAGTATTCTTCAACGGAACAATAAATGGACAAGAAATGGGCCTTATCAAAAACAACACATTCCCCATATGGGAAGAAAGAGTAAAAGAACAAGCAACAAAAACTGACATAGAAATATATTTCTTCAAAGAAACAGCAAGCATAGACCAAACAAGCCCATGGAAAGTAAGAGTAACACTAACATTCACACTAGGAGTGGGAGACATAAAAAGCACATCATACTGGTCAAAAGACATGCAGATAGAAACTTTTGTCAACATAACAAACTTTGAAGACCCAATCTATAGGATAGGAACACGTGGCAAAGTATTAAACGCAATAAAACCAAAAACAGTGCCTTTTTTTGTAATCGGAAACGACACAGCAAACCTGAAAACACACACAGAAGAATCACGTTATATACCCTGTGCAGAAGCGCCAAGCTTTTTGAAACGATTACAAGGAAATTTTAGCGCTGACCCACAAGGAATAGAAAGCTTAGTTAATGTAGGAAAATTAAAATCCCAACCAGGACTAAACCCCATAGAAAATAAAACGGTAGTGGACTACTTATACTTTGATAACAGCAAAAATCCAACAAGCTGGGAAATCACAAATATATCCACCACATGGACCTGGTTCAGACTGGACAATGAAAGCAACGGCGCAAGCCAAAGACATCATGAAGTTTACAATGTAACAGGACTCATATCATGAAAAGCTTTTTAAACCAAAGGAGGTTAAAAATAGTAAAATGCCTGAATCAATAATAACAACAGGAGTGGACAAACTAGTACTTCTAGTTGAAGAAAAGAAAAAGCTATCCTACAAAGATGCAGCCAAAGAACTAGGAGTAGGAATGGAAGTCCTAGAAGAATGGGCAGCATTCCTAGAAGAAGAAGGAATAGTAACAATAGAGTACAAGTTCGCAACACCCTACCTGGTAAAGAGAGAAATGACAAGAAAAGAGATAGAAGATAAAGCAAAAGATTTCGGCATGAAAAAAGACAGCACAATAAGAAAAGCAGAAAGCATACTATTATCGATAGACATGGAGAGCGAAGGCTTCAAAAAAATAAAAGAAGAATTTGACAAACTAAAAAAAGAGATGGAAACAGACATAACCAAAGTAAAAATAGAACTTGAAGAATTCGAAAAATACAGCAAGTTCAAGAAAGACATAGACCAACAAATGCTCAAAGACCAACACTCATTCAAAGAAAAATTAGACGAGATACAGAAAGAAGTAGAAAAGAAAAAAGCAGACTACGCAAGCATAATCGAAAACATAACCAAGAAAAAAGAAGAATTCGAAAAACAAGCAACCAAAACAAAAAGCACAGAAGAAAGCGAAGCAATGCTCAAAGACAAACTAAAAAAGATCGCAGAATACGCAATAAAGATGGAAAAGGACATCGACGTCAAACTAAAAAACGCAGAAGACGTCGAAAAATACACAAAAGAAATGCTTGCCTACATAGACAAGGTAAAAAAACAAGTAGAATCAAAAAAATCCGAGATAATACAACCATTAATAGATAAGAGCAAAGAGTACGAAAATAAGATAATAAACATACAAAAAAACATATTAGACAAAGTCCTGAAGACAGGAAAAGAAGTTGATGATAACATACAAAAATCAAAAGTGGCAACACAACACTTCAAAGACTTCTTTGACAAAAGGATGAATGTCGAAAAATTGCTCACAGACGTGGACAAAGAAAAGATAGAACTGGAAAGAGAAATACGGAGCCTGATAGAAAAAGCACGAGCATTCGAGCTAGGACTCAAGACAGGACAGTTCAAAGGCCATGCAATAGACCTGGAAAAAACGCTAAAAGAAATAGAAAGAAAGAAAGGAATATTTGAGCTAACACTAAAAAAATTAGGCAGCATAATAAAATCATAATCGTACTATTCCAAAAAAAAAGAGGTGTAGAAAATCGCTGACAAAAAAAGCGTAGAAAAACTAAGAGAAAGACTGAACAAGCTAAAAAGCAAAGTAAACAAGAAACCTGAGATTAAACAGCAACCACACAAAGAAATAGAGAAAAAAGCTGAAACAGAAAAAGAAACATTACCAGAAGCGCTACAAGGAAGCAACAACGACGAGAAACAATTAGACAACTACGATTTCTTATCAAATGATATGCCAATAAACATAAAAATCTACAACAAAAAAGGAGAGTTCGTACCGATATATGAAGTATCTATCTCCAGCATAACAAAAAACACGGAATTCATCCTTGAAAAGATAAGACAAGAACTGATACGAGAAGTCAACCTAGGAATGGTAGACATAATAGACCCAAAAAGAAGCGGAAAAGTAGAAGAGAAATTCAGAGAAACAATCGAAGTATTAATCGAAAAATACTTCCCAGACGCTGACGAGAAAACAATGGGCTTTTTGTCCACATACCTAATACAAAAAAGCTTAGGAATGGGAAATGTAGAGATACTAAACAATGACGGACAACTTGAAGAGATTGCAATCAACTCATCAGATGAACCAGTATGGGTATACCACAGAAAATGGGGATGGCTGAAAACAAACATACAAATCCAAGACGAAGACCAAACAAAACATTACTCAACAATGATCGGCAGAAAAGTAGGCAGACAAATAACAATGCTAGAACCATTGATGGACGCAAACATGCCGAACGGAGACAGAATCAATGCAACACTGATGCCAATCTCAAACCATGGAAACACTATCACACTAAGAAAGTTCGCATCAAAAGCATGGACAATAACAGACTTCATAAGAATAGGAACAATAGATACGGGATCAGCAAGCCTCATATGGGAAGCAGTACAATACGAAATGTCAGCACTAGTATCAGGAGGAACAGCAACAGGAAAAACCTCGATGCTAAACATCCTAAGCAACTTCTTCCCACCAAACCAAAGAATAATATCTATTGAGGATACGCGAGAAATCAGGCTGCCAACATTCCTACACTGGATACCAATGCTCACAAGACAACCAAACCCAGAAGGGAAAGGAGAGATATCAATGTTAGACCTACTGGTGAACTCACTAAGAATGAGACCAGACAGGATCATAGTAGGAGAAATCAGAAGAAAAAAAGAAGCAGAAGTATTATTTGAAGCAATACACACAGGACACTCAGTCTATGCAACAGTACACGCAAACGACACAAAAGAAACAATAACAAGACTAACAAGCCCACCAATAGATATACCAAAAGAGATGTTGCCAGCAATATCAATGATAATAGTACAAAACAGAAACAGAAGAACAGGAATAAGAAGAACATTCCAGATATCAGAAATAACAGAAGAAGGCGAAGCAAACGTACTAATGCAATGGGACCAACAAAAAGATAAGATGCGAATAGCAGGAAGATCAAAATCCCTAGTCAGAACACTAGAACTGTTCACAGGAATCACAGAACAAGAACTGCAAAAACACCTACAAGAAAAAGAAAAAGTGTTGAAGTGGCTGGTAAAAAAAGACATCAATACAGTAAACGAGGTAGGAAAAGTAATAGCACAATACTACACAGAAAACGAAAACATGCTGAGAATAGTAAACTCAAACAAAGAAATAGGTGACATCAAATAGCAAACGTAATACTATACAAGATATCATCAATGTACCCAGGACTAAACCTGAAACTATTACAGGCAGGAATGTACGAAGAACCAGAAGAGTTCATCAAGAAAACACTATTATCAGCATTCTACATGACCACAGGACTCATGATGTTCCTCGCAGCAGTACTATCAAGATCAACAATGATGAAAGAAGTACTAATATTCTCATTCCCAGTAATATTCATGCTAATGTTCTTCTACTTCCTAAAACTACCAGACGTAAAAATAATGAGAAGAGAAAGAGAAATAAGCAGAAACATCGTATTCGCCGGAAGGTTTCTGATAATAGAACTACAATCAGGAGTACCAATATACAACGCACTAGTAAACGTCTCTAAGAATTTCAAAGACATAGGAAAATACTTTGACGAAATAATAGGACAAGTAGATATGGGAACAACACTAGAAGATGCAGTCAACAGAGAAATAGAACTCACACCATCCAACAACTTCAGAAAAATATTGTGGCAGATACTGAATTCCCTCAAAACAGGAGCAGACATAGGACAATCACTAGATGTAGTAATAGAACAGATAGTACGAGAACAAACAATAGAAAGCAAAGACTACGGAAGAAAACTTAACCCATTCGCAATGTTCTACATGATAATAGCAGTAATAATGCCAACACTAGGAACAACAATGCTCATAGTATTCTCAACATTCATATCACTAAAGATAGGACTGACAGCATTGCTAGCACTAGCAGGAGTTTTCGCAGTAATACAACTAATGTTTGTCATAGTAATAAAAGGCCAAAGGCCATCATACGAGATGTAAAATGGGACTCAAAGAAAAACTAAAAACGGCAATACTCAAGCTAAGACTGAAAAGACCATCCTTTGACATACAACAAATCAAAGAAAACATGGAGATGAAAAGAGATGAGAAAAAACTAGTCAACGACATAGAAAAAGAACTTAACCAAAGAACAAAAAGAAAAGAAGACATAAAAAAAGCAATAAACCTAGGAGACATAAGAAAACTAAGACTGAAAAAAGAGAAGAAAGTCAGAGAAAAATACAAACTAAAAAGTTACCTGCAAAAAGCAGGATTTGCCATAGACCCAAAAATAGTATCAAAACGATTATTCAACCTATGCATAATAATAAACTTATTAGTCTCAGCCTACGTAATATACTTCTTCTCAACAAACTACAACTACACAATATACTACGCAATAATAAACATGGTACTAATCTGGACAGTAATATTTGTAGTAATACTACTCATAGTGTGGCTATCCTTCCACGTAATGCTAGACCTACGCATATTCCACAGAAAAATAACGATAGAAATGGTACTACCAGACTTCCTACAACTAACATCAGCAAACATAAGAGCAGGAATGCCAATAGACCAATCACTATGGTATGCAGTAAGACCAAGATTTGGAGTACTAGCAAAAGAAATTGAACTGGTCGCTAAAGAAACAATGGGAGGAGTAGAACTAAAAGATGCATTATTATCATTCGGAAACAAATACGACTCAGAAATACTACGAAGATCCATAAGCATGCTAATAGAAGGAATGGAAGCAGGAGGAGAAATAGGCAATCTATTGAACAGAATAGCAATGAA
>Ga0315273_10013447_pt1 | contig 10517 bp, 7 predicted proteins | sample YL17G02_0_MG_FD_205753 | JGI IMG/M metagenome (GOLD analysis project Ga0315273, IMG submission 205753) | Sediment microbial communities from Yellowstone Lake, YNP, Wyoming, USA - YL17G02_0 | ecosystem: Environmental > Aquatic > Freshwater > Lake > Sediment | place: USA: Wyoming | collected... | reverse complement strand
GGCGATAAAGACGACTCGCCCCTCCGAGATCATCGCGGACCTGCGGACGAACGGGTTCAGCCGGGTGCATCTCGACGGGGAGACGGTGGCTCTCGAAGATCTGGCCGTCCAAAGGCTCGGCAGGCGCACGCGCCTTCCGGTCGTGGTGGACCGGCTCGTGGCGCGGGAGAGCGGGCGGGCGCGGCTTGCCGAGGCGATCGAGACCGCCTACCGGTTCGGCCACGGCCGGTGCCTGGTGATCCGGCAGAGCGCCCAGGGTGAAAGCGAGGAGATTCAGTTCTCGTCGGGCCTGCACTGCGCCGCCTGCGATCTGATCTACCGGCATCCCTCTCCCGTCTCCTTCTCGTTCAACTCGCCGCTCGGCGCCTGCCCCGCCTGCCAGGGATTCGGCCGCTCCATCGAGCTCGACATGGGTCTCGTCGTTCCTGATCGCACGAAGACACTGAAGGAGAAGCCGGTTCAACCCTGGAATTTCAAGGCGTATTCCGGCGCCTGGAAAGATCTCAACAAGGCCGCGCGCCGGCGCAACGTGCCTCTCGACGTGCCGTGGGAAGAAATGGATCCCGCCGACCGCCGCTGGGTCGAGGAGGGAGACGACGATTTCTACGGTATTGCGGGGTTCTTCCGCTGGCTCGAGACGAAGATCTACAAGGTGCATGTGCGGGTGTTTCTGTCCCGTTTTCGCGCCTACCGGACCTGCGCGAGCTGCGCCGGGGCCCGACTGCGGCCGGAGGCCCTGGCCGTCCGGGTCGGGGGCCTGACGATCGCGCGGGCTTCCGCTCTGACGACGGTGGAGTCGCGGGCTTTCTTCGAGCATCTGGCGCTGCCGCCGATGGAGGAGAAAATCGCCCGGCCGATTCTCCTCGAACTGCGACGCCGGCTCGGCTATCTGGTGGACGTCGGGCTCGAATACCTGACCCTCGACCGGCTCTCGCGCACACTCTCCGGCGGAGAGGCCCAGCGGATCCATCTCGCGAGCGCGCTCGGATCGGGTCTCGTCGGAGTCCTCTACGTTCTCGACGAGCCGTCCATCGGATTGCATCCCCGGGACAACGACCGTCTCATCCGGATCCTCTGGTCGCTGCGGGACCTGGGCAATACCGTCGTCGTGGTCGAGCACGACCCCGCGATCGTTCGGGCCGCGGATCATGTTCTCGACATCGGACCCGGGGCGGGGGAGCGCGGCGGGCGCATCGTCGCCTCCGGAAGCCCGGGGGAGATCTCCCGGTCGGATGCGTCCCTGACTGGCCGCTATCTCTCCGGCTTGAAGACGGTCCCCGCTCCGGGGCGCCGCCGCCTGCCAGTGGGCGGGCGGACGCTCGTTCTGGAGGGAGCGCGAGCGAACAACCTTCGCAACATCACGGCGGAGTTCCCTCTCGGGCTGCTCTGCTGCGTCACCGGGGTCTCGGGCTCCGGAAAATCCTCCCTCGTCACCGACACGCTGGTGCCCGCGCTGCGGAGGGCGTTGGGTGAGAGGCCGCGCGAGGTGGGTCCCCACGACCGTGTCCGCGGCGCGGAGAAAATTGACGGCGTGGTCCTCGTGGACCAGTCTCCGATCGGCCGCACGCCCCGCTCAAACCCCATCACCTATATCGGCGCCTTTGGAGAGATCCGGCAGGAATTCGCGGCGCTTCGCGACGCGCAGACCCGGGGACTGAAGGCAGGGAATTTCTCGTTCAACCGGCCCGGCGGGCGCTGCGAAACCTGTCGCGGCGAGGGGTCCGTCACCGCGGAGATGCACTTTCTCGCGGACGTCACGCTGATTTGCGAGGCGTGCGGGGGCAGCCGGTACACGGACGCGACGCTTGCGGTGCGCCTGCGCGGGCGCAGCATAGCGGACGTGCTCGCCATGACCGTGAGCGAGGCGCGCTGGTTTTTTCGCGACCGCACGGGCCTCGGGCGCAAACTTGACACTCTCGTGGACGCGGGGCTCGGCTACCTGCGGTTGGGCCAGCCGGCCACGACGCTGTCGGGAGGCGAAGCGCAGAGGCTGAAGCTCGCGGAAGCGGTGGCCCGGGGAACGCGCGCGCGAACGCTCTATGTTTTCGACGAGCCGACGACGGGGTTGCACCTCGACGACGTGGCGACCCTTCTCGGATGCTTTCGCCGCCTTCTCGACCGGGGCCACTCGCTGCTCGTGGTCGAGCACCACCTCGAGGTCATCCGCGCCGCGGACTGGATCCTCGACCTGGGGCCCGAGGCGGCGGGAGGGGGCGGCCGGATCGTCGCCTCCGGCCCGCCCGAGGCGATCGCCGCCGATCCCGGGTCGATCACAGGGCGTTTCCTTGCCCCGCTCCTCGGGGTGGTCCGAGCTTTCGAACCGGCTTCCGCTGTAGGCTCATTTCCCGCAGACGCGGGTTCCTTGCCGGCATGTTCCAGGAGCCGCCCATGAGCGAGAGCCTTTTTTCGGAAATCCTCCGCATCGCGGGCCGGGAAAACCTCCCGGAGGCCGCGGAGGCAATGGTTGCGGCGAGGGCGGGGCTGGAGCTGATCCGGCGGGAGATCGAGCAGGCGATCCTCGACCGGCCCGGCGGCGTGATCCTCACCGAGCGCATCGGCCCCCTGTCCACCGTGCGGGATAATCTGGAGCACTACCGCCGGCTTGCGGCCCGCGGCGCGCGCATCGTTCTCCTCGGCGAACCGGACGTGGTCGTTCCATCGAGTCCCGAGATCCTGATCGTTCCGCTCGGACCGGAAGTCTTCGCGCGCGACTGGTTCGTTCTCGCCGAAGCCGCCGGATCGTCCGTCGCGCTGCTGGCAGGCGTGATCGCCGTGAAGGCGGTCGACGAGCGGTTTGCGAAGTTCAATGCTCTGCTGACCTTCGAGGACCGTCTCGTGCGGCGGGCGTCGGAGGAGGTCGGCGAGGCTCTTCGCGCGGCAGGCATTCCGCAGCCCTTGCTCTCCGTGGGCGCGGAGTGGAGCGGGGCGCCGCCTCTCCGGTCGGTCCTTCCCGGGAGGCTGGCGGGGCGGATTTCGAACCTTGCCGTGCAGTTGCACCGGACGACTCTCGTGGACCCGCTTACCGGGCTTTACAACCACCGGCACTTCTATGAATCCCTCGTCCTCGAGGCCAACCGGTTCAACCGGCAGCAGCGGAGCTTCACGCTCCTGTTCCTGGACGTGATTCCGATGGATCCCGAGCGCGGCGCCGTTTCGGGCGAAGAGGCGGTTCGCGCCCTGGCGGAGATGCTCCAGCAGACGCTGCGCCGCGGGGTGGATGTCGCGTTCAAGCTGCGCGGCGCGGAGTTCGGGGTCATCCTCGGCGGCACGCGGGATCGTGAAGCCGCACAGGCCGCCCTGCGCATTCAGGAGACGTTTGCCTCACGCCGTTTTCCGGGGGTCGACCTGAAAGTCCGCATCAATGAATTCGCCACGACGCGCACCGTCTCCTCGATCCTCGAGTTCGCGCGCCGGCGGTTGCAGCAGGAGGAGCCGTGACGGAATGAATCGAATGCGGGGGTGGTGGATCGCCGCGGCAATCGTCCTTTTTCTCGCCGGTCTCACCGTGTTTTTTCTCTGGAGGACGGTCCGGCGGGGCGAGCTGGTGGTCCCCGAATCCCTCGCGGGGCCGGATACCGTCGCTCTCATTTCGTTCGACCTGAGGCGCGATGACCCCGGTGCCGCGAAGGCGCTCGCGCGGATAGTGGATCGGGATGAGAAGCGGAAGAGCCATCGTCTCCCCGCATGGGCGTGGTGGCTGCTGGGGGGCGGCTCGTCTTCGGCCCTGCCGCTGGGGGCTGCGGCCGTGCTGCCGGTTCGCCTCGTGCTCGCCGTGGACCGGCCCGCCGGAGGGGAGGTGTCCGGCGGCGTGGTCGTGTCCTTGTCGAAGTATTCATCGCGGCTGCCTGAGGCCATGGGCGCTTCGCCCGATCCCCAGGTGGAAGGGCTTCCCGTGGTACACCCCTCGCGGCGCGGCGAGGCGTGGACGGGTATCTACGCAAACAACATTCTTCTCAGCCGTGATGCCGAAGGTCTGCGAGCCATCGCGGCACGTCTGGGCGGTCGATCCGAACCGCCTGGCGCGCTCTTCGAGGCGCTCCGCGAAGCGGTACCGTCCGGAGGAGACGGCTTTGGCATCGTGGTGAACCCGGGGGACCGGCTGGAGAGGCTGGCTCACGAGGCGCTTGCCCGATCGGGTGTAAAGATCGCGGAGGGAGAGGGGGAATCCGTTCGGTTGCTGCCGCGGGACCTGCTCGGATCGGGTTTCTCCGTCGATTTTGCCACCGCCGAACAGGCGCGCGTCGAGGGGGTTGTTCTCTTCGGCGACTCCCGTGCCGCCTCGGACGGGGAGGAGTGGGTGCGGCGGGTTCTTCCGGTGTCGCTGGCGTTCGTGGGGGTCGAATCCCGTTTCACGGTGCGCCGCGAGGGCGAACGGCTCCTCGTCTCGGGAACGATCGAAAATCTCGGCCGGCTCTGGGACCGTCTGCTGTCAGGTCGCCTGCTCGATTGATGTCCCGGGCTTGCGTTTCCCCGTTTCCCACAATGACGACGGGAGGCAATGAAACGCAGGGGAGCTTTTTCATCGATTGACCGGGCTGGTGCTATGATATCCGCTTCTCGACATTGCCATAGAGGCACACCTGTTGAGACCCCGATTCATTGGAGGCTCCATGCCTACACGCAGAGGAAACCGCGTCCAGAAGGCCGCCCGGCAGGCCATGGCCGCAATCAAAGCGCTGGCCGATTCTATTGAGAATCTCGGTCTGGAAATCCAGTCGGCCGCTTCGGCCGCGCAAGCCAACGGGTCCGTTCCGCGCCGCCGTCGCAAGCTGAGCCCGCAAACACGGAGTTTCCTGAAGCAGCAGGGCCGCTACCTCGGGCTCGTCCGTCACCTTGCCGAAAGGCAACGGGCCCGGGTGAAGGCGATCAAGGCAAAGAAGGGCTACCCGGCCGCCATCCGGGAGGCTCTGAAGCTCCAGAAGACCGCATAGCACCTCGCGCGATGGACCTGCCGGGCGAGAGGAAACGGGGACCCCGGCCGGCCGCCGCCTACTCCTTCGCCTCGCTGATCGTCACCCGGGTGACGATGACGTCGCTCAAGGGCTGGTTGGGAGGGTCCGTCTGGCGTCCGCTATTGGGTATCTGCGAGATCTGCTGGACGATCTCGAGGCCCGAGACGACCTGCGCGAAGGCCGTGTAGCGGCCGGCGTATTCCACCCGTGGGGCGGCGAGGATGAAGAACTGGCTGCCGTTCGTCGGCGGATTTCCGGCGTGGCGCATCGCCATCGTTCCCGCAAGAAACTCGAGTTCATTCACCTCGACCGGGTAGGTGTAGCCCGGCGTCCCGCCGCCGGTGCCGTTCCGGTCGCCGCCCGCGATGAGCCGTCCCGGCTCCACGTAATGGATGCGCGTGCCGTCGTAGAAACCAGAATTCGCCAGCTCGATGAAATTCTTCACCGCGAGCGGCGCCTTGTCGGGGAAGAACTTGATGCGGATCGTCCCGGAATTCGTTTCGACGATTCCGACGTAGCTGCGCGTCGGGTCGTAGGCGGGAACGATCTTCAGAACGGCCTGGTTCGAAATCAGGCCCGCCGCCGACCAGGCGATGCGGTAGGTGCCGGGATTGCGTAATTGTGGAAAGAGCTTCGCGAGGTCGAAGGCGAGACCATAGTGGCCACCCGGCGGGAGCGACGGAGGCCGGGGGGCATCAACGCTCGCATCCTTTGCGGCGGGCAATGCCTTTCCATCCGCGTCGTAGAGCTGAAAGTAACGGGTCAGCGGGGCGGCCGGAAGCCCTTTGGCCTCCGTCTCGCCGTCGTTCCAGATTGAAAAGCGCACCTCGACCGGCTCCTGCGTCTTGAACAACGCGGAGTGCATTTCGAGGATGGCCTGCAGGCCCTTTCCTGCCCCGAAGGCGCCACCGGCGATGGTGGCGGTCAGGCACACGGAGAGCAGGAGCGGGATGCCTGGGTGCGCGAGGGTCTTCTGTGCGGGCATGTACATCCTTTCGGAGGCGACGCGAGGCATGGCGGATCCGTCCGCCTGCCGTGTGCCGGAGGACGGAGAATCTACGGGGTGGGCGGCGCGGTCGTCAATCCGGGCCGTTGCTGAGGGCCCCGAGGGTGCGCCGCGGTCGAGGGGGTTGGACAAGGCCGCGGGCCAGGATGATCCGGGGAGTCCGTGCGGCCGCAAGCACGACGACCTCCAGCGCCCCGGCCTCGATCAGGGCCCGGGAACACGCGGAGGCCGTCGCGCCGGTCGTGACGACGTCGTCCACGAGCAGAACGCGCCGGCCGAGCAACCGGTGGGTTCGGCGGGGCGGCACCGTGAAGGCTCCCGCCACGTTCGCGGCTCTCCGCGGGATCGTGTGGATGCGGGCCTGGTCGGGGGTCCAGCGGGTCTTTTGGAGCATCGAGGCGCGGCAGGGTAGTCCCATCGCCCGGGCGAACCGGGCCGCGAGGAGGCTTGCGGGGTTGTAGCCCCGAGCCCGCCGCTTCCAGAGTCTCTGCGGAACGCAGACGACGACATCCACTCCAGTCCACGAATGGAAGGCGTCAGCCTGCCAGCGCCGTGCCATGAGCATGGCCAGCGGGCCCGCAAGCCCGGGCTGATCGTGAAACTTGAAGACCTTGAGGATCCGGCGCATCCGCCCGGTGTAGGGAGCCGCGGCGCGCAGCATGGAAAAGGGGGGCGGATCCGTCCGGCAGGCGGCACAGACTTCCGCGCGGGCCGGCCCGGCCGTGCCGTCCTCCCCGGCGCATTCCATCCCGCCCGGATCGGCAGGAAACGGAAGGTCGCACCGCACGCAGGCGCGCCCCGCGTGCACCGGCACCTCGTTCCAGCAGGCGGGGCAGATGCCGCCCGGGCTCGATCCGGGGAGTCCCTCCCGGCAGGAGGGACAGACAGCGGGAAGCAACGCCTCGAGAGCGGTGTCTCGAATCTCTCGGGCCAGCCTGGCAAGGACATTGAAGGAGCGCATGCCGGCGAGCGTACGCCGGAGGCCGGCTCCGAGCCACCGCAGGGAGATTTTCCCTCCCGGAGGCGGAAAACGGCTCCAGTGGCTCCTACCGGAGATCGAGCAGGCTCGACCCGTCCATGTCCGGCGGCTTGTCCACCTCGATCAGGTCGAGGAGCGTTGGGACGATGTCGGCGAGCCATCCGCCCTCCCGCAGGCGCCGCCCCCGAAGCCGGTCTGAAGCGAACACGCAGGGGACCGGGTTGGTCGTGTGCGCCGTGTGCGGCTGGCCCGTTGCCGGATCGCGCATCTGCTCGCAGTTGCCGTGATCGGCGGTGACGACGAGGGTGCCGCCGCGGGCGAGGACTTCGGCCGCGATGCGGCCAACGGCTTCATCCACGACCCGGCAGGCCGTGACGGCGGCCTCATAGACGCCCGTGTGGCCGACCATGTCCGGATTGGCGAAGTTGATCAGCAGGAAATCATCGGCGCCCGCTCGAATGCGGCCAAGCGCCGCTTCGGTCAGGGCAGGGGCGGACATCTGCGGGAACAGGTCGTATGTGGCCACCGTTCGTTCCGAGGGGATGAGCGTCCGTTCTTCCCCGTAGAACGGCCGCTCGCGGCCTCCATTGAAGAAGTAGGTGACGTGGGCGTACTTCTCCGTCTCCGCCATGCGCGCCTGCCGCAGTCCGAGCTCCGAGATGACTTCGCCGAAGACCCGGGGTGGAACGATGCTGGGGAAAGCGACGGGCAGGCCAAAGGTCTTGTCGTACTGGGTGAAGCAGACGTAAGCGGCAGGGTGCGGCCAGTCGTCGCGCTCGAACCCCACGGCCGGGTCCAAGGCGAGTGCCCGCGTCAGCTCGCGCGCGCGGTCGGCTCGAAAGTTGAAATGGATGATCGCATCGTCCGGCCGCACGGATCCGGCAGGCGTTCCCGACGCGGTCACGACCGAGGGGAGAACGAACTCGTCCGTTTCTCCGCGCTCGTAGGCCCTGCGGATCGCCTCGGCCCCGGAGCCGACCGCGATGCCCTCTCCATGAACGAGCGCCCGCCACGCCTTCTCGACGCGCTCCCAGCGGGTGTCGCGGTCCATCGAGTAGAAGCGCCCGGAAACGGTCGCCACGCGCGCATCCGTACCCGCACTCCCCGCTCCGCTCCGCGGCGAGGCGGCCCTGAGGTCCGCCTCGAATTCCTCCATCAGGGGCAGGGCGGATTTCGGGGGCATGTCGCGGCCGTCGAGAAAGGCGTGGACGCGAACGCGGGGTACGGCTCGGTCCCGCGCCATCGCGACGAGCGCGCGCAGGTGGTCCACGTGGCTGTGGACGCCGCCCGGGGAAAACAGGCCCATCAGGTGCAGGGTCCGGCCCCCGGCGGCGGAGGCCGCGTCCATGGCCTCGATCAGTCGTGGATTCGAGTGGAATTCGGACGTCTGCACGGCCCGCGTGATGCGCGGCAGATCCTGCAGGACGACCCGCCCGCAACCGAGGCAGAGGTGGCCGACCTCGGAGTTTCCGATCTGTCCGGCGGGCAGGCCGACCGCGAGGCCCGAGGCGGAGACAAGCGTCGTGGGATAGTCCTGCCTCAGCCGGGCCATCGCGACCGGACGGGAGTTCGTGATCGCGTTCCACTCCGACGGCGGAGCCTCGCCGTAACCGTCGAGAACTATCAGAACGAGCGGGAGCGGGTCTCGGTTCACGACAAGACTCCTGAGGGATCGCAGACGCCCGGGGGCTCCTCAGGTGAGCTGGGAGTAGACGGGTGCTCCGGACACCCCGAGGTCTTTCAGGGAGATGTCCTCGCGCAAGTCGATCTCGACCGTGTTCCATTCCTCGCACTTCGGACAGCGGTCCACCCACTCCGACAGCGTCGCCTGGCAGGACAGGCACCGGTACTCGAGCTTGACCAGTTCCAGTTCCTTGATGACCTTCCGGTACTGCTCGGCGGCGACGCGCGTGTTGCCTCGCCGCTCGCTGATCCGCCCGATGAGGTAGTGCAGCGTGGGGGCGTAGCTCGTGCGCCCCTGAAGGGCGCTGAGCGTCTCGTGGGCCTCGTCGAGCATCTCAAGCCGGAAGTACAGCTTGCCGAGGAAGAATCGCGGCAGGATGTCCTTCTTTGCCACGGCCACGCAGTGGCGCAGCGCCTCGATCGCCCCGAGCGGCTCCTCCCGGTCCAGAAAGTGCTCTTCGAGCACGGTCAGAAAAATCGGAGAGCCCGACAGCTCGAAGCCCCGGTTCCAGACCTCCACGGCCTCGTGCTCGTCGCCGATCTCGCGCAGCACGGCCCCGAGGCGGATGTAGGCCGGGATGAACAGGGGATCTTCCTTCACGAGCCGCCGGTGGAGGTTCACAGCCACCCTCGTCTTGCCGTCGGCCTGGTATTTCAGGGCAAGACTGTATCGGATGCCGAGGCCGATCTTGCGCTCGCGCTCGTCCTGCCGCCCCCCCTTGCGGAGAAGGCGGTCCACGCGGTTGTGCGCCTCGAGTGCTTCCAGCCAGGAGCCCTCGCGCAGCGCGATGCCGCGCAGGCGCCGCCACGCGGACAGAGACGCCTTCGGCTTCACGTCGATCAGCTTGTTGAGCGCGGTCTTGGCCCGGGCCAGGTCGCCCTGGGCCTCGTAGTCCGTCACGAGTGCGTAGAGGGCCCGGGTGTCGTCGGGCCGCAGCGCCTGCGCTCGGCGGTGGTATTCGATCCCCTCGGTGGTGCGGCCCATCGCGCAGAGCACCTCGCCGAGCTTCAGAAGCGCATTGAAGTGCCCGGGGTCGGCATCGAGGACGGCCCGAAACCAGCGCAGCGCGTCCTGTTCGCGTCCTTCCATGACCGCCTGGACGCCTTCATAGAAGCGTTCCTCGATGGCCGTCATCCGCTTTTCGGCGCGCTTCCGGCGGACCCGGTCCAGCCACAGCTTCAGCTCCCGGGTCAGCCCGGCGCTCACGGTGAAAGCGACGCCGGACCAGAACGCCCCGGCGACGATCCAGTAGAGGGGGACCGTCTTCGTATCCGAGAGCCGGAAGGGGGAGTTGAGCAGGTCCGAGTTGCGATAGAAGGCAAGCCCGATCGCGCCCAGAAACGCGAGCCCGAGGGCGATCCAGAGGAACGTTCGGATCTTCATGTCGGTGGCTGCGGCCTCTCGCAGAGCAGTCTATGGGCCCAATCGGGCAGCGTCAAGGAAGCCGCGCTGGCTCGCGCTCTTCCAGCGGCGGGAAGAGGGCGCATCTGCCACAATGACTCAGCGATGGTAGGGGGTGCCTCGGAGGATCGAGAAGGCGCGATAGATCTGCTCGGCGAGGACGGCCCGCGCGAGCTCGTGGGGCAGCGTCAGGGGGGAAAGGGACAGGACCGTGTTTGCCCGGGAGCGGGCTTCCGGGGGAAGTCCTTCGGCGCCCCCGACGAGAAAGGCGACCGCGGGGGCCGATTGCAGGGAGCGGTCGAGCCAGCGGGCGAACTCTTCGGAGGTCCACGCCCGGCCTCCCGCGTCGAGGGCCACGAGAAGGTCCCTCGGGCCGAGAGCATCGAGCGCGGCCCGGCCCTCCCGCCGGGCCCGGTCGGCTCCGCGAAGCGCCTTTCCCGTGGCGGGGCGGATCTCCACGACCTCCACCGGGCAGGTCCGCCGGACTCGCCGCAG
>Ga0315273_10013446_pt1 | contig 10517 bp, 8 predicted proteins | sample YL17G02_0_MG_FD_205753 | JGI IMG/M metagenome (GOLD analysis project Ga0315273, IMG submission 205753) | Sediment microbial communities from Yellowstone Lake, YNP, Wyoming, USA - YL17G02_0 | ecosystem: Environmental > Aquatic > Freshwater > Lake > Sediment | place: USA: Wyoming | collected... | reverse complement strand
TTCCCTACCCGCCCTGCCCGCCTTACCGGCCCTACCCGCCCCGATTAAGCCTCCGTCCTGGGCACGAGTTCGGAGATATCCGCCAGCTCCAGCAGCAACTCGTGCAGCCGCCACACCAGCGTCAGCCGCTGCCGCTTGAGCGGTTCGTCGTTCACCATCACGAAGACTTCCGTGAAGAACCGGTCCACGCCGGGACGAAACGCCGACGCCAGGCGGAACGCGTTCACGTAGTGGCCCGACCGGATCGCGGCGCGCACCGATTCGCCGCGTGCCCGATATTCCTCTAGCAGCGCCGCTTCGGCCGGCTCGGTGAGCCGGTCGTCTTCCTCCGCCGGATGGTCCAGTTCACGGGCGAGGTTCTTGACCCGCTTGAACGCGACCGCCAGCGCCTCGAAGTCCGCCGACCCGCGGACGGTGCGCAACGCCTCCAGGCGGCGCCGCAGGTCCAGCGGGTTCAGCCGATCCCACGCGAGCGCGTCCGGGCGAAGGACGGCGTTGATCTCGTCGTACGTGTATCCCCGTTGCTCCAGCAGGTAGCGCAGGCGTTCGGCGAGGAACGCGAGCAGGGGCTGCAGATCGGGAGCCGCCGCGACCGGCGAGACGCCGGTCCCACACGTGGCGTCAGTGGCGTCCCCGCGCTGTGGGCCGGGCGTCCCGCCCGGCACGCGCTGGAGGTGCGGGACCAGCAGCGGAAGCGCGCGATCGAACACCAGCCGCTGCAGCGACACCGCCGTGTTCGAGCCGGTCAGTTCCGGCAGATCCACCAGGATGCGGAGCGCGCCGTGTGCCTGGCGCCGCAAGCCGAACGGATCGCGCGTGCCGGTGGGCCGCTCGCCGACGGCGAAAAGCCCCACCAGCGTGTCGAGCTTGTCGGCCAGCGCCGTGGCCGCCCACGAGGGCGCGGCGGCGCCGAGGTCCTCGCGCGAGGGCGGCGCGTTCGGCTCCACGCCCTGCGGCAGGTACTGGAAGTAGATGGCCCGCCATACGTGCTCCGGCAGCCCTTCCTCGCGTGCGTAGATGCCGCCCATCGTGCCCTGGAGTTGGGTGAACTCCCGCACCATGTCCGTCGTCAGGTCCGCCTTCGCCAGCCGTCCGGCCCATCCCGCGAAGTCGGCCACCGCCTGGTCGTTGAACAAATCGAGCGCCACGCCCGACGCGAGCGTCGCCAACCGCTCCGCCTTCTCGCGGTAGCTGCAAAGTTTCCTGTGGAACAGGATGGTGCGCAGTTCGTCCACGCGCGCGTCGAGAGCGGTGCGGCGGTCGACGTCCCAGAAGAAACGCGCATCGCGCAGCCGCGCGGCCAGCACGCGCTCCGAGTTGCGGGCGATGGTCCGCGTGTCGTCCGGCTCGGTGTTGATGACGGCGAGAAACGCCGGCATCAGCTTGCCGGTCCGGTTCACCACCGGGAAGTAGTGCTGATGATGCACCATCGTGGTGGTCAGCACCTCTTCGGGCAGTTCCAGGAACTCCGGCGCGAACGTGCCCGCGACGACCGACGGGTACTCCACGAGATCGGGCACTTCCTGAAGGAGCCCCGACTGCCCGGCGGCCGGGCTCACGCGCCCGCCAAGGCGCCGCGCGTGGGCGTCCAGTTCGCGGCCGATCTTGTCGTGGCGCTCGCCGCGATCCAGGGCCACGAAGCTCTCCAGGAGCCGGGAGCGATACTCGTCGAACGTGCGGACCTTGATGGCGCGCCCCGCGCGGCCGCTCGTGGACAGGAACCGATGCCCGTAGGTAATCGCGGCCGACCGCACTTCCTGCAGCTGCGGCGACTGCGCCGACTCGGACCGTTTGATCGTGAACGGGACGACGCGCCCGCCGAACAGCAGCAGCAGCCAGCGGATCGGACGGCCGAACACCAGCTCGCCCTTGCCGTCGTCCAGCCACGCGTCCCAGCGCATCTGCTTGGGGAACGACATCCGGCGCAGCAGGCCGCCCATCACGTCGGGCAGCACGTCGACGGCCGCCTTGCCGCGGCGCCGCATCCGGTACGCGAGGTACTCGCCCCTGGGCGTCTTGTGGCGCTCCAGCGCGTCCATCTCGACGCCCTGCTTGCGCGCGAAGCCGAGGCCGGCGGGCGTGGGTGTGCCGTCGGGACCGAACGCGGCGGACATGGACGGCCCGGTAATCAGCTCCTCCTGGTCGCTCTGGCGCTCCGGGATCCTGGACACGCGGGCGGTGAGCCGCCTCGGGGTGCTGAAGGTCTCCACCGGCGATTCGGCCGGCATGCGCTGCTCGGCCAGGAGGGCCGTCAGGTGCTCGCCGATCTGGCGTGTCAGCGACGGCAGCCAGGAGGCGGGCAGTTCCTCACACCCGATTTCGATGAGCAGTTCGCGGTCCATTCGTCTCCGTCTCGGTTCAGACGTTCGAGGTCTTGCCGGCGGGCTGCCGGGGCTCGGCGCCCGGTTCGGCCGGCCCCAGTTCCTTCGCGTAGGCCTGCGCGACGGCGACGGCGAGCTGGCGCACGCGCAGCACGTAGGCGGTGCGTTCGGTGACGCCCACCGACCCGCTCGAATCGAGCAGGTTGAACAGGTGCGAGCACTTGAGGCACGCCTCGTAGGCCGGCAGGATGAGCGCCGACTTCAGCAGCGTCCAGCCGAACTCGTAGTGTTTGTCGAAGAGATCGCGATGGAACGCGCCGAAGGCCTCGCGCGGAATGTCCACCTGCCCGAAGGCGTACTTCGACTGCTCGACCTCGTCGCGAAGCCGCACCTCGCCGTAGGTGACGCCCGGCGCCCACTGCAGGTCGAACACGCTGTCCACGTGCTGCAGGAACATGGCGATGCGTTCGAGGCCGTACGTGAGTTCCACCGGGATCGGCGTGAGATCGATGCCGCCCACCTGCTGGAAGTACGTGAACTGGGTGATCTCCTGGCCGTCGAGCATCACCTGCCAGCCGATGCCCCACGCACCCAGCGTGGGCGACTCCCAGTTGTCCTCCTCGAAGCGGATGTCATGGTGGCGCGGCTCGATGCCGCACGCTTCGAGGCTCTGGAGATAGAGCCCCTGGATCTCGTCGGGCGCCGGCTTGAGGATCACCTGGAACTGGTGGTGCTTGAACAACCGGTTCGGGTTCTCGCCGAATCGCCCGTCGTCGGGGCGGCGCGACGGCTGCACGTAGGCGACGTTCCAGTGCGCGGGGCCGAGCACGCGCAGAAACGTTTCCGGGTGCGACGTGCCGGCGCCCACCTCGAGATCGTACGGCTGGTGAATCAGGCACCCGTGGGAGGCCCAGAAGGCCGAGAGCTTCAGGATGAGGTCTTGGAATGTCAGAGTCAGCCCCTCAACTCGCGCAGCACGCGCGCCGACTTCGGTTCCCGTTCCAGGTGCCACGTGATGAGCGCCCGGTGCACCGCTTCCAGTTCGCGCATGGCGCGCACCGGCACCGCGACGTCTGCCACGCGATCGGGGGCCGTCCGCGCAGCGCGGTCGAGAAACGCCAGCGCGTCCCGCGACAGGCTGGCCGCCGGGACGCCCCCCGGCAGCCTCGTGCAGGACAGGCACGTGAACGCCTGCTGCCCGGGCTCCAGGCACGCCCCCGCGTGCTCGCCAGCGGCGAGGACGCCGCCGCACACGCGGCAGCAGATGTGCGCCGGGTAGACGCCCTGCAGCCTCAGCAGCCAGTACTCGAAGTACCGCGCCAACGGGTCGACCGGCGTCCCGGACGCGAGCGCGTCGACCAGCGACACCCCGAGGCGGAACAGCCGCGGGTTGGGATCGCCCTCAGGCGCCCACTCGTCGATCAACTCGGCGAAGTACTCGAGATGGCCAAGCGCCTCCAGGCTCGCGACCGACCACACCGTGCGCACCGCTTCGGCGTAGTTCAGGCTGACCAGCTCGCGGCGTTCATTCTCGAAGTAGGTGACGCCGGCGTGCGTCAACGGCTCGAGCGATGCGCCGAACCGCGACTTCATCCGGCGAGCCCCCTTGGCCACTCCCCGCTTCTTGCCTCGATCCGGCGTCAGGAACACGACGATACGGTCGGCCTCGCCGAGCTTGTACGTCCGCAGGATCAAGGCGTCGGTTGTGTACAGCGGCATCGGCAGGCGCGCGCGTCCCCGCGCAACGCAATCCATTCTTCTACCGCGCTACATCCCCAGATCGTTCAGCAGCCGGTCGTCCTCGCGCCACTCCGAGCGGACCTTCACCAGAAGGTCGAGGTACACCCGCGTCTGGAAAAAGCGCTCCAACTCGTGCCGCGCCGCCGTGCCGATGCGCTTCACCATCTCGCCCGCCCGGCCGATCAGGATCGCTTTCTGCGACTCGCGCTCCACCAGGATCGAGCAGTAGAGCCGCATCAGCCCCTTGTCGTCCGGCTCCTCGAACTGGTCCACGGCCACGGCCGTCGAGAACGGCAACTCGTCCCGCGTGAACGCCAGCACCTTCTCGCGGACGATCTCGGCAACGAAGAAGCGTTCGGGCTGGTCCGTCACGTAGTCCTGGGGATAGAGCGGTTCCCCTTCGGGCAGCCGAGCGAGCAGCACCTGCTCGAGCCGATCCACGTTCGTTCCGTCGAGCGCCGACACCGGAACGATTTCGACGAAGGGGAACGACGCGATGGCCGCCTGGATTATCGGCAACAGCTTCGGCTTCGACAGCCGGTCCACCTTGTTGAGAATCAGGACGACCGGGATGTCGGACTTCCCCATCAGGTCGCACACGAACTCGTCGCCCGAACCCGAGGGGATGCTGGCGTCGCGGACCAGGCCGACGAGATCGGCCTGCCGCGCGGCCTCCATCGCCGTGTCCACCATCCGCACGTTCATGCGGTGCAACGGCCGGTGGATGCCCGGCGTGTCCACGAACACGATCTGGCCGTCCGGGTAGTTCTTGACGCCCACGATCCGATGCCGCGTGGTCTGCGGCTTGTCGGACACGATAGCCAGCTTGCTGCCGACGATCCGGTTCAGCAGCGTGGACTTCCCGGCGTTAGGCCGGCCGACAAGGGACACGAATCCGGTTTTCAAACGTGCTCCAAAAGGAAAAGGGGCAAAAGGAAAAGGGGTCGGGAGTAATTAGCCCTTTAGCCCTGGTTACGAATTTGTATGACAATTCCGTGATCGGAGCTAATTGCTCCCGACCCCTTTTTCTTTGCCTTCTTGCGGCGCGTCCGCCGTTCGCCGGCGGATGCGCACCTTGTTCACCCGACGCCGCGCGACTTCGAGAACTTCCACCGACAGGCCGTCGATGTCGAAGCGTTCCCCCACGGCGGGCACACGCCCGAGATGCGACAGCAGGTAGCCGCCCACGGTCTCGAACCCCTCGCGCGCGATCTCGGTGCCCAGCCGCTCGGCCACTTCGTCGCTGTTTACCTTGCCGCTGAACACGAACGCACCGTTGCCCTCGTCGGTGATGGGCTCGGCCTCTTCGTCGTACTCGTCGCGGATCTCGCCGACGATCTCCTCCAGCAGGTCCTCCAGCGTTACCATGCCCGCGGTGCCGCCGTACTCGTCGAGCACGACCGCCGCCTGCACGTGCCGCCGCTGGAACTCCTTCAGCAGGTCGGACACGCGCTTGGTCTCGGGCACGAAGTAGGCGGGACGCATCATCGACGACACCGGCTGCGTGTCCTGCGACGCGTCGAGGTTGATGAGGTCCTTGACGACGGCCAGGCCGGCGATGTTGTCCAGGCTCTCGGTGAAGACCGGGATCCGGGAGTACTCCTGCTCGCGCAGCAGCGTACGTAGTTCCGCGATGGTCGCATTGGCGCGGACCGCCACCATGTCCGGCCGCGGCGTCATCACCTCGCGCACCAGCGTGTCGCTGAACTCGACGATGGACTGGAGGAGCTTCCGCTCCTCGCCCTCGATGAGCCCCTCCTGCTCGCCCGCTTCCAGGTAGGCCGTGGTCGCCTGGTCCTGCTCGGTCTGTGCCTCCGCGGACGGCACGCCGGCCGGCCGTTCGCGACGGCCCGCGAACACCCGGACGAGGGCGAGCGTGAGCGGCTCGACCACGCGCGCGAACACCTTGAACGACGGCAGCAGCGCATCCACGACCGCCTCCGGATCGCGCCGCACAATCAGCAGCGGGATCGCGTGCTCGCACACCAGCGCGAAGGCCGCGACCGCGAGGAGCAGCAGCCCGACCACGTGGGCGCCCGTCGTCCCGATGACGCTGCTGAGCAGCACGGTGACCGCCACGAGGACCGCCGCCTGCCACACGCGCACGGGCACGAACAGCAGCAGGGGATCATCGAGGAAGCGCCCCAGGTCGTCGCCCCGGCCGTTGCGCTCGGCGACCAGGCGCAACGACAGCCGCATGAGCGCGCTGAAGCCGGCCGCCACGGTGCCGAAGTAGACCCCGGCGCACGCGAGCAGGAAGATGGCAAGAGGGATCATGACGTGCCCCCGGCTCCCCTGGCCGCCAACGACGGGCGAGACGCCCGTCCCACGGACCTGCTCGCCGCCCTGTCGATCAGCCCGTCCCTGAGCCCCCCCTTTCGTCGCAGGCGCCGCTCGACGCGCGCCATCTCACCGCGATCCGTCGAGTGGTCGTAGCCAAGGAGGTGGAGCAACCCGTGGAGCGCGAGCACGCGCAGTTCGGTCGCCAGCGAATGGTCCATGGCCTTCGCCTGCCGGGCGGCGATTCCGACTGCGATGACCACATCGCCAAGGTGATGGGCAGGGCTGAAGCCCTGCCCCGCGACTGCGGGGATCCGGCCCGAGACACGCACCTTCGACTGAACTGAAGTGCGACGTTCCACCGCGGGAAACGACAGGACGTCGGTGGCGTGACTGGCGCCGGCGAACTGGCGATTGAGACGGCGCATGGTCGCGTCGCTCACCAGCGCGATTGCAATGACGCCGCGGGCGTGGGCGGGCGCCACAACCGCCAACCAGCCGCTGAGGCCGGGCCGGCGCAGGGGGCGTCCACGCTCGTCCGTGACGCGCACGCGAAGCGGAGGCGGGTGGTCGTCGGAGGCCATGGCGTCAGGAGGGGCGCCGGGCGCCGTTGGTGTACGCCTCGTACGCCTTCACGATCTGCTGCACGATCTTCGCGCGGACGACGTCGCGGTCGTCGAAGTAGATGAACTCGATGCCGTCGATGTCGCGCGCCACGTGCATCGCTTCGACCAGCCCCGAGGTCCGGCCCGCCGGCAGGTCGATCTGGGTGATGTCACCCGTGACGACCGCCTTGGACCCGAACCCCAAGCGGGTCAGGAACATCTTCATCTGCTCGGGCGTGGTGTTCTGCGCTTCGTCCAGAATGACAAACGCGTCGTTCAGCGTCCGGCCGCGCATGAACGCCAGCGGCGCAATCTCGATGGTGCTGCGTTCGAGCAACCGCTCCACGCGCTCGCCTTCAAGCATGTCGTACAGCGCGTCGTAGAGCGGGCGCAGGTACGGGTTCACCTTCTCCTGCAGGTCGCCCGGGAGGAACCCGAGGCGCTCGCCCGCTTCGACCGCGGGACGCGACAGGATGATGCGCGCCACTTTCTTCGCCAGCAGGAACGCCACCGCCTGGGCCATCGCCAGGTACGTCTTGCCCGTGCCCGCGGGCCCGATCCCGAACACGACGTCGTTGCGCTCGATCGCCTCGAGATAGCGGCGCTGGTTCGCGCTCTTCGGCGCCACCTGCCGCTTGCCCGACGTGCGCACCGCCGCCTTCAGGAAGTAGTCCCGCAGATCGACGTACTCGTCGTCCGACACGAGTTGCGCGGCGGTCTTCACGTCGCCGTTGGTGATCTGGTACCCCTCGCGGATGAGCGCGCTGAGGCCGCCCACGATGCGCTCCATGCGCGAGACATCGGCGGCCTCGCCGTCCACGAGCAGGTCGTGGCCCTGCGTGGCGATGCGGAGGTTCAGGAGGGATTCAAGGAACCTGAGGTTCTCGTCGTACGATCCGAACAGCGTTTCAATCCCTTCCTCAGGGACCGGGATCTTTCTCATTGAGGCCCGGCGTCGGGTCTTAACTCCTTCCAGCGAAAAGACTTAACCAGAAAATGGTACCACATCGGCACCCGACCGTCAACTCTTCACCGCCATCTTCAGCTCCTTCAACTGCCGCTCGTCCACGCCGGACGGAGCGCCCAGCATGAGGTCGAACGCCGCCGCGGTCTTCGGGAACGCGATGACGTCGCGGATGGAGGACTCGCCGCTCAACAGCGCTACGATGCGGTCCACGCCGAGCGCGATGCCGCCGTGCGGGGGCGTGCCGTACTGCAGCGCGTCGAGGAAGAAGCCGAACCGCACCTTCGCGTCCTCGTCGGAGATCTTGAGCAGGCGGAACATGCGCCCTTGCAGGTCGCTGTCGTGGATCCGGATGCTGCCGCCGCCGATCTCGCTGCCGTTCAGCACGAGGTCGTAGGCCTGGGCGCGAACGCGGCCGGGATCCTCCTCCAGGCGGCCGAAGTCCTCGGGAACCGGCGACGTGAACGGATGGTGCACCGAGACGTAGCGCTGCTCGGTCTCGTCCCAGTCCAGCAGCGGAAAGCCGACCACCCACGTGAAGACGAAGTCGTCGGGCTTGAGGAGCCCATCCCTCTTCGCGACGTTCACCCGCAACCCGCCGAGTGCCTTCGAGGCGGCGTCGTCCGGGCCACAGGTCATCAGCAGCAGATCGCCCTCGCCGGCACCGGCCTCGCCGAGCGCGCGCGCCAGGGTCTCCTCCCCCGCCGCCTTGAGCGCGGAACTCTGGACGACGCCACCGGCCGCGCGACGCGCCCAGACGAGCGCCGGCGCGCCCGCCTGCCTGGCCTGCTCGGCCAGCTCGTCCAGATCCCTCCGGCTGTACTTGGCCCCGCCCGCCACGACGAAGCCGCGGACGTGCTGCCCGGCCGCGACGGCACCGCCGAACAGGGTGAACGCCGAGCCGTCGAACACGGTCGAGAGGTCCGCGATCTCCATCCCGCACCGCAGGTCCGGCTTGTCCGAGCCGTAGCGCGCCATCGCCTCCGAGTACGGCATCTGGCGGAACGGGCGCGTCACCTGGCGGCCGATCACCGCGAGCACGTCCTGCATCAACGGCTCGATCACGTCGAACACGCGCTGCGGCGTCGCGAACGACATCTCGACGTCCACCTGCGTGAACTCGGGCTGCCGGTCGGCGCGCAGGTCCTCGTCGCGGAAACACCTGGCGATCTGCACGTAGCGGTCCAGCCCGGCAATCATCAGCAGCTGTTTGAACAGCTGCGGCGACTGCGGGAGGGCGTAAAACGAGCCGGGGTGCACGCGGCTCGGCACGAGGTAGTCGCGCGCACCCTCGGGCGTGGATTTCGCCAGGATCGGCGTTTCGACCTCGATGAAGTGCTGCGAATCGAAGTACTTCCGCGTCGCCAGCAGCACGCGGTGACGCAGCAGCAGGTTGGCCTGCATGTGCGGCCGGCGCAGATCGAGGTAGCGGTATTTGAGCCGGAGATCCTCGTTCGCGGTGACGTCCTCGCGGATCTCGAACGGCGGCGTCCTGGCCTCGTTGAGGACGCGCAGCTCGCTGGCGACGACCTCGATGGCGCCCGTGGGCATCTTCGGGTTCAGCGCCTCGGGCGCACGCGGCTGCACGGTGCCCCTCGCGCCGACCACGAACTCGCCGTGCAGGCGCTTGGCCGCCGCGACCAGCCCGGAATCGTCGCGGAAGACGACCTGCGTAAGGCCGTAGCGATCGCGGACGTCCACGAACACGAGCGCGCCCAGATCGCGTACGCGCTGCACCCAGCCGAGCAGCGTCACCCTCGACCCGATGTCCTCGGCGCGCAGCGCGCCGCACGTGTGCGTGCGGCCCCAGTCACCCAGTTGTTCAGCCATCGTCGATTCCTCGTTGGACTTGGCGCGTGCGAGGCCGGGGCTGCCCGCCTTCGTTTCACTTCGGCGAGGCCTCGCCGTAACGCGGCCCTGTGCTGCGGCCGCGCGGAGGCGGGAAGCCCCGCCCTACAGGGCCTTCTGGCGCGTGCGGACGAACTCGACGATCCGGCTGCGCGTGACGTCGGCCTGCTCGTGCGTCCGCATGTCCTTCACCGTCACCTGCCCGCGCGCCAGCTCGTCGTCGCCGAGGATGAGGACGAGGGGGGCGGCCAGCCGGTCGGCCCGTTTCATCTGGCCTTTCAGGCTGCGGCCGTCGTAGTCGATGTCGGCGCGGATGCCTGTCAGGCGCAGTTCGCGCACGAGCTGGAAGGCCGCGTCCCGCGGCGCGTCACCGATGGCGGCCACAAACGCGGCCGGCGGCCCGGCGACGCGTCCCGCCGAGTCGGGAAGCGCCAGCACCAGCCGCTCGAACCCGGCGGCAAAGCCAATCCCCACGCGATCGGGGCCGCCCAGTTTCTTCACCAGCCCGTCGTACCGCCCACCGCCCAGGATCGCGTTCTGCGCGCCGAGGCTGTGCCCGAGCACTTCGAACGTCGTCCGCGTGTAGTAGTCGAGGCCGCGCGCCAGCCTGTGCGAGAGCCTGTACGGGATGCCGTACAGGCCGAGGTAGCGCTGGACGGCGTCGAAGTGCGTCCGGCACTCGTCGCAAAGGTAGTCCACGGTGTGCGGCAGATGGTCGATCAGCGGCTGATCCACCGGGACCTTGCAGTCGAAAATGCG
>Ga0315273_10013445_pt1 | contig 10517 bp, 9 predicted proteins | sample YL17G02_0_MG_FD_205753 | JGI IMG/M metagenome (GOLD analysis project Ga0315273, IMG submission 205753) | Sediment microbial communities from Yellowstone Lake, YNP, Wyoming, USA - YL17G02_0 | ecosystem: Environmental > Aquatic > Freshwater > Lake > Sediment | place: USA: Wyoming | collected... | reverse complement strand
CTGGGCGCGATGCTCGCGGTCCTGGCGGCCTTCGGCACCATCACGCCGTTCGTCGTGCGGTTCTTCGAGAGCTCGCCCACGCCTGTCCGCATCATCGCGGCGGTGACGATCCTCCTGCCCCTCGGCCTGTTCATGGGCATGGCGTTCCCGCTGGGCATGAAGGTCGCGTCCCGACGCGCGCCGACGTTGACGCCGTGGCTGTGGGGCGCCAACGGCGCCACCTCGGTGCTGGCGTCCGTGCTGACGGTCGCCATCGCTGTGGATCGTGGATCTGGGATCGCGTGGGTGGATGGAGATGGCCCCGGCCCCGGGCCGACGTCACCCTGGGAGTCCACCCTGGGAGTTCAGAGGCTGCGTCCCATGCGTCCCAGCGTCCCATAACGGGCATTCCGTTAACTAGCTGGCCCGATTGGGGTTGACGCTGAGCGGGGAGCAGCATACGCGCAGCCGCAGCGGAGACCCCTCTAATGCTTCCTATCTTCTGCTGAGATGGGGGTTCGCAGCAGCGGTCAGGCGAGCGATGCCTTGGCCGGCAGAGCCCGGCGGCCGCGGAGCGTCAGCCCCGGCGGCCGGCGGGTGCACCGCGGTGTTGGACGGCTCCCGGGACGCGATGCCCGACCGGCGCGCTACCTCCCCAGGATGACGTCGATCCCCGCCAGCACGAGCTGCAGCTTGGCATGGGGGAGCTTGCCGACACGTTCCGTCAGGATCGACTTGTCCACGGCAACGACCTGCGATGCATTCGCCACGGAGTCCTTTGGAAGGCCGGTCAGACGTGCAGTCAGCAACGCATTGCCGGGCGCACCGGCCCAGTGCAGGTTGCTCGTCAGCGGCACGCAGACGACCGTCGCCAGCCCGCTCCGATTCAGCGCGTCGCCCTGCACGACGACCACGGGCCGCCGAAACCCTGGACCGGAGCCGGTCGGCGCAGGCAGGTCGGCCCACCACACTTCGCCTTGTGCGATCACCATTCGCTGCGCTCCAGGCTACGCCGCGCCGCGGCGGCCACGAACGGGTCGCGTTGATCCCCAACCTGAGCACAGACGCGATCCATCGCCTCGGTCACCTCGTCCGGGGCGTGCCGAGCGAGATACTCCCGGAGCGCACTGCTGAACACCTGGCTCCGGGACTTCCGAACCCGCCGAGCCAGACGCTCCGCCTGCGCAAAGACCTCGTCTGGAATCGAGACCGCTGTCTTCATACCACAAGTATAACCCGCGTGGGGAGATGCCTCAAGGTCGCGTGCCGCTGCTCGAGTCCGTCCAACGCTTGCGCATCACCCGCGGTCGTGGGGCGTAAGTGGCGACGGCCGTCGGGGGGTGCAGCGGGGTTGGGCGGCGCGCCCTTGCCCATCCCGCTCTGGCCGGGGAAGCGTCCCTACGCCACACCCCGTGGCAACTCGTCGTGGACCTGCCCTCCGCATCCCCGGGCCAGAGTGGCGGTGGAGGCTGGGGTGCCGATACCCAAGGAGACCGAGCAGCAGCGACGATGGACAGAAAGGGCCGGGCGCGGCGCCAGAAGACCAACTTCTGGCGAGTCTCCCCCGGTAGACACGGAGAAGGCGGTTCGGACGACGGGCCGGATGCCGGCCTCCCGGCCGATTGCGTGCCGTCCCCAGGTGCCGCTGGTGTGCCGGCTGGGTCGCGGAGCCAGGGGGATGGTCGTGAAGCGACGCGAACAGCGACGCCGCCCCGGCGCTTGCCCCGCTGGCCCCAACGAAGCCTCCAGAAAGCGCCACACCATCGGCGGCCCGGCAGGGGGTCTCAAGGGCGACTTCCCTCTCGTTGCCGGGGCGCATCCGGGGCGACCGTGTACCCGGCGCGCGCCCGCACCTCTCCGGTGCGGTTCTTCAGCCGTACCTTGATCGCGTGCCAGCCCGGTGTCGGGCTCCCGCCCAGCGTGTAGCTGAGCACGTAGCGGGATCGCAGCTCCTCCAGCACGTCCAGGAAACGCTGCCTGAGTTGCTGCTCGTTCGTCGTCCACAGGAGCCGCCCACCGCTTCCGTTCGTGATCGCCGCGAGCAGATCTTCGTCCGGCCCTGTGCCGGAGACCGGGTTGTCCACAGGTCCTACAAGGCCCAGGGGCCTGGAGGCGACTGCGTACACCACGGTTTCGCTGTTCCGCGCGGCGTCGATCACCTCGGTCTCGGTCAGCCAGCTCCGGTTGTCCTTGCCGTCGCTGAACAGCAGGGCGATGGATCGGTTCGGACCCGGCGCCCGGGAGGTGAACGCCGTGTAGATAGCATCGAGCAGCGCGGTTGCTCCTCCCGCTTCCATGCGATCGACCGACCGCCGGACAGCGTCCTGATCGCTTGTCGGCGCGACGGCCAGTGACACCCGGTGCGAGAACGTCCACAGTTGCACGCGGTCTTTGGCGCCGAGTGACTCAGTCAGCGCCAGTGCCGCGCGCTTCAGGTGCTCCAACACCAGGCCCCGGACGCTGTCGCTTGCATCCAGAACGAGCATCACGTCGATCGGCAGTGTCGCGCCCCAGATGGCGTCGATCCGCTGCGCCACGCCATTGTCCCGCAGCTCGAAGTTCGCAGCCGTCAGGCCGCGGATTGGACGCCCGCGGTCGGTCGCCAGCACGTCAACGCGCACCACGTCGATCTGCGCCCGAAAGGTCGGCGTCTGGGCCAGACCGACGCCCGCCAGACCGAGCAGAAGAGCGCACGGGAGCAGCGGGCGCTGGTTCACTTGGACACCTCCCGCCGCATCCGTTCGAGCGCGGGCAACAGGTCGCGACACGGCCCGTAGTAGTACTCCAAGAACGGGTCGATCACGTCGGCTGGCTGGACAGTGGAAACCGCGCGGGCAGCGGCCACGGCCGCCGCCTGGTCCCCGGCCATCCTCAAGGCATTGCTGACCGCCACCAGCGGAACCTGGCATCCGGGACAGATCGCCGCCGCCGCCCGGTAGTGGACAACGGCGTCTGAGAGACGGCCGGGCCGCTCGCAGACTCTTCCCGAAAAGAGATGTGCGAGGTACGTCAGAGGCTGGCTGTCCGCATCCCGCAAGACGGACTCGAAGATCGCCATCGCCTCCTGGTTTCGACCGCGGTCGCTGAACACGTGCCCGAGGCGCAGCCTCGCTTCGTGCAGACCGGGGTCCGCGTTCACGGCCCGCTGGTACGCCGACCGGGCGTCCTCCAACCACCCATTGCGCGATTTTCTCGCCTGCCACCACGGTGTGATCATCAACGAGGACAGTCTGGGCCAGGCGAGCGTCTCGGCGAATGAACCCGACAACAACAGAACCTCCGGGTCGTCGCCGAAACGCGCGACGAGGAAGGCGACATCCGCAACGAGCGCGTCCAGGTCGAGGATGCTGTGCCGGTACCGTGCGACGAGCAGCAACCATTGCTTCTGGAACGACCGGTGCTGCAGTGCGACGTCGTCCGGCAGCTCTCTCTCCTCCATCAACTGGAGATCGACTAGCCGCTTCGCGATGGCCAGATGCCACGTCCGCTCGGAGGGCGTGTTGACGACCCCGGCCAGCACAACGTGTGCGTGGAGAAGGGCGGCAGCCTGAATCCGGCTCACATAGTCTGGATCGCCGGCGTCCCGCGGCGCGTCCTTTCCGAGCCATTTCACGGCGATCTCGATTCGTGCGTGGTCAAGCGAGACGACCGTGCGGGCCGCCAAATCGACCGAGCCGGAACGATAGCGATCGACGACCTGCAGATAAGTGGCGGCGGGAGGCAACGCCGGCCGTGCTGCCTCCGGCTGCTGAGGTGCCTGGGGTCGAGGAGAGACGGCGATTGGGAGCGCCGCCAGCAGGCCGATCAGCACGGCGGCGCGGCGGGTGCGCCGGCAGGCGACGGGCGACCGGGAATGACGGAAGCCGATCACTGCACCTCCCGGGGACGGGTCCCCGAGGGGGCCATCATACCTCCAACCGGGCATGCTGAACGGCAGATGGCCTCGCGCGCAGGCGGGCCGCGTGACGGGAAACGGCGCCAACATCCGGCCGCTGACGCGCGCGCGGCGACATCTTCGCAGGGCGGGCCTTCCCGCCTCCGCGCGGCTGTGGCACAGTGCCGCGCTACGGCGAGGCTTGAGCCCCCCGCCCTACCGGCGAGAAGCTACTTGCCAGCGAGCTTGAGCGTGTAGCCGTTGGACAGGCGCAATGCTGCCAGCTCCGTGCCTGCCGGCACGGCAAAGCCAAACTGGCGGCGTTGTCCCTTTTCTTTGCCAAGTGGCGCGGGTTCGCCGAGGTTGCTGTACTCCTTGCCCGCGACGTCCAGCCCGACGGCTTTGTCCATGGGCAGCTTGGCGTCGGCCGCGTTGATCGCGATCTCCAGGCTCACGACCACGATGTCGTAACCTGGAAGCGCCTCGAAGCCTGACACAGCACTATCGAGGAACTTGAGCGAGGCTCCCTTGGTGAGGACGATGCCCGTGATGCCGTCTGGCGGAGTCCATTGCCGTTGCTTCGTGTTCGATTTCCCATGATGTGGCTCATTATCGCCGAAGCCTCGTGCGCGTCACCCAGGACTCTCAGAGCACTCGCCGGCAGGTCTGATTTGCTTCACGAGCGCTGATGGAGCATCCTCGGGATCATGGCCGCCGCACGAAAGCACGCTCCGCCGAACCCCACAGCGTTTCTCCCGGTGTCTCGCGCCGGGATGACATCGCGCGGCTGGGACGCACTGGATGTGCTCATCATCACGGGTGGCGCCTACGTGGACCACCCGTCGTTTGGGCGCGGCGCTCGTCGGGCGCGTGCTGGAGGCGCAGGGCTATCGCGTGGGCATCATCGCGCAGCCGGATTGGAGGAACGGCGAGTCCCTCCGAGCCATGGGCCCGCCGCGGCTGTTCGTCGGTGTCACGGCGGGCAACCTGGATTCGATGCTTTCGAACTACACCGCTGCCAGGCACAAGCGGAAGGAGGACGTGTACAGCGAGGGTGGTACCCTCACGGCAGGTGATGGCATCGGCCGGAGACATTCCCGCTCCCGACCTGGTTGGCGGCCACCTTGGCCCATGTCTCCGTCCCGCCCTTGCGGATCATCAGCGTGGCGACGCCCGTCTGCTGCCGCAGGACGGTTCCCGCGATCGCCTTGATGGCGTTGACGTGGTTCTGGACGATCTCCAGTGCCCCCGGCTTGGCCGTGCCGGCCTTCAGGCGGTACTCGATCAGGGTCTTCCGGCGCTCGACGCGAGCCTTGTCCAGGCGTCGGTCCCTGGTCACGTCGAATTCGAAGACATCGAACTCGTTGACCTTGCAGGCGCTGATGAGGAACCCCGGCTCTGGCGTAGCGGACGAAGATCTCGCGTTTGGCCTGCTCCTGCGATCTTCCGTTAACCCCCCGCGGGACCGGCCCCGCAGGCGCCAGCGCTTGTGGCCGTCGCCCGGCCCCACGCGATGGGCTGGGGCCGCTGGAGAGGGCCTTTCTCCGGCCTAGCGTCTCTTTCGGCTGTGGGCCCTGGGTCATCAGGCGGGGTCCCCAGCGCGGCAGCCGCGCTGGGGTGCCGAGACCCAGAGCACCCGTTACAGCTCCCGCAGCGCCACCACCACGGGCTGGCGGGCGGCGCGGATGGCGGGCAGCAGGCCGCCGACCAGGCCGATGACGATCGCGTAGACGATGCCCCGCACGAGCAGCGCCGGCGTCACCGCGAAGGCAAACGCCACCTGGCTGAAGCTCTGCCAGTTGATCGTGGAGGTCTGGTAGCCGTTCAAGCCGACGAAGGCCATGAGGCCGCCCACGATGCCGCCGGCCACTGCGAGCAGCATCGACTCGATCAGCACCGACACCACCACCGGGCCGCTGCGGAAGCCGAGAGCGCGCAGCGTCGCTATCTCGCGCGCCCGCGTGGCCACCGAGGAGTACATGCTGTTGACCGCGGCGAACACCGCGCCCACGCCCATGAGCCCCGCGATGACGAAGCCGATGTTGGTGATCAGCCCCGTGACCTGCGTGGCTTGTTCGGCGTAGTAGTCGCGCTCGCGCATCACCTTCACGTTCAGGCGCGGGTCGGTCGTGAGCGCGTCCTTGAAGCGATCGAAGGCCTGCGGGGATTCGAGCCGCACGTGCACCGACTGAAAGCTGTTGCCGCGGCGGTAGGCGGGCGCCAGCACGCGCACGTCGCACCATAGCTCCGAGTCGGCCACGGTCCCGCCGCCGTCGAAGACGCCGACGATCTGCCACCGGTTCTCACTGAGTTTCAGCATCGAGCCCACCGTGAGATTGCGGTACTGGCCGGCCGCCGCGCGGCCCACGACGATCTCGTTGCGCCCCGGTTCGAAGCGGCGTCCCTCGACGAGGCGCACGTGACGCCGCACGAGGAACGCTTCCGGCATGACGCCCCGCAGCGGCACGTTGGCGGTGGTGTTGGTCGTGCGCTTCAGCAGGTCCACCTGCACGAACAACTCGGGCGACGCCAGCGGTCCGGTGGCTGCGCGCGCGATGCCCGGCGCGTCGGCGACGACCTTCACCTGGTCGCCCAGGAGGATGCTGGTCATCTCCGAGTCCGCGCCGGTGCGCAGCACCACGGCGTTCTCCGGATCCCCGGTGCCTTCTATTGTCATGCGGAAGCCCTCCGCCATCGAGAGGACGCCGACGAACACCGCCGCCACCGCCGCGATGCCGACGACGGCCACGGCCGACGAGCCGAGGCGCAGGCCGATGGTGCGGATGCCGAGCCATGTGACGGCGACGACTTGCGAGAGCCAGCCGAGCATGTCAGCTCCTCCTCAGGGCATCGGCAATCCGCAGCCGCGTGGCGCGAAGCGCGGGAAAGACGCCGGCGACGATGCCGAGGGCCAGCGTGAGGCCCACGCCGACGAGCACGTCGCGCGCCCGCAGGATGAAGCCGGGGATGAGGCCGCCGGTCGGGTCGCCCGCGCGGGTGAGCAGCGTCACGAGCGCGAGGCCGAGCCCGCCGCCGACCACCGCCAGGCAGCACGACTCGGCGAGCACCAGCGCCAGCACGCCGGGGTTGGTGAAGCCCAGCGTCTTGAGCACCGCCAGTTCGTTGGTGCGCTCGCGCACCGATTGCGCCATCGTGTTGCCGGCGACGAAGAGCAGCACGAAGAAGACCACCGCGAGGATCGATCGGATGATGAGGCCGATGTCGCCGATCTGGTTGAGGAACGCCTGCGCGAACGCCTTCTCGGCGGTCGTCTTCGTCTCCTCCGGGGAGTTGGCGAACATCGCGTCGAGCCGCTTGGCGACGTCGGCCGCGCGCTCGGGGTGATCGACGCGGATCACGTACCACCCGACCATGCCCTGGCCGAACCAGCGCGCCTCGTCGAAGTAGTCGTAGTGGAAGAAGAACTGCGTGGTGTCCACGCCCTTCTTCGCGCCGTCGTAGATGCCGTCGATGGTGAACGTCCAGGTGGTCTGCCTGTCCCTCTGCTGCCAGATGGTGGCCTGCAGCGGCACGCGGTCGTCCACCTTCCAGCCGAAGCGGTTCGCTGTCGCCCGTCCGACGATCGCGCCGGTGCGATCGGCCAGCCAGGCCTTCTTCTGCGCGTCGGGCAGCACGAACTCCGGGTACAGCTTGAACAGGCACTCGGGCACGACCGGCATCTGCATGAAGAAGTTGCTCTGCTTCTTCTGGTAGATGCCGCCGAAAAACGTGAAGTGGCAGACGTCCACCACGCCCTCGGTCTGCGCGATGCGCGGCCCGTAGCTGATGGGCAGCAACTGGATCAGCGAGACCTTATGGATCAGCACCAGGCGGTCGGCGTCGGCCACGTCCACGCCGGCCGAGAACCCGGCGGAGAGCGCCGCTAGGTAGCCGTACAGCACGAAGGCCACGAGGATCGAGAGCAGCGTGAAGATCGTACGGATCTTGCGCCGCATCAGGTTGTGCCAGATCAGCGGCAGGAACTTCATACCGTCGCTTCCGTCGTGAGGACGCCCTTGTCGAGGTACAGCACGCGCCTGGCCCGCGCGGCGGCCCGCGGGTCGTGCGTCACCATGATGATGGTCTTTCCGTGCTGCTGGTTCAGCGTGACGAGCAGAGCCATGATCTCGTCACCCGATTTCCGATCGAGATCGCCGGTGGGCTCGTCGCACAAAAGCAACGTCGGGTCCGTCACGATGGCGCGCGCGATGCCGACGCGCTGTTCCTGGCCGCCGGACAGCTGCCGGGGGTAGTGCTTCGCCCGATCCGTCAGCCCGACGATGGCGAGCGCGGTGGCCACGTGGCGCTTGCGCTCGCCGCGGCCGAGGCCGGTGAGGAGCAGCGGCAACTCCACGTTGCCGACCGCGGTCAGCACCGGCAGCAGGTTGTAGAGCTGGAAGACGAACCCGATGTGGCGCGCCCGCCACTTCGCCAACTGGCCGCCCGACAGCTTGTCGATGCGCTTGCCCCCAACCGCGATCGACCCCCGCGTGGGCCGGTCGAGGCCGCCAATCAGGTTGAGCAACGTGGTCTTGCCCGACCCCGACGGCCCCATCAGCGCCACGAAGTCGCCCTTCGGGATGCCGAGGTTGGTCCCCTGGAGCACGTCGATCCGCTCGGACCCTCGCCGGAACACCTTGTGGAGATCGGTCACCTGCACGAGCGCGTCAGCCATCGCCTTACCTCACGACCACTCGGCTTCCGCCGGCCAGTCCCCGCGGGCCTTCCACCACCACCTGCTCGCCGGGCTGCAGCCCGGACACCACCACCTGCTGGTCGCCGCGCGTCTGGCCCAGCCGGACGGCGCGCCGTTCGACGCGATCTCCCTGCACCACGAACACCACGTCGTTGCCGGCGTCCTTGCGCAGCGCCGATTTCGGCACCACGAGGTCCGCGCGCCGCGTTGTGGCTTCCGCCGGGCGCTCGGTGTCGAGGAACGCCACCTTGATGCCCATGTCGGGTAGGATGCGCGGGTCCAGGCGGTCGAACCCGATGCGGACCAGCACCGTGGCCTTCTGCCGATCCGCCGTCGGCACCATCGTGATCACCTTCGCGGCGATCTTCCAGTCGGGGTACGCGTCGAGCGTCGCGTCCACGCGCTGGGCGGGCGACACGCGGTTGATGTAGCTCTCGTTGACGTCCACCTCGATTTCGAGCGAGGACATGTCCACGACTGTGCAGATGCCCGTGCGCGTGAAGCCGCCCCCGGCGGAGACGGGCGAGATCATCTCGCCCGGCTGCGCGTCCTTCGAGATGGCGACGCCGGAAAAGGGGGCCATGATCGTCAGGTCGTCGAGGTCGTTCTCGCGCACCGCGACCTGCCGCTCGGAGACGGTCACCTGCTCGCGCGCCAGGGCCAGCCTGGCCTGGAGCGCGTCCACCTCCGCCTGCGCGTTGTCGAGGTCCGCTGCGGTGACCACGCCATCGGCGATGAGCGCGCGCGTGCGCTTGAGCGTGAGCTGCGCCTGGGCCAGGCGCACGTCCGTTTCGGTCGCCCCGCGGCGCGCCGCCGCCAGTTCCGCGCGGGCCAGCGCCAGGTACGTCGTGACCGTGGTCGGATCGAGCCGGGCCAGCACCTGGCCCTTGCGGACCGCCATGCCCTCTTCGACCATCACCTCGATCACCTTGCCGGTGACCTTCGACGACACGGTGGCGCGGCGCCTGGCCGTCACGTACCCGGACGCGTTGAGCACCGTCCCCTTGGCGGCGCCGGCCTGCTCCTCGACGACAGCCGCCACCCGCACGGGCGCCGGCTGTTCGCGCAGCCACCACCACGCGGCCGCCACGGCCGCCGCGATGGCCGCCAGGACCAGGACCGCGCCGATCAGCCGGCCCGGGCGCGAGTCCTTGCTGCGATCGATCCGCAGATCGTCGATCGAGGGTCTGGCGTCAGTCATGTGTCTCTGAATACGAGGGGCGGCGGGAAGCTGTTCCGCAGATCATAGCATCCGACGGACGGCAGCCGTCCCGCCGCCTTGGTCCCCGGATTCTCTTCCTTCCGCGTCCTCCGCGTAATCCACTACGAGCGGCGGGCACACCCCGCCGCAGGAAGATGGCCACGCCCGGCCGGACAACCGGCGCGTGTCCGGTCCCGGTAGGGCGAGGCTTTAGCCTTGCCGAGACACCGGCGGCTCGCACCCGGGCCGGAGTCCGTCCCATCTCTGTCCGCGCTCAAACATCCTCGGCGGCCGCGCTCGACGGGAGCCACGGCACGCCTGCGTGGTTCGGCGAGCTCACCACGCCCTGAGCCTGCCGAAGGGCGGAACTCGCTCGGCCAGAGACGGGACGGGCTCCGGCGGCCCTCTCGCCGCCTTGGTGCCACCGCGTCTCGCTCGGCGGCGCGAGGAATCCGTGCCTCCGCGGACTCTCGGTCTCCGCGTCCTCCGCGTAATCCCCGGACCTTCCTCCTTCCGCGTCCTCCGCGTAATCCCCGGACCTTCCTCGTTCCGCGTCCTCCGCGTAATCCCCGGACCTTCCTCGTTCCGCGTGCTCCGTGTAGTCCCCGGACCTTCCTCGTTCCGCGTCCTCCGCGTAATCCCCGGACTTTCCTCGTTCCGCGTGCTCCGTGTAATCCCCGGACCTTCCTCGTTCCGCGTCTTCCGCGTAATCCCCGGACCTTCCTCGTTCCGCGTGCTCCGTGTAATCCCCGGACCTTCCTCGTTCC
>Ga0315273_10013440_pt1 | contig 10518 bp, 8 predicted proteins | sample YL17G02_0_MG_FD_205753 | JGI IMG/M metagenome (GOLD analysis project Ga0315273, IMG submission 205753) | Sediment microbial communities from Yellowstone Lake, YNP, Wyoming, USA - YL17G02_0 | ecosystem: Environmental > Aquatic > Freshwater > Lake > Sediment | place: USA: Wyoming | collected... | reverse complement strand
ACTGTCTCGATGTATGAGTCGACAAACGCGTCGCTCGGCCAATACATTCGCGCACCGACGAACTCGAGATCGCTCAAAAGGAGAAGGCGGCTGATGATGCCGCCGGTACGGCTCTTTAAGAGGCTGTACGGCGTTATGAGTACGTAGGCGAGTTCATCCCGCATGATAAACCTCCGGTTTTGCGTTCTTTGCGATCAACATGTACTATTCTACCGGCGCTGGAGTCAGGGGTAAAGGGGCGCGGAGCGCCGCGGAAGAGGTCCTCGAATCCGTGTGGCGGCCGCCTTGGGCGAGTTCGTGCCGACGGCAGGAAAGAAGAAGGACTCCGTCAGTCTCATTATCTGGCTTTGAGAATGCGAGCGATCTCACGGCGCTTGTCGTCGGGCAAGGGGATGGGCTCGTGCGTTTCGAGTATCCCCTTGACCGCGGCGTTCAGGCGGTCGTACAGGTTCAGGCCGCCGGCCTCGATCCAGGCCGGGTAGTGGGCGTGATCCATGAACCTCGTCAGCCAGTGCTGTTTTCTGAAATTCTCGGCGGTGTGAATACTGTCGAGGAACTGGCCGCCGTGGCCCACGGAATCGATGAGGTCCGCGGCAAGGGAATCTTCGTCGAGAGTCACCCCGCGGACGAACCGCCGGCACATTGCGATGGCTTCATCGCTGAAGAGAACCATTTCCATGGAAGAGGTGAGACCGTTCTCGATGTAGCCGACGTCGTGAACGAGATTGGCGCCGCTGAGGAGCGCGGCGAAGATGCTGAACATCCCCTCGGCGGCTGCCTGGCCGTCGAAGACCTTCGAGTCGGACGCGCCGGCGAGGCCCCAAACGGGGAGCTTGTAGTAGTGGCCGAGGGCGGCGAAAATGCTATTGGTGAGAGAGTGCTCGGGCGACGCGTAGGCGTACTGGGAAGTGCGCATGTCAATGGTGCCGACGTTGGCGCCGTACACGAAGGGGGCGCCTGGGGCCTTGAGCTGCGACATTACGAGGCCGCTGAGGCATTCGGCGTTGGCAACGGTGATGGCGCCGGCAAGCGTGACGGGCATCGTCGCCCCGGACATACAGCCGGAAACGTAGACGACGGGGATACCCTTTTCGGCGCAGAAGAGGAGCTTGTCGGTGCCGACCATGGAGTGTATGAGCGGGGTGATCGGTTCGGAGTAGTGCAAGAGAAACGGGCGTCTGCGGAGCTCATTTTCGTCGCCGGCGACGACGGTCGCCATATCGTAGATCGCCTGCATGTCGCGCCTGTCGCTGGCGGTGAAGACGATTGGTTTGGATGAGCCGTTGAGCATCGCGTCGAACTCGTGGACGAAGGTGTCGGCGGGCGGCACGTCCTCGGCGACGGCCATGCTCATGATAAAATCAAAGTTATCGAGGGCATCGCAAAGGAGGGCGAACTTGCGCGTGTCTTCCTTTACCGTACGGCGCCTCTTCTCGGTGTAGGGGTCGATGGTGTTGGGGGTGTCGGAACCGGTTCCGAAGAAGACCCTGTCCGCCTCAAGTGATACGGCGCGGCGTCCCTGGCGGTCGTGGAGGACGACTTTTTCAGGGGCCGTCGACAGGGCGCGTTTGACCATCCAGGAAGGGATGTGAACGACGCCGGCCTTGCCGGGCCATGCTCCGTTGTCGAGGAGCAGCGAGCGCGCCTCGGGATTCTGGACGGCGACGCCCGTGCGCTCGAGTATGTCCAGGCTGGCAAGGTGCAGTTTGGTTGCCTGCTCCTCGGTCAGCGGACTGAAGGTCATTGTGGTGCGATCCTGCGATCCCATCTTTCTCCTCCTGCAACAGACGAAGAGCGGCCTGGCCTGCACCAGTACTCAAGGGCCGGCATTATATGCCGTGGCCGTGCTCGTGAGAAGGGGCTTGGTGAGCGCTGTCTTGCTCCGACACGCTGCCTTGCTCTGCTTGACACCACAGTCAATGCGCATATACTACGGCTTTCCCCGGGAACCATCTTCGGAAATGGAAGGATCAGCGTGGCTGCCGCCAAACGACTACCCAGACAACACGTTCATGAGAGGCCGGCCGCCGAGCGGGTGCGGGATTTCGACGAAGTGCCCGCCGGATATTCAGAGGCGGAGGCGATGGCGGAGGCGGCCAGGTGCATCCAGTGCCGCAAGGCGACGTGCATAGACGGCTGCCCGGTGCTCATCAAGATACCGGAGTTCGTAGCACTCATCAAGGAAGGGCATTTTCTGGAGGCGGCGCTTAAGCTCAAGGAGGAGACGGCGCTGGCCGCGGTCTGCGGCAGGGTGTGCCCCCAGGAAAGCCAGTGCGAGAAGACGTGCGTTCTGGTGACAACCGGGGAGCCGGTCGCCATAGGCAACCTGGAAAGGTTCGCGGCAGACTACGCGCGCGAGAAGGCTCTCGGGGATAAAATAGCGCGTCCGGAGGCGACGGGGTACTCGGTGGCGGTCGTCGGCGCGGGGCCCGCGGGACTTACAGCGGCGGGGGAGCTTGGGCGCATGGGGCACCGAGTCGTGGTATTCGAGGCGCTGCATGAACCCGGCGGCGTTCTCATGTACGGGATTCCCGAATTCAGGCTGCCAAAGGCCATAGTCCGGGCGGAAGTGAAGGCGCTCGGCGCACTTGACGTCGAGATCAGGACCGACTTTCCCGTGGGCAAGGCGGAGACCATCGACGAACTCTTCGAAGAAGGGTTTGACGCAATATTCGTGGGAACGGGGGCGGGGCTGCCGCGGTTTCTGCGAGTACCCGGCGAGAACCTGGTGGGCGTTCTCTCGGCCAACGAGTACTTGACGCGCGTCAACCTCATGCGCGCGTACGAAGCGAAAAGTCCGACGCCGGTACTCATCGGGAAGGAGACGGTCGTCTTTGGGGGCGGCAACGTGGCGATAGATTCGGCTCGGACCGCCTTGAGGATGGGTGGCGGCGACGTGACGGTTGCATACCGGCGCTCGCGGGCGGAGATGCCAGCGCGCGTCGAGGAAGTGCGGCATGCGGTCGAAGAGGGCGTTCGGTTTGAGTACTTGAGCGCTCCGGTGGAGATAATCGGAGGCGACAAGGGACGCGTGACAGGCGTGAAATGCATTCGAACGGAGCTGGGCGAGCCGGATGCAAGCGGCCGCAGGCGTCCGGTTCCCGTACCGGGAAGCGACTATACCCTGCCGGCCGACCTCATCATAGTGGCTATAGGCAACAAGCCGAACCCCATTATTGCCAAGAGCACGGGGCGGCTGGAGACAAACGCCTGGGGAGGGATAAAGGCAGACACCGAAACCGGCGCGACGAGCGTCCCGGGCATCTACGCCGGGGGCGACATTGTTACCGGTGCGGCGACGGTTATTGAGGCGATGGGGGCGGCCAAGCGCGCGGCGCAGGCGATCGACAGATACGTGCGCGCCCGCGAACCCAGGGCGAAATCCGGCGTAGAGGTTTAGCGCCTCCAGGAAGGGAGGGTTTGCCATGCGGATTGTGATGGCGGCATGTCTCGCGGTCTTTCTGGCGTCAGCGTGTGGCTGCGTTTCGAACCCGGCAACCGGCGCCAATGAACTCCGGCTCATCAGCACCCTTGAGGAACTCGAGATGGGCAAGCGCCTCGACGCGCAGGTCCGCTCGCAGTACAAAGCCGTCACGGGCACGCCTCAAGCCGAGAGAGCGGCGCGCATCGGCACAAAGTTGGCCGCGGTATCCGACAGAAAAGATGTAAGCTATCAATTTGCGCTCATCGAGAGCGCCGACCTCAATGCGTTTGCCGCGCCGGGGGGCTTTATATACGTGACGACGGCGCTCGAGAAGCTGGCGGAGGATGACGCGGAGCTTGGCGCGGTCATTGGACATGAAATCGCACACGTTGCGGCGCGCCACAGCGTAAACCAGGTGCAGCGGGCGCTGGGTTATGAAATTGTGAGCTCGCTCATCCTGGGGGATGCGAAATCGGCCGACGCGCGACAGGCGGCGGATATCGCGTTTGACACCGTCGTCATGACCGGTTACAGCCGGAAAGACGAGTCGCAGGCGGACGAACTGGGCATAAAGTACGCGGCGCGGGCGGGTTTCGACCCGTATGGGATGGCACGCTTTTTCGCCAGGCTCGAGGAGCGCCAGCAACAAGGGGTAATGGACCCGATGTTCGAGTTCATGATGAGCCATCCGAACATCGCGGAGCGCCGGCAGAAGGCACAGGCCCTGGCCGCGAGGTACACAGCGAGGAAGAAGTAATGCCTGACCTTAAGGCAGAACTCTTGGATCGGCTGAGGCCATACGGCCAGGAGCAGGTTCTCTCGTTCTGGGAGAAGCTCTCGGCTGAAGAGAGAAACGCCTTCGCGGAGCAGATCAGGCACGTCGATTTCCAGACGCTGTCAAGAGCCGTGAAATCACAGGACACGTCCGGGCATGAGGGCGCGGGGTTGGAGCCTGCGCCATTTGTGGCGCTGCCGACGGACGCGGCGTCCCGCGACAGATGGGAACAAGCGCGATGCGCCGGACACGAAGCCCTGGCGGCGGGCAGAGTGGCCGCGATGGTAGTCGCGGGCGGGCAGGGCACGAGACTCGGATTCGCCGGACCGAAGGGAGCATTCCCGATAGGTCCGATCACCCAAAGGACGCTCTTTCAGATACACTGCGAAAAGGTGCTTGCGGCATCGCGCAGGTATGGCAGAACGATCCCGTTACTCGTCATGACGGGGCCGTCCAACGACGCCGAAACCCGATTCTTCCTTAAGGAGCATAACTTCTTCGGCCTGCCGTTGGGGGCAGTGCGGATCTTCAGGCAGGGCGAGCTGCCGGCGGTTGACGACGCGGGCAAGGTAATCCTCGACGCTCCGGGGCATGTGTTTGTATGCCCGAACGGACACGGCGGATCGCTCAAGGCCCTGTGGGACAGCGGAACGATCGAGTGGCTCGAAAGCCAGGGGATCGACATCATTTCATACTTTCAGGTCGACAACCCGCTCGTCAGGGCCGTGGATCCGGCGTTCATAGGTTTCCACATCCTGTCCGACGCCGAGATGTCGCTGAAGCTCGTGAAGAGGCGCGACGCGGAAGAGAAGCTCGGAATATGGCTCAACGTGGGCGGCAAGAAGCTCGTCATCGAATACAGCGACATGCCCGTCCACGAAATGCGGGCGCGGGATTCAGGCGGCGGGCTCAAATACCCTGGCGGCAGCATAGCGATACACTGTTTTTCGACGGAGTTTGTGAGGCGGCTCAGCGCGGAGGGCTTTGCACTGCCGTTTCATCGCGCGCGTAAGAAAGTGCCGTACGTCGACGCGTCGGGGCATCTGGTGGAACCGGGCGCGCCGAATGCGACGAAGTTCGAGATGTTCGTCTTTGACGCGCTTTTTTTTACGGACAGGGCGACGGCGGTGGAGACGGACAGGCAGGAGGAGTTCAGCCCGGTCAAGAACGCCGACGGGAGCGATTCGCCGGAAACGGCGCGCCGGGACATGTCGAGGCTGTATGCGAGATGGCTAAAGTCGATCGGGGTGACGGTGGCTACGGACGATGCCGGGTATCCGGCGTATCCGATAGAGATATCGCCTCTGGTGGGCGAGGACGATGCTGCCCTGGAGATGAACTATCACTGGCCGAAAGAGGTGACGGGGCCTCTTGTCGCGGCTTGGTAGGGGATCGGAGGAAGCGATGCCTTCTCGGGACATGAAAGAAAACGAGGTCCGTTACGACTATACGAATATGCTCGAAGGGGCCGTCGGCCGGCACGGCGTGACCGAGGCGGAGCTGGCAGCGGTAACCGCGCGCACGGAAGAGGTCTTCCAGACGCTGTCCGACCAGCGTGCCAAGGGAGTGCTGGGGTTCATGGACCTGCCGACGGACGAAACCACGGCGGGGGCGGTCATCAAGATGGCCGGGGCGCTCGAGGGGCGGTTCGAGAACCTTGTCGTACTCGGGATAGGGGGCAGCGCGCTCGGAACGATAGCCTTGAAGAGCGCACTGTGCCATCCGCTTCATAACCTCCTGGACTCCGCCGGACGCAAAGGACGGCCGAGGCTATTTGTACTCGACAACGTGGATCCGGACCTCGTGAAGGCGGTCATGGAGTTTGTCGATCCGAAGAAAACGCTCGTCAACGTCATAACGAAATCCGGCGGGACCGCGGAGACGATATCGCAGTTGGTGATCTTTTACGAGGCTATGTCGAAGGCGATCGGACGCGACGCGGCGGAGCACTTTGTGGCAACGACGGATCCGCAGAAGGGCGAACTCCGCAAGATGGCGGCGGAATTCGGCTGGCAGACGCTGCCCATTGCGCCGAACGTCGGGGGGAGGTTCTCAGTGCTTACGCCGGTGGGGCTCTTTCCGGCGGCGATGCTCGGGATAAACGTGAGGCAGCTCTTGTCGGGCGCGGCATTCATGGATCGCAAGTGCGAACCTCGCGACATTGAGAAGAACCCCGCGCTCGCGTACGCGGTGATTCAGTACGCTCTGGCGAAGAAGGGAGCCAATATCTCGGTTCTCATGCCCTATTCATCGGCGCTGGCGGACGTTGCCGACTGGTACAGACAACTTTGGGCTGAAAGCCTCGGGAAGATGACGACCACGGACGGCATGGTGGTCAACGCCGGACCGACGCCGACGAAGGCGGTCGGAACGACCGACCAGCACTCACAAGTACAGCTCTACGTCGAAGGGCCATACGACAAGTCGATCACATTCATCGAGGTGGAGAGATTCAACAACGCGTTGGCGATCCCGCGCGCGCTTTCGCAGTACAAGGAGGCCGCGTATCTAAACGGCCGAACGGTCAACGAGCTCATGAGCGCGGAGAAACGCGGGACGGAGGTGGCGCTCGTGACCGCAGGGCGCCCGAACGGCACGATTCTCATGCCGGAGATCAGCGAGTTTACCGTCGGACAGCTTCTGTATTTCTTCGAGGCCGCAACCGCGATCAGCGGTGCGCTTTACGGCATAAATGCGTTTGACCAGCCCGGGGTCGAGGCAGGCAAAGTTGCCGCATACGCGCTGATGGGGAGGCCCGGCTACCAGGAGAAAAGGGCCGAAATTGACAGAGTTCTTGGGCGAGCGAGGAAAATTGTTTGAATTGCCGCTGACCTAAGCCATTGAGGGAACAACGATTAGGTTCGCCGGGTCGTCTGATTAGACAAGTCTTAACAAGTCTTGCCAGATTTTCATAGACGGTCGGCGGCTGGTTGTGGTATAAATGCTACTTGGGAGGTAGAGGAACCATCCCAAGATCGCCAGTGAGAGGGACGTTCACCAGGTAACAGACACGGGCAGTGCTGTTGCCGCAACCCCGGAAAGCTATGAAGCCGAAAAGGACCGCGCTGCCGGTCCTGCTTGGCTGCATCGCCTTCGCCATAGTGGCTTGGAAAAGCCTCTCTGTTGAAGGCGAAGCAACAGGCACGATGGTTCCAGGATTTCACCCGACGACGGAAGCCGCGATTGACGCCCTGCTGAGGCAGGCAGGCGAGCCAAGCGCGGAGAGTTCCGCGCAGAGTGAAATGGGGACCGCGACCACAGCGCAACCAACCAACGAGGCTCCGAAAGCCGCGGTGAAACGCGCCGCAGTCACTCCAGGCATCCCCAGCGGGCATGTCTACTGGAAGACTGTGCGCGCCAAAGTCACCGCGTACGAACCGACATGGCGCTCGTGCGGACCGCACGCCAATGGGAAGACGTCCATCGGCGACAATGCATGGGTGATGGACGGCGTGGCCACGGATCCCAAGGCCATTCCTTACCGCACGTACGTAGTGATACCTGGCGTCGGCGGGAGGGAAGTCGACGACACGGGATCGGCCATGAGGCATTTATGGCGGAGCCACGGCAGCTACCAGATTGACGTCAGGATGACGTATTACGGGGAGGCGAAGCATTTCGGCGTCAAGTACCTGGACGTAAAGCTTTACAAGAAGGCATCGCAGTAGGCATTTCGCCTGAAACGGAAGCTCACACATTCCAGCGTTTGTGCGATTTGCAATCCACTCAAAGCACTCGTGAATTCGCCGCATTCGTTTTAATCCCAAGCGCGGCGGGCTTGCCTGGATGCGCCCGGCCAGGTATAAAGGATTAGAGCACGGTTACCTTCAGGCGGCCGCGAATCGGGTTCGTTTCCTGACGCGCGCCTCGACACGGTACAGGGGCAATATGAACGTTTCCGTAACTTACTCGCTCGGCGAGATCAGGGCGCGTGACATAAGCGAATCCACCGTCGTAGTAATAGACTGTTTTCGGGCGTCGACGTCGATAGTGTCGGCACTTGCCGCGGGAGCCAATGCGGTCTATCCGTTTTCGGGGGTCGGCCAGGCGCGAAAGGAGGCCGCGGCGCGAGGCAACGTCATACTTGCCGGCGAGAGGGGAGGGGCGAGGATACCCGGTTTCGCACTCGGAAACTCGCCCGGCGAGTTTACGGCCGAGGCGGTCGGCGGACGCGACGTCGTGATGACGACGACGAACGGCACGCAGATACTTACGGCATCGTCGAGCGCGGCCGACGTTTTTGTAGCGGGCTTTGTCAACGCGTCGGTCACGGCCAGGGCGGTGCTGGCAATCGGCAGCGACGTAGTTTTGGCGGCCGCCGGAACAGAGGGGCATTTCTCGGTCGAAGACGGGCTTTGCGCGGGTTTACTTACGGCGCTGGTCGCGGCGGAGGGAAGGATTGTTCCTGACGATGCGGCGATCTTTGCGCGGGCAGCGTACGAGGGTGCTAAACCCAACGTTGCCGCGGCAGCGCGCGCGGGCAGGGGCGCGAGGAACGTTAAGGCGCTCGGACTGGAGAAGGATCTCGACGTGTGTCTCGCCATCGACTCGATGCCCATAATCGCAAAGGTGGCGCTTGGCCCGTTGAGGGTAGTAAGACCTTAGGCTGCGGTCCAAGGCGAAGAGGCAGGACTGTTTTCATGGCGTGAGGTGAAGGTGCGAACCGTAGCGATAGAGACATCGACTGAAGTGGGAAGCGTGGCGTGCGTGGCCAACGCGAGGCCGGTATCCGAGCGGGTATTCAAGGAGGGACTCGCACACGGCCGGGATCTTGTGGTCGAACTGGATGCGTGCATCGAGGCCGCCGGTTGGGCAAAGGCAGACATAGAGCTCATAGCGGTGTCCGTCGGGCCGGGGTCGTACACGGGGGTACGGGTGGGGGTTGCGGCGGCCAAGGCGCTTTCATACGCGCTGTCGGCGCCGGTGAGCCCGGTGTGCTCGCTTGACGTCGTCGCGGAGAACGGTCCGCGCACGGCCGATCACCTGGCGATCATACTTGACGCGCGGAGAAATCAGATATACGGCGCGTTCTACGTCAACGTAGGGTTTTCGTTTTTCCGCGAAGAGGGGCCGATCGTGACAAGCCCGGAGGAATTCGCGGCGCGACTGCCGAAGCCGTGTTTTCTCCTGGGTGAGGGACTGTGGAAATATGCGGAGGCGTTCAGGCGGCCGGGTTTTGAGCCCGTCGAAGAGGCGTATTGGCGTCCGAGCGCGACGAACACGGGGCTCTTGGGAGAGAAGGCATACCTGATTGGCGAGAGGGCTGACGCCGCCGCAGTGGAGCCGCTCTACCTGAGACCGCTCGAGGCCGAGGAGAAGTGGCGACGCCGGCAGGAGGAGGCAACAGAGGCTTCGGGCGGGGCGGGAGAAGGCGGCCAGCGCATCTAAAATGCAGTTGGAAGACAAGACGGCGAATATCACGATGGCAAGCGCGCGTTACATACCTTGGGCGCTTTTCGTTTTGGCGGCGGCAGCGGCGATTGTTTGCATCGCCTGTGCCCGGCCGGAATTCAACATCACATCCACGGTTCGTCCGCCGCAGGCCATCATAGTGGTGCTCATCGACGCCCTCAGGCCTGATCACCTCTCCTGCTACGGCTACGAACGCCGGACATCGCCTAACATCGATGCGATTGCCTCGGAAGGAGTGCTGTTCGAGGACGCGTATACCAACGGCAACTGGACAAAGCCGGCGGTTGCGAGCCTTTTCACCGGAAGGTGGGCATCCGAGACCGGCGCGATAAAGATGATGATCAAGCTGGAGGACGGCACGCAGTATTTCAGCGCTCTGTCGCCGAGACTTGAGACAACGGCCGAAGCCGTGGGGGAGAAGGGGTACGTTACGTGGGCGTTTGTAAGCAATCCGAACCTGTCCGCGGCGGCCGGGTTTGGCCGCGGCTTCGGGACGTACGTCGAGGAGACCGCGGACTGCGATGAGATAGTGAGGAGATTTATCCAGTGGCAATCAGGGCTGCCGCAAGGGACCAGGTTCTTCACATACATGCACTTTCTGGAGCCGCACGCGCCATACGCCCCCAAAGAGGCCTTTAGAGGCCGATTCGGCCCCCATGCGGAGGCAGACAAGTTCTTCGAGGAGGGCTGGGACTGTCCGAAATGGGGGACGTACAAGAATGCCGTAAACGACGGAGGCGAAGAGCCGTCCGAGGCGATGCTCAACGCACTGACGAACCTTTACGACGCCGAGATCGCATGGACGGACGATGCGGTGGGGGCACTGGTGGGAGAATTGAAGGCTCGCGGGGCATACGAAGAGACGCTTATTATCGTAACGGCCGACCACGGCGAGAACCTGTACGAA
>Ga0315273_10013439_pt1 | contig 10518 bp, 7 predicted proteins | sample YL17G02_0_MG_FD_205753 | JGI IMG/M metagenome (GOLD analysis project Ga0315273, IMG submission 205753) | Sediment microbial communities from Yellowstone Lake, YNP, Wyoming, USA - YL17G02_0 | ecosystem: Environmental > Aquatic > Freshwater > Lake > Sediment | place: USA: Wyoming | collected... | reverse complement strand
TCTCGCCCGCGCCGGTCCCATCGCTCCGCAGCGCATCAGCATCGCTGCCTATGCGGACACGCGCCCGGCCCGTCCCGGCGGCCCGGGCGCGGGCAACCGCCGCGTCGAGGTCACCGTCCTTTCCCTCGCCCCCAAGAGGTGAGCCGCAGTGTCCCACCCGGCGCATAGCGCGCATAAGAAGCACAAGAAACACAAGGACGGCCACCACGACTCCGGCGGCCTGCCGCCCGTCCCGATCTGGTTCCTCTCCTTCGGCGACATGATCACCAACATGCTCTGCTTCTACATTCTGATGGTCACACTTGCCCCGACCCAGGAATCGGGTTTCGTCGGCGCAGGCACCGGCTCGGTCATTCAGACCGGGGAGGCATTCGGCCCCCCAGGCCGCCCCTTGCCGAACCCGATCAGCAAGGACTCCCGGGCCCCCAACTTCGCGGTCTCGGACCGCCACCTCGAGGTCTCCCCCGACGGCCCCGCCCAGGTGCAATCCCTCTCCAGCCAGCCCAAGGACCGTCTCCAGAAGTCGACCATCGACTACGAGCGCTCGGGCCGCGACGTGGCCATCCCCACCCCCATCGCCTTTCAGGCGGGCACGGCCGAGCTGACCCCCGACAGCACACGCCATCTGGATTTCCTCGGCGAGCTGGCCCAGCAGCGCCTCGCCCACGTCACCGTCGAGGCCCACGTGTCCGGCCTCGACGACGGCTGGGCACTCTCCGCTCTGCGCGCCGCCGCGGTCGGCCGCTATCTCCACCAGCACGGCGGGATCGCCTACAGCCGCATCACGCTCGCCGGCCAGGGCCGCTTCCACCCCGTGGCCGGCGGCCTCGGCAAATCGCTTCAGGTGCACGAACGCGTGAGCATCCTCCTCTCCCCCGAGTCCCCGGATTGAGAAAGGACCCGCCCTATGCCCGCCGACAGCCCCGATTCGGGCTCCGCACCGGCCAAGCCCACCGGCTCGCGCCGCTTCCTCCCGTTCGCAGTCACCCTGGCCTGCGTCCTGGGCGGGAGCGTGCTCGGAGCGCTCACCGTGCCGAAGTTCGTCGCCAAGTTCGAGAAGCCCGAGGCCGCGCCCGCGCCCCCGCCCGAGCCCAAGAAGGAAGAGAACGGCGCGTTCACCCTCAAGCCCGTCGTCGTTGTCGTCAACCTTGCCGACGAGCGCGGCCGCCGCTACGTCAAAGCCGGGGTTGTCCTCCAGGCGAAGGACGAGAAGGCGATGGAAGAGATCGAGCGCCGCTCGTTCGAGGTGCGCGACGTCCTCAACTCCATTCTCAGCGAGAAGCGCATCCAGGACATTGACAGCAAGGAGAAGAAGGACCAGCTCCGCCGCGAGATCCAAGTGGCCATCAACGACAGCCTCAAGCTGCCCGACGGCGTCCACCGCGTCTACTTCGACACGTTCATCATCGAGTGACCGATCGGGAACGGGAACACAAAGAGAAGGCGATCACAGATTCCACAGATTTCACAGACAAAACACCGAAAAGGCAAGTGGGAATACCCGGGTGAAGAAAAGAGCCAGCCACTCCAGGCCTTGGCTCTGCTGGCCTCAACCCAAATCCCCCTCTTCTCTTTATCTGTGGAATCTGTGAAATCTGTGATCTCGCCTTCTTCTTTGTGGTTCTTGCTTCCCTGTGGGTTGCGGCTTGCCGCGATGGGGAGTCTCTGATGGCTATCTCGGATGGTATAGGAACCGCCATATGCAGGAATTGCTCACCGCCGAAGAGCTCAGCAGCCTCCTCACTGCGGTCAGCGAGGGGCAGGTCGCGTCGGCGGGCCCCGGCCACCCGGCCCGCGAGCGGCACATCCAGTCCTACGACTTCCGCCGCTCCGAGCGCCTGACCCGCGACCAGGTCCGCGCCCTCCAGCACATCCATCGCCACGCGGCGATCGCGATCTCGGGCGCGCTGAGCGACCTGCTGCGCGCGCCGGTCGAGGCCAGCCTGATCGGCTTCGAGCCCATCCCCTACGGCACCCTCAACGCGGCCCTGCCCAACCCCACGGGCCTCCAGATCGTCCGCATCCGCCCCGCCGACCGGCCCGCGCTCCTCACCCTCGACCTGCCGCTCGCCCTGGCGATGGTCGACCGCATCCTGGGCGGCCAGGGCCGCAGCATCGCTCGCGCCCGGCTGCTCACGGCCCTCGAACAAGCCCTCGTGGCCGCCCCCATCCGGACCATCCTCGAGCGGCTCGCCGCGGCCTGGGCCCCCCTCGCCCGCGTCGAGTTCCAGCCCGAGGCGCTCCGCATGGACCCCAAGGTCGTCCAGGTCTTCGCCGTGCAGGAGACGCTGCTCCGCTTCCAGTTCGCCGTCGGCGGCGAAGCCTGCGTCGGCGACGTCGCCTTCTGTCTCCCCCTGGCCTACATCGACCAGATCCTGCCCCGCGACAACACCGATTTCTCGACCCTCTTCGGCCCGAAAGAGGGCAAGGACACGAGCCCCGAGGTCGTCCAGCGTGCCCTCGGCGCCGCCCCGGTCCGCGTCGCCATCGAGCTGGGCCGCACCCACGTCTCCGTCCTCGACCTCCTCAACCTCCGCCCCGGCCACGTCGTCCGACTCGAGCGTACGCTCGACGAGCCCCTCGACGGGACGGTCGAGGGCAAGCCCTACTTCGCCGCGCGCCCCGGCCTCCTCGGCAAGCGCCTCGGCGTCCAGATCGTGCGTCCCCCGGCCCTGCCCGGCAACACATAGACAGGTCTTGTCGCGGAAAGTCGTCCTCACTCGTAATCGTAATCGATCTTTCTTCGCTGGCGGCCGAGTCGAGAAGACCGATTACGATCAAGATTACGATTACGAAAAGCCCCAGGAGCCAGCATCCTTCTGCGAAAGGACATCCCCATGCCTACCGACTCCCTCGACGCCGTCCTCCAGTCTCCGCCGGCTGCCGGCGCGGAGCCTGCCGGCGTGGCCATCCGTCCCCTCGCCTTCTCGCCCCTCGACGGTCCGCCCGCCGGGCGCGGCTCGGCGGCCAACTCCGCGCCCCTGGACATCCTGCTCGACATCGAGGTCCCCATCATCGTCGAGCTGGGCCACACCGAGATGTCCATCGAGGAGCTTCTCGCCCTCAAGCCCGGCGCGATCGTCGAGCTGGACAAGATCGCCTCCGAGCCCGTCGAACTCCTCATCCGCGACCACGTCGTCGCCCGAGGCGAAGTCATCGTCGTCGACGACAACTTCGGCATCCGGATCACGCAGATCGTCGACCCCGCCGACCGCGTGAAGAACCTGCGGTGAGCCTTCGGCCTCCCGCCCGTCGGCCGGTTGGGGCTGGACCGGGGGGCGCAAGATCGTGGCGGGGTTAAGCACAAGATCTTGGGGGGGATAGGGCTTGCTGCCCCCAATATGTGCGATCTTGCCGATCTTGTCTATCCTGCGCCCCTCCCTGGGAGGGCGCAAGATTGGACGGCATCACAGAAGTGGCCGCTACCCCTCGCCGGCCCCCAGGCTGTAGCGGCGGAGCAGGCGCCGCAGGTTTCCCCCCAGGACCAAGCGCTTCTCTTCGGCCGGCAGCCTCGCGAACAGGATCGGCCCGAGCCCCCACGCGATCGGCAGGTCCTGAAGGTCGGAGCCGAAGAGCAAGCGATCCGAGCCGATCGCCGCCACCGTCCTCTCGCAGTCCCGCGGTCCCAGCAGCGGACACGAGCACACGAACAGGTTGGCGTGCCGCTTCATCAGGTCCGCGTATGCCGTCGTCGTGTGCCCCGCGATGAAGCAGGCGTCCGGGTACGCGGTCGCCAGCCGCTCCATCTGCTCGGGCGAGCCCCAGGAGTGGTTGAGGATGATCTGCTTGCGATCGTGCGCCCACTGGCACGCCACGTCGACGAGCGGCCCGTGCTCGGGGTAGCCCTGGTAGTGCGGGATCAGCTTGATCCCGCGCAGGCCGAGCTTCGCGCACCGCTCCAGCTCCCGCCGCATCGCGTCCCGCCCCCGGTGCGGGTTGAGCAGCGTGAAGCCCACGAACCGCTCGGGATGCCGCCGGACCGCTTCCGCCACGATGTCGTTCCCGAACGCCTCGTCGCTCGTCACGCCCGCGAAGCTGAAGACGCACGCCTTCTCGACCCCCAATCGCTCCATCTCCCGCACCGTCGCCTCCAGGTCGCCGCCCGGCACGTGGTAGTGGGAGAATCGCCCGCCGAGGTGGCCGTGGCAGTCGCAGAACCGCATCCCCGACGGCCGCTCTCCCGTCCGCCCGAACCGCACGAACTCGTCCGCCGCCGGCGCCGAGCCGCCGGCGGAAGGATGAGGGGCCAGAGAGGCAGGACCGAGCGAGACCCATCCGAACTCGTCCACCTCCTCCCCAGGGCGCCTGCCCTGCTTCCCTCCCGAAGGTTCCAATACCAGCGGGAGGGTATTGGAACCTGCGGGAGGGGAACACCACGCGACGAGTTCCCGCAGATTACCCCCCGCGATTCGCCGCTTATCCTCGTTGCTGATGTCCGCCAGGGTCAGTGGGCAGAGCGTCATTCCGGGGTTGAACGTCGGCCAGTTCGACCCGAACAGCAGCCGCCCGGCCCCCCACCGCCCGGTGATGTACTCGATCCCGCGATAGAGCCAGTAGCCGCTCAGCTCGATCCGCAGGTTCGGGCAGGCGTCGAGCGCGCGGTACGCCAGGCGCTGCGTCCGGCGGATCCGCCACTCGCTGACCACCACGGGCAGCGTCGGCCACCGCCGGCACAGGTCCACGACGCCCGGCCAGTCCGTCTGGTCCGTCCCTCCCCAGGTGGCCCCGGCCTCGTAGGGGACGATGAAGGCCGGCACGCGGGCCTCCGCCAGCGGCCCGAGCAGCTCGTCCAGGCACCAGTCGGACAGGTTGAACCGGTACTGACCCGTGAACAGGAACAGCGCGCCGACCCCGTGCTGCCGCATCCGCCGCACCAAGTCGTCCGGCTTCGGCTGATCCTCGGCCACGCCGGGCGGCAGCGCGGCCCACGCGGGATGGAGCCGCGGACTGAGCCGCGTCGCCTCCAGGACCCGCGCATTCCCGTCCGCCGGGTGAAGCTCTCGGCTCAGGGAGTCCAGGACCAGCGCCTCCGCGATCCCGTGGCGGTCCATTTCCTCCAGCAGATCCTCCGCCGTGTGCGGCATCCCCGCCTCCAGCCGGCAGTGCCGCCCCACGACGCAGATGGCATCAAACAGGTTCCAGTCGCCCATGGCTTCCCTTCTCCGGACAGGGATCATAAGAGAGGACGGTCACAGATTCCACAGATTTCACAGATAAGATGCCGAACAACAAGAAGGAATGCCAGGGTGAAGAGGACACTAACGAGCTTCGGGCCTTGTGTCTTCTGGCTTCAGCCCAGATCTCCTTCCGTTCTTCATCTGTGGAATCTGCGACATCTGTGATCTCCCCTCTTTTCTTCTCCGTGATTACGCCTGGACGTCGCGGAGTCGGTGGACTTGGGCGGCGACTTTGCGGAAGGCAGCGGCGATCTGGTCGATGAGCGGCGAGACGTCCTTCCACCATCCGCCGCCGCCGAGCATCATGTCCTGCTCCGCGCAGCGCCGCTCGGCGACGGGCCAGTCGCCCGCGCGGTAGGCCATCTTCCGCCCGCGCGCCGTCGCCGCCCACGGGTAGCCGCGCCCGAGCCACCACTCCTTCTTCTGGAACATCCGCCGCAACGGGATGGGCGTCCCGACATAGCTTCCCCAGATGGGGACGCCTTCGGCGCCCAGCGCCTTGAGGTACTGCGCGCGGCTGACGCCCGGCACGTCCTCCGCGGCGAACGTCCACGGGAGCATGTGCCACGCGGGATCGAAGTCGGCGGAGAGCGGGAGCGGGCGAATGCCTGGCATGCCCGCGATGGCCTCCTTCAGGCGCTGCGCGTTGCGCCGCCGCCAGCCGTTCATCTCGTCGAACCGATCCATCTGCTTGAGCGCGAGCGCGGCGGTGAACGCGTTGATGCGGTAGGTGTAGATGAGGCTGTCGATTCGCGCCTTGAGGTCTTCGCTCGCGATCTGCTTGTGCGTCCGCGCGGGGTGCATGCCCGCGAGCAGGGCCATCTCGTAGAGGCGCTGGTCGTCGCAGGCCAGCATCCCGCCGTCGCCGGCCGCGAGGTTCTTGCCCGACCCGATGGAGAAGCAGCCGAAGTGGCCGCGCGTGCCGACGGGCGTGCCCTTGTAGCGCGAGCCGTGGGCCTGCGCGCAGTCCTCGATGACGATCAGCTTGCGGCGCTTCGCGATGGCCATCACCGCGTCCATGTCCGCCGGCACGCCGAAGATGTCCACGAGGACGATGGCCTTCGTGCGGCGGCTGATGAGGGGCTCGATCCTCGCGGGGTCGAGCGTCAGTGTGTCGGGATGGATGTCGGCGAAGACGGGGATGCCGCCGGCCTGGAGGATGCACGAGACCGTCTGGCCCCAGCTATAGGGCGTCGTGATCACCTCGTCGCCGAGGCCGACGCCCGCGGCCATGCACGCGATGTGGAGCGACGGGCCGCCGCCGCACGTCGCGATGGCATAGCGTCGCCCGAGCGATTCCGCGAAGCGTTTCTCCAGCTTCTCCGCGTCGCCTCCGACCGCGGCGGTGCAGGCCTCGGTCCAGTCCGTGCGGCTGCGGAGGAGGCCTTGCCGCACCGCCTCGATTTCCTCGTCGCTGAAGTAGGGCCACGCCGGCCCCGCCAGCGTGACCGTCTTCTCTCTGCCGAAGACCGCCAGATCGGTGTTCGCCGCCATGAGCGTTCTCTCCGTAAGGTGGAGTAGAGAGCATTCTCCGATGGCTCACAGCATAGCGATGGAGGGGGGGATGTCAAGCCGCCGCCCCGCGAAGCGAGCCGCCCACGGCGCGGTGGGAGGGCGAGGCTCCGGCCGAGCCGTCTGACTCGGGCGGAAGACGCGGCTCAGCAGGAGCTTCGCCCTCCCACGAAGCGCCTTCGGGCGCCCTATGGCTTCGGCTGGGCGAGGGCGCACCTCACCTCGCCCTCGCTCAGCTCGCCGATGGCGCGGCGGTCGAGGCGGGGCACGCCGAGGGCTCGGAGGCGGCGGGCGAGCTGGTCGGGCGTGCGGTTGCGCCACCAAGGGGGGCTGAGCCGCCCGAAGGGCGACAGCCAGGGGTGGACCCGGCGCGGAAGCGCAACCAGGCTCAACATCAGGTCCACCGGGAACCAGCACACGCCCTGGGCAATCTCCCCCATCTCGACCGTGTTCCAGGCCGCGGCGCCGAGGTCCGCACAGTTGGGATACCCGAAGGCATACGCATCGTAGTCCCCGGGGAGATTGCGGAGGAACTGGTTGGCGCGATCGTATTCCGTCTCGGTCAGCGGGCGGATGAAGACGGTGAAGATCGGCTGGCCCCGATATCGCCGCCTGCCCTGGAGTTGCTCCAGGGTGGGGTAGTGGGAGGCCGGCTTCCCCGTGACGCCACCGGTCTGTTCGACCCAGAGCGAATCGCGCGGCTCGTCGCGCACGAGGTGGACGAGGGCGTGGCCCTGCCCGCTGCGGCCGCCGGTGAGGCCGAGTTGTCGGGCGGCCTCGCCCACGGCGAGTTGCGGGGCGTTGAGCCAGAAGAGGGGCGCGACGAACGGCCCGGCCGCCGGCCGGGTGATCCAGATCTCGAGACGGCCCACCCGGGTTTCGGTCGAGTAACGCTGGGCGCCGGCCGACGGCTCGCCGCCGTCGACGCGTCCCAGCCATTCCCGCATGGGGAGCTGGACGTAGTCGCCGTAGTGAGGCGACTTGAGGAACCTGCCGGCGGCGAACCAGAAGTCGAGCGTGTCGAGATCCGCGACCACCGTGTGGACAGTGATGGGCAATTCGGAAGCAGCCATCGTCCGGCGCGCTCGCTCGAAGCCGATCTTCTCGTCGCGGTGGCTGCGTGCCATGAGGGCGTGCCGCATCGCCCCGTAGCGGTAGTCGAGCTGGGCGAGGAGATGGGGCTTGGCGCGCTTGCGAAAGTGGTTGGCGCAGACGATCATCTCGCCGCTCAACTCCTTCTCGTTGTCGGCCGGCGAGCGGACGGTGACGCCGCGGTCGCGCGAGTGGTCGCCGTTGTACTCGAAGATGAGGGCGGGCGGGGTGCCGTCGCGGACGGGGGCGGCGAGGAGGATCGCGTTGTCGAAGAGCTGGCGGCGGGCCTCCAGGATCGGCCGGGCCTGGGCCTCGAGGTCGCGGGGCGAGCACGTCTCCATCAGCCGACGCAGGACGAGGAGCCGCGGCGAGTAGTGATCCTCGAGCGGGCGCAGCGGGAGGAAGACGTCGTGGACGCAGGTGAAAACGCCGTCTTCGTTGATGCCCGTGATGCAGCCGATGAAGCCCGGGGCGGAGACGGTGGCCCATGCCTTCCGGTCGCCCTGCCGCTGGCGCACGACCATCATCTGGTTGGGGAAGAAGACCTTGGCGGGGAGGAAATCGAAATTGCGGCCGACCCAGACGTGGCCGTCCTGGGCGTGGGTGCCCCAGGCGGCGAAGGAGGAGCAGGCCTGGCGGTACCAGTCGCCCGCCGTGTTGAGGGCCTTGAGGTCGCGCAGCGTGAGGGGGCGTTTGAAATGATGGAAGACCGCGGCGTCGCCGAGCCGCGCGCGAATGCCGTCGAACATCCCGCGCAGCTCCGCCTCGTCGTCGGGCTCGAAGTCGAACCGGTCCACGAGCGGCAGGATTTCGCGCTCGTAGTCCTTCACGTGGGTCAGCAGCAGGTTGGAGCCGCAGATGGCGTCCACCATGTCCAGGATGGCAGGGGCGAGGAGTTTTCCCTGCGCGTAGCCGCGTTGGTACGGATCGCCCGAGAGCATCAGGACGCGCACGCCGTCCACCGTGAACAGCGAGCCGAAGTCGCCCTCCCCTTCCTGCGCCGGCCGCGGAGTTCGCGTGAGCGCCTGCTGAAGGAGGCTACAGGAGACGGTGGCCGAGAGACAGGCTGCCACGGCCATGGCGCGGAGCGCCCGGGCGATCGGCCCACCGCGGCGCGGCCGTTCATCCGTCGTCGTTGCCCGTTGCGGCCAAGCCATGCACATTCCTCTCGCCTCCCGGCATGATACTCCCCGCGGGCGGTTCTGCAATTGTGAAAGTTCTTGAAGAGGGGTCTGGGGAGAAACTGTCTTCCAAGAAGTTTCTCCCCAGCTCTTCTTGCCTCCAATCCTGACCCACCCCAGGGGCGCCGCGTCCTTGACTTTTCCCGCCCGCCGTGTTTCCTTAGACGCAGCTCGATTCCCCCTTCCCTATCGAGGACGATTCCGCCGATGGCCACACCGACCCGCAAGCTGAAGCCGCTGGAACTGACCGACGTGAAGATCGCCGACTCCTTCTGGGCAGCGCGCCAGAAGACGAACCGCGAGATCACGCTCCCGCACGAGTTCAAACAGTGCAAGAACACGGGACGCGTCGATGCGTTCAAGCTCGACTGGAAGCCGGGCATGCCCAACGAGCCCCATATCTTCTGGGACTCCGACCTGGCGAAGTGGATCGAGGCCGTCGGCTACAGCCTCGCAACCCATCCCGACCCGGAGCTGGAGAAACTGGTCGACGAGGTGGCCGCGCTCGTCGCCTCGGCCCAGCAGCCCGACGGCTATCTGAACACGCATTACACGGTGGTCGAGCCGCAGAAGCGCTGGACGAATCTCCGCGACTGCCACGAGCTATACTGCGCCGGCCACCTGATGGAGGGCGCCGTCGCGTATTTCAAGGGCACGGGCAAGCGCACGCTCCTCGACACTCTCCGCCGCTACGCCGATCACATCGACCGCACGTTCGGCCCGCGGGAAGGCCAGAAGCGCGGCTACCCTGGCCACGAGGAGATCGAGCTGGCCCTCGTCAAACTCTACCACGCGACGTGCGAGAAGCGCTATCTCGACCTCGCCACCTACTTCATCAATGAGCGCGGCCGCCAGCCGCATTACTATGACCAGGAGGCCGTCGCCCGCGGCGACGACCCGAAGAAATGGTGGGCGCAGTCCTACGAGTACTGCCAGGCCCACAAGCCGGTCCGCGACCAGGACGAGGTGGTCGGCCACGCCGTCCGCGCGATGTACCTGTGCACGGGGATGGCCGACGTGGCGGCCGAGACGGGCGACGCCGAACTGCTCGCCGCCTGCCAGCGCCTCTGGGCGAGCACGGCGGAGCGGAAGATGTTTGTCACGGGCGGCGTCGGCTCGGCGGGCTGGGGCGAGAAGTTCACCGCCGACTACGATCTGCCGAACGAGACGGCCTATGCGGAGACGTGCGCGGCCATCGGCCTCGTCTTCTTCGCCCACCGCATGCTCCAGATCGAGGCCGACGGCCGCTACGCCGACGTGCTCGAGCGTGCGCTCTACAACGGCGTCCTCTCGGGCGTGAGCCTCGACGGGACGAGGTTCTTCTACGTCAATCCGCTGGCCTCGGCGGGCAAGCACCATCGCCAGGCCTGGTTCGGCTGTGCCTGCTGCCCGCCGAACATCGCCCGACTCCTCGCCTCGCTGGGCGAATACGTCTATGCCGCAGCCGACAATGCCATCTACGTCCATCTCTATGTGGCGGGGGAAGGCACGTTTACCCTCCCGCGGGCGCCGAAGCCCGCGGGAGGAACGACCGGCGTCCTCCCGCGGGCGTCGGC